>Ga0306925_10000078_pt1 | contig 49674 bp, 47 predicted proteins | sample flu12Cox44000176_FD_203755 | JGI IMG/M metagenome (GOLD analysis project Ga0306925, IMG submission 203755) | Lab enrichment of tropical soil microbial communities from Luquillo Experimental Forest, Puerto Rico - flux8day.12C.oxic.44.000.176 (v2)... | ecosystem: Environmental > Terrestrial >... | reverse complement strand
CGCTCCGAAGTAATGCCAACCGATCCCCTGGTCGGAACGGTCGCCGTCCTGTTCGGTGATCGCGAGTTCATGGACGCGCTTTAAAGGCGCCCCGACCATCTTCACTCGCGGTGTGCAGCCCGGACCTCGTGGCTCGCGCGCTTCGAAATGACCCAACGGCATGAGCAGGAAACGCCGCATAAGGGGTTTCATTTGGCCGCCAACCGGTCACATTGTTCATATTCATTCAGTCGCGCGTTGGTTCGGCGCCATGCGGGGGCAGCACAATGGCAACGCTTTACACCTCAGAACCACTCAAACTTTGGTGGCGGTGTGCTCGTCGCTCTAACGGACTTAGCTTACGCGATGTTCAGCGCGATCCCATTGCGACCCGCGCTCTCAAGGACCTTATGCAAGAATACACTGTAGCAGAAGAAAAGATCGGGTTGGTTCTGACCAAGAAAACAGGAGATATGAAACTCTTCTTCTATGACCTGGACGATCTTCACCAATGGGAATGCGTCCAGAACCATCGGCTGGTGAGGGAGAACGAGCGATTGCGCGTGCTATTGGCCACAATCCGCCAGCAGCGGGAGAGCTGGAAGGTCCGCGCTTTGACGGGCGAGGCGCAGTTGCTCGAAATGACTACCAGAAGGGACGACAAAGGTAACCGCCAACATGTCACTGACCTAAGATACGCAAGGCTGAAACGCTACCTGGCTAAGCGATTCCATCCTGATTTTGCCCCCGAGCAGGGCATCGAGAAGGTTGTTCGAAGCGAAATCTTTAAGGAAGTCTGGAACGAGATCGAGCGCCTCGATCAAGGCGGCCCGGATGGCGCCTTGTGGAGTGCGCAACCATCTGCGGCGGCCTAATCGAGCTAACTCTGCCGCTCGCGTTCCGAGCCGGCACCAGCGGTCAGGCGAACGAGGTGCCTCCCAGATTGACCAACGATTGACCAATGATATTCGTGAACTGAACACGAACATTCGCGAACGAATCGAACAGAGCGCACCCGATAAATCATTGAAGCTGGTGGGCCCGGGAGGACTCGAACCTCCAACCAGACCGTTATGAGCGGTCGGCTCTAACCGTTGAGCTACGGGCCCGAGCGGGGGGACGGGGCATAGGCGCTGGTCACCACGCGGGACGCGCCCCCATACAACGCCGGCCGCGACACGGCAATCGCGCCTGTGCGGACGGCACGCAAATGCCAAGGGGCCTCGTTTTTAACTATGCAAGCCGGCTCGCATCACAATGCCAGCAACACGTCACAACACCGCCGGTTCGCAGTTCACAACCGGAACAGCCGCTGGGCGTTGCCGCTGAGAATTTTCACCTTGTCCTCATCGCACAGGGGAACGGTATCCATCCAAGCCATCGCGGGCTTGTTCGCCACGAACGGCCAATCGACCGCGAACAGTACGCGATCGATGCCCATCTCCATGACGCAGCAGAGCAGCGCCGGATTGGAGAAATTGCCGCTGGTGGTGATGTAAAAATGGCCGCAGAACGCATCACGGAAGCTCAGCGTCTTGGCGCCTGGCCGTGCCAGCGCGTGATCGACCCGCCAGACCAGGAACGGCAGGGTCTCGCCGAGATGGCCGAGCACGACTTTCAGCCGGGGATAGGCATCGAACACGCCGCCGAGCACGAGCCGGATCGCCTGCGTCGCCGTTTCGACCGTGTAGCCCCAGGCTGCGCGCACCACCATCGGGAAGTCCTTGGCGTACTCCTTATAATAGGCGTCCATCACCGCCGGCAGCGGCACCGACGGGTGCAGGTAAAGGGGAATGTCGAGCGCTTGGGCGCGCTCGAAGATCGGCCAGAACCGCCTGTCGTCGAGAAAGATGCCGTTGGCAAGGCCGTGGATCATCGCGCCTTTGAAGCCGAGCCCGACCGTGCGCTCGAGTTCGTCGGCGGCAGCCTTCGGATCGCTGGTCGGCAGCGCCGCAAACGCAACGAACCGCTTCGGATTGGCGGTGACAACCGCATGGAGCCTATCGTTGACGCGGCGCGTCAGCGCGACGGCGTCAGGACCGGAAAGCTTCTGCGCCGACGGCGCGCCATGGGAGAGGATCTGCATGTCGATGCCGGCCTCGTCCATCTCCTTGAGCCGCAGCTCGCCGAGATCGTAAAGCCGCTTGAGCAGCTCCGGATCGCGGGTTCCCTCGACGCCGACGAATTGCGCCGCCAACTCTTTGTCCCAGTAGTGTTCCTCGAGCGCGATTACCGGGCATTTCGGCCTGTGCAGCATGACTCCAATTTCCCCTCGCGTGGATTGATGGCGCTTCCTAGCAATGGTGGTCGAGGGTGTCACGGCCGCGTCGATTGAGGGGGCGAATCGCTGCGAAAAAAGTGTAAAGCCCGCGTAAACGGGCACGCGAGCCACGCGGCAGTTGCAACCCTGCTGTGCCCTCGATGCGTTGGCCGATCGGTCGAGTCGAGCATTACATTCGCCGATACAAGCCGGGCGTAATCACGTGCGATGACCCATTTGGTCGACAAGGAATTTGTGCAGCGCGCGAACACGGTGGCGCTTCTCGGCGTGCTGTGGGGCGCACTTGCCGCCTGCGCACTTGGCGCGCTGGTTTACGACATCGCGCAGTGGATCACGGCTTGGTGATGCCCGCTGGGCATCGCCCGAATAACTTCCTCACTCAACGATGCCTCGACTGACCCGCACAAAAGTGCGGGTCAGGTTTATGCGCTGCTACGCGCGCGAGGGCGGCAGCGAACAAGTATTGCTGATCGCCACACACCTCCCGTTTAGCCGGTCTTTATGCAGCAGCGCCTTGGGGCCGTGGCGCGGATGTGCCGGTAAAGGTATATTGCGGCGGAGTTCATGTTCAAATTTGGCGCAGTCTCACCGAGCGAGGGAGGTCTGACGTGTCAACGAATCCGGGCGACATCAATGAGTTGCAGCGTGCGATTACGCAGTCGGTACGCGAGCATTGGGTCCTGTTCCTGGTCGAGGGCATCATTTTGCTCGTGTTGGGGGTACTGGCGATCATCGTTCCGATGCTCGCCACGCTCGCGGTCGCGATCTTTATCGGCTGGCTATTTCTCATCAGCGGCGTGGTCGGGTTGATCACCACGTTCTGGGCGCGACACGCGCCGGGATTCTGGTGGTCACTGCTCTCCGCGGTCCTGGGCATTGCCGCCGGCGTGGTCCTGCTGGCATGGCCGGTAACCGGCGCGGTGTCGCTGACCTTGCTGCTGATCGTGTTCTTCATCATCGAAGGCGTCGCCTCGATCATGTACGCGTTCGAGCACAAGCGCGAGCTTTCCGGACGCTGGGGCTGGATGCTCGTGAGCGGCATTATCGACCTCATCCTCGCCGCCATAATCTGGGCCGGTCTGCCCGGCACCGCAGCCTGGGCGCTCGGACTCCTGGTGGGGATCAACCTGCTGTTCGGCGGCGGCGCCATGGTGGGCATGGCCTTGCACGCGCGCAGCGAGGCGACCGCCGCACCGCCGCGCACCGCCTGAGCTCAGTCGAAGCGCGGCTCGACGAGCAGGCTTGCAGCTTCGCCGGGCGCGCCGAGCAAGGCCGGCGCGCCTACCAGCACGGGCCGCCCATCGACGATCAGGCTTGCTTGCACCGAGACCAGCGCGCCCGGTGCCGGCATGCGCGGCGCGGTCATGCGCGAGCCCATCAGCGGTTCGAGCGGCTGCGCGATGCGGCAACCTTCCACCAGCCAAGACGAGAAGCCGCCGAAGCCGCGCGCCTGCGGCAGTTGCGCGACGGCTGCGGCGAACTGCGCAGCGGCGCGCTCCCGGCGTGCGCCACCGACGAAGCTGCGCACCAGCCTTACCCAGGTGCCCTTGTAGGCGACGCTCACCCGCAGCGCGAAGCTTTCGCCGCGCTTCGCATCGCCTTCGATGCGCCGCAGCCGAGGCTCGCGCGCGAGATCAGGCGCGGCGGCGACATACACTTCCTCGGCGCCAAGCACGCGCGCCGTCTTCTCAACCGCGGCGATTATCTCGAGCAGACTTTCTCCCAAGTCTTGCGCGAGCGCGCGCTGCGCAATCGTCGCGGCTTGCACGGCAAGCGCAATCTCGGCGGGATCTGCGCGCCCGCGCAGCGCTTCGAATAGCGAGCTCGCATCGTGCAACTTCAGCCCGGGCCCGCCCGAGCGCAAATCCGCGACGATGCCGTCGGCCAGGCCGGCGAGATCGGCGATGCCGACGGCGGCAGCGGCCTGGGTGCCGGCGATGAGATGCGCGGCGTCGAGCCCGATGCGCGGCGTGTGGATGATCTCAGCGATCCGGCTCGTGCGCTCGATCCAGCTTTTCACGCGATAGGTGAGCGCCGCCACAAGCACCGGCGGACGGTCGCGCAGGAGCACCAGCAGCGCCTCCGACCAGTATGGGACAAAGCCGGTCAGCCAGGAGACGCCGGCCGGCCGCGTATTGTTGGTATAGACGAGGAGCGCATCGAGCTGTGCCTCGCGCAGTGCCGCGTGCGTGCGCGCGACGCGCGCGTCAAGTACGGCGTCCGGAAGCTCGATCGCGGAACGGGAGATCAGGCCGCGCCGCATGTATCCCTCATGCTGCGACCTCGAACAGCTCGCGCGGCGTGCGGCAGAGCACCTCGGCACCCTGCTCCGACACGACGATCGCGTCGCCGAGCACGATGTAACCGGCGTCGGGATGATAGGTGTTGGGATGCACGATGAGCGCCATGCCGGGAACGAGCTCGGTCTCGATATCTTCGAGCAGGTGCGGTTTCGAATCGCAGAACAGGCCGAGGCCGTGGCCGCGTACCCGCGTCCATTTGCTGGTGGTGTAATCCCCGAGGTCGCGCTTGCGGAATACGTCGTTCTCGGCGCGCGCGACATCGGCTGCGGTGGCCCCCGGCCTTACCGCCGCAATCCCGGCTTCCAAAGCTTCTCGGAACACGTCGAAGGCACGCCGTTGCGCGGCACTCGCCTTGCCCACCACCAGCGTGCGGCAGATCTGAACGAAATAGCCTTGCAGCGCCGGCGTCAGCTCCGTGGTCACGAGATCGCCGCGGACGATGCGCCGCTCCGACGGCGGCGTCATGCCGAGCACATCCTTGCCGCCGGAACCGATGATCATAAAGTTGTCCGGGCAGCCGCGGCGGCGCAGGTAGCCTTCGACCTCCGCCACGACCTCGTATTGGCGCCGGCCCACTTTCACCGCCTCGCGAAACATGGCATAGGCGTCGTCCGCCAATTGTGCCGCGCGGCGCAACACCGCGATTTCCGTCGGCAACTTGTGCATGAGCAGCCAGTCGACGAGCACGGTCGCATCGGCAAGCGTGGCAGCGCGATCTTTGGCCAGGAACCCGCTCGGCAGCAGTCGCCTCGGCGCGGCCGCCAGCCGGCGATGGGCCGCACCATCGATTCTTGCGCGAACGGCACGCACGATATCGGCGTCGAAGTGAACCGTCGTGCCAGACGTCTCCGCCTCCGCGCGCTCGGCCTCGACCACGCTGTCGAGAAACAGCTCGGTGGCGCCGTCGGACGACACCAGGGCGACTCCGTGCCCCTCGAGCATGCTGAAATCGGTGCCATAGCGCAGGTAATCGCCCTGCCAGGCATTGCCGTAGAGAAGCAGTGCGTCGATGCGGGATTCCGCCATGGCGGCGAGCAAACGCCGGCGCCTCTCCTTGCCAAGTTCGATGTCTGCCATGCGCCCGCCTGCGCGATGCGATCGTCTTAGAATTTCACCGGCACGAAAGCGTCGTTGTAGATCGCCTTGGCGTCCGGCACCGAGGTGAGAATTCCGAGCTCCTTGAGCGAGTGGCGGATCACTTCGATGGCGGCCGGGCTCCAGGCGCCGTCGCTGGAAAAGCCGCCGATCTGCGCATCGTAAATCTTCGCCGCGATGCCGGGCTTGACCTCGATCGTCTTGGCCTCGGAGCGCACGACGAAATCCTTGTTTGCCTTCATGAACGCAACGGTCTTGAACCAGCCGCGCAAGAAGCGTCGCAAAAGGTCCGGCCGCTTCTCGATCATCGCGTCGGTGGCGAAGATCACATGCGTGTAGAAGTCCTTCGCGATGTCGCCGAACAGCAGAAAGTTTTTCGCCTTGCCGGCCTCCTCCAGCTCGTAGCCGGTCGCCGCCTCGATCACCATGCCGTCAAGTTCGCCACGCTGGATCGCGGCGAGCCGCGCCTGCATCTGGCCGAGCGCCAGGATTTGGATGCCGTCGCTGCCCCAGGCCTGCTGGCGCGAGAGCTCGCGCACCAGCCAATCCGTAAGCGAGCCGGCCGTGGTCACGCCGATTCGCTTGCCGCGAAGATCGCCAATCGCCTTAATCGGCGTATCGAAGGGCAGCACCAGCGCGAGATTGGCCGGTGGCCCATACATCACGGCAACGCCGATCGCGGGCGCACCCTTGGCGCGAAAGCCGAGCGCTGGCCCAGAGCCCAAGCCGATATCGAGACTGCCCGCAGCCAGCGCCTGCTGCATCTGCGCATCACCGCGAAAACTCGTGACCTCGACTTCGATTCCCTCGCGCTCGAAAATCTTCGCCTCAATCCCGACTTCGGTCGCACCGAACGCGAAGGAATTTGGCACGGCTTTGCCGAGCTTCACTTCGTCGAGCGCCATGACCGCGTCGCTCGACTGCATCACAATCCCGAACATCCCGATCAGTACGTAACGTTTGCACGCCGAACGCATCGCGTTTTCCTCCCGCATCGCCCCGCCATTTTTCCTGCAGCTGAACAGATCGCCGCCGGGGCCAGAATGCAACCGCGCACCAGGCTACCGCTTCGGCCGCTGATTTCAAAAGCACAAGCTGGAACCTGTGTGGTTTTTGCCACGCTCCAGGTTTCTTTCTGCACCGCCACAGTGGTGAGAAATTTTCCTGTTCCTATGTCGCCGATTTACTACAGCAAACGGGGGTGGGTTTCATGCATATCACTGATGATCGACTGCCGGTGGATCAGAACGGGACACGGGAGGCGAAATCTCCGGTCGTCAAGCGCTCGATCGTGGTTGCCGGCCACAAGACCAGCGTAAGCCTCGAGGATGCGTTCTGGGCGGGACTGAAAGAAATCGCGGGTGGACGCCATCTCACCTTATCGGACATGGTCGCCGCAATCGATTCCGAGCGCCGCCACGGAAATCTGTCATCGGCCATTCGCCTGTTCGTGCTCGACTTCTATCGCAGACAGCTCTCCGAGCTCAAAGCCGGCGGGCCCGCAGCGCATGACATGATGGGCCGCGGCATTCGCGCATTCTCTTAACACGCCGCTTACCAGCACATCGCAGCGCGTGGCCTCGCCACGCGCTGATCTGCACCGAGGCGACGGCCATGCCGCCGCGAGCGACTGATGCTGCATGGCGCGTTGTGCACGCCGACTTTGTCCATTAGGCTTCGATCGCCAAGCTCGATCGCGATCAGCGGGCTTGGTAATTCCCGCAGCACTAACGGCGAGGTTCATCCGCAATGCTCGAGAAAAGCAATTTCGCCGGCAACATCGCCTATGACGATCTGCGCGAATGGCTGGGGATGGCCGAGCGGCTCGGCGAGGTGCGCACGGTCAAGGGCGCCAATTGCGAAGAGGACATCGGGCTTGCCGCCGAGGCGGTGCTGCGCGCCGAGCACGGCCCGTGCGTCGTGTTCGAGGACATTCCGGGCTGCCCGAAAGGCTTTCGCCTGCTGCTGAACATGTTTGCCGGCACGCGCCGCAACATGACGCTCGGTTTTCCCGACCACCTCACCAAATGGGAGCTTAGCGACGCGTATCGTGAGGCTTACCTCAAGGAGCAGCGTATCGTTCCGCACGTCATCGTCGACGATGGTCCGGTGCTCGAAAACGTCATGATGGGCGATGAGGTCGATGTGACCAAATTTCCCGCGCCGAAGTGGCATGAGCGGGACGGCGGATATTATATCGGCACGGGCACCTACAGCATCACGCGCGATCCCGAGGAGAACTGGCTCAATGCCGGCGCCTACCGCGCCCAGGTGCACGACAAGAAGACGGTCGGCATCGTCATGGCCGCCGGTCATCACGGGCGCATTCACCGGGACAAATCGTTCAAGCGCGGCGAGCCGTTGCCAGTGGTGATGATTCTCGGCGGCGATCCGCTCGCCTTTTTCTTCGGCGGACTGGAAGCGCCCTATGGCGTGTTCGAGCTCGACCTCGTCGGCGGCTTGCGTGGCCGACCGGTGGAAATGGTGCGCGGCAAGGTCACCGGGTTGCCGTTTCCCGCCAACGCCGAGATCGTGCTGGAAGGCTACGTTCCTCCCGATCGAACCCATGCGGAAGGCCCGTTCGGGGAATGGACTGGCCATTATGCTGGCGGGGTACGGGAAATCCCGGTGCTCGAGATCAAGGCCATCTATCATCGCAATGATCCGATCGTGGTCGGCGTGCCGCCGATGGGCGCGGGGCCGGACGAAATGGCGCGTTATCGCGCGGTCATGCGTTCCGCCACCATCAAGCAGAACATGACCAATGCCGGCGTTCCCGGCGTGCAGGCGGTGTGGTGCCACGAAGTCGGCGGCGCGCGCATGCTGCACGCGGTCTCTATCACCCAGCGCTATCCCGGGCACGCGGTGCAGGCCGCGCACGTCGCTGCCCAATGCGGCGCTTCGGCTTACGCTTCAAAATACATCGTGGTGGTCGATGACGACGTCGATGTTACCAATATCGATCACCTGCTCTGGGCCATGCTCACCCGCACCGATCCCAAGGAATCCATTCAATTCATCACCGGCTCGTGGGATTCCAGCGCCGACCCGGCGCTACCGCCGGAGCGGCGCGCCGTGGGCAACATGACCCATTCGGTGGCACTGATTAACGCGTGCAAGCCGTGGCACTGGCGCGACCGGTTTCCGCCTACCAACGCGCCGAGCTCGGAGGTCGCGCGCAAGGCGCGGGAAAAATTCGGTTGGCTGCTCGATGGAAGCCAGCCAGCGAGCCGCCGCAATTAGGTCAGGCTGACTGCCGCAGTCATTGCATCGACTTTGCAAAAGGCGCTAGTCTGATCTTCCAACATTTGACGCGGCTTCGTCGGGTTTCGCCGTACATCAGAAGGACGCAACACACGCGCGAGCATCACGTCCGCTCCGGGCGGACAACCTTCTGACAACAAGCCGGCGGATTGAAACGTCGCCCATCACGAGGGAGATGATCCATGAACATTCGCAAGCGTCGCGAGACCGCAGCTCCGCCGCTGGAGCCTGTGGCTGGCAATGGCCTGCTCGACCGCCGCGCGCTGCTTGGGCGCGGCATCGTCTTCGCGGGGGCCATGGGCACCGGAGCCGCTGGTTCGCTCACCGGCGCCGCCGCCGAGCCGCTCAAGAACGATCCCTGGAGCCTGGAAATGGGCTCGGTCGTGCCGGCCTATCAAGTGCCGTCACGCTTCGAGAAGGACGTGGTCCGCACGCGCAGCAATCCGAATAATGAATTCCGCAATTCGCACGCGCGCACCCCGCACCACCTGTTGCAGGGTACGGTCACGCCGAACGGCCTGTTCTTCTCGATCTCCCATTCCGGCCTCCCCGACATCGATCCGGCCCAGCACAAGCTCGTCATTCATGGGTTGGTGAAGCAGCCCATGGTCTACACGGTCGAGTCGCTGTCACGTTATCCGATGGTGAGCCGTATGCAGTTCGTCGAGTGCGCCGGCAACAGCGCGCCGATGTTCTCGAACGAGCCGGTGCAGGCCACCGCCCAGGCATTGCATGGGCTTTGCTCGAATGCGGAATGGACCGGTGTGCTCCTATCCACATTGCTGGAGGAGACCGGCATGGATCCACGGGCGAAGTGGCTGTTTGGCGAAGGCGCCGATTCGCTCGGCCTGCATCGCAGCGTCCCGATCAAGAAGGCGCTCGATGACGCGATGATCGCGCTCTATCAGAACGGCGAGCGCATCCAGCCCAGCAACGGCTACCCGATGCGCCTGCTGCTGCCCGGCTACCAGGGCAACATGAACATCAAGCACGTGCGCCGCATCAAGCTGATCGATCAGCCGGCCATGAGCTTCTATGAGGCGAAGACCTACTCGCAGATTCTGCCGGACGGGAAGATGTGGCTGTTCCACTTCACCATGGAGGTGAAGTCGTTCATCACCCAACCCTCGTTCGGCCACTCGCTGAAAGGACCGGGCTTTTACGAGATTTCCGGCATTGCCTATTCCGGCAACGGCCGCGTCTCCAAGGTCATGGTCTCGGCCGACGGCGGCAAGAGCTGGGCGCAGGCCGCGCTGCAGGCGCCGGTGCTGCCGAAGGCATTCACCCGTTTCCGCATGCCGTGGCGCTGGGACGGCCAGCCGGTGGTGCTGCAGAGCCGCGCCTGGGATGAATCCGGTGCGGTGCAGCCGCTGCGTGCCGAGTTCGTGGCGGCGCGCGGACAGACGGAGAAGCCGGTGACCAATCCGTTGGGGTTCCCCAACCAGCATTATAACAGCATCACGAGCTGGGGCGTCGACAGCTCAGGAGGGATCAAACATGTGTATGCGTAACTCGCTGTTGGCGCTGTCGCTCACATTCGCGTTCGGCGCCGGCACAGCCGTCGCCGAGACGCCGGGGCTCGGGCAACCGATCAGCGAAGCGGACATTGCGGCCTGGAACATCGACGTGCTCCCCGACGGCACCGGCTTGCCGGCCGGTAGCGGCACCGCCAAGCAGGGCGCGGCGATCTATTCGCAGAAATGCGCCATCTGCCACGGCGAGAATGGCGTCAATCCAGCGCCTGGCAACCTGCCGATGGTCGGACCGTCCAAGTTCGACAAGATCGATACGATGAAGACGGTCCCCTACTATAAATACGCAACGACGCTGTTCGACGTTATGCGGCGCTCCATGCCGTACCCGATACCCAAGACACTCACCAACGACGAATTGTACGCACTTAGCGCCTACATCCTCTCGCTCAACAAGATCATCGGCGAGAACGATGTGATGGACGCCAAGACCTTGCCGCAGGTGAAGATGCCGAACCGCGACAACTTCATCATCTGGGACCCGAGCAAGATTTAGGAACCTAGGGCATCCCCTTTGCGCCGCGCGTCGGATTAGCAGCGCGGTCGCTGATCGCGCAGAACTCGGGCAAGCCCGAGTTCTGTCACTTATGCTTCGTTCCTTGCAAATGATCGATTCCAAGGAGAGCACCATGAGCACACGCAAGCGTCAGGGTCGGATTCCGCTGCTCGAGCCGGTCGCGGGCAATGGCCTGCTTGATCGTCGCGCGCTGCTCGGACGCGGCATCGTCTTCGCGAGCGCGGTGTCGACCGGCGCCGCGGGGTCGCTCACCAGCGCCGCGGCCGAGCCGTTGACCAACGGACCTTGGAGCCTCGCCCCGGGTGTGCCGGTCCCGCCGTATGGGCAACCTTCGAAATACGAGCAAAAAGTCGTACGCACCCTAAGCAACCCAAAACTTGAGCCGCGCGGCAGCGCGGCGCGCACGCCGCACCATCTCCTCAACGGCACCATCACGCCGAATGGCCTGCACTTCGTGATCGCGCGCGGCGGCGAAACCGAGATCGATCCGGACAAGCACCGCCTCGTGATCCACGGACTGGTGAAACAGCCGGTGGTCTATACGCTCGACGCGTTGCATCGCTATCCGATGGTGTCGCGCATTTCTTTCCTGGAATGCGGCGGCAACAGCGCCCCGCTCTACTCGAAGGAGCCGATCCAATCGAACGTACAGGCGCTGCACGGCTTGTGCTCATGCGCCGAGTGGACCGGCGTGATGCTTAGCACGTTGCTCGAGGAGGTCGGCGTCGACCCCAAGGCGAAATGGTTCATTGCCGAAGGCGCAGACCTGCCGACCATGAACCGAAGTATTCCGCTCGCCAAGGCCATGGATGACGCGATGATCGCGCTTTACCAGAACGGCGAGCGCCTCAACCCGTCGAACGGCTATCCAATGCGGCTGTTGCTGCCCGGATACGAAGGCAACATGAACGTCAAGTGGCTGCGGCGGATCAAGCTCGTCGAGTCGCCGGTGATGGCCATCAACGAGACCAAGCAATACACGATCCTGCGCCCGGACGGAAAAGCCTGGCAGTTCTACTTCCCGCAGGAGGTGAAATCGTTCATTACCCATCCCTCGCCGGGGCTGAGCATGAGGGGTCCCGGCTTCTATGAGATCTCGGGCATTGCGTTTTCCGGAAACGGCCGCATCAGCAAAGTCGAAGTCTCGGCTGACGGCGGCAAGAGCTGGGCGCAGGCCGCCTTGCAGGCGCCGGTCCTAAGCAAGGCATTCACGCGCTTCCGCGCTCCGTGGAACTGGAACGGAGGTCCGGCGACCCTGCAAAGCCGTGCAAGGGACGAAGCCGGCAACGTGCAGCCGACGCGAGAGGCATTCATTGCCGAGCGCGGTCCGCCCAGAGGGACGCCCAACGTGGCGGCGTTCACGATGGAGCACTGCAACCTGATCACGAGCTGGGGGATCGACGGCAACGGCGAGGTGCGTCATGTCTATGCGTGACAGTCTGGCCGTCGCTGCTGCGCTTGTGCTTTGCCTGAGCGCAGCCAACGCCGCCGATGCGCCGCGATTCGGACAGCCGATTGCGCCGGCCGATCTCGCGCCTTGGGACATCAGCATCGCGCCGGACGGCGTGGGCCTGCCGCCCGGCAGCGGGACGCCGGCGCAGGGCGCCAAGGTCTACGCCGAGCGCGGTTGCGCGCTCTGCCATGGCGAGAACGGGAGAGGCGGGCCAAGTGGGCCGCTGGTCGGTGGTGGTCCGCTCAACAGCACCGACCGCGATCCGGTAAAGCTGATCGGCAATTACTGGCCATATGCCACGACCATTTTCGACTTCACGCGGCGAGCGATGCCCTGGAATCAGCCAAAGACGCTCACCGACGACGAGGTCTATGCGTTGACCGCCTATATTCTCGCGCTCAACAAGATCATCGGCGAGAACGACGTGATGAACGCCGACACCCTGCCGAAGGTGAAAATGCCGAATCGGGACGGTTTTATCAGCAGATATCCGCAAAAATATTGAGTGGCGCGCGCCCAGGCCTCGTGAGCCGCAGGTCGAGCGCCCTCGTCACTTCGTAGGACAAAATGCGATAGGCTTGGCGTTGCAACGGGCCGACGGCTCGTAGCGCGAGCACAAGGAATTAGTGAATGGAGCTGGGACTTCAGGGAAAAGTCGCGTTGGTGACGGGATCGAGCCGCGGCATCGGCCGCGGCATCGCGCTGGCGCTTGCCGAGGCAGGCTGCGATCTCCTGCTTACCGCGCGCGACCAAACGGCGCTCGATGAGGTGGCGCGCTCGATCCGCGGGAAGGGGCGCAAGGCCGCGATCGAGGCGCTCGACCTGCGCGAGGCGACCGCGCCTAAGGCGCTGGCGGAAGCGGCACGGCGGGAATTCGGCGGCCTCGACATTCTCGTCAACAACGCCGGCACGACCAAGCGCGGGGATTTCTTTACGCTCACCGACGAGGATTGGACCGAAGGCTATGCGCTGAAATTTTTCGCGCATGTGCGGCTTGCGCGCGCGGCCTGGCCGCTGCTCAAGGAGCGCCGCGGCTCGCTGGTGGCGATCGGCGGCACCAGCGGGCGCAAGCCGGAACAGCGCTTCACCATAGGCAGCTCGGTCAATGCCGCGGTCGCCGCCTTCACCAAGTGCCTCGCCGATCTGGGCAAGACCGACGGCGTGCGGGTCAATTGCGTGCATCCGAGCCTGGTCGAGACCGAGCGGCAATGGCGCCGCATCCGTGCCGAGGTCGAGCGCAGCGGCGCGCCGGAAGCGAAGATTCGCGAACAGTTCTGCCGCGAGACCGGCATCACACGGTTCGGAACGGTCGAAGACGTGGCCGATCTGATAACGTTCATCGTGTCCGCGCGCGCGAGCTGGCTGCACGGAGCGACCATCGATCTCGACGGCGGCGAGATCGCCGTGCTGTGAGCTCGTTCTCGTCGTCCCAGGCGAACCGCCATGGTGAGTCGAAGACGCGCGTAAACGCGCTTTAGGCCTCGCTCCCGCGGGGATGACACTGAAAACCAATGAACATCCTGCTCACCCCCGCACGCATCGGGTCCCTTGAAATCCCCAATCGCATTGTCATGCCGGCAATGACCACGCGCACGGCGGGTGACGAAGGGTTTGTGACTGACGATACCGTCGCCTATTACCTCGCACGGGCGCGCGGCGGTGTCGGTCTCATCACCGTCGAGATGGCTGCACCCGAGAAGGTCGGCCGCCATCGCCGCCGCGAAGTCGGCATTTATGACGATCGTTTCCTGCCGGGCCTGACTAGGCTCGTGCACGAGATCCATCGCGCCGGATCAAAGGCGTCGATCCAGCTCGGCCATGGCGGCGGACACACACGCGCGGACATTTGCGGCGAGACGCCGATTGCGCCATCGGCGATACCCCATCCGGTCTACGAGACGACCCTGGAAACGATCGTGCCGGAGGAGATGAGCAAGGCGCGCATCCAGCAAACCATTGCCGCGCACACCGCCGCCGCCCTGCGCGCGCAGAAGGCGGGCTTCGACTGCGTGGAGATCCACGCGGCGCACGGCTACCTGATCTCGCAGTTTCATGCGCCATTCGAGAACCGGCGCAAGGACGAATACGGCGGTAGCCTGGAAAATCGCGCGCGCTTCGGGCTTGAGGTCTTGCGCGCCGTCAAGGCCGCCCTGCCGACGATGCCAGTGATCTATCGCCTGTCGGTCGAGGATTTCTTCACAGGCGGGCTGACGTTCAGCGACGGCCGGCAGATCGCTATGTGGGCGGCGCAGGCGGGCGCCGATGCGCTGCATGTCACTGCCGGGCACTATCGCTCGCTTCCGTCGGCGCAGATCGTGCTGCCGCCGATGTCGTTTCCCGACGCAACCTTCCTCGACTTCGCCGCGGCGGTGAAGCAGGCGGTTGCTGTTCCTGTCATCGCGGTCGGGCGGCTCGGCGATCCTGCGACCGCGCGCGCAGCGGTCGCCGAAGGCAAGACCGATTTCATCGCGCTCGGCCGCTCGCTGATTGCCGATCCGCAATGGGTGGAGAAGCTCACCCGCAACGAGCCGGTCCGACGCTGCCTTGCCTGCAACACCTGCATCAACGAGATGCGCGGCGGCGGGGGCATCGGCTGCGTGGTCAACGGCGCTGCCGGCCGCGAGACGCTGTTTACCGACGCCAAACCGCCGCGCGGGGAGCGCATCGCCATCGTCGGCGCCGGACCCGCAGGGCTGACCTATGCATCGCTGGTCGCGAAGGGGAATAAGGTTACCGTGTTCGAGAAATCGAGCCATGCGGGCGGCGCTTTTCGCTACGCCGGCAAGGCGCCGCTGTTCCAGGAGGTCGAGGCGAGCGAGCACGCGTTCGAGCGCTACATTGGTGATCTCGTTGCAGCATGCGCGCACAAGGGCGTGACGTTTCGCTTCGACACTGACGCGACGCGCGCGCCGGCACTGCTCGAACCGTTCGACCGGATCGTCATTGCGACCGGCGCGCGCTACCGATTTGGTCTCGGGCCGATCGTCACCACCCTGCTCGATTGGGGCGCCGGTCGCTGGCCGGTATTTGCGCGGCTGTTTTCCACGGCCAAGTTTCGTGACTGGTTCTATTACCGCCTACGCCGGCCCACGGCGGAGCAATTCAGCAAACCGGCCAAACCAGGCCAAGCCATCATTGCCATTGGCGATGCGGTTGCGGCCGGCAAGAGCAAGCAGGCTATCGCCAGCGCCTTCGAGGCGGCGCTGATACACAGATGATCTGTAAAAGCAGCATTCTCAGGTTGGCGACAACAAATTCGCGACGGCGCAGGCTACGATCTTCGTGGCGGCGCGCAGATCGTTGAGCCGCAAATTTTCGTCAGCGCCATGCGCATTCGCCTCCGTAATCGAACGCGGGCCGGCGCCGTAGAGTACGACCGGGATGCCTGCGGCCGCATAGTGACGGGCATCGGTGTACAGCGGCACGGCCGCAATCGGCACGTCCACGCCGAGGACACGCTTGGCATGCCGCTGAAACACGCCGGCGATGCGGTCTGTGCCCGGTAGCGGCACGAGCGGCTGCGCCAACAGCAGCCTTCGGATGTCGACCGTCGCCTGCGGAAAACGCTTGCGGCAGGCTGCGATCAAGGCGCGCAGCGCCGCTTCGACCGCGACGGGATCTTCTTCCGGGATGGTGCGGCGGTCGATGCAAAACGCGACCTGATCCGGCACCACATTGGTGTTGATGCCGCCTTTGATCAGCCCAATATTGAGCGTGGGCGAGACGATACCAGGCATTTTCGAGCGCGTTCGGGCAAGCTCGGCCCGATGCGCGTAGAGCGCGGCGAGAATGGCGGTCGCCGCTTCCAGCGCATCGACTCCGGCCTGCGGCATGGCGGCATGCACCTGCTTGCCCGTGACCATCACTTCGAGATGCAGGCAGCCGTTGTGGGCGGTGACCACCGCATAGGAAAAGCCGGCGGCGATCACGGCCTGCGGCTTGCTTAATTGGTTTTCCAGCAACCATTTCGGCCCGACATTTCCGCCCGCTTCTTCGTCGTAGGTGAAGTGCAGCTCCAGCGTTCCCGTAAGCTTATTGCCTTGCGCGGCCGCGGCTTTGAGCGCAAGCAGGGCCCACGCATAGGTGGCGAAATCCGATTTCGACACGGCCGCACCGCGTCCGTACATGACCGGACCATGCGGACCGCCTTCGATCGTGGCGCCGTAAGGATCGTGACGCCATCCGCTGCCCGCTGGCACCACATCGCCGTGAGCATTGAGCGCGATCACGGGCCCATCGCCGAAGCGGTACCGGACGATGAGATTGGTCGCGCTGATCATTCCGACTGCTTCCACGGCGGCGCCCGGCACCGGGTGCGCCTCGACCGTTAGTCCAAGACCAGTCAGCAGCTCCCCCACGCGCTCCGCGTGGCGGGCGCAGTCGCCCGGCGGATTGTCGCTCGCGACCTTCACCAGCTCGGCGAGAAATTCGGACTCCCGCGCAAACTCGCGGTCGACGAACGCGTCGACAAATTCTGTGATCATGTCTCGGCCAGGCGAAGGAGCGTCGCGAGGATGACACGGCCTGCGACGTCAGCGTCCTCGGCGGTGATGATCTCGCGCGGGGAATGACTGACCCCACCGTTGCCGCAGCGCACGAACAACATTCCGATCTCGGTAAGCCCGTCGAACATCATGGCGTCGTGGCCAGCCCCGCTGGGAAGGTGGCGCGGCTTTACGCCGGCGCTCGCCACCGCGTCGGCCAGCACCTGTTGCAGGCGTGGCGAACAAGCAACCGATGCGGTGCGCTGCAATTCTCTGCTCTCGATCGCAACGCCGCGGCGCGCTGCGATGCGCTCCATCTCGACGGCGATGTCGGACACGGCGGCATCGCGCGTTACATCGTTGGCGGCGCGTATATCCAGGGTCAATTCGCATCGGCCCGGGATGATGTTGATCGCGCCGCCGGAAACCATGAGCTGCCCAACGGTGCCGACGAGCCCCGGCGCTTCTCCGCAGCGCCGCTCGACGAAAAGCACGATCTCGGCCGCAGCCGCGGCGGCATCGTGCCGGCGCACCATCGGCACCGTGCCGGCGTGGCCGGCGGTGCCCGTGATGGTGACGGCGCGGCGAACGGCGCCGGCAATGGCGCTGACGATTCCGACCGGCAGCCCTTCTTCAAGCAGCACTGGCCCTTGCTCGATGTGCACTTCGAGGTAGCCCAGGAGATCCGCTGGTTTTCGTGCGAGTTGCGGAATTTTTTTCGGATCGAGATCGGCCTCCCGCATCACTTGCGCGAGGGTTTCCCCGGCCGCGTCGCGCCGTTCAAGGAGGTCAAACTTGAACCGACCTGCCATCGCACTGCTGCCGAGAAAGCTCGCGGAGAAGCGCACGCCTTCCTCTTCCGAGAAAGCGACCACATCCACGTTGAACGGCAGCTTGTGGTGAAGTTTTCGCAGATGTTCTGCCACAACGAGGGCGACAAGGACGCCGAGGCGGCCGTCATATTTGCCGGCGTTGCGCACCGTGTCGTAATGCGACGCGAGAATGAGGGTGCGCGCCTGTGGGTCGTCCGCCGGATAGCGCCCGATCACATTGCCGATTGCGTCGATCTCCGTGATTAGGCCGGCCTCACGCATCCAGTCACACAGCTGAACGGCAACCGAGCGGTGCGCTGGAGACAGAAACGTGCACGTCAAGCCGGCGGCAGTTTCCGACCACCGAGCGAGCCGGTCAGCAAGCTCCATGATGCGCGGTCCGAATGCGACGTTGGCATCGGCCGCACCTCCCCTGTTTGTCTGCGCTGTCATTGCTATGGCCTATTTCGACGGCGCAGCTCTTGCAACCTTTGACGCGGGTCTGTCATCTTGTTTCCCGAGCGAAATCGGGGAAATCCGACGTGGACGCCGCGCTGGCGGAGTGGTTGAACCTGATCGTGCGGTGGTTGCATGTCGTCGCGGGCATCGCCTGGATCGGCAGCTCGTTCTATTTCATCCATCTCGATTTGAGCCTCAAGCCGCGATCCGGGTTGCCCGCGGGCGTACAAGGCGATGCCTGGCAGGTACACGGCGGCGGCTTCTATCACATGGTAAAATATCTGATAGCCCCCGCCCGCATGCCCGATGAGCTGACCTGGTTCAAATGGGAAGCCTATACCACCTGGCTCTCCGGCTTTGCCCTGCTCGTCATCGTCTACTACCTCGGGGCGGAGCTTTTTCTGATTGACAAATCGGTGCTCGATCTCACCCCGTCGGCTGCCGCCGCGGTCTCGTTCGCAAGTCTGCTCCTGGCATGGCTCCTGTACGAAGCGCTCTGTCGCTCTCCCCTCGGCCGCCACGAGATCGCGCTTGCGCTCACCGGCTACGTCATTCTCGTCGCCCTCACCTTTGGCTTTACGCATATTTTCAGCGGGCGCGGCGCCTTCGCCCAGATCGGCGCGCTGATCGGCACCATCATGGTGACCAACGTCTTCGTCATCATCATTCCGAACCAGAACAAGAGCGTGCGCGCGCTGCTCGCGGGGAAAGAGCCGAACCCCGTGTGGGGCGAAGAAGGCAAGCAGCGGTCGGTGCACAACAATTATCTCACCTTGCCGGTTATCTTCCTGATGATCGCCAATCATTATCCCCTGATGTTCGCTACGCGCTTCAACTGGGTGATCGTCGCGATCGTGCTGGCGATCGGGCCGGTGATCCGCCACTTCTTCAATTCGCGGCACGCGGGCAAGGGCAGCCCGTGGTGGACGTGGGGCGTCGCGGCTGCCGGCATGGTAGCAGTCGCATGGCTCTCGGCGGCCGGGCCGCCGCGCGAGGAAACCGGCATGCGCAGTGAGCGCCTCAATGTCGCGGCTGCGCACAATGTAATCCTGTCTCGTTGCAGCATGTGCCATGTCGACGCGCCGGTCTGGCCGGGCGTGCACGGGCCGCCCAAGGGCGTCGTGCTCGACGGCCCCGTCAACATGACCCGTCACGCCCGCCTGATCGAGACCAACGCGGTGCGCTCGAACGCCATGCCGCCCGGCAATATCACCGAGATGACCTCACAAGAGCGACAAATCTTGGCGGTCTGGCTCGCCGCCGGCGCGCCAGTGAAGTGACGCATGACCGATTTCTCGAAGTATCCCCGCGATCTCGTGGGCTACGGACGCAACCCGCCCGATCCGCGCTGGCCGGGCGGCGCCCGCGTCGCCGTGCAGTTCGTGCTCAATTACGAAGAGGGCGGCGAGCGCAACATCCTGCACGACGACGAGAGCTCCGAGGCATTTCTTTCCGATGTGCTCGGCGCGAAGCCTTGGCCAGGGCAGCGGCATATGAACGTCGAGTCCATGTACGAATATGGTTCGCGTGCCGGCTTCTGGCGCCTCTGGCGCCTGTTCACCGGGCGCAGCGTGCCGGTGACAGTGTTCGGCATTGCCACCGCGCTTGCGCGGGCTCCCGACGCGGTCGCGGCGATGCGCGAAGCGGGCTGGGAGATTGCCAGCCATGGACTGAAGTGGATCGACTACAAGGACATGGCGGAGGCCGAGGAGCGGGCGCATCTCGCACAGGCGATTACCATGCACCAGGAGGTGACGGGCGAGCGTCCGCTGGGCTGGTACACCGGTCGCAATTCCGTCAACACCTTGCGAATCGTGCTCGACGAGGGTGGCTTTCTTTATTCATCGGATTCCTATGCCGATGATCTGCCCTATTGGATCAAGGGTCCGAGAGGACCGCATCTGATTATCCCCTACACTCTCGACGCCAACGACATGCGCTTCATCAATGCGCAGGGCTTCCCCACCGGCGATGCATTCTTCATCTATCTTCGAGACGCATTTGACACGCTCTATGCAGAAGGCGAGCGTGCGCCCAAGATGATGTCGGTCGGCCTGCACTGCCGCTTGGTTGGGCGCCCCGGACGCGCGGCCGGGCTCATGCGCTTCCTTGACCATATCGCCGCGCGCGATCGCGTATGGGTCGCCACCAGGCTGGACATTGCCCGACATTGGCACCGCGAGCACCGCGCGCTCGCCGCGGCTGCCCCGAAACTTGCCTGACAGAAGCGAACCCCGTGCCCACCCTTTCACTCGACAATCTCAATGCCTCCGATAAAGCGGGATTCGCCGCCACGCTTGGCGACATTTACGAGAATGCGCCGTGGGTGGTCGAGGCAGCGCATCGGCAGCGGCCATTCGCTACGGTGCAAGCGCTGTATCAAGCGATGATCTCGACCGTGCGCGCGGCGTCAACGGATCAACAGTTGGCATTGATCAAAGGCCACCCGGATCTTGGCGGCAAAGCGGCGCGCGCCGGCACCATGACAAAACATTCCACGGCGGAGCAGACCAGCGCCGGCCTCGACAGCCTCTCCGACGCGGAATTCGAGGAATTCCACCGCCTCAACAATGCCTATCGCGAAAAATTCGGATTTCCCTTCATCCTCTGCGTTCGGCGCCACGGCAAAGATTCCATTTTGCGCCAATTCAAGCTGCGGCTGGCAAACCCTGGCGCGGCCGAAATGGAAACCGCGCTTGAGGAGATTTTTCGCATCGCCGGGCTGCGCCTCGATCAGCGCGTGGCCGGGCCCGACCGCTTGAACGTGCACGGACAACTGTCGACCCACGTCCTCGATACTCACGGTGGCATCCCCGCCGCCGGCATGGCGATTGAGCTTTTCGAGCTTGTGGCGGACGACGCGTGCCGGATGATCGTTAGTGGCGTTACCAATCGGGACGGCCGCACCGAGGGACCGCTGATCGGCGGCCGGCCGGTGCCGATCGCGCGCTATGAGCTGCGTTTCCACGTGGCCGACTATTTCGCCCGACGCGGCGCACCGCTGGCCGACCCGCCGTTTCTCGACGTGGTGCCGATCCGGTTCGCGATCGCCGAGCCGGAAGGGCATTACCACATCCCGCTGCTGGTCACGCCGTGGAGCTATTGCACGTATCGCGGCGGTTGATTGCAGGTTTGACTTGGGAATAGGCAAGCGCGGGCAAAATGCCTAGTCTTGCGGCAGCTACGGGACACCCAAGTGTCGCGTCCGCAACAAACTGCCATTGGCACTGGCACGTCCATTGCTGAGGCGGGCACTATCGGCCGACCTCGAAGGGAGGGTCACAATGCAGCGAAGTACGCTTTTCGCAACGCTGGCGGCGGCGCTCGCTTTCGCCGCGGTACCTGCATCCGCGCAGACCGACTTGAAGTTCGCGCTCGACTGGAAGTTCGAAGGCCCGTCCGCGCCCTATTTCGTTGCCATCGATCGCGGCTACTACAAGGCCGAAGGGCTCAACGTCACGGTCGATTCCGGTCCTGGCTCCGTCGCCGGCATCGCGCGCGTTGCCGCCGGTACCTATCCGCTCGGCTTCTTCGACATCAACTCGTTGGTCAAGTTCCAGGATCAGAACCCGGATAAGAAGGTGCAGGCGGTCTTGATGATGTATGACAAGCCGCCGTTCGCGATCGCGACCACCACCAAGACCGGCATCACCAAACCGAAGGACCTCGAAGGCCGCGTGCTCGGCGCGCCCGCCGCCGACGGCGCGTTTGCGCAATGGAAGGCGTTCGTCAAAGCCAACGGCATCGACGAGTCGAAAGTGAGAATCGAGAATGTCGGCTTTCCCGTGCGCGAGCCCATGCTCGCCGACGGCAAGGTCGACGCCATCACCGGCTTCTCGTTCTCGATGCATTACAACCTGCTGCAGAAGGGGCTGCGACCGCAAGACATCAAGACCATGCTGATGTCGGACTACGGCCTCGTGCTCTACGGCAACGCGGTCATGGTCAATCCCGACTACGCCAAGGCCAATCCGAAGGTGGTCGCCGGCTTCGTGCGCGCCACCATCAAAGGCGTGCTCGATACCATTAAGGATCCGGACGTCGCCATCAAATCGGTGATGGCGCGCAACGAGACGGGCGATACGGCTATCGAGCTCGACCGCCTGAAAATGTCGTTGCGCGACAATTTCGTCACGCCGTGGGTCAGCGCAAATGGCTTCGGCGGTGTCGATATGGACCGCTTGGCCAAATCGATCGACCAGATCGCGCTGACCTACGAGTTCAAGAATCGGCCCAAGGCCGAAGACATTTTTACCAGCCAATACTTGCCGCCGGCGGCCGAGCGGAAATTGTGAGGTGTCCCAAAACGTCATTGCCGGGCTTGTCACCGCAGGTCGGGTCTACCCGACCTGCGGCCATTTTATATACGCACCTCGGGCAAGCCCGAGGTGCGGTGCCATCCACGTCTTTGCCCTCTCCCTTCCCTCCCCCGCTTGTGCGGGAGTGTTAGGGTGGGGGTACGTGGATGCCCGGCGCGAGGCCCGGCATGACGCCGCCGCTTGCAACGTTGCATGACTGCGCGCGTCGACATCGATCATGTCACGCTGACATACCGCGGCGCCTCCGAAGGCGTGCTGGCTCTCCAACACACGAGCCTGTGTGTGCAGCGCGGCGAATTCGCCGCAGTCGTCGGCCCCTCCGGTTGCGGCAAGTCGTCACTCATGAAACTCGTGACTGGACTTATTCCCCCGGACAGCGGCGAGATCGTCATCTTCGGCGACAAGGTGCGCGGGCCGGTCAAGATCGCGGGCATGGCGTTCCAGAATCCGAACCTGCTGCCGTGGCGCAAGGTCATCGACAACGTGCTGCTTCCGCTCGAGATCGTGGAGCCGCACCGGCACAAGTTTCGGCAACAGAAGCAGCAATACCGCGAGCAAGCCCGGACCTTGCTCAAGACGGTCGGGCTCGACGGTTTCGGCGAGCGCTATCCCTGGGAGTTGTCGGGAGGCATGCAGCAGCGCGCTTCGCTGTGTCGGGCGCTGATCCACCAGCCCGCGCTGCTGATGCTGGACGAGCCGTTCGCCGCGCTCGACGCGTTCACGCGCGAGGAGTTGTGGTGTGTGTTGCGCGACCTGTGGCAGGAGATCGGCTTCACCGTCATCCTGGTCACCCATGATCTGCGGGAAGCCACATTTCTTGCCGACAGCGTGCACGTCATGAGCGCGCGGCCAGGCCGGATCGTCACGAGCAAGCCCATTGACCTGCCGCGTCCGCGCGTGCTCGATATCTGCTTCGAGCCGCGCTTCACCGACATCGTGCAGGAGCTGCGCGCCAAGATCGCCGAGGTGCGCAAGGCATGAGCTCGACGCTAGAGAAGCTCTCGCCGTGGCTGTTCACCGTCGGGCTGTTCATAGTCTGGGAGCTCGCCTGCCGCGTCTTCAGAATCGACAAATTCATTCTGCCGGCGCCCTCGCAGGCATTCTTCGCGATGTTTCAGTACTGGCGCCCGCTGCTGCGGCATTCGTCAGTGACGCTGTGGACCACCATTGCCGGTTTCGCGCTCGCGGTAGGTTTCGGCGTGGTGCTTGGGCTGATCGTTGGCTGGTCCCGCACCATCTACCGCGGCCTTTACCCCGTGATGATCGGTTTCAACTCGATCCCCAAAGTGGCCGTGGTGCCAATCCTGATCATGTGGTTCGGGATCGGCGAGATACCGGCAATTCTGACGGCCTTCCTGATTTCCTTCTTTCCCATCGTTGTCAACGTCGCCACCGGACTAGCCACCATGGAGCCGGAGCTCGAGGACGTTTTGCGTGCGCTCGGCGCGCGCAAGCTCGATATCATGCTCAAGGTCGGCATCCCGCGCACCCAGCCCTACCTGTTCGGCTCGCTCAAGGTGGCGATCACGCTCGCCTTCGTCGGCACCGTGGTGTCGGAAACGGTCGGCGCCAATGCCGGGCTTGGCTACCAGATCGCGCTCGCCGGCTCGAACTTTCAGATGCCGCTCGTGTTCGCAGCGCTGCTGCTGTTGGCGATTGAAGGCATCGCCATGTATGCGGCGTTCGCCTATGTCGAGGTCTATTTCACGCGCTGGGCGTTCCGCTCCTCAATGAGCGCGGCGGCCTGATCCGACGCGGGCGCAAGCATGTTCGATTACTTTTTCAGTTTGTACCCTGTCTTAAAGATCCACCACACAGTTGCGAGGCAGATGACCAGGAACAGAAGAGTCATACCCAGGCTCACGCCGACGCTCACGTCGGCCGTCTCGAAGAAGCTCCAGCGGAAACCACTGATCAGATAAACCACGGGGTTGAACAGCACAACCGTTCGCCAGAATGGTGGCAGCACGCTGACGGAGTAAAACGTCCCGCCGAGAAACGTCAAAGGCATGACGATGAGCAGCGGCACCACCTGCAGCTTTTCGAAACCTTCCGCCCAGACGCCGATAATGAAACCGAACAGGCTGAAGGTTGCGGCGGTAAGCACCAGAAACGTGAGCATCCAGATCGGATGCGCAATGCGCAGCGGGACGAACAGACCAGCAGTGGCGAGGATGATCAGGCCGAGAATGATCGACTTGGTCGCGGCGGCGCCGACATAGCCGAGCACGATCTCGATATAGGAAACCGGCGCCGACAAGACCTCGTAGATCGTCCCGGTAAACCTGGGAAAATAAATGCCGAACGAGGCGTTGGCGGTGCTCTGGGTCAGCAGCATCAGCATGATCAACCCGGGAACGATGAAGGCGCCGTAGCTGATGCCCTCGATCTCGGTGATGCGCGCGCCGATCGCGGCGCCGAACACCACGAAATAGAGCGAGGTCGAAATCACCGGGGACACGATGCTTTGCAGCAGCGTGCGTCCGGTGCGCGACATCTCGAACACATAGATCGCGCGAACGGCCCGATAGTTCATTGTCTCGCCCTGACCAGACCGACGAAGATGTCTTCCAACGAGCTTTCCGTCGTGTGCAAGTCCTTGAACCTGATGCCGGACAAACTGAGATCCTTGAGCAGCGCCGTGATGCCGGTCCGCTCGCTTTGCGTGTCATAGGTATAGGTCAGCTCGCTGCGGTTGGCGCTCAGCGTCAAGTGATAGGCGGCGAGCGCATCCGGTATGCCATCGAGAGGCTTTTGCAGCTGCAGCGTCAATTGTTTCTTCCCGAGCTTGCGCATGAGCTCGGCTTTGTCCTCGACCAGAATCAGCTCCCCCTTGTGGATCACGCCGATCCGATCGGCTATCTGCTCGGCCTCTTCGATGTAATGCGTGGTCAGGATGATGGTGACGCCCGATGCGCGCAGGGAGCGCACGAGCTGCCACATGTCCTTGCGCAGCTCGACGTCGACGCCGGCGGTCGGCTCGTCGAGGAATAGAATCTGCGGCTCGTGCGACAAGGCCTTGGCGATCAGCACGCGGCGCTTCATGCCGCCGGACAGCGTCATGATCTTGTCGTCCTTCCTGTCCCACAACGAGAGCTGCCTGAGCACCTTGCCGACGTGCTCGGGATTTTTCGCCTTGCCGAACAGGCCACGGCTAAAGGACACGGTCGCCCACACCGTTTCGAAAGCGTCGGTAGTCAGTTCCTGCGGTACGAGCCCAATCATCGAGCGGGTGACGCGATAGTCCTTGATGATGTCGTGACCCGCCACCGCGACCGTGCCCTCCGATGGGTTCACGATCCCGCAAATGATGCTGATCAGCGTCGTCTTGCCGGCGCCGTTTGGGCCGAGCAGCGCAAAAATCTCGCCGTGGCGAATGTCGAGATTGATGCTCCTGAGCGCCTGAAAACCGGAGGCGTAGGTCTTGGAGAGCTTCGAGACAGAAATGATCGATTGCATGGGCACTGCTGTGTTTTAAGTCCGAATATGGCGGATGGATGGGGCGGGTTACTCGAATTTCACAAGCGGCGCCAAATAGATGGAAAGGCCACCCGACCCAGTCGCGGCGGGCGGCCCCTCCCCGCCGTCAACGATGCCCGGCAAAAATTGTTGCGCCGGCACGGCATTGCGAACGATGATCGGGGTTGGCCTGTCAGGGTTGTGGCGAGTTGCGTCATGAAAGTCATTATTGCCGGGGGCGGGATCGGCGGCCTGACCACCGCGCTCATGTTGCATGCGCGCGGCATCGATTGCGAAATCTACGAGCAATCCGAAACCATCCGCGAACTCGGCGTCGGCATCAACACGTTGCCGCATGCGATCAAAGAATTGGCGGAGCTCAAGCTGCTCGACGCGCTCGACGCCGCGGGAATCCGAACCTACGAGCTGTTCTACACAAACCGCTTCGGCCAGGAGATCTGGCGCGAGCTGCGCGGCACCGATGCCGGCTACGAGGTGCCGCAATTCTCGATCCACCGCGGTCGCTTGCAAGCGGTGATTCATCGGGCGGTGCGGTCGCGCATCGGCGAATCGCGCATTCATACCGGGCATCGGCTCGGCGCGTTTGCGCAAGACGAGTGCGGCGTCTCCGCCTATTTCTTCGATCGACACGGCGCGCATCGGGCGAGCGCGCGCGGCGACGTGCTGGTCGGGGCTGACGGCATCCATTCGCTTGTGCGCGAGACATTATATCCAAACGAAGGGCCGGTCCGCTGGAATGGTGCCATGCTCTGGCGCGGCGCTGTCGAATGGCCGGCATTTCTCACCGGCCGTTCGATGGTGATCGCCGGGGGCATGGCGGCAAAACTGGTGGTCTACCCGATCGCCGAGGGAACGCGGCCGGACCGGCGCCTGACCAATTGGGCCGTCGTCGCCAGAATCGGCGACGGCTCGACGCCGCCGCCGAACAAGGAGGACTGGTCGCGGCCGGGACGATTCGAAGATCTGATGCCGCATGTTCAGCGCTTCCGCATCCCTTACGTCAATGCGCAGGCACTGATCGAGGCGACGCCGGAATTCTGGGAATACCCGATGTGCGACCGCGATCCGCTGCCGCGCTGGTCGCACGGGCGCGTAACGCTGCTTGGCGACGCGGCTCATCCGATGTATCCGGTGGGTTCCAACGGCGCATCGCAGGCGATCCTCGATGCGCGCGGCCTCGCCGACCGATTGCACGAGGCCGAGCATCCCGTACATGCGCTGTGGCTATACGAGCAGGAGCGCCTGCCGATGACGGCGCAGATCGTGCGCATGAACCGGCAGGGCGGCCCGGAAGGGGTGATCGACGCGGTGGAGGCGCGCGCTCCCGACGGCTTCAGCAGCATTGACGACGTGCTCTCGTTCGAGCAGCGCAAGGCGATCGTGCGCGGCTATGCTGCGACGGCGGGCTTTGCGCGCGAACAGGTCAACAAGGCGGCGTAAGCAGGAGAAAACTTCCGTGGAGTTTGCCGTCGGTTTCAAGCTCGAGGGAAAAAGCGACCACGTCGTCGTGGACGCGGAAGACGGGCTGATCGCTGCGCTCAAAGTAAAGGTGCAGCACCCGCAGGCGCTGATCACCTATGTGCGCCACGCGAACAGGCGCGGTGACATGCGGCATCCCACGCATAGCCTCGGCGACGAAAGCGAGTGACTTGTCGTCCGTTCGGCATCCCGTCAGGCGCCGGGTGGCGGCGGCAGGAACATCACCTCGTGCTTGGCCGAAAGCGCAACCACCTCGTCGGGCTTCTGCTCTTTCATGCTGTGGATCGCCCAGAACAGATCGTAGAGTTTGCGCGTCGGCGTCACCCAGAAGAAGCATTTCACTGGCTGGTCCGACTTGTTGAAGATGCCGTGGGGGATGCCCATGGGCAGCCGGATCAGATCGCCGGGATGCGAGACGAATTCCTTGCCGTCGATCACGAGGTCGAAGCGGCCTTCGAACATGTAGATGAATTCGTCCTGGGTGGGATGGATGTGCGGCGGCACAAATGTGCCGGGCGGGAACGTGGCGTGCCAGGAGAAAGAACCCTCACAAACCTGCTTGGGCACATAGGTCTGGCCCAAAATGTTCCAGACGATGCCATCGATGCCAGTGTTGGCCTTGGTAATGCCTGCGGTCATCGCTTGCATGCGCACGCCTCCCTTTGCCGATTCCGCCACTTCCCAAACGCAGCGTAATTGCCAAACTCGCGGGGTGCAACGCGAAGCTGTCCGCGTGCGCAAGCCTCTTTCCAGGAGGCGAGCTCCGCACCTAGACTAGCTTTCGATTTCGGACCAGCAAAAATCAGCTGGTCCGCGCTTGCCAACGACAAACCGGGAAGAGGTGGGATATGAAGACAGCGATCGCGCTCGCCGCAGCGGCTGCCATTTTGGGAAGCGCGCCGGCTCACGCGCAGGAGAAGCTCAAGATCGGCATCATCGCGACCTTGTCGGGACCGCCCGCCGTGCTCGGCCAGCAGCTGCGCAACGGCTTCAACCTTGGAGTCAAGAACCTCGACGGAAAGCTCGGCGGACGCGAGGTCGAGGTGCTCGTTGCCGATGACGAGCTCAAGCCGGATCTCGCGGTAACCAAGGTCAAGGCATTCGTCGAGCGCGACAAGGTGGATTTTGTCGTCGGTCCGATCTTCTCCAACATTCTCGCTGCGATCATGAAACCGGTGACCGAGGGCGGAGCGATCCTGATCAGCCCCAACGCCGGCACCTCGAACTTCGCAGGCAAGGAATGCAATCCAAACTTCTTCGTCACCTCTTATCAGAACGACCAGGTGTTCGCGGTTTCTGGCAAGCACGCGCAAGACAGCGGCATCAAGAAAGTGTTCCTGATGGCGCCCAACTACCAGGCGGGCAAGGACGCGCTTTCCGGATTCAAAGCTTTCTTCCACGGCGAGATCGCAGACGAGGTTTACGTCCCGTTGAACCAGCTCGATTTCTCGGCCGAGCTCGCCAAGATCGCAGCCGCCAAGCCGGACGCCATCTATGTGTTCCTGCCCGGCGGCATGGGGGTGAATTTCGTCAAGCAATTCCGGCAGGCCGGCCTTGCCGACAAGATCACGTTTCTTTCCGCCTTTACCGTCGATGAATCGACACTCCCGGCCCAGCAGGATTCCGCGCTCGGCTTCTTCGGCGCGGCCAACTGGGCGCCCGATCTCAACAATCCGCAGAACAAGGCTTTTGTCGCGAGCTACGAGAAGGAATTTGGTGCCGTCCCCGCGACCTATGCGTTCCAGTCTTACGACGCCGCGCTGCTGATCGACGGTGCCGTGCGCCAGGTGCACGGCAATCTCGCCAACCGCGACGCGCTGCGCGCCGCGATGATGAAGGCCGATTTCAAGTCTTTGCGCGGGGGCTTTCGCTTCAACACGAACCACTATCCGATTCAGGATTTTTACCTTGTCAAAGTCGCCAAGCGTCCGGACGGAAAATTCGAGACTCAGATTGTGAAGAAGGTGTTCGAGAACTACGCTGATCCGCACGCCAAGGATTGTGCGATGAAGTAGTCCGCGGCAGTTGAGTGCGACTTCCTTCACCCGTCACTCTGAGGCGCGAGCGAAGCGAGCCTCGAAGGGTGACCGGCCCGGGTGCAGACAAGTTGAGCAGTCTGCGCAACCTTACTGCGTTGGCCGCTCATCCTTCGAGGCCCGGCCTGCGGCCGGGCGCCTCAGGATGACGGGTTAGGGTTGGGTGCCGTCTCCGATTCCCACCATGTCCGCCGGACTTGTCATCGTTCAGATCCTCAACGGGCTGCAGCTCGGTGTGCTGCTGTTCCTGATCGCGGCCGGCCTGACTCTGGTGTTCGGGGTGATGGACTTCATCAATCTCGCACACGGCGCCCAGTACATGCTGGGCGCGTATCTCGCGGTAGCCTTTTTTGCACTCACCGACAGCTTTCTCATGGCCCTGGTGCTCGCGCTCGCAGCCGCCCTCGCATTTGGGTTGGCACTCGAGTTCCTGGTGTTTCGGCATCTTTACGGCCGCGATCACCTGGATCACGTGATCGCAACCTTCGGCATCCTGCTGTTCATCAATCACGGGGTGAAGCTGATCTGGGGCGCGGCGCCGCTGAGCCTGCCGATGCCCGATCTGTTGTCCGGATCGGTCCGGCTGATGGACGGACTTCTCTATCCGGTGTGGCGCCTAGTCGTAATCGCGTCAGGGCTCGCGACCGCCGCGTTCCTTTATCTGCTCGTAGTCCATACCCGCACCGGCATGCTGGTGCGCGCCGGGGCCAGCAATGCCAGGATGGTATCCGCGCTCGGCGTCGATATCCGCCGCCTGTTCATGATCGTCTTCGGCTTCGGAGCCATGCTGGCCGGCTTTGCCGGCATCATGGTCGCTCCGATCCTCTCGGTCGATCCCGGGATGGGCGACACGGTCCTGATCCTGGCGTTCGTCGTCATCGTCATCGGCGGCATCGGCTCGATCCGCGGCGCCTTTGTCGCGGCGCTGCTGATCGGGCTGGTCGACACGCTCGGCCGCTCGTTCTCCGTCGACATCCTTCGCCTGATCATGGGTCCATCGTCCGCGCGCACGGTCGGTCCGGCGCTGGCCTCCATGTCGATCTATCTGCTGATGGCCGTCGTGCTGTATGTCCGGCCCACGGGCCTGTTTCCGGCGAAGGCCCGCTGAAATGGCGTTGGCCACATCGCTCCCACCCGCGCAATCGCACCGCCTCGGCGCGGAGGCGCTGCCGATAGCGATGTTCCTGCTCTTGGTGACGATCCCGATCCTGGCGCCGCTGGCGGGCGGCGGATATCTGCTTAGTTTCTCCGCTCGCGTGATGATCTTCGCGATCGCCGCCGTCGCCCTCGATCTGCTGGTTGGCTATTGCGGCTTGATTTCATTCGGCCACGCGGCGTTCATCGGCCTTGGCGCTTACGCGGTCGGCATCCTTTCCGCGCACGGCATATCCGAAGCGCTCATGTCACTGCCAGTCGCGATCGCGGTCGCGGCGCTGTTCGCCTTTTTGACCGGACTCGTCTGCATGCGCACGAGCGGAGTCTATTTCATCATGATCACGCTCGCGTTCGGGCAAATGGCCTTTTTTACCGCCAGCTCGCTTGCGCCCTATGGAGGTGACGACGGTCTCACGATCGCTACACGAAACACGATTGCCGGACTCTCTGTGCTCAACAACGAACGGGTTTTCTACTATGTCGTGTTTGGCTGCCTTCTCGGCTGTTACGTCTTTTGCCGCGCACTCGTTGCCTCGCGTTTCGGCCGCGTCGTGCGGGGTGCCAAGGAAAATCCGGTTCGCATCGCGACGATCGGGTTCGACGTTTATCGCTTTCAGCTGACGATCTACATCATTGCCGGGGCCTTGGCCGGCCTTTCCGGTTTCCTACTCGCCAATGCCACCGAGTTCGTCAGTCCGGCCTATATGAGCTGGCAACGCTCGGGCGAGTTGATCGTCATGGTGTTGCTCGGCGGGTTGGGCTCACTCAACGGCGCGATCATCGGAACCGCCGCCTACCTGCTGGCCGAAGAATGGCTTTCGGGCTTCACCGAGCACTGGAAGGTAATTTTTGGACCCGCCCTCGTGCTCGTCGTCCTGTTCGCGCGCGGCGGCTTGATCGGCCTTGCGGCCGCACTCGTGCGGGGCCGGCGCCATGCCTGATCCGGTTCTGCGTCTGGAAAATTTACGCAAGAATTTCGGCGGCCTCATCGTCACCAGCGATGTCAATTTTGACGTCATGCCGGGCGAGCTGCACGCGGTGATCGGGCCGAACGGCGCCGGCAAAACGACGTTGATCAATCAGATTTCCGGCCTCGTGGCTCCCGATGGCGGACGTATTCTCTTTGCCGGCCATGACATAACCGCCCTGCCCGCCCATGCTCGCGCGCGGCTCGGCATGGCGCGATCGTTTCAGATGAGCTCGATCGTTCCCAGCTTCTCGGCACTCGAGAATGTCGCGCTGGCGGTGCAGTCGCGCGCCGGCTCAAGCTTTCGCCTGTTCGGCCGCGCCGCTGCGGAGGCCTCCCTGAACGAGCAGGCAATGGCGGCGCTCGCCGACGTCGGTCTCGCCGAACGGGTGCGGGCGCCAGCAGAGCAGCTCTCACACGGCGAAAAACGCGCACTCGAGCTTGCCATCGCCATCGCGGCGGGGCCGAAACTCCTGTTGCTCGACGAGCCGACGGCCGGGACCGGGCGCGAAGAGACGGCGCGGCTCGTCGCATTGCTGCATCGGCTCAAGCGCCGTTTCCCGATGGTGCTGGTTGAGCACGACATGACGGCGGTGTTCGCGTTGGCGGACCGCATTTCTGTGCTGCTCTACGGCCGCGTGCTCGCCACCGGTCGACCGCACGAGGTGCGCGCCAATCCGCAGGTGGTCGCCGCCTATCTCGGCGACGAGATGGAGTAAGAATGCTCGCAGTTGAGCATCTGCAGGCCGCCTATGGCCCGGCGCAGGTGCTGTTCGATATTTCCTTTCGCGTCGGCGCCGGCGAAGTCGTCACGCTGCTCGGCCGCAATGGCATGGGGAAGACCACCACGATCGCCGCGATCATGGGATTGTTGCCGGCCTGCGGCGGCAGCGCCGTATTCGAAGGCCGCCCTCTGCTTGGCTTGCCGCCGTATCAGATCGCGCAGGCGGGTCTCGGCCTTGTTCCAGAAGGCCGACAGATCTTTCCCGGCCTCAGCGTCGAGGAGAACCTGATCGCGACCGCAGCTGCCCGTTTCGCCATGCCACGCTGGACGCTCGACCGAGTCTATCGGTTCTTTCCCCAGCTTGCCGAGCGGCGCCGCCATCTTGGCCAAGAACTGTCGGGCGGCGAACAACAGATGCTGGCGATCGGCCGCGCCTTGATGACCAATCCCAAGCTGCTGATCCTGGACGAGGCGACCGAAGGCCTGGCGCCGCTCATTCGGCGCGAAATCTGGACCTGCCTCGCGCGTTTGAAGGAAGAAGGGCAGGCGATTCTGCTGGTGGATAAGCATCTTGCTTCGCTGATGAAGCTGGCGGACCGACACACGATCATCGAAAAGGGCTACGTCGTGTGGTCGGGCAGCTCGGCGGAACTCACGGCCGATCCCACGATCCCGCAGCGCTATTTGCAGATATGATCCGTGATCGTTTTGGTTCTTTCGTTCGCAAGTATTTGAACTAGCGCGTCAAAATGAACTCTGGATTGCGTGGCGCGATCCGGATTACTACGTTTTACGCAGCAAACGGGGCCACCCAGGAGCGTCGGGCATGCTGTTCTCGCGGTTGTGGTCTGATTCACACCGGGCCAAAGAAGAAGAACTGGAAGAACGCGTTAGCGCGTTGCAGGCGGCGCTGCGCCAGTGCAAGGGCGTGGCCACGCGCTGGAGAGAATTCGGTCTGGCGATCACTGCTGGTGTCGGCGTGGTCATGCTGGGTTTGGGATTCACGCTCGGGGTCTATCGCGAGCCGCTCAAGGAAGCCATTGTCGATCTGCTTCCGAGCTGGAACTCCGCGAGTCCGATCTCCGAGGCCGACAGTGCAAACGCCGCCTATCAGAAAGGCGACTACAAAACCGCGCTCAAGCTGGCACAGCCGCTGGCCGATCAGGGAAATGCCCGCGGCCAATCGATGCTCGGGGTCCTCTACTATCGAGGACGTGGCGTGGCGCGCGACGACCGCGCGGCGATTCACTGGTTTCGTTTGGCGGCCGAGCAAGGTGATGTCTCGGCCAGGTTCTATCTCGGCGTGATTTATTCCCAAGGCGACGGCGTGCCGCAGGACTACGCCGAAGCGGCCAGGTGGTTTGGTCTCGCCGCCGACAAGGGCGATCCGCAAGCCCAGTACAATCTTGGCCTCGCCTACGCCCAGGGCCAGGGCGTGCCCCAGGACAACGTGACCGCGCATATGTGGTTCAATCTGGCCGCGGCGCGCTTCCCGGACAGCCGCGGTCGCGATCTCGCGACCACCAACCGCGATGTGGTGGCGAACAAGTTGAACGCCGACCAGGTCACCGAGGCGCAGAACCTCGCGCGCCAGTGGCGGCCGAAGTAACGCCCGCCTCGTCACTCGAAGGATGTACAAGCGCGAGCCGCCGGCTCCATACCCTCTTCCCTTGTGGGAGCCGGCGGCTCGAACCGTGTTTCTACGAAAGGATTCGCGATCGTAAGCGTTATCAGCCCTTAATCGCGTCACGCCAATCGGCGGGGCCGCGCGTGGCGAGCAGCGCGGCGACATTGACGTTCTCCTCACCCGGCACGCGAATGCGCTTGAACTTCATTTCATCGGCGATGAGCGGCTTGGTCGCGTCGAGTCCCATTTTGGCGCCGACGCCGTTGCGCGTTGACGGATCGAGCTTGGACCCCTGGCTTTCCGGGACGATCACCAGGTCGCGATCGGCCTGAAAGCGCGTCGCCACCGCCCATTCCACCTCGGTCGGGTCGTGGATGTCGACGTCCTCGTCGACCACCACCACGTGTTTGATGTCGTAATGCCCGGCAAAGGCGCCGAGCATGATGTTCTTGGCCTCGCCCTCCTGTCGTTTCTTGATTTGAACATAAAGGTGATACCGACAGGCCCCGCCGCGCGCGAGGTGCACGTCGCGCACATTGGGAAAGCTTCGCTGCAAATGGACGAGCAGAGTCGCCTCGCGCGGAATCGCGCCCAGCAACAGATGCTCGAGCCCGCCGCCGACCACCGTGTGCAGGATCGCATCCTTACGCCGGGTGACGAGGTCGATCTCCATCACGTGACGTTCGGCACGCTCGCCGTAATACTGGGGAAATTCGCCGAACGGCCCTTCCGGCTCGCGCACGCCGGCCAGCAGGCGGCCCTCGATCACGATCTCGGCCTCGGCGGGGACGCGCAAGTCGCTAGTAAGGCATTTCACGACCGGTAACGCGCGACGCTGCAACGCACCGGCAATTTCCAGCTCATCCACATCGATCGCGGCGATCGCCTGCGAGGCGAGCAAGGTGAGCGGATCGACCCCGACAGCGATGGCGGCGTGGAGCGGCTTGCCCGCTTGTTCCGCCATTTCGAAAAACATGTGGGCATGGCGCGGCAACAGCAGCACGCCGAGCCGGTTGGGGCCGCTCACCTGGCAGCGATGGATCGAAACGTTCTGCTTTCCCGTGCGCGGGTTGCGGGTGATCATCAGTCCCGCGGTGAGATACGGGCCGCTGTCGTGCTCGTTGTGAACGGGCAGCGGAAGCAGGCGCGTGATGTCGATCTCGCGGTGCACGATCTCTTGCGCCGGCGCTGACGCAGTCTCGCGCCATGGAATGGGATTGAGCGCCGCCTCCTGGTAGCGAGCCAGCAACTCGTCGGGCTCGACCCCCATCGCTTCCGCCATCCAGCCGCGATCGGAGATGAGGCACGACACGACCGAAATTGCGTGCCCGCCGGGGCGTGGAAACAACGTGGCGCGCAGGCCATCGAGCCGCTTGGCGATTGCCGCCAGCTCGAAGCGCAGCCCGATGCCTGGCTTGATGATGGCCAGTCGATCGCGTGCCGCCAGATGATCGAGCCAACCGCGCAACGAGCGGATCGGCTGCGGCGCGTTGTCGCCGTGTCGCGGTGCGCCGTCGCGATGCATGCCGGGTTGAAGCGCGCTGCGCAGGTCGGTCATACTTGTCCCAATGGGATCATTTCCGCAGACCTGTAGCATTGCCGGAACGCCGGGCCAACTCGGGCATGAGGCGCGGAGCAGTACGCGACTTCGCTGCCATGCTTGATCTCGGCAGCAGTTTTCTGGCCAGTGTTGCCCGCGACCCGCGTGCGCTGGCGATCGTCGACGGCGACGTGCGGCTCACGTATAGCGCCTGGTACCAGCGCATATCGGCGTTGGTCGCTGCCTTCGACGCGCTCGGGCTTAAGCGGGGCGACCATCTTGTCACTCTGCTGCAAAACCGCTGGCAGGCGGCGACGGTCCATTGGGCATGCCAATTCGCCGGCATCATCATCACGCCGCTCAATTGGCGCGCGAGTGCGGACGAACTCGATTTCTGCCTTGCCGACGCCGAGGCCAGGGCAGTCGTGTACGAGGGTGTGTCCGCCGTCGCCGTGCGCGCATCGAAGCAACCGGCCGCCCTTCCCCGCATCGCGCTGGACGAAGCCGGCCCGCACGATCTCGCCTTCGGCGCGCTCGTGGACAGGGCTGCGCCAGATGTGAGTCCGCGCGTAGACGCCGACGCCTGGTCGGTGATGCTGTACACCTCGGGCACCACGGCGCGGCCGAAAGGCGTGCCGCGCCGCCAGCGCGCGGAACGCGCCGCCGCGCTCGCCCATGTCGCGCAAAACCTTTATCGCCACGGCGAACGCACCCTCGGTGTCATGCCGCTTTACCACACCATGGGCGTGCGCTCGCTGCTTGCCATGTCGCTGGTCGGCGGCGTCTTCGTCTGCCTGCCGCGATTTGAGCCTGCGCGAGCGCTCGAACTGATCGAGGCCGAGGAGATCACGAACCTCTATCTCGTGCCGACGCTTTATCATGACCTCGTGCACCATCAGCGATTTTCGGCAACCGACATAAGATCGGTTCGCAAGCTCGGCTTTGCCGGCGCGCCGATGACCGACGCCCTGCTCAAGACCTTGCAGACAGCATTCGAGCCGGAGTTGTTCGTCAATCATTACGGGTCCTCGGAAATCTACACCCTCACCATCGACCAGAACGCGCCGGCAAAACCGGGCTCGGCAGGGCGCGCCGGCATCAATCAGATGGTGCGGGTGGTTCGCCTGGGCGCCGCTATGCCGGAAGAGATCGCACCGCCGGGGGAGGAAGGCGAAATCATTGCACTCGTCGCCGGTGATGAATCATTCGAACGCTATTGGCGGCGATCCGATGCGGATGCGAAGGCGCTGCGGCACGGTTGGTACTTCACCGGCGATACCGGCTATTTCGATGGCGACGGCGATCTCTTCGTCACCGGCCGCGTCGACGACATGATCATCACCGGCGGCGAGAACGTCTCGCCGGTCGAGATCGAGAGTTGCCTGTCGCTCCATCCGGCGGTTTCCGAGGTTGCCGTGGTCGGCCTTGCCGATGAGCGTTGGGGGAAAATCGTCGCCGCCTTCATCAAGCGGTGCGCGCCGATCGGATCGGACGAGCTCGATCAATTCTGCCGCGGCTCGGGACTCGCGTCCCACAAACGGCCTCGGCAGTACGTGTTCGTCGAGGCCATTCCCAAATCACCGGTGGGCAAGCTGCTGCGGCGCAAGCTCGTCGCCGGCGAATACGAACCGGAGCGCGGGAGTACCCCCGCTCGCCAGGCGGGCGTCGCATCATGAGCGATCCCCGCTTCTCCGGCCTCGACGGCTTTCGTGTCGAAATCGATTCTGCGCGCGAGCGCGCCGACATCGTGCTCGACCGCCCGCCACTCAACATCATTTCGATGCCGCAGCGCGAGCAGCTGCGGCGCGCCTTCGAGGCGCTCGACGAGGACGCGGGCGTGCGCATCATCGTGCTGCGTGCGCAGGGCGAGCACTTCTCGAGCGGCGGCGACATCAAAGGCTTCCTGGACGCGACCCCCGAGCATGTCTCCAATCTCGCGTGGAGCATCGCCGCGCCCGCGCGCTGCAGCAAGCCGGTGATCGCCGCCAGCCGCGGCTATTGCTTCGGCGTCGGCTTCGAGCTGGCGCTTGCCTGCGATTTCCGCATCGTCTCGGAGAGCTGCCTTTACGCGCTGCCGGAGCAGCGGCTTGGGCAAATCCCCGGCTCCGGCGGCTCCGCGCGCCTGCAGAAGATCATCGGGATCACTCGTACCAAAGACATCGTGATGCGCTCGCGGCGCATTCCGGGCAGGCAAGCCTACGAGTGGGGCGTTGCAACGGAATGCGTGGCCGACGACAAGCTCGAAGCGGCGACCGATGCGCTGGCGCACGAATTGCGTGCGTTTTCCCCGCTGGCGCAACGCACGGCCAAGAAACTGCTGAACGAAACCGAGGATGCAACGCTCTCGACCGCGATCGAGTTCGAAGGCCACTGCTACGGTCGCCTGCGCCAATCCGACGATTTCCGCGAGGGTGTCGAGGCGTTCCACGCCAAGCGCCCGCCCAAATTCAAGGGGAGTTGAATAAGGAAAAACGATGCGCAACACGAATGCCCAATGCGTGCCGTTCGCCGCGACCCTCGCGCTGGCGGCGCTGCTCACCGGAAGCCTCGCTCATGCACAGAATTATCCCGCGCGCCCGATCCAGGTGATCGTTCCGTTTGCCGGCGGCAGCGCGAGCGATGTGGTCACCCGCATCCTGCTGGAGCATGCGGCAAAGACAATCGGACAGCCCTTCATCATCGACAACCGGCCCGGCGCCGGCGGCAATACCGGCACCCAGGCGGCGGCCCACGTCACCCCGGACGGCTACACGCTTGTGGCAACCGGATCCGGCTCCGCGGCCATCAACAAGATTCTGTATCGCGATCTCGGATATGATCCGCAGAAGGACTTCGAGCCGATCTCGCTCGTGGGAATTTTTCCGATCGTGGTGGTGGCGAGCGCGCAACTTCCGGTGAAATCGCTTGCCGACTTGATCGCCTATGCCAAGCCGCGCCCGGGCGAGCTCAATTACGGCTCCGTGGGTATCGGCAGCTCGCAGCATCTTTCCGGCGTCTATTTCGGGCAGATCACCGGCACGAAGCTCACACACGTGCCCTATCGCAACATCGCGCAATACGCGCCCGATCTCATTTCCGGCGCGGTGCCGCTGGGCTTCCAGTGGCTGCCGAACGTGCAGGCCACGCTCGACAGCGGCGGCGCGCGGGCGCTGGCGGTGGCGGCGCGCACGCGCATGGCGGCCTTGCCCAATGTTCCGACCGCGGCCGAGGCCGGCCTCCCGAACTACGAGAGTTCGGGATGGTTCGTGATGCTGGCGCCGCACGGAATGCCGAAGCCGATCGTCGCCAGGGTCAACAAAGAGCTCACCGCCGCCCTTTCCGATCCCGCCGTGCGGCAACGCATCACCGAGCAGGGGGCAGAGCCCGTGATCATGACTCCGGAGCAGGTAGGCGCGTTCATGGGGGCGGAAACCGCCAAGTGGCGCGACATCATCAGCAAAGCAAAGATTCCGCAGATACAGTGAGGCGCACGCGCCGGTAGCTGCGGATCACGCATGTGCAAAGGTTATGGCGAGCGAAGACCGCGTTCTGATCGCCGGTGCCGGGCCGGTCGGGCTTACCGCCGCCGCCAATCTGGTGCGCAATGGTGTGCCGGTAACGGTCGTTGAGGCGGGATCCGATCTCAGCGAGGAATCGCGCGCCTCGACATTCCATCCTCCCACCCTCGACATGCTCGATGAGCTCGGGGCGGCGAAGCCGCTGATCGCACAGGGACTGACCGCGCCGCAATTCCAGTACCGCAGCAAGCGCCATGGCGTGCTGGCGCAGTTCGATTTCGCCGCCATTGGAAACGCGACGCGGCACCCGTTCCGGGTCCAATGCGAGCAGTCCAAGCTCACGCGCATCCTTTACGAGCAGCTGCGCGACAATCGCGCTTTCGAAATTCAGTTCTCCAGCGCGGTTACTGGCGTGGCTCAGCATGGCTCAGGCGTGGAGGTCACGATAAGCTGCAACGGGCGCAGCGAGACACGCTCCGCCCGCTGGCTGATCGGGGCCGACGGCGCGCGCAGCGAGGTGCGGCGCGCGCTCGGCGTTGAATTCGAGGGCTTTACCTGGCCGGAACGCTTTCTGGTGGTGAGCACGCCGTTCGATTTCCGGACCGTCATCCCCGATCTGGTCGCCGTGAGTTACCTCACGGATCCGCAGCGCTGGCACTTCCTGCTGCAAATCCCCGGCCTGTGCCGCGCGATGTTTCCGATCGCCACGCACGAAAGCGATGAGCTTGCGCTGGACCCTGATTTTGCCCAGTCGCTGCTGGCAACCGTGGTGTCAGGCTGTTCGAATTACGAAATTGCGCATGTCACACTCTACAAGGTGCACCAGCGGATAGCGACGAGCTTCCAGCGCGGACGCGCTTTTCTCGTCGGCGACGCCGCGCACATCAACAATCCGCTCGGCGGCATGGGCATGAATGGCGGCATCCACGATGCGCTCAATCTCACCGCGCGACTGATCGGGGTCTGGCAGGGGGAGCGTCCTGAAGCCGAGCTTGAACGCTATGATCGGCAGCGGCGGTCCGTGACGTTGGAATACATCGAGAAGCAATCGATCGAGAACAAACGCAATCTCGAATCGGACGGAACCGCATTCGGCGAAAAGCTTCGCCAGATCGCTGCCGATCCGCGCCGCACCTACGAGTATCTGCTGCGCGTGTCCATGATCGCCAGCCTGCGGCGCGCGCAAGAGCTGGGCTAGCGGTTGAGGCGCTCAGCCGTTGCCAGCGCGGCGATCGCCGCCGCCGATGCGGACACCGAACCAAAAATGCCCCCTTGAGCCTTGATCATTTTGAGGCCCATGTCGTGGAATTCCGGAAAGTAGGACGCACAGCAGTCGGCGAGCACGATGCAGCGAAACCCGCGATCGTTCGCTTCCCGCACGGTCGTGTTGACGCAAACTTCCGTGGTCACCCCGCACACGAGCAGCGTTTCGACGCTACGGTTCCTGAGCAGCAGCGCCAGATCGGTCTGATAGAACGCGCCCTTGCCCGGCTTGTCGATCACCGGCTCGCCTGCGGCGGGGTAAAGCTCCGGGATGATGTCGTGCCCGAGCTCCCCGCGTACGAGAATGCGGCCCATCGGGCCCGGTGCGCCGATGCGCAACGCGGGATGGCCGCGCTCGACCTTTATTGCCGGCGCATCGCTGAGGTCCGGCCGGTGTCCCTCGCGGGTATGGATCACCAGGACACCGGCGCGCCGCGCCGCCGCGAGCACCTTTGCGCAGGGTGCAACCGCCGCCTTTAGGCGCGAGACGTCATTGCCGAGCGCCGCGCCGAAGCCGCCGGCCTCCAGGAAATCCCGTTGCATGTCGATGATGATGAGCGCTGTCCGGCCAAGGTCGATATCAACGGCGGTAGGCTCCGCTTCAATCGTCACCGGCACCGCAGCCTCCGAGAATCCATCGCGTTCCGCAATTTCCGTCGCAAAACCGGGACCACATCAGACGCTCGCAGCTTGACGGTACGACATCTCTGCCATCCCGATTTGCACCAATTGCGGCTCGTGCCTGCCGGGAGCTCAAGCGGATCATAGCAGATGCGGATGCCGTCGCGGAGCGAGCAGCAACCGCGACGCGATCACGGAAGCCATCGCGGGTCACGCGCCGTAGCGTACGTGAGCCGTTGGCCGTTTAGTGATCCTCACTTACCGGACCGGAATAGGGCTCGCAAGAACGGATCGTAGGGCCGACTTCCTTGATATTTGATGCTCTGAAGCTCTTGCGGGAGATTTTCTCGCTGCAGGTCATCGATGATTTCATCTTCGGCAATGATCACTCCTCCAAAATCGCCCAGCGCAATCACGATCTCCCAGTTCGGATATCCGACCAGCACTTCCTGCAAGGATCTCACCACGTCCAGTTGCACAAGTTCCAATTTTTGCGTCTCGATCCTGTGCGTGTACCCGAGATTATCATCGACGAGCAAGAAGTCTTTCCGCTCTCCGGCGTCGCCTGGCTCTCCGTACTGCAGGAGCACGGCTTTGATTTTCTCGTAGAGAACGGCCCATTCCCTCTCCTGCTCCTCGCGCAAATCCGAGCTCATGTTTCAGCCCTTTCTGGCATCGGTTGTTTTGGGTCTAAAACGGCCGAAATACAAAACCAAAGGGCCAATCTTGTCGCCGACTTCCTTCATATTTGATCGTCTGATACTCCGTCGGAAGATTTTCTCGCCGCAAGTCATCGATGATTTCATTATCGCGAATAATCAGCCCTCCACAATTACCGAGAGCAATCACGATCTCCCAATTGGGATATCCGATAAGTAGCTCCTGCAGGTCTGTCACAACAACGGGTCGGATCAATTCGAATTCCTCCGTTTCGATCCTGTGGCTGTAACCGAGATTTTCGTCAACGAGGAGGAACTCTTTGTTCCGGCCTAGTACTTCATCCTCCACTGCATACTGCAGGAGCACAAATCGAATCTTTCTGTAGAGCTCATCCCACTCCTTTTCTGCTGTGTACGCAGATCATCAATCACGTGACTCCTCCTATTCGCTTCCCCGCGCACCTCCGCGGAGCCAAGGGAACAATCGAAGCAGCCGTATGAATTCGCGATAAGATTGTATGCGAGGGTCGTTCGTCATCGCAATTGCTCTTAGGAGGGCCCGCGCATGATCCGGCGTCATTTGTTCAGGCCCGGAGATATTACGGCCCTCCATGAAGAGCTTCAGGAGGTCTGCAGTCGCCTCGTTATATTGGCGGTGAAATCGATCGAACTCGCGCCGCCTGCCATCGACCCTCACGAAAAGTGGGTCAGATTTTGCTGCATCAAATACCTTTTGAGTCTCAGGTGGCATTCTTTTGTACAGCGCTTGCGGAAATTCATGATGTCCACCACCCGCATAATCTGCGCCGGGCATCCAATAAATTGTCAGGCGTAACGTCTGACAGTGTTTGAACAAAGCTTGAAGGTTCGACATCCCGACCGGACATTCCAATGGCATTGGAATTGAAAGTTGTCGTTTTCCAAATTGACGAGCTTTGCGGTTTCGAAACAGGCTCGGTGATCGGCTGGCCCGCGCCCAACCGTGTCGGCGCGTCGCCCCAGGGGCCGGCGGCACCAAATCGCCCAACTGGCTCCGTCAGCTGCCCGAGAAGCCCGCGATGCGCACTGGCGTTAAGCGATCCGAGTAGGCCGCGTTGCAAATCGGCCGGGTAAATCGGCAGAGTAGGTCCGGGCAGCGATCAACTCTCTGCCCCTCATTGTTGGCCAGGAACCAATTTGTGACTGCGGGCCTGGCTGCCCGAATGGAAAGAGCAGACCGACAGTTGAGCCAAAGGGCGAGAGCCACCAAGGCACGTCGAATCGTTGCGATGCGTTATTCGTCGCGTTCATCTCGTTTGATTTTCCAGTGAATCCGCACAGCTCATCAGCGCGATGCGACGATCGCTGAATGCTGCCTTCAGAATGGGATTTGCAGATCCGCGACGCGCGGGGGCCGGCGCAATGTGATGGCTCGCGCTAGCGCTCACCAATCGTCGAGGGCGGGGGCCCCCGAAGCATGCTCCAGGCATGCTTTCGGATCGTACGGTTTTGTACCATTTTTATGTTACGTAGTCAAATAAAAAATGCATTTTGTAGAGACATACAAATCGCATTGGAAAATGCTTCGAGATTCGAGGTACTTGCGCGTGTCGCTTCGGAGCGGGCGTCAGGAGGTTTCCTCCCTAGCCGCATCCTGCAGACAAGCCCGTTGAGTCTCTCCCGCAAACGGCTCATCCTTCAGCCGAATTTGGAACAGCGTCATGACTCTCGCCCGCTTTCCCTCGCTCGCCCATTGGGGTGCGTTCACCGCGCTGGTGGGGAACGGCCGCGTGGTTGGTTGCGAGCCGTTTGCGCGCGATCCCGCACCCTCGCACATGCTCGAGGCGATTCCGGCGATGGTGCATTCGCCGCTGCGCATCGCGCGACCCGCCATTCGCGAAGGCTGGCGCCAAGGCAAGGAGCGCACCGGCAATGATCGCTTTCAGGAAATCTCCTGGGACGAGGCACTCGCCACCGTCGCCAACGAGCTTGCGCGGGTGCGCGAGCAATTCGGCAACACCGCAATCCTCGGCGGCTCCTACGGCTGGTCGTCGGCGGGACGCGTGCACCACGCGCGCAGCTTGGTGCGACGCTTTCTGTTTCTCGGCGGCGGCTGCGTCGACCAGGTCGGCAATTACAGCTTCGGCGCCGCCACCTTCCTGCTGCCGCACGTGATCGGCACGTTCCAGCCGGTCGTGGGCCACGTCACGGACTGGCCATCGATCGTCAAACACACCCGGTTGATCATCGCGTTCGGCGGTCTCGCGGTAAAGAACGGCCAAGTCAGCTCGGGCGGCGCCGGCACCCATACGATGGAGATGTGGCTCCGCCGCACCAAGGAAGCGGGCATCGAATTTGTCTCGGTGAGCCCGCTCAAATCCGACGCGCCCGATTTTCTCGGCGCGCAATGGATTCCGATCAGGCCCAACACCGACACTGCGCTGATGCTGGCGATGGCGCATACGCTGATCAAGGAGGATCGATACGATAAAGATTTCGTGACGCGCAATTGCTTCGGCTTCGAGACGTTCCGCCGCTATCTGCTCGGGCTCGACGACGGCGTGCCGAAAAGCGCGCAATGGGCGGCCTCGATCACCGGCGTGCCCGCCGACACGATCCGCGATGTTGCGCGCCGCGCGGCGGCGACCCGCAGCATGATCACCTGCGCCTGGTCGCTGCAACGCGCGCACCATGGCGAGCAACCCTATTGGGCGGCGATCGTGCTTGCGGCGATGCTGGGCGGAATCGGCCTACCCGGGGGCGGCTTCGGCTTCGGCCATGGCTCGACCAACGGCATCGGCAACCCGCGCGTCGATGTCGCGAGTCCCGAGGTGCCGCTGCCGCTCAACCCGGCGCGCACGGTGATACCTGTGGCCCGCATCGCCGACATGCTGCTCAATCCCGGCCAGAGCTATGCGTTCAACGGCCGCCGCTACACCTATCCCGATGTTCGGCTGATCTATTGGGCCGGCGGCAATCCGTTCCACCATCATCAGGATCTCAACCGCCTGCAGCGCGCCTGGCAGAAGCCGCAGACCGTCGTCGTGCACGAGAGCTGGTGGACGCCGACCGCGCGCCATGCCGACATCGTGCTTCCCGCCACCACCATGCTCGAGCGCAACGATGTCGGCGGCTCAACACGCGACTCCTTCATCCTTGCCATGCATCGCGCCATCGATCCGATCGGCGACGCGCGCAACGATTTCGACATTTTCCGCGCGCTGGCGCGCCGGCTCGGCTACGACAAGGCATTTACGGAAGATCGCGATGAGCTGGGATGGTGCCAGTCGGTGTACGACCGCGTGCGCGCGAGCGCGACGGCCAAGGGCGTGGCGCTTCCCGGCTTCCAGCAGTTCTGGGCCGAAGGTTTTGTCGAATTGCCGCCGCCCGAGCGCGACTTTGTTCTGTTCGAGGAGTTTCGGCGCGACCCCGAGCGCTTTCCGCTCAAGACACCGTCCGGTCGCATCGAGATCGCTTCCGACGCGGTTGCCGGGTTCGATTACACGGATTGTCCTCGCCATCCCACCTGGATGCCGCCGGCGGAGTGGCTCGGCGGCACCGCCGCCCAACGCTGGCCGATTCATCTGATCACGAACCAGCCGGCCGATCGCCTGCACAGCCAGATGGACCCGGGCCCGGTCTCACGCCGCGGGAAAGTCGCCGGACGCGAGCCGATCCGCATCAATCCCGCCGATGCCGCACGGCGCGGCATTTGCGACGGCGACATCGTGCGCGTGTTCAATGCGCGCGGCGCCTGTCTCGCCGGCGCCGTGCTCGATCCCGACGTGATGCAGGGCGTCGCAGTGATGGCGACGGGCGCCTGGTTCGATCCGCCAGATGCGGCGGGCGAGCCGGAGCGGCATGGAAATGCCAACGTGCTCACGCTCGACATCGGCACCTCGCCGCTCGCGCAGGGACCAAGCGCGCTCACCGCGCTCATCGAGATCGAGCGCTGGAACGCGCCGGCGCCGGCGGTTCGCGCCTTCACGCCGCCGGAATTGGCAGCGGCTGGCTAGCGGACTGCCGGATGCTATTATGAGGCTGGTCAAGACATTCCCCGTCATGGCCGGGCATAGCGCGTCGAAGACGCGCGTGAACGCGCTAGTGTCCCGGCCATCCACGTCTTGCTTGCACAAGTGAGAGAAAGACGTGGATGCCCGACGCAAGGCCGGGCATGACGAAGAGAGGCTGGAGATCACATGTCCAAGCTTAGGCCCACGGGCTCGTTCGTTGCGCTGATCACGCCGTTCAACAAGGACGGCTCGGTCGACTTTGCCGCGTTTGCCGCACTGCTCCAATTTCAACAGGCGCACGGCACGTCGGCGGTGCTGATCATGGGCTCGACCGGCGAGACTTCGATGCTGTCGCCGGAGGAAAGAAAGAACATCATTGTCGAGACCGCCAAAATGAAAACGCCGCGCATGCCGATTTTCTTCGGCTGCACCGGCAACAACACCGAGGCGACGATTGCAAACGTTCGCTTCGCCAAAGATAACGGCGCGGACGGCGCGATCCTGGCGGCGCCATCCTATATCTGCGCGCCGGAAAGCGACATCGAGTGCTTCTTTCTCGAGGTTGCCGACGCCACCGATTTGCCGCTCGGCATCTACAACAACCCGCCGCGGGTGAAGAGCGACCTTCATTGGGATCAGCTCATTCGCATCTTCAAGCATCCGAACTACGTCGTGCACAAGGAATCGACCGCGCGTGTCGGCCAGGTCGCGCAAGTGCTGGCGGCGAAACCGAGCGTCTCGGTCATGTGCTGCGACAGCCCCAATCTCGGCCTCGTCGTGCCGACCATGAGCCTCGGCGGCCATGGCACCGCCAACATGACCGGCAACGTCGCGCCGGCCGAGCTTGCGACGATTTCAACACCGTGGACGAGCTACGCGGACACGGAAAATTTCAAGGCCACCTATCTGAAGCTGCTGCCGCTTCTGCATTTCACCTATTCGGCAATCAATCCGGTGCCGGTGAAGTCGCTGATGAAAGCGCTCGGTCTGCCGGCCGGCGATCTGCGCAAGCCGCTCACCAACCTCGACGGCGAGGCGTTCGCGAACGGGCTGCGCATCGTTCAGGAGCTCGGGCTCGACAAGAAATATGGCTACAAGCTTCGCCCGCTCTCGGCGGTCGCGGCGTGACGGTCGCGTCTTGATTTGTCATTCCGGGGCGCCGCGAAGCGGCGAGCCAGGAATCCATCTCTGGTCCCTTGATTATGGATTCCGGCACTCGCTTCGATCGGCCGGAATGACACGCTAGACATATGGATCTCGGAATCCGCGGCAGAAAGGCGCTCCTCTCCGGCGCGAGCCGAGGGCTCGGCAAGGCCTGCGCGTTGGCGCTCGCGCAGGAGGGCGTCAACGTCACCATCGTGGCGCGCAAGCGCGAGATGTTGGAAAAAGCGGGCGCCGAGATCGCGGCGGTGACGGGCGTCAAGGTGACCACGGTCCTCGGCGACATCACCACAGCCGAAGGGCGCGCCGCCGCGCTCGAGGCTTGCCCGGAGCCGGACATCCTCCTCAACAACGCGGACGGGCCGCTGCCCGGCAACTTCCGCGACTGGTCGCGCGAGACCTGGATTGCGGCGCTTGATGCGATGATGTTGTCGCCAATCGAAATGATGCGGCTGACCGTCGACGGCATGATGGCGCGCGACTTCGGCCGCATCATCAACATCGTCTCGCGCAGCGTGAAAATTCCCCAGCTCGAGCTCGGCCTCTCCAATGGCGCCCGCTCCGGCCTGGTCGGTTTCGTCGCGGGGCTCGCGCGACAAACCGTCGCCCACAACGTGACCATCAACAACCTGCTGCCCGGCATCTTCGACAGCGATGCACAGCGCCAGCACGTGCGCGGCATGCTGGAGCCAACCGGCAAGAGCTTCGACGAGCTTTGGCGCGCGCGCGCCGACGCCAGTCCGGCCAAGCGCTATGGCCGGCCGGCCGAGCTTGGCGCCTATTGCGCGTTCCTGTGCTCACAGCATGCCGGCTTCATCACCGGACAAAATCTCCTGATCGACGGCGGTAGCTATCCCGGGACATACTGATGGTCGAAAGGATTTCAGCTCAATGACTCGTCTGGCCCGGCGCATCACAACAGCAGCGTTAGTTGTCGGTGCGCTTGCATGCTTGGCTTCAGCCGCAACGGCACAAAGCTATCCGTCCCGCACCGTCACCGTCGTCGTGCCGTTTCCCGCCGGCGGCTCGGTCGACGGCGTCGCGCGCATTCTGGTGCAGAAGCTCAACGAGGCGATGGGGCAGCATTTCATCGTGGAGAATCGCGCCGGCGGCGCATCCGGAATAGTTGGCGCAAACGCCGTCGCCAAGGCTTTACCCGAGGGCTACAGCCTGCTCGTCTCCGCGTCCGTCCACGTGATCAATCCGCTTCTTTACAAGAACGTGCCCTACGACGTAGTGCACGATTTCACGCCGGTGATACTGCTGGCAGACGGGCCGCTGATCGTGAGCACCACGCCAAGCATCCCTGCCAACAATCTCAAGGATTTCTTCGATCTCGTTCGCAAGGATCCGCAGAAATCCACCTTCGGCGCGACCACGATCGGTTCCGCCAGTCATCTCGCCATCGAGCTGCTCAAGCGAGATGCCGGCCTTGACACGCTGGTCATCGCTTATAAGGGCACGGCGCCCGCGCTTACCGATCTCATGAGCGGCCAGATTCAGCTGCTCGCCGATCCGATGCTGTCTTCGCTGCCGCTCGCCCAGGGCGGCAAGATCAAGGCGCTTGGCCTGACCAGCCGCAAGCGCGCGAGCGCCGCGCCGGAGATTCCGACCGTCGCGGAATCCGGAATGACGGGATTCGAATTCGTCTCCTGGTATGGGCTTTGGGGACCTAAGAACTTGCCCGCGGACGTCTCCAATAAATTGCAGGCGGAAATCACCAAGATTCTTGCGCAACCGGACGTCAAGGAGCGATTGAATACACTGGGGTTCGAGCCGATCGGTTCGCCTGGGGATACATTCGCAAAATACGTCCGCGACGAGATGGCGAAATACGAAGCCATCATTCGCGATGCGAAGATCAGGGTGGAATGACAGAACGGCTGGTGAGACGGCTCCGTAGCCCGTCATTGCCGGACTTGACCTGGCAATCCATCGTCTTCGCTTTTTAGATGCATGCGAGCGCGGGCATGACGAGTCAACTCAGGCGAGAGGAAGCGGGATGAGCCAGGAACTGCTCTATAGCGTGGACGAAAACATTGCGACGATCACCCTCAATCGCCCCGAGCGCATGAACGCGCTTACCCATCCGCTCGAAGCGGAGCTGCACAAGCTGTTCGATCGCGCCGATACGGATCGCGCCGTGCGCGTCATCATTCTCACCGGCGCCGGGCGTGCCTTCTGCGCCGGCTACGACCAGGCGCAAACCGACAAGGGCACCCGGCATACCGATCCGAAAGGAAAGACCCACGCCGAGTTCATCGAATTTTGGCAGCGCACCGATGCGGAGCGTGTCGTGGGATGGACTCACATGTGGCGGCTGGGAAAGCCGATCATCGCCGCGGTCAACGGCTGGGCCATGGGCGGCGGATTCTGGTACCAGCTCGCCGCCGACATCACCATCGCCTCGGATCAGGCCGTGTTCGCGCAGCCGGAAGTGCGCCACGTCTCCAACTCGACGTTTCTGTTCGGCGCGTTGTGCGGATGGAAAGCCGCCAACCGCTGGACGTTGACCGGCGACCACTTCGACGCGCAGGAGGCGTTGCGCATCGGCATGGTCAACGAAGTCGTGCCACACGATCAGCTGATGGAGGTGACGCGGGCGCTGGCCAAGCGCATCGCGCTGGTGCCCGAGCCGTCGGTTCGTCTCAACAAGGCGATCACAATGATGGGCATGCAGGCGGCCGGCCTCTATTCGGGATTGCTGCTCGAGGGAACGCTCGGTGCGCTCGCGCACTCGTCACACAACGAATTCCGTGAGAAGTTGTTCGAGGCGCAACGCCAGGGCGGCATGAAAGCCTATCTCGATATGCGCGACGGACCGTTTCAGCCGGAGCCGATGGGACCGCGCTCGGCCAAGGGACGGCAGAAGAAGTGACGCGCAGCCGTTACATCGGCCATTCCATCAAGCGGCTCGAGGATCGGCCTCTGCTCACTGGCCACGGCCGCTTCGTCGCCGACCTGCGCTTTGCGGA
>Ga0306925_10000074_pt1 | contig 50134 bp, 48 predicted proteins | sample flu12Cox44000176_FD_203755 | JGI IMG/M metagenome (GOLD analysis project Ga0306925, IMG submission 203755) | Lab enrichment of tropical soil microbial communities from Luquillo Experimental Forest, Puerto Rico - flux8day.12C.oxic.44.000.176 (v2)... | ecosystem: Environmental > Terrestrial >... | reverse complement strand
GATATTTGGCGAGATCGCGCTGGGTCAGGTCGTCGGCCGCCGAAACGGGCACGACATACACGGTTTTGTCGGCGGTGCTGACCGGGGCCAGCGCGTAGCCGCTCGACGCCAAGAGCCCGCCGACGAGCAAATGAACCCTGTCCTGCAAGATGAGCTTCTTGGCCCTGGTGACGGCGGTGTCCGGCTTGGCCTGTTCGTCCTCGACGATGAATTTCACTTTCGCTCCGCCGAAGTCGCTCTTGACGTCGTCAAGATACAGCTGGAAGCCGTCGACCATATCTTTGCCGACCTGAGCGAAGATGCCGGTGGTCGGCGCCACATATCCAATGCGCAGTTCCTCCGCCGCGTTCGCGGGCGGCGTCAGGCTCAACGCAACCAGGCCGCCCAAAAGCGGCGGGCCGAGCCGTCGTAGCAAGGTGCTCGTCATCGTCGTACTCCCTCTCGTTGTCGTGACATTCCCCGCACAAGTTAGGAGGTCACCGGTGCCATTTTTTTCATCGCTTCTCGATTTCCAGTAAGCGCTCGCCGTTGACGGATTCGCGCCGGGATGCCCATCAGCCCGGTCGGCAGATACAGGATCGTGAGCACGTAGACCGCGCCCAGCACGTACTGCCACCAGGGAACCAGCGTGCTGAGATATTCGCGCAGACCGAACACGATAGTCGCGCCGATGACGCCGCCGACCAGCGTACCCGCACCGCCGAGCACGGCCATCAACAATGCGTCGACCGAGGTGGTCAACACCACGTTCTCCGGACTCACGATGCCGGCGGTATGGGCCCACAGCACGCCGGAAAGCCCGCCGAAGCCGCCGGCGACAATGAACGCGATGTATTTGTGCAGCCAGGTGTTGTAGCCGAGAATCTTCATGCGCAGCTCGCGCTCACGAATTCCCGCCAGGCTTTGTCCGAACGGGGAGCGGACCAGCGTGTACATCAGCAGCAGCGAAAGTGCGAACAGACCGAACACGAGATAGAAAAAAGTCACTTCGTTTGCGAGGTCGATGCCGAATTTGGGCCGCGCGCGCAGGTTTATGCCGTTATCGCCGCCCGTGAGCGAATTCCACCGGTAGGCCAGCCCCCAGACGCATTGGCCGAGTGCCAGCGTGATCATCAGGAAATAGACTCCTGTCGCGCGAATGGCGAGCAGGCCAAAAATGGCCGCCAAGGCTGCTGCGAGCAGAATCCCGAGCGCGACGACCAGCCAGAAATCGTATCCGAGCCCGAATTGGTATCGGGTCGCGAGAATCGCGGTCACATATGCACCGACGCCCAGGTAGGCGGCCTGCCCGAGAGAAGGAAGGCCGGTATAGCCGAGCAAAATGTCGAGACTCATCACGAGAATCGAGAAAGCCAGCGCGCGCGTGGTCAGCAGGATCACGAACGAATTGGTATTCGGGACGACGATCGCGATCGCCGCCAGGGCCACAACGACAATCAAGACCTTTATGTGCTGGCGCGTCATTGTCGTTGCTCATTCACGTCCAAACAGTCCGGTCGGCTTCACCGCCAAGATCAGCGCCATCGGCGCATAGAGTGTGAAGTAAGAGAGCTCCGGGAACAGCGCCTTCCCGAAATTGTCGGCGAGTCCGACGATCAGCGCGCCAATTGCCGCGCCACCGAGGCTGCCCATTCCGCCGATGATCACGACGGCGAACGCAATCGGCAACATCTCGAAGTCCAGTCCGGGATAGACGCCGAGGAAGGCGCCGCCGATCACGCCGCCCAATGCCGCCAGCAACGCGCCCAGTGAGAAGATCAGCATGGAAACGCGCGAGGTGTCGATACCGACGCCGCGCGCCATCTGCGCATCGTCGACGGTTGCGCGAACCGCCGCGCCGATCCGGGTCTTTTCCATGACCAGCCACAAAATGACGCCAATGACGACCGCCATGCCGATCATGAAGATCCGATACAGCGGCAGATAGAGCCCGCCGACCACAATGCTCTTGGTCAGCGCATCGGGTGGATTGATGTCGAAATTGTTGCCGGTCCAAATGTCCAGCGCCGCCTGCTGAAACAGGAACGCAAAGCCAACCGTCAACAACACCTGCCGCAGCGGATCGAATCCCAAGGGTCGCAAGAACAGCCGCTCCATCACCACTCCCAACAAGGCCACGATCAAAGCTGCCACCGGGATCGCCAGCAGCCACGAGCCCGTCGTCCAGATCACCGACAGCGCGATATATCCGCCCAGCAGGAAGTAGGATCCATGCGAGAGATTGACGATTCGCATCACGCCGAAAATCAGCGAGAGCCCGCTGCCCACCAGAAACAGCAGGGCGCCGTATGAAATTCCGTTGAAGGCCTGGGTCAGCCAAAATTGTGCGTTCATTCCTCCCCAGCCCTTTTGTGATCGCGAAGGTTGTACGAGCTTACCTTGCGATGAGTTGCTCTGACACCCCGCCGGATGCCGCAGCCGGTGTGCGGCGCCCTAGTTGCGCCGGCTGCCGCGCCTCTGCGCTGTCGCTTGCTTTGGGGGGATGATCGGCAACAGCAGATAGGGCTGTTTGCCGCGGCTGAAATGCAGGGTGGTGACGCCGCCGAACACATCGGGGGGGCGGTCGCGCGGGTCGTCGTGCAGGAACGGCCCGCAGCCCGTGAGCTCGTTCTTGAAGTTCGAGAGCTTGCCCCCGCTCGGGCCGGGATAGACGTAGTCCTTACCGCGGATGGTCAGCCCGATGCGGTGGCCGGCGGGAACCACGATCGAGGTCGGCCAGATCTCGATGTCGAGTTCGACAACCTGCCTGGGCTTGAGCGGCTGCTCCTGCTCATGGCTGTGATAGGGCCGGTAGGGCGTCGACAGCTTTTTGTCGAGCTTGCGGTGCGAGGCGCGCAGCCAGCCCTGGCCGATCGGGGTGTGCGGGTCGATCGCGCCTTGGAACACCACCTCCTTGAGCTCGCCGGTGAACACGCGCAGCACGACGAACAGATCGGCGTCGCGCGTGGACGATGAGACGAACAGTTTTGCCGCCGCCGGTCCGGTGATCTCCGTCTCGTGTTCCAGCGGCTCGGTCAGGAACGTGACTCCGTCGCCCATGGCCGCGAACTGCTGCATGGCCTTGCCGGCCGTGCGCTTGCGCGAGAGCGCGCCCGACGATCCATCGAGATAAAATTTCGTCCATTTCGTGCGCTTGAGCGGCCATTCGCTTTCGGCGCGCTCGACGAATTTGTCGACGTGGCGCACCTGCAGCAGCGCGCACGGCTGCTTGTCCCATCCGTTCTTCTTGCCGTGCAGGAAATAATCGAAGAAACGCAGCTGCAGCTTGCGCCCGTAGTCCGTGTAGAAATGCGTCCAGTGCTCGATGCCATGAACTTCGAGCCATTTTTGCTTCGCCGCGGCCCGCACGAACCCTTCGAAGTTGCCGCGCGGATGGAGGGGCTGCCCGCCCCAGTTGGCCGCCGAGAGGAACGGCGTCTTCACCGTCGACCAGACCGGTGAGCGGGCGCGGTGATAATCGTCATCGAGCGGATGGGCGCGAATCTCCGCGCCGAGATCGCTGCGGTTCTTGGCGAGCTCCGCTTCCGACAGAGTGTTCGGCCCGCATACCAGCTCGCCATGCACGCGCGAGCGCTTGCCCCGCTCGCCCGCCCCGAACTGCACGGTTTTCACCTGCATGTCGTACCAGTTCTCCCAGAACGTGCAGACGATGCCGCCGTGATGGGTCATGTCGCGGTACCAGTCGGCGGCGCCCTCCCAGATGCACATGGCGGCAAGATGCGGCGGCTCGAGCGAGGCCACGTGCCACTGGTTGATGGCGTAATAGGAAATACCGTTGAGCCCGACCTTGCCGTTCGACCAGGGCTGGGCGGCCGCCCATTCGATGCAGTCGTAGAAATCCTTCGTCTCGCGCGGGGAGAAGTGATCGATGTATCCGGGCGAACAGCCGCAGCCGCGGGAATCGACCCGAACGCAGGCATAGTCGTGCGGCACCCATTTTTCCGGATCGACCACTTCCCAGCTCTGATAGAGGTTGCTGGAATCGGCGGGGACGTCGGGGTGCTGTTCGGCCATGCGCTGCCAGGCACTGGGATAGCCGTCCTGAAAGGCGAGCCCCTTGCCATAGGGTCCGCAGCTTAGGATCACGGGGTAGCGGCCGTCTTTGACCGGGCGAAACACATCGGCATGCAGCACGATGCCGTCGTCCATTTTGATCGGCACGTCCCAATCGATGCGCATGCCGTCGCGCACTTCGCTGCGCTGCTCGTGCGTCTTGCCGGGCTTGCCGCTGACGCTCGCCTCGTCGATTGAAGCCATAAACTCCTCCCGTTGCCGGCTCGTTGGGACAGCGGCTGTTTCGGGCGGTCAGGATATTATGGTAGGAAGACCACCGTCACAATTTCCTGGGGGAATGCCGTGAAGCTCTATTCGTTCTGGCGCTCGCTGGCGACATTTCGCGTGCGCATCGCGCTCAACCTCAAGGGCATCGCGCCGGACGAGGTGATCGACGTAAATCTCATGCAGGGCAAGCAGCGCGAGGAGGGGTTCCGCAAGGTCAATCCGATGATGGCGCTACCGGCGCTGATCGAGGACGACGGCACGGTGCTGTTCGAGTCGCTCGCGATCATCGAGTATCTCGACGAGACCCATCCGCAGCCGCCGCTCTTGCCGAAGGAGCCGAAGGCACGGGCGCGCGTGCGCGGGCTCGCCCAGCTCATCGCCTGCGATACGCATCCGCTCATCGTGCCGCGGGTGCGCGAGTATCTCGCCCATGAATACAAGGTCGACGAGGCCGGCGTTTTGAAATGGGGCCATCACTGGCACAAAGCGGCACTCACCGCGCTCGAGACGCACCTCGCGGGCTCGCCGCAGACCGGGCGCTACTGTCAGGGCGATGCGATCACCATCGCCGACATTTGCCTTGCCGGACAGGCGGTCGGCGCGGCCTATTTCAAGTGTGACATCGCGCCTTTCCCGACCGTGAAGCGCATCGTCGACACCTGCATGCAGAACGACGCGTTTGCCCGCGCCCATCCACTCAAGCAGCCCGGCGCGCCGGCAGCGGTATAACCCGAACCGTCATGCGCGGGCATAGCGCGTTGAAGACGCGCGTAAACGCGCTTATGACCCGCACATCCATCTCCTTCGCCAATAGCCGGCGGGGCATTTTGCGTAAGAAGATGGATTGCCTGGTCAAGCCCGGCAATGACGACGGAGAGCCCCCACGATAACGGACAGAAATCATGAAACTCGCAAGCTTCAAAGCAAACGGCCGGGTGAGCTACGGCGCGGTGAGCGACGGCGGCATCATCGATCTCGGCCGCAAGCTCAAATATGCGAGCCTGCTCGATGCGCTGCGCGCGGGTGCGCTGGTGGAGCTGCGCGGGGCGGCTAAGGGTCAGCCCGATTTGGCCGTCAAAGACGTCGAGATGCTGCCGCCGGTGCTGGCGCCGGACAAGATCATCTGCGTCGGCATCAACTATCCCGATCGCAGCGCCGAGTACAAGGAGAACCGCGAGGCGCCGAAATATCCCAACCTGTTCTGCCGGTTTCCCACCTCGCTGGTCGGCACCGACCAGCCGATCGTGCGGCCGAAGGTGTCGGATAAGTTCGACTACGAAGGCGAGGTGGTGCTGGTGATCGGCAAGGAAGGCCGCCGCGTTCCGCGCGAGAGCGCGCTATCCGTGATCGCTGGCGTCACGCTTGGCAACGAAGGTAGCGTGCGCGACTGGCTGCGTCATGGGACGCTCAACGTGACCCAGGGCAAGAATTTCGACAGATCCGGTAGCCTCGGCCCGTGGATGGTGACGGCGGACGAGCTTGATCCGGGGAAACCGCTCCACCTGACGACCCGCGTCAACGGCGAGCTGCGCCAGGAGGACACGACCGATCGCCTGACCTGGGGCATCGCCTGGCTGATCAACTACATCAGCACCTTCGCCACGCTCAAGCCGGGGGACCTCATCTGGACCGGCACACCGACAGGCGCCGGCGTGCATCGCAATCCGCCGGTCTGGCTCAAGCCGGGCGACGTGGTGGAAGTCGCGGTGCCGGAGATCGGCGTGCTGCGCAATCCGGTAATCGACGAGACATAGCGCGAGTCAACAATTATCCGCTCATTCCCGCGAAAGCGGGATCGAGGGCCGCTTGCTGAGCATTTATGATCAGGGTCCCCGCTTTCGCGGGGACGAGCGGGATATTGTGCGCCAAACAAAACGGCCAGATCGCGAGCGATCCAGCCGTAACGTTGCCCTGTGTCTAAGCGCCTGATTAGTGCACCAGCTCAGTGATGTTGCCGTCCTTCGAGCGGCCCTGGGCATAGTACTGGCCGATGTTCTTCATCAGCGCTGCGTCGGACACTGAATAGATCACCGCGTCCGCCTTGCCGGTGTTGCGGTGGCGCCGCCACAGGAAGTTCGGCACGACGAAAATGTCGTTCTTGCTCCATTCGAAGCGCTTGCCGCCGACCTCGGTAGCACCTTCGCCTTCGATCACGACGTAGAAGGTGCCGGCGGTCTCGCGCTTGAGCTCGGTTTCCTCGCCGGGGCGCAGCAGCTGCGCCGAATAGTTCAGCGTCTTGAACACCGGCTCGCCGGTGACCGGGTTGACGAAGTCGACCTTGATGCCCTCGTACGCATCACCCTCCTCCTTGCGCAGGTTGTGCAACATTTCGAGCACGTCGGCGCCGCGATAGTGAATGAGCGGGGCGGGGCTCTTACCCACCCCGATCTGGTGATCGATGAACGCGGGCTTGATGCCGCCGTGGCCGTAGAGCCGCTGCGAGCGGCCCTCGCTCTTGGTCACGGCCTGCACCCGGGTATTGCCCTGCGCGCCCGGCATGTCGTGATCGACCCAGGCGGCGTCGAGGAACTCCATCAGCGGCCAATCCAGCATGTCGATCCAGACCACCGGCTCGTTCGAATCGTTGCCATGGTCGTGCCAGGTGCCGTTCGGAGTGAGGATCAGATCGCCGCGCGCGGCGGTACAGCGCTCGCCTTCGACGACGGTATAGCCGCCCTTGTCGGACAAGATGGTGCGGCTGGCATTGGGGGAATGCAGGTGCACCGGCGCGACGTCGCCCGGATTGTAGATCGAGATCGCGCAGCGGATCGTGTTGGTGATCTGCAGGCGCCCGTTGAGCCCCGGATTGAGCAGCAGAATGCTTTGCCGGTCGGCGAACTCGATCGGCGAAACCTCGGCTTTGCGCGCGATCTCGGAGATGCGGTGGAGATAGGGACTAAATTCCTTCCAGCGCCACAGATGCGCCAGCGTCTTCATCTGGTTGGCGGCGACGCGCCCGGAGGCGAGCTGGCCGCTGCCTTCCCCGCCCGTCTGGCTGAACCACGGCCGCTGCGCCGGTGCGTTGGCTTGGGTGCGGATCCAGACGTGGTGCTTGGCGGCGTCGGAGTTGATCGCCTCCATCATCTCGCGCGCTTTATTGGAGAGCCCGGCCGGGGCTTGCTTCTGCTGTGTGGCGGTTGCGGCGGCGGTCATGGCGTCTTCTCCTGCGAATGGCAGCGCGTCCCGTCCCGGTCCAAACGGTTCAATCGCTTGGGTCGGCGGAACGCTTGCGGATCAAGCATCAAATTATAGTCGCGCCTGCCCGCTTGCAATCGACTGGGCGGCATGGCGGAACCGCGCCATCCTCATTTCAAGAACTCTTCCAGCGCGCGATTGAAGGCCTGCGGCTGGTCCAGATTCGAGATGTGGCCGGCGCCGGCAAGCTCTACGTAGCGCGAGCCCGGGACCACCGAGTTGAGCTTACGCATGGCGGCGGGATTGACGCCGTCCTTCTCGCCCACCAGGAACAGCACCGGCCGCTTCACCGTCGCGGCGGCCGAGGCGTAGTCGTGATCGGCGAGCGCGGCGGCACAGCCGATGAAGCCGTTAACGGGCGTGATGCGGATCATCTGCCGCACCTTATCGACGTGCGGCGCCTTCGCAGCCAAGACCTCCGGCGGAAACCAGCGTCCGACCGTGGGCTCGACCAGCGCCTCCATGCCCTGCTTCTGCGCGAGCGCGATGCGCTCTTCCCATTGCTCGGCGCTTGCCGGGGTCGACTGGCACGGCGAGTCGCAGACCACGATCTTGTCCACGCGATCCGGATGCTTTTCAGCGAGGCCAAGTGCCGTCGCCCCGCCCATCGACAGGCCCGCGAAATGCGTCTGCTTGATGCCGAGTGCATCCATCAGCGCGCGCGCATCGGCAACGAGCACGTCGAAGCGATAGCGGCCGGTCGGCACCTCAGTGCCGCCGTGGCCACGCTGGTCGTAGCGCAACACGCGAAGCGTGCGCCCGAACGCGCGCGCCTGCTCGTCCCACATGGAGAGATTGGTTGCGAGCGAATTGCTCAGGATGAGCCAGGGTGCGCGCTCCGGCCCGTCGACCTGATAGTTAATCTCGATTCCATTCGCCTTGATCCGCATCGCCGCTCCTTCACTGCGCGCCCTGGCGTGCCGCCGCTTGCGTGGACAAAAAATCCTCAAGCAGCGCCAGCAGCGACCCCGCCGCCTGCGCCGGCATCATGTGCACCGCGTCGATCAACTCGAAGCGGGCGCCCGGAATCGTGCGGGCGAATTCTTCGCTCGTCTTGGGTGGGCGCACCTGGTCGAAGCGGCCGGCGACCACCATGGTGGGCACGCGAACCTCTTTGGCGAGATGCGTCACGTTCGGACGCGCGATCGCCCGGTTCATCGATGCAAAGCAGACGGGGTCGTGGGCGAGATAACGACCGCGGTAGACGGCGTAAGCTGCGCGGTCGCCGATGTCAGAAGGCCACGATTTGTCGAGCGTAACGGGAATTGCCTTGCGCAAGCCTTCGCGCTCGGCGAGCGCCGCGCGCTCCTCGAGCGCGGCGATGCGGCTCGGATCGGCGCCGGTGAACGGGTTGCAGAACACGAAGCTCCCGATCCGGTCGGGATGCCTGCTCATGTAAATCAACGCCTGCATGGTCGCGGCAGCGACCGTCACGAAGTGATAGGGCGGCGCGAGCTCGCTCTCCCGCAGCACCGCTTCGAGGTCCTCGACCAAAAGCTCCGTCGTAATCGGATGGCGCACTTTTTCGGAAAGCCCTGACCCGCGCTGGTCGTAGCGCAAGGTGTGGAAACGTTTGCTCAGCGCGGGTGCGATGCCGTCCCAGCTCGCGAGCGTGCCGCCCATCTCGTGCAGCAGCACCAGCGACGGCCCGCGGCCGGCAAGCTCGTAATGGATGCTGATGCTATTGGCTTCCATCCAGGGCACGGCTTCACTCCTTAGTCCGCGCATAGAGGCACGGGGGCGCGCGGAATTCAACACGGGCACACCACATCACTGTCATCGCCCGCGTAAGCAGGCAAATCCAGTAATCACCAATTGCGCGAGACGCAGGGCCAGTGCATCACGGCGCTCTACAGTGTCCACTGGATGCCCGCTTGTGCGGGCATGACAGGCAAGGATTGGAAAACACCCGTGCCCTCAACGCGCCGCATCGATGTTCATTTCCATCTCATCCCGCCATTCTACCGGGATGCCGTGTATGCGGCGGGCCGCGGCCCGGCGATCGGCAAATATCCGGACTGGACGCCCGAGCTCGCGCTCGAAGTCATGGACCGCTTTGGCATCGCGGTGGCGCTCACCTCGCTGGCGCAACCCGGGGTCGGCTTCGGCACGCCAACAAGCGCACAAGAGTTGGCGCGCCGCTGCAACGATTATTCCGCCGAGCTCACCGCCCGCTGGCCCAGCCGCTTCGGCGCATTTGTCACCGTGCCGATGGCGAGCGTTGACGGCGCGTGCGAGGAGATCGCCTATGGGCTCGATCGCCTCGGCATGAACGGCGTCTCGTTGTTTGCCAGTTACGGCGAGAAGTTTTTGGGTGATACGCTCTTCGATCCTGTGCTCCAGATGCTCAACGAGCGCAGTGCCGTCGTGTTCGTGCACCCCGGTTTGCATCCTTCGAGCAAGGGACTCGATCTTCCGTGGCCCGGCTTCATGATGGAATATCTGTTCGACTCCACGCGCGCGGCGGTGAACCTCGTTTTCTCCGGTGCGCTTGAGCGCTTCCCGAATATCGGTTTCATCCTGCCGCACGCCGGCGGTGTAGCGCCTTACTTCACCTGGCGCCTTTCAGTATCGCCGATGATCGATCGGCGCCTGCCGCAGCTCACGCGCGAGCAGATCAACGCGAGTTTGCAGCACTTCTGGTACGACAACGCGCTTTCGCCCGGCGAGCAGACCTTCGGATCGCTCGATCATGTCGCACGCCCCGAGCGCATCGTGTTCGGCAGCGACTATCCGTTCGCCAATCCCGACGTGATCGCGGAAATGGTACAGACATACGAGTCCGGCTTTCTTTCCGACGCCAGGCGCGCCGCCATCGACCGCGGCAACGCGCTCGCGTTGTTTCCGAAATACGCGTGAAACGTTTCGCTTAGGCCGGCTTCGCCGTCGCCTCGATCAGCGGCCGCACGTCACCAACGTCCGCGATCGACCACAGGCGTTGGCACAAATCCCGCGCGGCTATGGCACCGAGCACCGGCGCCACGAGGTCCAAAAATTTCGCCTGCAGACCGGCATCGTCGAGCGGCACGATGCGCGAGCCGAGCGCCTCGTCCGCCTGCCGCGTAAAACGTCCGCGCGCCGTCGTCACCGTCACACGCGCCGGACGCAGCCGCGGATAAAGCCGGTCGATCTCGAGCGGTGCTGTCACATTGAGCTTGCGCGCGATCGCGGCGAGCGACGGATCACGGCGAATGTCCTGCGCAAAATGCTCGAATTTGATCGCCCGGAACTTCACGGCGAGCCCGATCAGGTACGGGAAACTCAGCTGTGCGCTGGCGAAATCGTCCCAGCCGGTTGACGCGTGCTCGGCGGCGATGCGGTAGGTCGCGACCTCGATGCGCTGCACGTCGTCGGCGGCGATCTTCTCATCGTCGAGCAAGCCGATCAGCGCTTCGACCGCCGGTTGGATGTGCCGGCAACAGGGATACGGCTTGATGTAGCAATCGGTGATGCCGAACGGCGCTGCGGGAGGCGGGGCGACCGCGGACGGCGGGTGGCTGTCGCCGAAGGCGAAGGCCTGCATGAAGCCGTCGCGCGCCTCGATGACACCGGGGGGCCCTTCGATGCCCCGCTGCGCGAGCAGCGCCGCTTGCAGGCCTTCGCGCGCGGCGTGGCCGGCATGCAAACGCTTGATGTCGGCGCCGCCACCCACGAAGGCAAACAGCCCTGCCGCGCTGGAAGCAGCGATTCCCAGCGCGTTCGCGAGTTGTACGGCTGACAGCCCGCGCAGCTTGCCGGCCGCGGCGGTCGCGCCGAACACGCCGACCGCGGCGGCAGGATGAAATCCGCGCTGGCGCAGTGCGGGATGGCAGGCGCGGCCGATCGCAATGATCGTCTCGTAACCGGCGACGATTGCCTCGATCAGTTCCCTCCCGCTGATTCCCCCGTCATATCCGAGCGCCAGCACCACCGGCGCGACGACGCAGCCCGGATGCACCGAGCCTTGCCGGAAACCGTCGTCGAGCTCGATGCCGTGGGCGGCGGTGCCGGCAAGGAAGGCGGCATCGAGCAGGTCGGCGTGCCGTGTGCGTCCCGGCACCGGAATGCGGCCCGCCGGGCGCACCGCCGCGAGCACCGCCTCCGTCCGGCTTGCCACCTCACCGCCGGCGCCCGCGATCATGACGCCGATAGTATCGAGCAGGTGCCGGCGGGCGTAGTGACGGACCTCATCGGATAGCTCGCCGTGGCGCAGGCCGCTCACGAATTCGACGACGGCGGCGGTCGCGCCAGCGGCCGCATTGCGCGTCTGCAAAGCTTCGGCATGGGACATGATCGCTCTCCGGGCGACGAGCGGTGGCGGATGCTAAGTGTTCCCGGCGAGCTTCACCAGGGCATCGACCGCCACCACGCCTTCGCCTTCGCCGCGCACGATCAGCGGATTGATTTCCGCCTCGAGCACGCTGGAATCATCGGCTAGGCCGGACAGCGCGACGATCGCCTGGGCCAGCGCGGCGAGGTCGCCTTTGCGTTGGCTGCGGTAGCCCGCAAGTGCAGCCAGCGCGCGGACCTCCCCGATCATCTCGCGCGCGGTCGTGAGATCGACCGGCGCCAGGCGCAGGCTGCGATCGCGCGCGATCTCCGCGAGCACGCCGCCCGCTGCCAGCATCACGAACGGCCCGACATCGCGGTCGACGCGGTAGCCGAGCAAAACTTCGCCGAGACCTGAGATCATCGGCTGCACCAGGACGCGGCTCACGGCTGTATCCGGCATTCGCTCGGCCACGCTGGCGCGGACCGTTTTGATCGCCGCGAGCAGAGCTGCGCCGTCGCCCACGTCCAGCACTACGGCGCCGACATCGGTTTTGTGGGCGATCTCCCCGGTAAGAACTTTCAGCGCTACCGGGTAATCAAACGGAAGCTGCGGTGGGCGCGCGATGTCGGCATCGAGCGCGATTGACGGCGCGCGCGCGATCTCAAGGCGATCGAGCAACAGTCCAGCCGCAAGCTCGTCGAGCAGGCCACCTACTCCGTCATGCCCGGGCTTGGCCCGGGCATCCACGTCTTGCCCCCTCCCTTCCCTCTCCCGCTTGCGGGGGAGGGTTAGGGTGGGGGACGTGGATCGCCGGGACGAGCCCGGCCATGACGAGCTCGGTGGGTGTCGGCCGAGCGCCGCAGCAATGGCGTCGGCGCAGGCCTCGGGGGTGCGGAAATTCGGCACGCCCGCCGCGCTCAGCATCGCCAGCCCTTCGGGCGCTTCCGGCGCGACGAACGCCGCGAGCGGCTTACCCGCGGCCGCGCAGTCGATGATCGGCTGCACCGTCGCCTGCGGCTGCGGACGCGCGGAAGACCCGGCAACCGCGAGCACAAGATCGAATTCCGGCGCGGCGGTGAGCACGTCGAGCGCAGCCCTCATCGTGTCGTAACGCGCGCCGGCCACCGTGAGGTCGACCAACGGCCCCGGCTTGATCGCGAGCCCGGCCGCCGCGAGCCGTGCCAAGGTTGCCGTGCTCGGCGGCATGATCGTGAGGCCGCGCCGCGCCAGTAGATCCACCATCATCGCGGCCCCGCCGCCGGTGGTGGTGACCACGCCGACGCGGTTGCGGGCGCCATTACTTGCAGGCGGCACGCGGGCGAGCAGCGGCAGGCCCTCGATCAATCCGTCGAGGGTGTCGACGCGAGCGATCCCGCAGGCGCGGAAGAAAGCATCGGCGACCTCGTCCTCGCCCGCGAGCGCGCCGGTATGCGTGACCGCGAGCTCGCGCGCCGCCGTCGAGCGGCCGATCTTGTAGGCGAGGATCGGTTTGCCGCGCGCCGCCGCGGTGAGCGCGAAGCGCCGCAGCGCATCGGCGTGGCGCAGCGTCTCCAGAAATAGCATGTAGCCGTCGATGTCGGGATCATCGAGCGTCGCCTCGCAGATTTCGCCGAGCGAAAGATCGACCTCGTTGCCGACCGAGACGAGGCCCGCAAACGCGATGCCGCGCGCGTGACCGCGCGAGAACAATGTCCCGATCAGGCTGCCCGAATGGGACGCGGCAAAGATGCGTCCGGCCTTCCATTCGTTGGCTGCGAAGGCGGCATTTGCCGTCAGCATGGCCTTGCTGCGCAGATCGACGACGCCCAGGCTCGATGGACCGACCAGGCGGATGCGGGTGCGCGCGCAGGTATCGCGCAGGCGCTGCTCGCGTGCGAGTCCCTCGGCACCAATTTCGGCGAAGCCATCAGCAAGCACGGTTGCAACTTTCACGCCGGCGCGCCCACATTCCTCGACCGCCGCGACCGCGGCCTCGGTCGCCGTCACGATGTAGGCGTGGTCGGGCGGCTCCGGCAGCGCCGCCAATGAAGGCCACGCGCGTTCGCCGAGTACCGTTTCACGCCGCGGATTGACGGGATAGATGCGGCCGCCATAGCCGGCTTGCCGCAAAAATTGCAGCGGTCGCCCGGTCGCTTTGCCCGCATCGTCGGACTGGCCGACGATAGCAACGGAGCGGGGCGCGAACAGCGCTTCGCGCAAATTGAAACTTGGCCGTGCCGCGAACTCGGCCTGTTCCCTCCCCCCTTGTGGGGGAGGGGTGGGGAGGGGGGTGGTTGTTGTTGGACGAGCCGCGTCAACCAACTCTGACCCCCACCCCCAACCCCTCCCCACAAGGGGGAGGGGAGCGCACTGAGTGCGTGGCGCATTTGTGCATCAAACACATCGCCGCTACTACTCCGCGGCCTCGGCGGGCTTGGGCCGCCGCTGATCGAAGCGGCGGTCGAAGATGTGCTCGGCGATTCGATTCTTCATGATCTCGATCGAGCCGCCCGCGATCATCCAGCCGCGGCAGCGGCGCATGCACCATTCGGAAAGATTTTCCTGGCTATAGCCGGTGGCGCCCATGACCTGCACGGCATCGCTCGCCACCTCGAAGCCGACCTGATTGCACGTCGCCTTGGCGACCGCGGTCTCGTAAGCGGACGGCATGCCGCGGTCGGCATTGGTGGCGGCGCGGTAGAGCAGCAGCTGCGCCCCTTCCAGCTTGATTGCCATCTCGGCGAATTTCCACTGCAGTCCCTGGAACTCGCACAGCGGCCGGCCGAATTGCTCGCGGGTTGCCGCATGTGCGCGTGCCTTTTCGAAGGCGTAGCGGCCGAAGGCGAGCGAACGGGCGGAATTGCCGAGCCGCTCGATGTTGAAGCCGGCCATCTGCTTCTTGAATCCGCCCGGCCCGAGCAGCACGTTCTCGGCCGGGACGCGGCAATTGTCGAAATGAAGCTCGCACCACTCCTCGCCGCTCATGAAGCGCGACGGCGCGCCGATGCGAAATCCCGGCGCGCCGCGCTCGACGATCACCGAGCCGATGCCGCCGACGCCAGGGCCGTAGCGCACATAGATGAGAAAGATCGCGGCGTCCGGGCTGAAGGTGGAAAACAACTTGCTGCCATTGATCAGGTAATGCGAACCATCGGGCTTCGCCGTGGTCCTGAGATCGGTCGCAGCGGAGCCCGCGCTGGGCTCGGTGATGCCGAGGCTCATCACCATGTGACCCGCCAGGAGGTCGGGTAGCCAGCGTGCCTTCTGCTGCGCCGTCGCGTATTCGGCGAAGGTGCGGATCGGGCCGAAATTGCCGAATTGCGCCACGTCGGCGCTGCGTGGGCAGGCGGCCGCGACCTGCTCGATGGCGATGATCGCGTCCATCAGCGTTCCGCCCTGGCCGCCGTCCGCTTCGGCAATCGTGATGCCCATAAGCCCTTGCGCGCTCATCAGTTGCGCCACATCGAAGGGATAGCGGGGATCGTGCGCGCGCGTGAGCGCGTCCTGCTCGAGCCGCCCCTGCGCGAACCGGCGCACGCTGTCGGCGAAGGCCTGCTGCTCTTCGGTGAAGGCAAAGTGCATGTCCATCTCTCCAGCGCTACTGGCCCTGCAACGCGGCGCGGAAGCGGTTACGGCACAACGCGGCGTCGAAATTGCGCCTGAACGCAGGCGGTTCGGTCGGCTTGACGCGCAGCAGCACGAAACAGGTGCCGTTGCCCTCACGCAGCAGGCGCGCGCCGTCGGCGATGTCGGACGCCGTCGCGACCGTGCGCGTGCGCTTGATCCCGCAGCCCTTCGCGATCTGCTCGAGGTCGACGCCAAGGCTGGTGTGGCTCTTCTGCCAGCCGGTCTCGCCGTAATGGCCGTTGTCGACGCAAACGATGGCCAGATTGGGCGGGTCGATCACGCCGATCGTGGCGAGCGCGCCGACATTCATGAGGAGTTCGCCGTCGCCCGTCGCCACCAGAACGCGTTTGTCTGGACGTGCCAACGCCAGGCCCAATCCGATCATCGCGGCTGCACCCATGGCGCCGCCCAGCGAATAGACATGCGCCGCGTCGCCGGTGACGGCACCCACGTCGCAAGCCGTTCCGCCCAGTCCGGTGATGATCAGAAAATTCTCGTGCCTTTCGATCAGTGCCGGCACCGCTTCGCTGCGCTCGAGCACGAACCCCGGGGCGGCTGTCGGCTGCATCGTCAGGCTGCGCGGTGCCATGGCTTTTCCCATCAAAACGGCTTGGCACCGATCAGTTGCTGGGAGAGCAGCACGGCGACCGCATGGCCGCCCTTGAACGCCATAGTGAGCGCCGCATTGGTCGTGGGGATCACCTCTTCCGGCCGCGCGATACGCAGGCAAATGACTCCCATCGCCTCGAGCACCGCCGGCGTCGCTTGTCCCATGGGAAATTGCCAGGGATTTCCTTCGCCGAAATCGCCGCGCATGCTCACGAGCGTGAGGAATGGAAAGCGCCCGCCCTTGATCAGCGAGAGCATGTTGATGCAATTGCCCACCCCGCTCGACTGCATCAGCAGCACGCCGCGCGCGCCGCCGAGATCCGCGCCGGCGAGGAGCGCCACCCCCTCTTCTTCCGTGGTCAGCGCAACCGCATGCGCGTCGGGATCGGCGAGCACGCGGTCGATGAGAATGCTGTGGCCGGCGTCGGGCACATAGGCGAATTGCGTGACGCCATGCCGGCGCAGCAAGTCGTAGAGCTCGTGCTGCCAGCCCGCTTTGCTTGCGACTGCGGCGTCCATTCTTACTCCGCCCGCTTCCAGTGTCATGCCCGCGAAAGCGGGCATGCAGTAAACACCAGAATTGAATTGAACGCACCGTTGTGCGTCACATCCCGTTCGGCGATTACTGGATCGGTCGCTTTCGCGGACGATGACAAGGGAAAGATCGTCACTCGGCCCGCGCGCCGGAGAGTTTCACGATCGCCGACCATTTGGTCTCCTCGCGGTCGATGTCGGCGGCGTATTCCTCGGCCGTGCTGCCAACCGGTTCCGCCCCGTCATCGGCAATCCGCTTTTTCACCTCGTCCGATGCGACCGCCGCCCGCAGCGCGGCGGAAAGCTTGTCGATGATCGATCGCGGCGTGCCGGCTGGGGCCACGATTCCGTAATGCAGCACCGCCTCATAGCCGGGCAGTGCCGCCTCGGCGACCGTCGGCACATCGGGAAAAACCGGCGAGCGTTTGGCCCCGGTGATTGCGAGTGCGCGCACCTTGCCGTCCTTGACCAAGCCGACCGCTGCCGGCAGTGAGCTGAAATAGAAGGCGACATGGCCACCGATGACATCGGTGAGCGCCGGTGCCGCACCCTTATAAGGAATATGCGTGAGCTTGATGCCGGCCATGGCTGCGAAATATTCGGTGGCGAGATGGATGCCGCTGCCAGTGCCTGCGGATGCATAGTTGATCTTGCCCGGCTCTTTTTTGGCAAGCGCGATCAGGTCGGCGACCGAGCGCACGGGTAACGCGGGATTGAGGCAGATCACCAGCGCGCTTGCGGCAATCAGTCCGACCGGCGCAAAATCCTTGCGCGGGTCATAGCCAACATTGCCATAGAGCGTCGGGTTGATGGCGAGCGTGCCGGTGCCACCGAGCCCGAGCGTATAGCCATCGCGCTCGGCCTTGGCGATCGCGCGCGTGGCAATGCTCCCACCGGCGCCGCCGCGATTTTCGATGACGATTTGCTGGCCCAGCGTCTTGCTCATCTTGTCGGCCGCCGCGCGCGCGAGCAGATCGTTGCCGCCGCCGGCGGTGTAGGGGACGATCAGCGTGATCGGCCGAGTCGGATAATCCTGCGCGCCGGCTGCAGACGCGGCGGCAATCGGCACGGCGACAATGGCGGCGAATAACTTCAGTGTCGCTGTCGCCCGATGCATCGTAACCCCTTGGCTTTCATCGTTGCTTACAAGCCGGTGCAAGAAGCTTAGCGCCAGTCCGCAGCGAAGGGGAGCGATTGGTCGCTAAATTTGTAGGCTTACTGAGCCTTCACACCGGCTGACTTGATCAGCGTGGACCACTTGGTCTCCTCGCTATCGATGACCTCGGCGTGCTCCTCCGGCGAGGTCGGCATTGGCTCGGCGCCTTCCTGGTGCAGGCGCCGCTTGACCTCGTTAGTCGCCAGCGCCGCACCCAATTCCCTATTCAAGCGCTCGATGATCGGGCGCCGCGTGCCGGCTGGAGCCACCAGTCCATAGGTCAACACCGCGTCGAAGCCGGGCAGGCCGGATTCCGCAACAGTGGGCACGTCCGGCAGCAGGGTCGAGCGCCGCAGCGACGTTGCTGCGAGCGCGCGAATGAGCCCGCCGTCGATGGCGGCGCGCGACACCGGGATAGGATTGAAGCCGACCTTCACATGGCCGCCGATGAGATCCGTGTTCAGCGGGTTCGAGCCTTTGTACGGGATGTATTGGACCTTGACCTGGGCCTGCTGCGCGAACAGCACTGCGGCGAGATAGTTGACCGTACCGATCCCGGGCGTGCCGAGCTGAAACGGCTCAGACGAATCCTTGATCATCGAGATCAGGTCCTTGACATTGCCGATCGGCAGAGCCGGATGCACGAGCAGGAGCGCCGGTGCCGATGCGATCAGCCCGATCGGTGCGAAATCCTTGCGCGGATCGTAGCCGACGTTGCGAAACAGGCTCGGTCCGGTGGCCAGGGTCGAGGTGTAACCCAAGAGCAGCGTGTAGCCGTCGGGCGCCGCGCCATGCGCGACTTGGCGCGTGCCAACCGTGCCGCTGCCGCCTGCGGCGCGATTCTCGATCACGATCTGCTGGCCAAGCGCGGCGCTAAGCTTGTCGGCGACCGCGCGCGCCATGATGTCATTCGTGCCGCCGGGCGGCAGCGGCACAACCAGCGTGATCGGGCGGCTCGGATAGGGCTGGGCCGAAGTAGACGAAGGCGCCACAGCGAACAGCGCGATCAGCGCGAGCGCTGCAATCGTTGCTTGTCGCTGCCGTTTCCGGTCGCCGGCTTGAACATGATCGCGCGGTTCGCGGAGCATTCTATTTACTCCGGCTTGATGCCGACCGCGTTGACCAGATGCGACCACAGCGTCAGCTCGCGGTCGATAATGGCGGCGTAGTCTTCCGGCGTGCCCGGCTGCGGGTCTGCGCCCTCGACTGCAAGCCGTTGGCCCACGTCGTCGCTGCCGAGCGCGGCGTTGAGCGCGCCGTTGAGCCTTTCGATCACCGCGCGCGGCGTGCCCGCCGGCGCGGCCAAGCCCCAGCGCAGCGGTACGTCGTAGTCGGGGAGCCCTTGCTCCGCGAAAGTGGGCACCATTGGCAGCAGTTTGGAGCGCTGCGCCCCGGTAACGGCAAGCGCGCGGATGCTGCCGGCGAGAATGTGGCTGTGCACGTTGGGGATCGCGCTGATCAGCACGCGGATATGGCCGCCGAGCAGATCGTTGAGCGCCGGACCGGCGCCTTTGTAAGGAATGTGCTCGACTTTCATCCCGGTGCGATAGGCCAGAAGCTCCACGGTGAGATGATTGAGCGTGCCGGCGCCAGGCGAGCCATACGCGATCCTCGTTTCCCGCCCGATCCGAATCAGATCGGCGAGCGAATAGGCGGGAAAACTCGGATGCACCACGATCAGATTCGGCGTCGCCGCGATGAGACCGATCGGTTCGAAATCTTTACGCGGGTCGTAACCGAGATTTTGCAGCAGGCTCGGCGAGGTGCCGAATGTGGCGCTCGTCGCCACCAGGAGCGTGTAGCCGTCGGGCGCGGTCTTTGCCGCAAGTCGCGTGGCGACAGTGCCCCCGGCGCCAGCGCGATTGTCGATCACGATTTGCTGGCCAAGCGTTTCGCTCATCTTGTCGGCGACGCTGCGCGCTGCGATGCTGGCGCTACCGCCCGGCGCGAACGGAACGATCAGCGTGATCGGATGCGCGGGATAGGGCTGCGCGACTGCGGCTGCCACCGCGGCAAGCGCCGCCGCTGCTGCGAGCAGAGCAGAGATTTTGCGCATGCGCCGCTGGCTCCGGTGCTGCTCGCCCTCGCGCCCATCCTCGCATGCCGCACTATCTTTGCAACCGGCGGCAGAAGATCGACGACAAGCCCGGGGTGGGTCAGACCGTGCGCGATCCGCCGCTCATCCGCCATCGCTTCATGCGCGGGCTCGGCACCGGCCGCACCAGCGCGCTGGATGAGTAACCGGCTGTGGTGAATGAAGCCGCGGCCACATTCACGGTGTCGTCCCCGCGAAAGCGGGGACCCAGTAATCCATGCCCTCGCGAAAGCGAGGGACGGCGCGATCGGTGATTACTGGGTCCCGGCTCTCCCCCCGCTTCGCGGGCTCGGCCGGGACGACGGCTGCTATTGCTATCGCTGGCTGCACAGTCGGTCGAGTGACTGTAGCATCGCGCCGAGTTCCTGGCCTTCCTTGGAGTTCTCGTCGATATCCTCGAGCGCGTCCATAAGCTTCACATATTCCGATCCGATCTTCTGCGCGAGATCGTCGGCGCGCTTGCTGAGCGCTTGGAGCCGCCGATTGTCCTTCTTCTCCTCGGCCTGCGCGATCTGGTCGTTGAGCTTGCCCAGCTCGCAATAGGTTTGGGTCTTCGCCTTGTCGGCGCTGATGATTTTCACCACCCGTTCGACCTCGGCCTTGGTCGGCTTCGGCGCGTTGGGCGCGGGCCGTCCCTGTTGCGCTTGCGCCAATGCAGGCATTGCGGTGAGCGCGGCAACAGCAACGACGATCTTGAGATTCATGTAAGCCTCTCGCATTGTCTGGGATGCTTGAGCGCCGCCACATGCCAGCGGTCAACGGCGCAATTGAGGCGGCCAACAGCTGCGCATGGCTACTTCTTCTTGGTCGCCGGCGTTCCGGCCGCCGCGCCCGCGGTACGCGGGAAGCCGGGAATCCGGCGCAGCAAAAATTTCAGCGGATCATCGACCCAGGCGGCGGTCATGAAGTCGTCGTGCTTGACCTCATCGTCGGCGGCGACGAAAGCGATGCTGCCGGGCACCAGCCGCGCGGGCAGCTTATTTTGCAACAGCAGACCGCGCTCCCGCAGCATGCGCTGCAGCGTCGTGTTCTCCTCGCGTGCCGCTTTGCCGAACGCGCTGATAAAAAAAGCGGGAGGCCGCTTCGCCACCCAGTCCGCGAACTTGTCGAGCTGACCGTACGGCGCATCGAGCAGAATGACGCCACGCAGACGCTCGTCCGCGTCGCCGACCGCAAGAATGAAGGCGGCCGGCTGATAGCCGCCACTATACGCCGCAACCACGACCGGCGCGGCGGCGAAGGCAGTGCGTGCGCGCTCGTCACCGTAGAGCTGCGTGAGCCGTCCGTCCGCCTCGGCGAGAAATTGTTTGAACACGCCCGGCTCCCAGAAGCGGCCGGCGCTGGAATCGAGCGCGTTCACGGCAAATTGCGGTGCAACGAGAACCGCGTTGAGCCCGGACTCCGCGAGTTGGCGTGGCACCTGCTGCCGGTTGCGCACGTCGCGCGCGAGTGTCGCTTCATTGCCGTGCAGGAACACGACGATCAGCGCCGGCCGGCGCGGGTCGAATCCTTTCGGAATGAAAAGCAGCACGTGGCGATCGCTGTAGGTCTCGTCCTCCCAATAGATGCCGCCGCGTGCCGACGTGTGGCCGCGGCGCTCGCCTTCGCTCACGTCGAGGAACGGCTGGTTCGTTGGCGGCACCTCGCCGCGATACGGAAAGGGAGAGACCTCGAACGGCACCAGCGCCGTCTTTGCCGTGGCGAGCGGCGCCAGCTCGCGCTTGGCCGCGGGCGCGGCAGCGGCGGAGCCGTGCAGGGACAATGCTGCCGCAACCAGCGCCGCAAACTGAAATGAGGTAGCTCTCTCGTCCGTCATTCCGGTCCTCGCGCGGCATGCTCGGCCGGAATGACGAGGTAGAATCGGAGTAGCGGGCGACGCAGCATTATCGCCTATGCAGCGATCGCCGACACCCGTCGCACCGGCAGCAGCACCGCGAAGAATGCCGGCAGCGCGATGAGATAGGCGGCGCCTGCGATCATCAGCACCGCGCTGAGGCCGAAGGAGGTGGCGACGATCGGCACCATGGCGGCGCCGATCACGGAGAAGCAGCCGTTGATGCCCCAGGCCCAAAGGAACATGTGGTCCTTGCCGAGGCGCGCCAGCGAGGTCATCGCGGTCGGCATGGGAAAGCCCATGAGGAACGCAGGCGGGAAGATCAGCGCGAAGCAGCAGAGCAGGCGCAGGAGGTATGGCAAGGTGCCGATCAGATCGAGCACGCGGTCGAGCAGAAGGCCGTAGCCGATCAGCAGCACGCCGATGGCGATAAAAATCTGCGGCATCACCTTGCGCGCGCGATCGAGAAATTTTTCCGACGCCAAGGCGCCGAGCCCGGAAAATACCAGCATGCCGGTGATGAGTACCGAAGCCGAAACGATGGCGTTGCTCAGTGCCAGCATGAAATAGGAGATCAGGCCCACCTCCACCATGATGTAGCCTGCGCCCAAACACGCGAAGTACACGATGGTGCGAAACTTCCCGGGGTTGTGGCTGAAGATGCTGCGCCAGCCGAAGATCAGCGGGATCAGGATGAGCGACAGGGCGGCTGCGCAGGCGATCGCCAGCGTCGCCCACAGCAGCAGATAGCCCCATTCGTCCTGCAACAGCTCGAGCCTGTCGATCACGCGCGGCAGGTCGCCGGTTTTGACGTAAGCTGCGAAATAAGGGCGCGCGTTGGTGAGGGGTCGTGTGTCGAACACATAGCGCTGCGCGATATCATCCCAGCCGCCGTGCACGAGATGATACCAGGCCAATCGGCCCACGAGTGTCGACGGAACTGCCTCGTCGGACTTATCGGAAAGCGTGCTCCCCGGCGCATCGCCAGGCGGCGGAGCGGTTGCCTCCGCGTCCTCCTCGCGCTCCGCCTCGAGCTCGGAAAAAATCTGCCGGCGATAATCGTCCAACAGCGTGGCCGTCTGCAATGCGTCATAGTCGAAGCCCGGCGAATAAATCTCATCGAACGACATCGCGCGCGTGTGTTCACGCAGCATCGCGATTTCGTCGGCGGTAAACCCGCCGCGCTTGTAGAGCACGGTTGCGGTGGAAAGATAGCTCGCGGCGGCGAAAAACCGCCCAGCGATGTCGCCCGGATCCGCCTCGCGCGCCGCCGCCGCCATCGTGGCGTAAAGTTTCAGCACCGATTTCGGCGGCTCTTCCTTGTTCCAGAGCGTGACCGCAAGGATGCCGCCGTCTTTGAGTGCGCGCATGTAGCTCGCCATTGCTTCCGTCGTGTAGGAGAATTTCTCCACGATGGCGAAGCCGCCCGGGCTGGAGAGGCCTGCGGAATCCGCCAGGCTCAGATCGATCACGTCATAGCGCTCCCCCGCGTGTGCGAGATAAAGCCGCCCGTCGTAATCGATCACGCGCACGCGCGGGTCGCGCAGCACGTCGCCGGTGAAATCGCGCAAGGCCTTGGCGCTGCGGAAGGCGTCGAGCACGGTCGGATTCCCCTCCGCCACGGTTACGCTGCGCGAATTCATGCGCAGCGCCACCGATGTCGAGATGCCGCCGCCGAACTGGACCACGAACGTGTCCGGCGTCTCCTTGATCAGATAGGGATAGGCCATCGGCAGGAAGCGGTAATACGCCGTCTCGCTCGCCGGCAGATCGCGGATGATGCCGCTCGGGCCATCCCCGTCGATGTAAAGGCCGAGATACGCGTTGTCCGGCATCTTCGGCAGATTGAACGCGGCGTTGTCCGAGAGGCCGGGCGCGAAATGCAGGTACGAGCTAGAATAGACTTCGAGATAGCCGAACGGCGACGCGCGCGCATAGACGCGGACGCTGTCGGGAAATTTGCGCGCATAGGCCACGCCCTTGTAATCGGACACGGCGAGCTTCGGCACACCGAGCAGCGGCGGCAGCGTGAAATGCGCAGCGAGCGATACAATGCCGGCGGCCGCCAGCCACGCGAGCGCGCGTCGGCTTGCGAGCGCGGTGAACCAGAGGACGCCGCCGATGAACCAGAGCAGGAGCGGCACCGTGATCAGGTTCTCGGGGGCCACGAGGTACATTGCCAGCAGCAGCGCCAGTCCGCTCAAGCCGGCACCGCAGAGATCGGCGAAATAGACGCGGTTGAACACCTTATTGGCCTTGAGAAACACGGTGCCGAGATAGAGCGCGCCGGCGAGAAACGGCAGCATGTAGAGCAGGAAATTTACAAGGAGCTGCCATTTCTGCAGCGGATCGGACACGAGGAAGATGGCGTTGAACGGAATCTGCTGCGCCAAAAAATTTGCCGCCACGGTGAGCGGTCCGAACAGGACCAGCGAGCAGGCCGCCACCGCGCGCCAGTGCCGGTCGAAGAAATCCTTGTTGATGCACATCACCGCGCTGGTCAGCCCGAAGCCGAGCATGGCGAGGCTCACCACCAGCGAGCCGAAATGTGCCCAGCTGCCGACCGCGAAGATGCGCATGATGCAGATTTGCAGCGCGATCACCGCGCCCGCCTCGAGGCCCACGGCACAATAGAGGGCCGGCGTCGGCTTGAGATCGAGGGCAAAGTGGCGCGACGCGCTCAACAGCGGCCCGTCCGCGCCTACTTCGAGCAACGGCTTTTGCAAGGGAGTTCCCGCCCACCGAGCCGGCGCAAGCAATCGGCGCCGCTTCGGATGAAGCACCTTAATATGTCGGCGGTGGGGCCACTTGGGACACGGAATTGCGCGCGTTGATTTGTCGTACCTGGAACTCTAGTTCGCAGATGATCGGGATATCGGAATGCGTTAAACAGACGTGCTCGTCTGCCCCGGAGAAACTACTGGCGAGCCGCTGGAGGATACCCAATGGCCAGCCACTTACGCCCTGTCACCGTCGCCCCGAAAGGCATGGGGCTTTACGATTTCGTCGCCCAGCAGGAAGGCTTCTTTGCCGCCGAGGGGCTGGACGTCGGGCTCGACTGGAAGACATTCCGCGGCACGCAATCGAGCTGGAAGGGACTCGATTATTTCCAGCGCCCGCAGGATCGTCCCTATACGCAGGACAAGCGCGACATCATCCAGGGGGCGTGCGTCTGGGGGACGATCTGCAATGCGAGCGCCGGCATGGGCAAGATGGTGCCCGATGCGTATGGGGTGTCGCCGTGGGCGATTTTCGTGCGGCCCGATTCAAAGATCCGCCGCCCGGAGGATTTGAAGGACGTGCCGGTTTCGGTCGGCATGCGCGCGGGCAGCCACTTCAATGTGCTGTACCGGTTGGAAAAATATCTGCCGCTCGCGAATATCAAGGTCGTCAACACCGGCGGCTTCGGCGCTCGCCTCAAGGCGCTGCTCGACGGGGAAGTCGAGGCGGCAAGCCTGTTGCCGCCGCAGATCGCCATGGCCGAGCAACTCGGCCTGCGCAAGGTCATCGAGGACACGTTCAAGACGCTCTGGTGGGTTCCCGAGCGATTCGAGCCGGAGGCCGTGCGTGCCTATCTGCGCGCGCTCGAGCGCGCCGAGGAGGCCATGGATGCCGACCTCGCCAAATATCTGCCTCTCTGGCAGCTCGCCGTACCGGCCGAGTTCGAGAATTTCCACCCTTGGGATTATTCGAAGTTCGGCCGCGGCGAACGCTTCTACTACCGCGCGCTGCCGCGCGAGGAATTCGATGCGACCTTGGCGCAAGTCGAACGCTGGGGTCTCGATCAGTTTCTAAAAGATCGCAAGTTCGAGGGGCTGAGCTACGCGCCGGCGCGTTGAGTTCCGCTCGACGTTCGAAGGCAACAACTCACACAAAACCGCGCGCACGCGGCTCCGCGCTGCAGCTTGCGGCAATGGAGACTGGGTGAAAACTTCGCCTTGGCGTCGCAGCGGTATCCAAACACAGCGTGGTGGTGTCGGAGTGTTCCCGCTGCGATGGCGGGAAGCAAACACTCGGCCCGCTGCATTTGCGCGCGCGCTAAGCATCGGCAATAGTCGAGATCGAAGCGCGCGGGTTCGCGTGAGGAAGATCAGCCGCGAGCCGGCAAGGCGATGCGCGGTCGTGAGAGGGGCAGGTCATGTGGCGCACAAAGTGGTTTTTGGCGGCATTGGTGGGGCTGCTCGGCATTGCGGTAGTCGCGGTCACTGCCGCGACATGGTTCGTGTCGCGTCAAACTTATCCGGCGCGACCGATCACGGTGGTGGTGCCGTTCCCCGCTGGTGGCCCAAGCGACGTGGTGGCGCGCGTCGTGACCGATCAAATGGGAAAAATTCTCGGGCAATCCCTGATCATCGAGAACGTTGGCGGCGGCGGCGGCACGATCGGCAGCGCCCGCGTTGCGGCCGCCCACCCCGACGGATACACGCTGCTCGCCGGCAGCATGGGATCGCACGTTTCGGCGCCCGTGCTCACGCCCAACGTGAAATACGATTCCGAGCGCGACTTCGTGCCGATCGGCTTCACAGCGCAATCGCCTGCGGTCATCGTTGCGCGCAAGGATTTTCCCGCCAGGGATCTGCGTGAATTCGTCGATTATCTCAAGAAAAACGGCGACCGCGTGAAACAGGCGCACGGCGGCATCGGCGCCTCCTCGCACATGGCGTGCCTGCTGTTCGCCGCACAGGCCGACGTCAAACCCGCTTTGGTGGCCTATCGCGGCACGGCTCCGGCATTGAACGATTTGATCGGCGGTCACGTGGACTTCTTCTGCGAGCAAGTCGTGAGCGTCGCCCCGCAAATCGCGGCCGGCACGATCAAGGCCTATGCCGTGTCGTCGAGCGAGCGCCTGCCGACTCTTCCTGACGTGCCGACCGCGAAGGACAAAGGGCTCGACTATCAGATGAGCATCTGGGCGGGAATTTTCGCCCCCAAGGGCACGCCGAAGGCCGTCGTCGACAAGCTTGCCGCCGCACTCGACAGAACCTTGGATGACCCCACGGTCGCGGCGAAGCTCGCCGACCTCGGCGGATCGATCCCATCCAAGAGCGAACGGACCCCCGCCAAGTTCGGCAGCTTCGTGCAGGCGGAGATCGCTCGCTGGTCGCCGATCCTGAAGGCGGCAAATGCCGCAGAGAGATGACACTACCGCTGCCTCGTGGCCGAGGCGCAGCGTGCACTCTTTGCCGGCCGATTTGTCTGTCGTGCAATTTTCAATTGTATTCGACAGCGCGAGGGCGCGACAACGTTTTATTTGGTAGTACGCATGTACCGAATTTCGTAAGTACTACTGCGTAGCGAAGCAGTAACGGCGTACCGAAACAAATTCGACGAATCGAAAAAATACAAATTCGAAAAGACGTTGTTCGAAGTTTCGGAGTTGCGCCGCGATTTTGACCCGTCCGTTAACCCGCGCTTACTATCGCGACCTCACCTGGGGAGGTGGTTGCATGCGTGTGGCGGCATCTTGCGGCGCAGTGCGCCTGCTATCAGTTCTGACTTTCGCATTCGCCTTCGGCTCGTTCGACGTCCAATTCTTCCCACGCGCGCACGCGCAGTCGGTGCCGAAATCGCTCGAAGAGGGCGGCAGCGATGCGGCCATGCGCGCGCGCAAGAACAATTGGACGGTCGGAGTAGCCGGCGGGCAGCTCTCCGGAACCTACATGACGTTCGCCAACGAGTTGTCGGAGGTGCTCGACGACGGCGACAATCTGCGCGTCGTTCCGATCGTCACCTACGGCGCCGCTTCCAATCTCGACGATCTGCTCTACCTGCGCCAGATCGACGTCGCGGTCACCCAGGCCGACGTGTTCGACTATTTCCGCACGCAACGGAAAATTTCCAATCTCGACTACAGGGTCAATTACATCCTGCGCCTGCCGGTTTCGGAAATGCACGTGCTCGCGCGCGGCGAGATTCAGACCATCGAGGACCTGCGCGGCAAAAAGGTCAGCTTTGGACCGGCGGGCAGCGCCTCGAGCCTGACCGGGACCATCGTGTTTCAGCGGCTTGGCGTGCAGGTCGAGCAGGTGCTCTATGATAATCCCACCGCGTTGCAGAAGCTCAAGAGCGGCGAGCTTGCCGCGCTGGTGCGCGTGATCGGACGCCCGATCGACTTCTTTGCGAAGATTCCCGCGAATTCGGGCCTGCACTTCGTGCCAATCCCGTTCTCCAAGACCTTCGCCGACTACTACACGCTCGGCGAGTTGACCAACAAAGAGTATCCAACGCTCGTTCCCGAAGGTCAGCCGGTCGATACGATCGCGGTGCCGGCGGTGCTGGCCGTGTTCAACTGGCAGAAGGGCAGCGATCGCTACCGCCGGGTGGAGCGGTTCGTCGAACGTCTGTTCACCAAGTGGGACAAGTTTCGCGAGCCACCGCGTCATCCGAAGTGGCGCGACGTCAACCTCGCCGCCACCGTCCCCGGCTGGAATCGTTGGGGACCGGCGGACGAGATGTTACGGCGCATTCGCCCGAAAGAGCCGGACGCGCAGGTGGCGAGCAGCGATTTTGCTGCGTTTCTCAAGAATACCGGCTCCGCGCCCGCCAACCTGACGCAGGAGCAGCGTGAGGCGCTGTTCCGCGAATTCCTGCAGTGGCGGGAAAAGCAGCGCGGCAGCGCGCCGCATTGAGCCGCTCGGCGCTGCGATCCGATGGCGCGATCGCCGGCTCCGCTCGATCAGCGGGGGAACGGGGGAATCGACGATAAAAAAAGCAACACGCGAAACCGGTTGGAGGCATCAGAACGGAGGGACGACGCCATGAGCAGCCCAACGAGCAAATGTCCTGTCGACCCTTCTGATTGGGCGCCGCGGGCGACGCGGGAACGCGCTGCGATGGAGCGTTTGTCCGCCGCCGCAAAGGGTGATCCGCTCGCGTCGCCACACGCGCCTGAGCGCACGCAAGACGGCGTTGGCACGGCGCCTGCGGCCGCTGAGGCCGCCGGTGCCGCACATTCCCCTGGTGACGCTAGCGCGAAGGACGCCGAGCTCGAACGGCTCGAGGACAGCCTGCGTTGGCTCAAGCGCCAGGACGCGGCCTACCGGCTGCCGCGGGTCACGCCTCTACCGCTCGTCCCCGGGCTCACGCCACCCGATACGCCGCGGTATAGCCGTGAAGAGATCGGTCGGCGGCGCGCAAAATCTCTTGAACCGGAAGTGATGCCGCCGCCGCCGGCCGCGTCGCGGCGCCGCTATCTGCGCGCATCGCTCGTCCTTTTCACCACCAGCATCGCAGTGGCGGCACTTGGCTATTACCTCGGGCGAAGCGGGTGGTGGTCGCCGACCGACTTTTTGGCGTCGGTACAAGTGGCTGCTTCGTCGCAGCCGACAACTGCAGCATCACCAGGCCCGGGCCGGGCCGCGACGCAGGAGAACGGCCCCGCCATGGCGCGCGAAGAGAATCCTGAGACGCCGCGCGCGCCTGAACCGTCGGAGCGGGAGCGCGGGATTGCACAATTGGCAAAGCTGTCCGAGCGCGGCGCCACCGCGATGGCGCCGGCGGCCGAGCCTGCAGTTTCGATTCCCGCTCTGAGCCAAACGGCGCGTGCACTCGATCCCGACGAGATCAAGCTGCTCCTGAAACAAGGCGAGCAATTCGCCAGCGCGGGCGATTTCGCGAGCGCGCGCGTGGTGCTGCAACGCGCCGCCCAGGCCGGCGATGCCACCGCCGCCGTCGCGCTCGGCGCAACCTACGATCCGGTCGTGCTTGCACAGATTGGTGCGGTGGGTTTCAGCGCGGATGTCGAGCAGGCGCGCAGCTGGTATCAAAAAGCCGAGAGCCTCGGCTCAGCCGAGGCGACGCGGCGGCTGCAAGTACTGGCGAACCGCCAGTGAAGCTTCGTCCGAATTTGCGATGATCTCACCAACGTCATGCCCGGCAACGCAGTCAAGCTTGCGCAGACGGCGTAAACTTGTCGCGCTGCCGGGCATCCACGTCTTTCTTTTTAGTGGGTAAAGACGTGGATGGCACGCAACTCGGGCTCGCCCGAGTTGCGCATATATAAGCGCCGCAAGTCGGTAAACCCGACTTGCGGTGACAAGCCCGGCCATGACGACTTATGTGGGGTGACGCCGTGTTTAGCGGTAGGCGCCGAACCAGCCGCCGCTGGCCTGGCGCTCGGGCGCCGGTAGCACCACCACCTTGGTGCCGATCTTCACGCGATCGTAGAGGTCGATCACGTCCTCATTGATCATGCGGATGCATCCGGACGTGGCGCGGCTGCCGATCGTGGAGGGCGCGTTGGTGCCGTGGATGCGGTAGAAGCTGCCGCTGAGATACATGGCGCGCGCGCCGAGCGGATTGCCTTCGCCGCCGGCGGTGAAGCGCGGCAGATAGGGCGCGCGGGCGATCATCTCCGGCGGCGGCGTCCAATCCGGCCACTCGGCCTTGCGCTCGACCGTCCTCACGCCGGACCAGGCGAAACCCTCGCGGCCCACGCCGATGCCGTACCGGATCGCCCTGCCACCGGGCAGCACGTAATAGAGATAGGTGTTCGCGGTATCGACGATGATCGTGCCCGGCGCCTCGTCCCCCGGATATTCGACCACGCGGCGCTGCAGGTCGGCCCGTGCCTGGTTACCGTTGTCGGTCGGCACGTAGCCGAAGCCGAGCCAGGCGAACGGATTGGCGGATGCTTGGGTCGCAAACGCGCTCGCGCCGATGGCAATGGCCGCGATTGTCGCAAAACGGCACAACTTGTTCATGATCGCCCCCTTGTCCCCGCTGATTGGTCGGCCCAGGGGGCGCAGAGGTTCAAAATCCGGCTGACGAATTTGAGCTTTTGAACCCACTAATGGCGGGTTTCGCTCAACCCGCCCTACGGTTCTGAAATGCCTGCAGGATTGAACCAATTTGCCCGTGTCCGCGACTAAGTGGGGAAAGCGATGGGGGCCAATGTGCGGGGCAAATTACGTTTGCATAGTTCACGGTCTCGAGGCCGATCGACCCTGGCGATAATCGCAGGCTGCCTCGGGGTCTATGCCGTCTGTGCCGTGGGATTCCATTGGGTAGTCGAGCCGACGGTAGCGAAAAACCGAGGACCGGCCCTCGATCCCGTCCCGATGCGGACCGTCCAGGACCCGCGGGCGGCTACGCCTGCCGCGCGCTCCGAAGCGGCATCGAGCACCGCAGCCAAAGGGCCGGCAGCACCTGCAGCAATCACGGCGGCATCCGAATCCAAGAAGGCCGACCGGCTGGAACGGCCGTCGCGGGCCGCGGCGAAACCGCCGACCTCAACGGTCGCGGCGGCCCCAGGGTCGAAGGACTCCAAGAAGACTGCCCGTTCGGAGCCGTCGCGCCCCGCGGCCAAGCCGCCCACCGTCATCCCTGTCACGACAGCGGTACCGCAATCCGCAACGGTAGCGGAGTCGAAGGAGAGCGCCCCATCGCAGCCGGCGCCTTCGGCGGAATCGCAAGCGCCCGCTCCACCCATTGCGGTGGTCCCACCGACCGCGACAGCGGCGGCGCCGGAGACGAAGGAAACCTCCAACTCAGAACCGGCATCCCCCGCCGCCGCATCGGAATCGCCGATGTCGGCCATGGCGGCAGTGCCGGAGTCCACGGAAGCCGCCCCTGTGGAGCCGAAAAAGACGCCAAAGAAGCGGAGCGGCGCTCGCCATGACCGGAAGCGAGATTTCTGGAACCCGTTCGGGTTTTTTGCCTCGGGTCCGTTTGGCGGCGGCCGCCGCGCGTTCTAGCCTCGAGCAAGTACGACCAGCCCGCATGAGCGAAGCTTGATGCGGGCTGACGTGCGCCCGCGCGCAGGCCCATCCAGCCATTCATCTCGACCGCGCGAGCTCGGCTGAAGTCGAGAACCGTACAATCGTAGGGAATAACGTTACCCGCGAATTCGCCTAGCGGTTGCCACGATTCAGCCGAAACCCCCCCCGATATTCGGCATCGGGGTGAAAGGCGGCCAAGGGGGGCTCCGGTGTTTCCAGTACGCCGATTTATCGTTACCGCATCAGCGTCGGCGCTGATTGCGGGCGCGGCTTTCCTGTCAAATTTGTCCGTCGTCGCGGCGCAGGCGCAGACGTCGAGCACCAGATGCGAAGACGCGGCCGAGCTTGCGGTCTTGTCCTCGCCGATTGCGCCGTGGAAGGGCGCGCCGCTGCGCGTCGTGTTCGCGGCAGAGAAGCCGCTTACCGGCGAGCTTTCGCTGGTCGCGCCGGACGGGACTGTCGCGGCGAAATCCGCTGAGCGACACGGCGGGCCGCCGTATTTCTGGTTCGCCGAGGTCGCCGCGCCGACTGTGGGAACGTGGCACGCACAGCTTGCTCGTGAAGGCGTTGCAGGAGAGTGCGGCACGATCGCCCGCGAGATCGTGGTGCGCCCGGTCGAGCCGCCGCGCCCGCGCGCGAGCGAGGGCAGCCTCTGGCCCGTGCGCGACACCTGGAATCGCGGAACGGAAAACCTCTATTCGGCCTGGGTCGAAAAGCTGTTCGACGCGCCGCTCGATGCGACGCCGTCCTGGAAGGCGCTGCATGAGGTGCTGCGCGATCGCTCGCGCAATGTCCTGTTCAATCATCTCGGGCTCGGCGAAGACTCTATGGGGATGATCGTTCGCCCGGACTGCGCCGACCTGCCGTACTTCTTGCGTGCCTATTTCGCGTTCAAGATGGGCCTCCCGTTCGGGTATTCGAAGTGCTCGCGCGGCGATGGCGGCTCTGCGCCGACATGCTACGCGTGGTGGAACATCCAGCATGAGGAGCCGCGTCCGGCTCCGCCCCCGCCCGATCAAACAGTTGCGTTCGGCGCCCCGCTTGGAATGCCGCCCCAGCCGGTGGCGGCGCCGGTGAGCCGGCCGGCGCCGAAGCCGCTCGGCCTCGCCGCGTCGTTCGGCAAGTATCTGGGAGTCGTCGCCGACGGCGTGCATTCCGGATCCGGGCGCACCGCGAACGATGACGACAACACCGATTACTATCCAGTGGCGCTCAACACGGACACGCTGCGCCCGGGCACCGTCTACGCCGATCCGTACGGCCATCTTCTCGTGCTCTCCAAGCGCGTGCCGCAGACCGGCGACGCGGCGGGCGTCTTCCTCGCCGTCGACGCGCAGCCCGACGGCACGGTGGCGCGCAAGCGTTTCTGGCGCGGCAATTTCCTGTTCGCGCAGGATCCCGCGCTCGGCGGCCCCGGCTTCAAGCACTTCAGGCCGATCGTGCGCGATATGAGCGGCGGTCTGCGCCGGCTCACCAACGACGAGATCGCGAAGAACCCGCAATACGCCGATTTCTCGCTGGATCAATCGCGCCACGGCATCGAAGATTTTTACGATCGCATGGATGACGTGATGTCACCGGCGCCGCTCGATCCGTTGCGCGCGATCAAGGAGGCGATCACCTCGTTCGAAGAGCAAGTGAAAGCGCGCGTCACGTCGGTGGAGAACGGGCGGAAGTTCCAGTCGAGCGGGCGCGGCGACGCCGAGATGCCGGACGGCGCGGCAATTTTCGAGACGATCGGCGCGTGGGAGGATTTCGCGACGCCGGCGCGCGACCTGCGCCTGTTGATTGCGCTCGACGTGGTACGCGGCTTCCCCGATCGCGTGGCGCGCCGGCCCGAGCGCTACGCGATGCCGAAGGAGCAGAGCATCGTCGACGTGAAGGCGGAGTTGGAGAGCGTGCTCGCGACTGAGCTTGCCGCGCGCAAATTCTCTTATACGCGCAGCGACGGCTCGCCCTGGACGCTGACGCTCAAAGACGTGGTCGAGCGCGCGCCCGCGCTCGAGATCGGCTACAACCTCAACGACTGCGTCGAGCTGCGCTGGGGCGCGTCGGAAAATAGCGACGAAGCCGCGACCTGCAAGCGCCACGCGCCATCATCGCAGCGCGCGAAAATGGCGGAATACCGCGCCTGGTTCCACGAGCGGCGCCGGCCGCCGCGCGGTTAGCCATCGTCGTCCGGCTTGGGGGAAGATTTGGGGCGAGCGATGAAGGCGGTCTGGCTTGCCGCCATCCTGGCGGTCGCGTCGACGCTGGCGCATGCGGAAAACATGGCCGAGATGATCTCGCGCTATCGCCGCGAGCACGGCCTGTCCGCGGTCAAGATCGACCCGCAGCTCACCGCGATCGCCGAACGGCAGGCGAAGGCGATGGCCGCCTCCGGCATCATGGACCACGATGTGGCCGGCTCCTTCTCCTCTCGGATTCATGGTGTGGGCACGGTCATGGCGGCGGAGAACATCGCGGCCGGCACCAAGAGCTGGGACGAGACGTTCCAGATCTGGCAGCACTCGCCGGGCCACAACGCGAACCTATTGCTGGGCAGGGCCGATAGCCTCGGCGTCGCGGTCGCGCGCAACGATCAGACCCGGTTGAAGACGTTCTGGGCCATGGTGATCGCGGAGAAAGCGCCGAAAAAGAAGGACGGGAAGGTCCAGGCGCAAGGTGGAATCTCGGAACGCCGCGAGGCTTCCGCGGCTGTTGAGAATCCGATCAGCGCGGTCAAGAATTTTGTTTGCAAATATTTCTGCTGAGGCACACCGCTCACCGGTGTGTTTGCTCGTCATGCGCGGGCTTGACCCGCGCATCCATCAAGACAAAACCGTTGATTCAAGAGGGATGGATTGCTGGGTCAAGCCCGGCAATGACGAAGGACAGGTCAGAGGCACAACGCATGAGAGCCGCGACCTGTGCGACCTATGCGTGGGTCACCCCGCCGGATCGAGGCCCTTGGCCTTGAACACGGGAGCCGCTGCCGGCGCCATTAGAAATTTGATGAACGCCTTCGCGGGCTCCGGCTCCTTTGCGTTCGCCGCGATCGCGGTGGCAAAGGACGTGGTGAGCTGAATTTCTGCCGGGAATGGGCCGACCAGCTCGGCGCCCGCATAGGGAAGGATTTCGCTGATCTGCGTCATGCCGATCTCGGCCTCGCCGTTGGCGATGGCGTGCGCGGCGGGATTTTCCGGCGGCAACAATTTGATCTTGTCCTTGAGCGCGTCGGCGATACCGAGCCGCGGCAAAAGCTGCTTGAGATAGATGCCGGTGCCGCCCTGTTCCACATAGGCGACCGACTTGGCATTGATGAGCGCGCGTTTGAACGCTTCGACGGTGCTGATATCCGGCTTGGGCGCGCCTTTGCGCACCGCGACGCCGGCACCCGAGCTTGCCAGATTGGTGCGCGTCGCCGCGACGAGCTTGCCTTGATTGATCAGGTCGTCGATGGCTGCGGTGGTGAGCACGGTAACGTCGAAGGCTTCGCCTTTCTCGATCTGCGCCTTGAGCGGAACCGCCGCTCCCCAAGTGAACACAAGTTTGTGCTCGGTCGCCTTTTCGAACGCCGGCGCGAGCTCTTGCAGCACCGTCTTGAGCGCGTTCGAGCTGATGACCTTGATCTCGGCGGCATCCCCCCGGGCGAATGAGCAGACGATCAGGACAAGCCCCAGGGCCGTCGTGGTGATCACGTTTCGCTTCATGGCATTTCCCTCCGGCTGACGGCGCTCGTGTACGACGCGCGCGCCGCGTGCAATTGATCTTTGCTGCCGGACTACCATAGCAGGCGGCGCGGCTGAAATCTCACGGCAGGCTTGCCGCAGCGTCAAGCCTGATAGCCAGACGAATCCGACAGGTGCGGCTTGACATGGCCGCGGGATTCATCCGCATAAGCAATGAAGTGTCGGGCAAGTGCGCGCTCGTGGTCTGCTCGGTAACGCAGACCAAATCCGGTCTCGGTTGGAGGGGACATGACGATCGGTGCAGCCGTCGAGCCGGTGCGGCCCGCGGATGAGGCCACCGCCAGGCGTGACGAACGGCGCATACTCGGTGTCGCCTGCGGCGCGCATGCCCTGCATGACGGCTATACCGATCTGGTCTGGGTGGCGCTCCCGATCTGGCAAGCCGAGTTCGGGTTGAGCTACGCGGTGGTCGGCTTGTTGCGCACGGTCTACAGCGGCACGCTCGCCGGGCTGCAGATCCCGGCTGCGGCGGCTGCGGCGCGCATCGGCGCCGCCACCGTGCTTTCGGCAGGGACCGCGTTGGCCGGCCTATGTTACTGCCTCGCCGGGCTCAGCTCGGGATTTGCCCTGCTGGTGCTGGCGCTGTTCCTGGGCGGGTTGGGCGCGGCGACGCAACATCCGATCGGCTCGGCGCTGGTGACGCACGCGTTCAGCGGGGCGCGATCGCTCAAAGCATTCGGTACCTACAATTTTGCCGGTGACGTCGGCAAAGTCTTGTTGCCTGCGATTGCAACAAGCCTGTTGCTGATTCTGCCGTGGCGGCCGGCCTATACGCTGCTTGGGCTCGCCGGCATCATCGCGGCGATCGTCATCGCGGTTCTCACTCCAAGAGTGGCGCCGGAGCCGCAAACGGAGGCCGCCGAGCTTTCCCTCGCCGCGCGCGGCGAAGATCATTCGGCGCGGCGCTCCGGTTTTCGCATTCTCGTGCTGTTCGGCGTTGCCGACAGCGTGGTGCGCGGCGGCTTTTTCGTGTGCCTGCCCTTCCTGTTGATCGGAAAGGGAGCCGCTGTGACGACTGCGGGATTTGCCTTGACACTGGTGTTCATCGGCGGGGCCGCCGGCAAGCTTGCCTGCGGGTGGATCGGCAATTGGCTCGGCAACGTCGCCACGATCGTCATCTGCCAGACGCTGGCGTCGATCGGGCTCGTGGTAATTCTGCTGCTACCCCTGCACCTGAGCCTGATCGTCCTTCCCTTTCTCGGGCTTGTGCTCAATGGCGTGACCACCATCATTTATGGCTCCGTGCCCGACTATGCGGCACCGGAGCGGCGCACCCATTTGCTCAGCGTGTTCTACACGATCAGCATCGGTGCCTCTGCGGCTGCTCCACCTGCCGCGGGATTCGTCGGCGATCTCATCGGTATTCCCAGCACCGTTCTCGGGGTGGCTGCGCTGACGCTCGCCACGATTCCGTGCGCGTTCCTGCTCAAAGAGCCGCACCGCCGCACTGCCACTGGATAAAATTTCGGCCGTGAATTCGAAGGCCAGCGCAGCACGGAGTGGTCCGCTGACGACCCGATGACTCCTGCGCCCCACGTTCACTTCATCCGCACATAGATCCCGGTGAAGCTCACGTTGAGCCCGCCGCACATGCTATTGTCCTCGACCATCAGATAGCGGCCCAGCAGCTCGAGCTTTGCGGCGCATCCGTCCGGCGTTTCATCAGGCGCGGGCGGGAAGCCTGATCGATCGGGATCATAACCGATCGCCAGCGTCCGCCCGCGCGGCCTACCTTTGCCGTTGAGCACGCCCACATGAATGCCGCCGCGCCGCACGCGCTGCGGGTCATGGCTGCCCCATACGGCGTCGCCGGACACCGACACTTCGTCGTCATCGGATTTGATGGTGATCCGTGCATCGCGGTCGCGCCGCCACGTGCCGTCCCATTGCCGGGCCGGCGCAGCCTGCGGCGACACCACCTCGAGCGCCGTGCGCGGCAACCAACCTGTGGTCTCCGTGCCTCGTTGCGACTTGAACAACGCGCAGACGTACGGACCGTCGGTCGCGCCCGTGAGAACCTCGTCGCCGGGCACCACGTTTGCCTTTTGCTGGCAGGCGCGCTCGGCGGACGGACAGGTGGGCGTCCGCTCGCCGCGGCCGGCGACGAAATTGACCCGCGCATCTTTTGTCACGACGCGCGCAAGCACACCGATGTGCCCGCAATCGACCGGGGCCGCCTGAGCCGGCAGCGCGGGAAGCGCGAGGACGAGCGCTGGCAAGAAGGCGATGCCGATGCTGCTCTGGAAGCAGGACATGCGCGTCACGTTGTGCTGCTCGCAGCGGGCGGATGTTGCTAGTCCACCTTGATGCGCGCGGTCCTGACGACCTTGCCCCACTTCTCGGTTTCATCGGCAATGTGTTTGCCGAACTGAGCCGGGGTCATCAGCATCGGTTCCGCACCCAGGCTGGCAAACCGCGCCTTGATCGTCGCCTCGCCGAGCACCGCGTTGACCGCTTTGTTGAGCTCTTCGATGATTTCGCTGGGCGTAGCCGCAGGCGCGCCGACCGCGTCCCAGACCGAGGCCTCGTAGCCCGGCACGAATTCCGCTGCGGCGGGAACGCCGGGGAGCGCATCCGAGCGCGTCGCGGAGGTTACGGCCAGCGCCCGCAGCCGGCCCGCTTTGATGTATTCCAAGGATTGCAAGATGGGAGTGAACGACGCCTGCACCTGCCCGCTGATGAGATCGGGCAGATAATTGCTCCGGTAGGGAACGTTGACCAGGTCGATGCCGGCCATTTGTTTGAACAGCTCTCCAGCAACGTTGGTGGCGGCGCCGCTGCCGACCGACGCATAATTGATCTTGCCCGGATTGGCCTTGGCGTAGGCGAGGAACTCGGCAAGCGTCTGAGCGGGAACGGACGGATTGACCACCAGGACGAGGCTCAACCGGACAAGCCCAGCGACCGGCGCGATATCGCGCAGCAGATTGAAATCGAGATTGTCGTAGAGGGAGACGTTGATGGCGTTGGTCGTCGTCACGACCAGCAGCGTGTAGCCGTCGGGCGGAGCATGGGCGACGATCGAGCTGCCGATATTGCTGGCGCCGCCCGGCCGGTTGTCGACGACGAACTGATGGCCGAGCCGCTGCGACAGCGATTCGGCAACGACGCGCGCGACGATGTCGGGGGCAATTCCGGCGGGGTAGGGCACGACGAGGCGGACCGGCCGCGTCGGGTAGTCGAGCGCCGATCCGGCGCGCGGCAGGAGCGACGACACCACAGCGCCGGTAGCGAGCTCTAGCAATCGACGACGCGCAAGATGCATGGCGCCTGTTTCCGTGAAAGCGAGCGCTCTCCCCGGTTCTCGGGAAGCCCGTTCCGCTCGAGCGAGGCTACATGAAATTCGCAGGAGCGTGCTAGCGGCGTGGTGTCGCCGGCACCGCAGGTCTCGACGAGATCGAACGAGCATAGACATGATTTCGCTTTCGCGCGATTCGGACTAGGCTCATGGCCGGCCAAGGCGCTGCGGATGCGCGAGACCGCATGCATCACAGGAAAATCCAATGCGAACGAGATTGATCGCGACCGCCGCCCTCATACTCCTGCTTGGCCTTAGTGCGCATACGCAGCAGCTCCAACCGGCGGCGCCCGAGCCGGATTTCGACAAGATCGCGATCAAAACCACCGATCTCGGCAACCGCATCTACATGCTCGAAGGCGTCGGCGGAAACATAACCGTCGCAATCGCCGACGACGGCGTGATCATGGTGGACAGCCAGTTCGTGCAGCTCTACGGAAAGATCAAAACCGCAATCGCATCGCTGACCAATCAGCCGGTCCGCTATCTCATCAACACCCATTTCCACCGCGACCACACCGGCGCCAACGAGGCCTTCGCCAAGGACGGCGCCACCATCGTGGCGCATGAGAATGTCAGATTGCGCCTCGCGGCGGGAAGCCGCAGCGGTGTCACCGGCAACGTGGTGCCGCCCGCGCCGGCGATGGCGCTGCCGAAACTAACCTACCAGGACAGCATGACGATCCGACTGCAGGGCCGCTCGGCCGAGCTCAAGCATGCCGCCGACGTGCACACCGACGGCGACACTTATATCTACTTTACCGACGCCAACGTGCTCGTCGCCGGCGACCTTGCCTTCTTCGGCCGTTATCCGAACATCGATTTTCTCTATGGCGGCAGCATCGACGGGATGATCCGGGGGGTCGACGAGTTGCTCGCGTTCGTCAAGGAAGACACCAAGATCGTGCCGGGCCATGGGCCGGCCGGGATCAAGGCAACGCTGCGCGATTATCGGGTGATGCTCGTCATAGCGCGCGACCGCATTGCGAAACTCAAGGCCGCCGGAAACAGCGAGGATGAAATCGTCGCCGCGCGGCCCAACGCCGACTACGATGCGAAATTCGGGGTCGACGCGCGGGCGATCGGAAATTTCATTCGCGTGGTCTACCGCTCGCTCAAGGACTAGCGCTTGCCCTGCTAACGACATGTGGCCGGCCGAGCGAGTCGGAATCCGTCTATTCCCGCCCTAGCCGCGCCGCCCAGAAAGCAAAGGAGAATCGCGATGAGCCCCGACACCCGGCTGAAGTTGGGGATAGCCCTCCTGATCGTGGGCCTGGTCATGCCGGCAGGTATGCTTCCGGTTGCGGCCACGGACTGGCCGGTCGCCGTAAAGACTATGGTGAGCAGCATTCTCCTGTTTGGTTTTGAAATCATGCTCATCCCGGCGGTTGCTCTGATGGGCAAGGATAATTTTGAGCGCATCCGGGCCGGCGCTATGCGGTTCATCAAGGCGATCAAGCCGGCCGGTGGCGTGAGCAGCACGCGCTATAAGGTCGGTCTCTACATGTTGGTCGGTGCCACCCTCTATGCCTGGATCGCGAGCTACGTTCCCTCCTGGCTGCCGGAGGACTACGCGCTGCGGGTTTGCGCCAATTTCGGGCTCGATTTGATCACGCTTGCCAGCTTGTTTGTGCTCGGCGGCGATTTCTGGGACAAGGTGCGGGCGCTGTTTCTTCACGACGCCCGCGCCGTCTTTGTTTCCTGAGCCATGAACGCGACGGCGGCTGGCGCGCGGCCACGCACGCCGGCATTTGAATTTGGTCGATGATTTCGGGGAAACGAATGGCGCTCGACAAGGAAGCTGCGAAACAAGTTCTGGCGCGGATCGACCGCGACGAGCTGGCGCAACTTGCCTGCGACCTCACCGGCATTGCGAGCCCGACCGGCCAGGAGAAAGCGATCGCGGACTTCATCCTGGCGTGGTTCGCCGCAAACGGAATGAAGGCCGTGCGCCAGGATGTCGAGGTCGATCGTCCCAACGCCGTGGGCATTCTCAAGGGCGACGGCACCGGGCTCAGTCTCGGCTTCAATGGGCATACCGACACGAGCTTCACCGGCACGAGCGAAGACCTGCGCATGGTCGCAGACATGGAACCGGAAGCCGATCTCAAAGGCCGCATCGTCGGCGATAGGGTGCAGGGCCTCGGCGTCTCCAACATGAAAGGCGGGGTGGCCGCGTTCATGATCGCGGGCAAGGCCCTCAAGCAGAGTGGGGTGAAGCTCAAGGGCGACGTGATCCTCGCGGCCGTGGTCGGCGAAATATCCCGCACCCCGATCGGCCCGTGGCAGTCACAAGAGTATCGCGGCGAGGGCATCGGCACGCGCCATCTTTTGACCCACGGATTGCATTCCGATTACGCGATCTGCGCCGACGGCTCCGACATGAATATCGTCTGGACCCAAACCGGAGTCGTGCAGGTCAAAATCACCACGTTCGGCAAAGCCGAAGCCGCTTGGGGCACTGCGCGTTCCGCCTATCCTATGGAAAAGGTCAATGCCATCGTGAAGATGACCCGGATCATCGACGCGCTGGAGCGATGGGGCGCGGCGTTCGAAGAGAAATACATCTACGATTCGCCCACCGGCCCGCTGCTGCCCAAAGTAAATATCGGCGCGATCGAGGGCGGCGCGCCGTATCGGCCCAATTACTTTCCCGGCGTGTGCTCGATCTATCTCGACGTGCGCATGCCGCCGCACGTGCGGCCGATCACGATCCAGCACGAGTTGCGGCAGACGCTCGACCGGCTCGGCCTCGATTACGAGATGGACGTCTATAAATCGCTGCTCGGTCACGAGGGCAAAAATGTCGAGCCGCTGGTCCGCGCCGCCGAAGAGATTTACCAGTACCTGTTCCGCGAGAAGATCAAGCCGGAGACTCCCGACCGCGCCAGCATCTGGACCGATACCAACGTCTACAACGAGCTCGGAATACCGGCCATCAAGATCGGGCCGCGCGGGCGGCGCATCAGCGCAAGGAACGAAGAGATCGAGATCGAGGCGATGGTGAAGGCGGCCCAGCTCTATGCGCTGATGGCGCTCGACATATGTAGCCGGGAAAGGCCGCAGACGGGGTAATGACGCCAGACAAGCCGGTGCCAACGGCTGACGGCGTTACTGCGCACCCCACTCGAACCGGAGCAGGTCTTGCGTGGCTACGCTGAACCGATGTCCTTCCGGGCACTGCATCTCTGCATGTGGAGCGCCGGGAGGTTGACTCGCGGGCTTAACATCTCCTTTTCCGCGGGTCGGATCATGGGTGTGAGCCGCCATCTTGCCGCATTGCGGGCACTCAGCGCCCCAATACCACTCGCCGGTTTTTCCCTCTGCCATCGCACAACACTCCTTGTTTGTTTTGTCGTCGCTCAGCTCCGGCCTCGTCCGCGATCGTGCCCCATTTGCGCGGTCGCGAAACCGTCCGGATGCAGGCCAATGCTTTACGGCAACATATATGCAGTCGCTGCGCAATCGCGACGCGGCAACATTCCTTCGGCGAGGGCCTTTTAAAACAGTCAGCCCCGCCGAGGCTTTCGGCGGGGCTGTTCCCTGACACTCTGGAAACGTGACGATATTCGCGCTGGCAGACAAGCTCCGGCGCTGGCTGTTACGACGAAGAACGAACCCGGTGTTTCCTGACGTGATGAACCGGCTTTGCTTTCGCTCCAGGCTGAGCCCCGGCACCCGGCGCCGGCATCGGATCGAAAACGTTACCGTTGATATTAAGCGGCTGGGGTTGCGCGCTCTGCGCTTGAACCCGAACAGGTGCAACAAGTACCGCGAGAATGAAACCCAAAGTCATGCAGCCCTTCATTGCTAGCTCTCCGTTGTCTATTGCTCCCGGACGCGATCGACAATTCAGATATTTGCAATTACGTGCAAGGAAAGTTTTCGTAAACCGCGATCTGCACGTTAACGAGTCACATCGTGAATATTTTTTCGGTAAACTCGTGTCGTGCCTTTGCGCGCTTGCTGTTCCCACCTCTAAGAAATGCCGCCCGCTACGGCATACTGCCTAAGCGATCATCATGATCAATCGCACGCAATGTCTGCGTCGAAATTTTTATGGGACGGATATGTGCAACTATCTCAATTTGAAAAGCGTGCGGTCTACAACCCTGTTTCATTGCTTCCGTTGGATTGTGTCCGATGCGATTGGCGCCGCTCTTGCTCCACACGCGTTCGGCGTACGCTTATAAAATTTGCGTATGGACAATCGCAGCGCGAGCAGTGTGAAGCGCTGCACACTCGGGGAAGCGGTCACGAAGGATAATCGGCAGGTCTGGAACGATGGAAGCTCCGGTGATGCACAAGCCCCTCCGCTACTCTCCAACCTCCGCGCCGACAATGGTCGACTTGATCTTGAAGATTAGCACTGGGCTCTTGATGAGCTTTGCCGCCGCGCTCGTTCTCGTCCACGCCCAGGCCTACTTGGCTCGGTGGCTGCTGCTGTCCTGAACGCGAATCGATCTGGTTGTACCTTTCTGGCTTTAAAGCACAGGGCTAGGCCGTGGTGTGCGAGCGGCAATCCCCGGCCATCGGCTTGACAGGACCGCTGTAAAACGCACGAGTCGGCTTGAGCGGAGCGGCAGCCGTTACCTCTCGGTGCTCGGACTGTCATCGCTCAGAATCGATCTCGTCGCGAGGAAAACAATGAATATGATCGCGCGCGCATTGTGGTCGTGCATGACCATCGCCGGCCTCATTTTGGCGGCCGTGCTCCCGGCATCCGGCGAGGAAGTCCGCTTGCGGGTGAATACCTTTCCGGGCCCGCAGAACCTCGCGCTGTTCGTGGCGCAGGACAAAGGACTGCTCGCCAAACGCGGATTGTCGGTCGAGATCGGTTTTACCCCGAGCTCGCAGGCGCAACGCGAGGGTCTCGTCAAAGGCGCTTTCGAGATCGCCCAGGCCGGCGTGGATAATGCGGTCGCGCTCGTCGACGTGGCCAAGCAGCCGGTCGTCATCGTTGCGGGCGGAAGCAACGGAATGAATCAGCTGATCGTGCGCCCTGAGGTCAAATCCTACGACGATATCCGCGGCAAAACCGTCGTCGTCGATGCCCCGAACACCGCCTATGCTTTCCTCCTGTACAAGATGCTCGCGGTGAAGGGGGTTGCGCGCGGCGAGTATGCCGTGCTGCCGGCAGGCGGCTGCACCCAACGCCTCAACGCCATGCGCGAGGACAACGCGCGCGTGGCGGCGATGATGAACCCGCCGTGCAATCTGCTCGCCGCCAAGGACGGCTATCGCAGCCTCGGCCGCGCGACCGACGTGGTCGGCGCTTATCAAGCCGACGGCATCTGGGTGATGCGGCCTTGGGCGAGCAGCAACGGCGAGACCTTGGTGAAATATCTCCAGGCCGCCATCGAAGGCTATCGCTGGGGCGCGGATCCGGCGAACCGACGCGAGGCGGCGGCAATCGTCGGCAAGCACCTCAAGCTCGATGACGAGATCGCTGCAAAATCAGTCGAGGCAGCCCTGGGATCGAACGGCGGTCTCGCGAAGGATGCGCAGTTCGACACGGAAGGTTTCAAGAATACGCTGCGACTGCGCGCCGAGTTCGAAGGCGGGGACGCGAATCCAACTCCGGATAAATATCTCGATCTCTCCTATTATCAGCGCGCGCTTTCGAGCTTGAAGTAAAAGCGTTCCGGGCGGCCGGCTGCTTGCCTCGACTTGAGCACGAGAGATCGGCCCGTCCGTCGGGCTTGGCTGCGACGGACGGGAAGAGTGGCTCAGCCGCCGTAAGCGATTCTATTTCGCCGGCGCCGCCTCTTTCACCGGTGTTGCCACGACGCCGGGATCTTCGCCTTGTTTATTGGCGTCGCCCAGCAGCTGATTGATGACACCAGTGCGTTGCTCTTGCTTAAGTCGGGCCTCCTGCGCTTTCTTCTGCTCGGCCCAGAACTTGTAATCGATTTCCCAGCACATTGAATCCTCCATCGCTGATGGGACCAACGGCGTTACAACGCAGCAATACAAACATAGTTCGGGGCTGCTTGCTAGCCGGCTCCCTTCAGAGTAACCCTCCCGCGGCATCGTGCCTGAAGCAGGGAGCCGCGATCCAAGTGGAAAACGCACTTTGCCGCCTCGGTATTGGCGATGCTGCCGGGCAGTGTCGCTGCGGATCGGAGCAACGCATGAATAGAAGAAGCATCATCGCCCTGATCGGCGGCGCCGCGCTTTGGCCGCGTGCCGCGCGTGCGCAGCAGGCGATACCCGTCGTCGGCTTTATCGAACCGACATCCCCCGACGCGTCGACGCCCGACCGGCTGCGTGCCTTCCATGAGGGCCTGCGGCAGTCGGGTTTCGTCGAAGGCGAAAACGTCGCGATCGAGTATCGCTGGGCGGAAAACCGGGTCGAGCGGCTCTCGCCGCTGGCGGCCGGATTGGTGCGCCGCCAGGTTGCCGTGATCGCAGCGATCGGCGGTTCCACGCCGGCCTTCGCGGCGAAGCTCGAAACCGCCACCATCCCCATCGTGTTCACCGCCGCCCAGGATCCGGTCAAGCTCGGGCTTGTCGCCAGTCTGGCCCGCCCCGACGGCAACTTGACCGGAGTGTTTCTCCCGCCGGAGATGGCGCAACGCCGCGTCGTGTTGCTGCGCGAGCTGGTGCCGGCCGCGACCCGCATTTCCGTGCTGCTCGATCCGGCCAATGCTCCGTATGCCACGTCGACCTTGCAGGACCTGGAAACGGTTGCCCGCACCAGCGGAGTGCAAATCAACGTTCTCAACGCCAGCACCGCCGCCGAGATCGACGCAGTGTTCGCCGGCTTTGCGCGCGAGCGCCCCGACGCGCTGTTCGTCGGCCCCTACGCGGTCGACCGGCGCGTGCAACTCGCGCTGCTGGCGGCGTTCCACCGCATTCCCGCGACCTATCCCTGGCGCGACTTCGTCGATGCCGGCGGGCTGATGAGCTACGGTGCACGGCTGCGCGATGCGTATCGCCAGGCCGGCGTCTATGTCGGCCGCATTCTCAAGGGCGCAAAACCCGCGGAGCTTCCGGTGGTCCAGTCGAGCCGCTATGAGCTCGTGATCAACGGGACGACCGCGCGGATGCTCGGCCTCGCGGTGCCGCCGACGCTGCGCGCCAGCGCCGACGAGGTGATCGAGTAGCCGGCCTCTGGCACTTGGCGGCGGCTAGTCGAAGGTGCGGCCCACTACTTTTTGAAAACGCGGACGCGCCGTGCGTCAATTTGGCCGGCCGGAGACGGCGAAGTCCGGATTAGCATTGCAGCAATCGCCAGCACCGAACCTCGCACATCAGCGTGCTCGTTTGACCTCCGTGCAGCTGACCACGGTCGATCCGGCATTGCCGCCCGTGTGCATGTAGCAGAACGAGAGGACGTCATTGCTGTCGAGTTGCCCGTTCCAGAAGCCGTCGGTATCGGCGAAGACGAAGCTCCTGTTGTCCTTGCCGGTCAGTTCGCCGATGAACGGCTCATCGGTCTTCTCCCCGCCACCCGAGAGCGTCGTCACCCCAGAAGCGGCGGCCGACCTGCCCAGTAATCTCGATCACCAGGTCCTTTTCCAGCAAGGCCGGTTTGTCGAACGTGCCCCGGCTGCTCGGCCAATGCGCGCCTTGGCCGGCGACGATGCTGTGCGTTTTTCCGACCCACTTGCCCTTGACGTCGGGCGCCTCGTCCGCGCCGAGCGCACACGCCGGATAGGCAACCAGCGCGGCGAGGGTGAGCTTGCGAATGATCGACCGATTCATAAGCTTCTCCGAATACGTCGAGGCGAGCCAACCATGTTAGCATCTCGCAGGCGAAAGGACACAGCTGCGCGTCTCGCAATATCGCGTCAGTTGCGAGAAAGCCAGATGCATCGATCCGCGATCAATCTTAAATTTGGCTACCGCCCGCCGCGGACTCCTAGTGTCCCGATTCCGAAGTTCGCACGCGCTCGCGGCAGTCTCGGATGCGAACTTCGGAATCAAAGGGACACTAGCAACGTTATGATTCTAGTGCCGCTTTTGAACCCGAAGTTCGCAAACACCCTTGCCGCCCGATCATGCGAACTTCGGGTTCGCGGCACTGGCGCAATGCTTGCAATCAGGCGTGTGGCAGCTCTCGCTCTCGCGCTCTGCTGCACCCTGCCGGCCGGCGACGGCTTCATTTCGTCCGCGCAGGCCCAGCCGGTTGCAGTCACGAAATCGCAGGCGGATGCGCTCGATGCCTACAACAAGGCGCTGACCGAATTTAAGTCGGCTTTGCGCCAGCGCCGCGCGCAGATCAATTCGAACCAACCGCTGCCGAACTTGCCGGGGCAAGCGCTTTACCTTGCGCGCAACGCGATGATCAGCGCGTACAAGGATCTCACCGACGCGCTTCCATCGAAGATCGGACGGCCCAACAAGTTCGGTATTCCTCCGGCCTACTTCGACGCCGATAACGAGCCGCTACTCGACGAATACGCGAGTCTTTTCGATGTCATGCAGGCGCCGCCCGCCAATGCGCAAAACTCGGCAACCCCGTTCCAGGACGTTGTCGAATTGGGAATCGCTATCGCGCGGGCCAAGGGGCTCGATGCAGGGAGCGCCGACGTCGCAGGCCGCATCAGTCTGGGAATTTTCTTTGCCGAGACCAACGGCAAGCAAAACATCGGCAATGCGCGCTCCAATACCTACAAGGGGAGCTTCCAGACCGGCGTTGCGGAGGATCAAGGCGGACAGAAGAAATGGGCGGCGATCAAGAAATCGATCGCGGCCTTTGCTCCGGCGCTGAGCGCGCGCGACGACAAGGAAGAGGCGCGGATCGGCAATTCGGATCACCGGTTCAACCATTGGACCGCCGTGCGCGACGGCCTGATGAACGCACATGCCGAGCTTCTCCCGCAAATCCCGGCAATCGCGAAAGCGTTGCCGAGCCCGATCGATCAGATGAAGTTTTTTGAGCTCATCCAGATTATTCCCAGTCCGACCCGGTCCGCTCTCAGATCAGGCGACTTGTCCAACTATAAAATCTCCGATCCCACGATAATGAAATATCTGCGCAACAACAGCGTCTTTACATTCGGGCAACTCGATCGGACACGGACCTCGGCAAGCTTCCGCGAAATTCTCAACGCGATGTGGCTGTTCAACGACAAGTTCGAACGCGCGCTTGCCAAATTCAATGAGATCAAGGCGCGGTAGGCGATGCCGGATAAGCGTGACCCGCGCGAGCTGCACGAAATGGTGCGCGGCGGCGAGCGCGTGCTGATCCGCCGGCTGCAGCCCGAAGATATGGCGCTATATCCGGATCTCTTGCGCGAGGTGAGCGCCGAGGATCTGCGCCTGCGGTTTTTTGCCGATGTCGCCGAGCTCAGCGCCGAGGAGCGGGACAAGCTGAGCCATCTCGACTATCGCCACGAAATGGCGTTCATCGCGCTCGACGAGGATATCGGCCGCATGCTCGGCCTCGTGCGCTTGAAGGATGAGCTCGACGAACAGACCGCGGAATTCGCGATCCTGGTACGATCGCGGCTCAAAGGTCACGGGGTCGGCTGGCTGCTGATGCAGCGCGTCATCGACTACGCCAAGGAAAAAGGCCTGCGGCGCGTCTATGGCGACGTGTTGGCCGAAAACGCGGCCATGCTGCAGATGTGCGCCGAGCTCGGTTTCCGCACCGAGGATATGGGGCCGCAGTTCAGGCGCGGCGTGCTCGATCTGGAAAAGACCGGCTCAGCGTGAGCGTCAGCCGCGCCGGTCGAGCGAGCTCAGCCCGGAACGCAATAGCTTATGGTGCAGATTCCGCTGCGGCGCGCGCAACGGTTGAGCGCAATCAACTTGGCATTGGCGACAAAGTAGCTGCGGCCCCAGCCCACCGAGCGCACGCCCACGGCCTGGCATACGAATGCCGAAGCCTCAGAGGAAACAAGCGCGAGCAGCGCCACCGCAAAAGTGAGCGAAAATAAAACCTTGGTCATACCCAGTCCCTCCTGGCTGTTGCACGGAGCCTGCCTTTATAGCTGTTTCCGCAGTGTTGTCTAACCCAATAGGGTACCACCGCAGACGGCCCGCCGCGCCGGCGCCCGGTTCGACAGCGAGGGTCCAGCATGGTAGGGGCGCTGAGCTGCGGCATTCCCTCGATCCGGTAGCGAGGAAATCCAGCCATGAAGACTTGGTCGATCATCGCCCCGCTGTTGGCGGCCGCAATCTTCACAATCGTCCCGATTGCACCGCAAGCGACGCTGCGTGGCGAGCTGAGCGTCGGTCCGTCGCAGGCCCGCGCTGACGGGCCCTACCGGCGAGTGCACCGACGGGCGTACCGGCCCTATCGCTACGCCCGGCGCGTTTACCGCCGCGCCTACTACTACGATTGCGTCGGCTACTTCGGGCCCGGCTGCTGCGGTGCCCCCACTCCCTGCCGGCGCGGCTGGTGGTGATCGCAAGCTCATTTGAGCCGCACCAGCGGTTACGGCGCGACCGGTTTTAAATCGATCAGCGGCACGGCGGATTTTACCCTCGCATTGATCCACGTTTGCGGCATTATTGAATCGCAAGCCGCTGCTTCGGGGAGACTGTGATGCACCGAACCCTACGTGCCGTTGTCCTTGCCGCCGTTGCCATCGCCTGTGGCGAGCCTGCATGCGCGCAAGCGCCGGCGGATATCGTGCTGCTCAACGGCAAGATCGTCACCGTCGACGACCGCTTCATGATTGCCGAGGCGCTGGCGATCAAAGGCGAGCGCATTGTCGCGGTCGGCAGCAACGGCGAAATCGAGAAGCACAAGGGCCGGGCACGCGCGTCCTTGACCTCAACCGTCGCACCGTGATCCCCGGACTGATCGACAACCACGCGCATTACATGCGCGCCGCGGAATACTGGCACCGCGAAGTCCGGCTCGACGGCGTCACGTCGCACAAGGAAGCGCTCGACCTGATCAAGCACAAGGCGGGCGAGTCGAAACCAGGCGAATGGGTGGTGGTGCTCGGCGGCTGGTCGGAAGAGCAGTTCGTGGACGAACCGCGCGGCTTCACCCGAACGGAGCTCGATGCCATCGCGCCGAACAATCCGGTGGCGCTGCAGCTGTTCTACTTCCGCGTCTACGCCAATAGCGCGGCGCTCAAGGCGATGGGTGTCGAGGCGGCCACGCCCGATCCGGCCGGGATCAAGATCGAAAAGGACGACAAGGGGCAGCTGACCGGCGCGCTCAACGGCGGCCCCGCCATCGGGCTGTTACGCGACAAGCTCGGCGCGGTGGCGCGCGACAAGGCGGTCGAGAACGCGCGGCTGCTCATGCTCGATCTCAACAAGATGGGCATCACCGCGTTCCAGGACCAGGGCGGCACCGGAATGAAGGCAAGCCACATCGAGGCGTTTCGCATCGCCCATGACGCCGGGCAGGCAACGGTGCGCTCGTTCTACAACCATTACGAGGAGCCGCGTTCGGCTGCGGACGTGGACGCGCTGGTGGGCCGGATCGCCGAGCTCAAGCCGTTCCAGGGCGACGATTGGTTCGATCTGACCGGTTACGGCGAGACGTTGTATCTGCCGTTGCACGACGCGCTGCTCGCGAAGGCCGCGAACCCGTCCGCCGAAGGCATGAAGCAGTGGCAACGGCTCGGCCTGGCGCTCGCGAAAAACGGCATCCACCTCAATGTGCACGCGCAATTGCGCGGAAGCATCGAGGGCCTCCTAACCGTGATGGAGGCGATCAACAAGGAGCGGCCGATCAAGGGGCTGCGCTGGACCTTCTCACACCTCGATCAGGCGCAGGCGGCCGACCTCGAGCGCATGAAGCGCCTCGACATCTACGCCCAGATCCACAGCCGTCCCACCATCCAGGGCATGCTGATGTTCAAGGTGCACGGCGATCTCACCTACGACATGCCGCCGTTGCGCATGA
>Ga0306925_10000073_pt1 | contig 50337 bp, 47 predicted proteins | sample flu12Cox44000176_FD_203755 | JGI IMG/M metagenome (GOLD analysis project Ga0306925, IMG submission 203755) | Lab enrichment of tropical soil microbial communities from Luquillo Experimental Forest, Puerto Rico - flux8day.12C.oxic.44.000.176 (v2)... | ecosystem: Environmental > Terrestrial >... | reverse complement strand
TGGTGGTGACGCCAATCGAGAACAACCGACGCGCCCAGGCGCTGCGCGCGCTCGCGGCGACGACGCCGCCCGCCGGCAACAACGTCGTCATCGTGACTCACAAGCCGAACATCATGGATGCGTTCGGCAAGGACTGGTTCGACGTGCGCGAAGGAGAGGCTTCGGTATTCAAGCCGGAGGCTGGCGGATACAAATTGGTCGCGCGCGTGCGCGCCGAGGAATGGAGCAAGCTGGCGCAGGCCGCCGCGAATTGAGTCCGGTCGTCAGAACCTGTTTTTGCGTTCGCGAATTTCAGCGAACACTTTCCAGGCCGGCTGGCCGGCGAGACCGACCGACTTTGCCAGTTCCGGCACGTCGGCACGCAAGAACGGGTTCGCCGCTTTTTCCTCGCCCATGGTCGAGGGAATGGTCGGCTTGCGCGCCGCGAGCAAGTTTTCAACCTCCTTCGCCCGCGCCGCCAGCGCCGCGTTGTCAGGCTCGATGGTCTTGGCGAAACGAATGTTGGCCAACGTGTATTCGTGGCCGCAGTAGACGCGCGTATCGTCGGGCAGGTCGCGCAGCTTCAACAACGATTGCCACATCATTTCCGGTGTGCCCTCGATCACGCGCCCGCAGCCGATCGAGAACAGCGTGTCGCCGACGAACGCTAGCTTATCGGCCGGGAAGAAATAGCTGATGTGACCCCCGGTGTGGCCGGGCGTTTCGAGCACGCGCCCGGTAAGACCGCCGACACGAACCGTGTCGTTCTCCCGCACCGTCGCATCGACCAGCGGAATGCGTCTTGCTTCGCCCTCGGGCGCGACCACGCGGCAACCATGACGTCGTTTGAGCTCCGCGATGCCGCCGGTGTGATCGGCATGGTGATGGGTGACGAGAATGTCGGTGAGTCGCCAGCCCGTGGACTCGAGGGCTGTCTCGACCGGTGCCGCCTCCGGCGCATCGATTGCAGCGGTGCTGCCGGTGTCCGGATCGTGCAGCAAGACGCCGTAGTTGTCTTTGAGGCAGAGGAAGAGGCGAGTTTGTGCGGGCATGGACGCGTTCCGTCTGGACATTGCACGACAGCGATCGCGCTGTTTCGTGGACACGCCGCTTGTTTGCTTCGGCGTCCGCGGATCATCCGCTTTCCCCAATGGAGGCGCAAGCACCCGTGCAGCCGCGCGGCAGGGACCGAACGCGGCATCTATGCTACGCTGCCGTCATGTCCATCGACGTGGTCGACCTGCGAAACTTTTATGCTCAGCGCCTCGGTGTCGTCGCGCGCCGATTCGTCGGCCGCGGCATCCGCAAGCGTTTCGCCGATACTCGCGGAATGCGCGTGCTCGGCATCGGCTATCCGACCCCGTATCTCGGGCTGTTTCGCGAGGAGGCGGAGCGTTGTCTTGCGTTCATGCCGGCGGCGCAGGGTGTGGTGAAGTGGCCGACCAATCGGCCAAGCCTCGCCGCGCTGGTCGACGAGCTCGACCTGCCGCTTACCGATGCGGCCGTGGATCGCGTGCTGGTCGTGCATGCGCTGGAAATGGCGCACGATCCAGTCGTCTTGTTGCGCGAGATTTGGCGGGTGCTCGCTGCGGGTGGGCGCTTGCTGCTGGTGGTGCCGAATAGACGCGGCGTGTGGGCACGGCTGGATACCACGCCATTCGGGCACGGGCGGCCTTATTCGCGCTCCCAGATCACGCATCTCCTGCGCGAGACTTGGTTTACCCCCACGGGCTGGGGCGAAGCGTTGCATGTGCCGCCGGTCGCGCGCGGCTGGTTTCTTCGCTCCGCCGTGGCCTGGGAACGTGCGGGATCGACGATCGCTACGCCGTTTGCCGGCTTGCACATCGTGGAGGCCGCCAAACAGGTTTATCGCGCGGTTCCCGCCCGGCGCGAGCGCACGCGATTGATACCGGCGCTCGAGCCGGCGCTCGCGCCATCCGCGGGTGGCGCGTAGAGCGGTCGGTCCGGAAACGGATTACTCGTCGTGATGCGACGGTTCGTCTGGCCGCCCGCCGGACGTGTCATGGCGTGGGCCGCGATGGCGGCGCCGCCGGCGGTGCAGCGGGAATCGATCAGGATGATTGTCGTGGCCGTTTTGGCCCTGCTGTCCCTGCGGCTGACCCTGATGTTGCGGTGCTTGTCCGCCGGTAATGAATGAGGGGAGCCGGTCCACATCGCCATCGCCTGCCCCTCCATGAGGCGGGCGCGGTTGATGCGGCTGTGACTGGTTATGCTGGGGATAGGGTTGCGCGTCGCGCGGCAAATAGGGCTGCGGCTCGCGTATGCCGTAGGGTGAATCGCCAGCGCCCGCCATCGGCTGCTGCCCATCCTCCTCGCCGTCGTCGAAGCTATCGTCGCGCGGGCCCTGCATGTCGTTTTCGGGACGCGCAAAGTGGGGATTGTTCTGGCGAAACTGCTCCTGGGCGGCGGCGATGACGCGGTAGTAGTGCTCGGCGTGCTGATAGTAATTCTCCGCGGCAATCGGGTCGCCTGACGCCTGTGCGTCGCGGGCAAGCTGAATGTATTTTTCTGCGATATGCGAAGGGTTGCCGCGGATTTTCACGTCCGGGCCGTTCGACTCGTAGACGCGAGCCATGGGATTGTGATTTTTGCGGTGGTGTTGATTGCGCCCGCGCATGCGCTTGTTCTGACCATTTCTCATGACTTGCCTATTGCCAACCCCTTCGTTGCGACGGCGCAGCCGCCGTCCTGTTGCACCAAAGCCATTTGCACAAGCGAGGCAGAAACCAGCCGCGCCATCGGTCGTCAGACAGAATTTAGAAACGTGGCTTCACTAGCCGCACGATCGCGTTTCCTGGCCCGAAACAGCACCCTCGACCGCGGTCTTCCGCGGCGTTGCCCACTTCTCTCTCACGCGTATCCACGTTGCTTGCGGGTCAGCGCCGAACCGATGATCCATCTTGTCCCGATTGCGCGAGGCTTGCCGGTCATCCGGCATCCTGTGTTCGCTCTGTCCGCACCGTCGGCTCTCCGCAGTTCTGCTCCGGGGCTCGCTGTCGGCGCGCGAAAATCTCGGGTCGATTCCGTGGCCGAAACCTAGTCGGTCTTGAGCCACAATCCAAGCGCTTTTTTTGGTGCCAGCGGTGTGGAAGATTCATGGCCGGCGCAGCACGAGCGCCCTCGGAATACCCGAAAGATCGTGTCGCAGCGCGGCAGGCGCAAGGCCGGCGCTAGCGAAAATTGCCATCGCCGGATCGAGCTGGGAGCGACCGAGCTCGACCACAAGCCTGCCGTGGGGCGCCAGCAGGCGCGGCGCGTCCGCGGCAATCGCACGGTAACCGTCGAGCCCATCCGGCCCGCCGTCGAGCGCGCGTCGCGGATCGAAGTCGCGCACCTCTGGTTCCAGTGCTGCAATGTCGGTCCGCGCGACGTAGGGCGGATTGCAGACGAGCAGGTCGATCGGCCCCTGCAGCGCGCTCGCGTAGTCGCAGGCAATGAAAGCCGCACGCGGCGAGATGCCAAAAGCAGTGGCGTTGTCGCAAGCACAATCAAGCGCAGCCCGGTTGATATCCGTGCCGACGCCGTACGCGTTCGGCAGCTCGGAAAGCAGCGCCAGCAACAGTGCGCCCGAGCCGGTGCCGAGATCGGCGATGCGCAGGTGCTCCGACTTGCGCCGCTGTTCGCCAAGCACGGCCAGCGCCGCCTCGACCACGGCTTCGCTCTCCGGCCGCGGCAGCAGCGTTTCGCCGTTGACCTTGAACCACAGGCTCCAGAATTCCTTGCCGCCGACTATGCGCGCGACCGGCTCGCGCGCGATGCGGCGCGCCGCCAGTGCAGCGATAGCCGTCGCCTCCTCGTGCGTGAGGGTACGACGCGCTTGCGCGGCGAGCGCTGCGTGATCCAGTTCGAGTGCGTGGCCCACGATAAGCCGGGCATCAAGCTCCGGCGAATCGAGACTTAAGCGCTGGAATTCCCGAGTCAGCTCCCGGCGCGCTGCGGAGATACTGGTCATGAGCATCATTGGGCCGCAGCTCCCTCCGCTGCCAGCAGTTCGGCCTGATGCTCGGTCACCAACGCGTCGATGATCTCCCCCAGCGCCTCGCCCTCGATCACCTGCGGCAGCTTATAGAGCGTGAGATTGATGCGATGATCGCTGACCCGTCCTTGCGGAAAATTGTAGGTGCGGATGCGCTCGGAGCGGTCTCCGGATCCGACTTGACCGCGCCGCTCGGCAGCGCGTTCGGCGTCACGCTTTTGCCGCTCGAAGTCGTAAAGCCTGGCACGCAGGATGGCCATCGCTTTGGCGCGATTTCGGTGCTGCGAGCGATCCTCCTGCATCATCACCACGATGCCGCTGGGGATATGGGTCACGCGCACCGCCGATTCGGTCTTGTTGACGTGCTGGCCGCCGGCTCCGCCTGAGCGCAGGGTGTCGATCTTGAGATCGGCATCATTGATGGCGATATCGACTTCGGCGGCCTCCGGCAGCACCGCGACGGTGGCGGTGGAGGTGTGAATGCGGCCGGAACCTTCGGTCGCGGGAACGCGCTGCACGCGGTGCACCCCGGATTCGAATTTGAGTCTGGCGAAGGCGCCGCGCCCGCGAATTTCCGCGATTATTTCCTTGAAGCCGCCCATGGTGCCTTCGCTTGCGGAGATCACTTCGACTTTCCACCCCTGCTTCGCCGCGTAGCGCTCGTACATGCGGAACAGATCACCGGCAAAGAGCGAGGCTTCGTCGCCTCCGGTGCCGGCGCGGATTTCGAGGATGATGTTGCGCTCGTCCATCGCGTCCTTGGGCAGCAGTGCGAGCTTGAGCTGGTGCTCGAGTAGCGCCCGTTTGTGCTCAAGCTGTGGCTTTTCGGCGCTCGCCATGGCGCGCATTTCGGCGTCGGTCGCGGCGTCTGCGATTAGCGCTTCGAGATCCTCGATTTCGGAGAGCACGCTGCGATATTCCCGCACCGTGGCGATGATCGGGTCGAGCTCGGCGAATTCGCGCGAGAGCTTGACGTAGGTTTCCGGCGCAAGCTCGCGGGCAAGATCGCTTTCCACCGCCTGGTGACGGGCAACGAGCGCATCGAGCTTCTGTTCTGGAAGCATAGTCGCTTAAACCATCAGCGCCCCTGCGGGCCTGGGAGCAAAGCTCAGATATGCCGCGCGCGTCAAAGCTGCAGCCCTTGTTCGGCCGCAAAACCCCTGAGCCGTTCGCGGATCGGCACGCTGCCGGCGGGGCTGTCCAGAAGCGCGGCCATGATCGCGGACGCCTTGCCGGTATCGAGATCAAGCAGCATCGCCTTGACGGGGCCGACCGCAGTCGGTGCAAGCGACAGCGCCCGATAGCCGAGCGCGACCAATGCCAGCGCGCCGGTCGGATTGGACGCGAGCTCGCCGCACAGTGTCACCGGCTTGCCGTAGGAACGGGCTTTGTCGGCGATCGCCTTGAGCGCGCGCAGAACCGGTGCCGAGATCGGGTCGAAGCGGCCCGCAACGCGGGCGTTACCGCGATCGGCGGCATAGAAGAACTGGACGAGATCATTGGAACCGACGGAGAGAAAATCCACCCGCCCGAGCAGCTCGTCGAGCTGATAAAGCAGGGAGGGAACTTCCAGCATCGTCCCAACCGCGATCCGCGCGGGCAGCTTGTGTCCGTGTCGGCGCAGATGCGTGAGCTCCCGCTCGACCATTGCGCGAGCCTCATCGAACTCCTCGACGGCGGCAATCATTGGAAACATGATATTGAGGTCGCGCCCGCCAGCGGCGCGCAGCAGCGCGCGAATCTGGCTGCGCAGGAGGCCCGGACGGTCAAGACCGAGCCGGATCGCACGCCAGCCCAATGCGGGGTTCTCTTCCTCGATGCTGCGCATGTACGGCAACAGCTTGTCGCCTCCCACATCGAGCGTACGAAACGTCACCGGCTTGCTGCCGGCGGCGTCGAGCACCGCCCGATAGAGCGAAAACTGCTCGGCGCTGCGCGGAAAGCTCGCCGCCACCATGAATTGCAATTCGGTTCGGAACAGACCGATGCCGGAGGCTCCGGTTTCCTCGATATGCGGCAAGTCAACGGCGAGGCCGGCATTGATCATGAGCGCCACCTTCTCGCCGTCCTTGGTGACGCATGGCTTATCGCGCAACGCGAGATATTGCAGTTGCCGGCGCGCGCGCAAGCGTACCCGCTCGACATAGGCGGCCTCCATGTCGGGCGAGGGACGCATGTGCACGTCGCCGCTCAATCCGTCGACAATGATCGGATCGCCCGGGTCGGCAACGCCGGTGGCGTTGGCGATCTCTCCGACCGCGGCGATCCCGAGCGCGCGGGCGACGATGGCGACGTGCGAATTCGGCCCGCCCTCCTCGAGAATGAGTCCGCGCAGGCGTTTGCGATCGTAATCGAGCAGGGCGCCCGGCCCCATGGAGCGCGCGACGATGATGGCGTTTTCCGGCAGGCGATCGCGCGCCGGCGCGTAGTCCTTGCCGAGCAGCTGGTGCATCAGTCGATTGGCGAGCTCGTCGAGGTCGTGCAGTCGATCGCGCAAGTAGGGATCGGTGGCGCGCAGCATGCGCGCGCGCGTATCCGACTGTACGCGCTCGACCGCCGCTTCTGCCGTCAATCCGGTCGCCACCGCCTCTTCCAGGCGGTGCACCCAGCCGCGATCGTAAGCGAACATGCGATAGGCTTCGAGAACGTCGCGATGCTCGCCGCTATCGGCGACTTCGCCGCGCTCGAGCAGCACGTCGAGATCCGATCGCAAGGTCTCGACCGCGGCTTCCAGTCGCTTGAGCTCCTTCGGCACATCGTCGGCAATGAAGTTCGTGATCACCACGCGCGGCTCGTGCAGCACCACGTGTCCCAGGGCGATGCCTTCGCCAAGCGCCGTCCCGGTGAGATGGAGGGGGCGGCGGACGGCGGGCTCGAGCCCCGGCTTGGCGATGGCAGAAAGCTCGCCCGACGCGATCATCTCGGCGAGCACCATCGCGGTCGTCTGCAGCGCTTCCTCTTCCTCCTCGGTGTAAGTGCGGCGTGCCCGATTCTGCACCACCAGCACGCCGAGCGTGTTGCCGGCGCGCAGCACCGGCACGCCGAGGAAGGAACGGTAAATCTCTTCCCCGGTCTCGGGCCGGTATGAGAAGGCGGGATGGTTCTGGGCGTCCGATAAGTTGATCGGATTCGCCTCGCTTGACACCAGGCCGACCAGACCTTCGTCCGCGCGCAGCACCGTCTGGTGCACGGCTTCTTTCTTGAGCCCTTCGGTCGCGTAGAGCTCGAGCGTGCCGTCCACGCGCAGCACGTAAACGGAGCAGACCTCGGCCACCATGTTGGCGGCGATCAGAACCACGATCTTGTCAAGGCGCTCCTGCGCGCTGACCGGCTCCGCCATCACTTCGCGAAGCCGGCGCAGCAACACGCGCGGACCGCCGAGCGCGCCACGCATGACGTGATCCCTCGGGGCGAACCTGTCCAGCCGAGAGCACGCGCGGATCCGACTCGACCGGGATCAGGAAACGACGGCCGCCGAGCCAGGACGCTGGCGGACATCTCAATCCGTCAGGCCGTATAGCGAATGCGGCGTGGGCCGGGCAAGCTAAAGCGTCGCGGCGCGCCGCCTACCAGCTATAACTCGCGGAAATTCGACCGCAGGCGATGCGGAATCGATCGGTGTCGATGATCGCGGCATAAACATCGCGGAGGGACGGGACGGGAGGAAGTCCCAAATCCGCTTTGGAGAGGGTAATGTCGGGGCCGAATAGCCGTTTGACCACGCCTGTGATGGCGGCGGCGTCGGCAGGCGCATCGAGCGCCGCGCCGGGGACATCGGTGGTGAGCAGTTCGAGGACGGCCTCACACTTGGTCAGCGGCAGGCAGACCAGGTCCGCACCGGTGAGCAGCACCGCCAACCGGTGATCGGGATGTGCCGCATCCGTGAGCGCGGGTTTCACATTGCGGAACTGAAAGGCATCGTTGAACGAGGCCGGCGCGCCTTCGAAGCAGCGCGCGACATCGGCAGCTTCTTCGGCGACGTAGTAGCGATTGAGGCTGTCGAACCAGAGGTAGCGGTAGCTGTGCTGCGCCAGAAACGGCTCCCAGGCTTCCCAGGCGGGTGCCAACGTGTAGGGGGCAAGCGCCTCGACGACCACGATTCTCGGCCGAAAGCGTTGCCAGTCGCCATGGAATAGCACGTCCTGCTCGGCGCCCTCGACGTCGACCTTGAGGAACTCGAACGACTGCGGTGCATGTCGTTCGCAAACATCTGCGAGCGTCGTAATCGGAACGCTGACAGATTGCGACGTCTTGCCGAACTGGCTTAGCGCGCTGCGAGCGTGGCTTTCGATCATGGTCGAGAGACCATGATATTCGTTGACCAGATAGAACGTGGTTTTGCCGGTGGTGGCGCCCACCAGCGCCTCAATATGGCGATCGCGCGGCCGCACCGCCCGCGTAAGTCGCGCCAGCATCGGGTTGGGCTCAACGGTGATGCCGCGCCACCCCTTGAGATAAAACAGCAGCGAGCAATTGTCGTAGACCGGATGGCCGGATCCGATATCGATATAGAACCCGCTGCTGCGCTCGCCAAAACAGCGTAGAAGGTAGATATCTTCGAAGCGTTGCGCGTAGGAGATGAGTCCGTTGGACATCTCGTGTCGGCCTTGCTGCAGACCCGAAATGTGACGGTTCTGCGTAATCCGGCATCAGCGGCACGCCCGGTTCGCGCACACCGAAGCGCCGCGCGGCCGTTTGCCTGAGCGCGCCGGCGCCGCGCCGGGCCGGGATGCAGGGAGCTTATTTATCCAATTCGTAGAGCGAATGCAGCGTGCGAACCGCGAGCTCGGTGTAATTGGCGTCAATGAGCAGCGAGAACTTGATTTCCGAGGTGGTAATGGCACGGATGTTGATGCCCTTCTCGGCCAAGGCCTTGAACGCCTTCGCGGCAACTCCCGCATGGCTGCGCATTCCGATGCCGATCACCGAAATTTTTGCCACGTCGTTTGCACCATCGAGACGCTGGTAACCGACCTGCTCCTTGGTTTTGATCAGAACATCGGTCGCGCGTTGGTAGTCGGCGGCCGGAACCGTGAAGGTGACGTCGGTGGTCGCGCCGTCACCCGAGACGTTCTGCACGATCATATCGACATTGATGTTGGACTCCGCCAGCGGACCGAAGATCGCCGCGGCAACACCGGGCTTGTCCTGCACGCGCCGGATCGAGATCTGCGCCTCGTCCTTGGAAAAGGCGATGCCGGTCACGACTTGTTGTTCCACGATCTCCTCCTCACCGCAAATGAGCGTCCCAGGTGGGGTGCCGTGCGGATCGATGTGCTCGGGCTTTTCGAAACTCGAGCGAACGAAAATACGCACATTGTGCAACATTCCGAGCTCGACCGAGCGCACTTGCATGACCTTCGCACCGAGCGAGGCAAGCTCCAGCATCTCCTCGTAGGCGATCCGGTCCAAGCGTTGTGCGCGTGGGACTACGCGTGGGTCGGACGTGTAGACCCCGTCAACATCGGTATAGATGTCGCAGCGATCCGCGACGATCGCCGCTGCAATTGCGACCGCGGAGGTATCCGAGCCGCCCCGCCCCAGCGTGGTGAGCCGGCCGGTCTCCTTGTGGATGCCCTGAAAGCCGGCGATCACCGCCACCTCGCGCCGCTCCTTGAAGCGCTTCACGAGTTCCTGGCCGTTGATGTCGACGATGCGCGCGCCCCCATGCGCGTTCGAAGTCAGGATCGGCAGCTGCCATCCCTGCCATGAGCGGGCGTTGACGCCCATGCCCTCGAGCACGATGGCAAGCAGACCTGCGGTCACCTGCTCGCCCGAGGATACCACCACGTCGTATTCACGCGCGTCGTGCAGCGGCGCGGCTTCGCGGCACCAGCTCACCAGCCGGTCGGTCGTGCCGGCCATGGCCGAGACGACGACCGCCACCTCGTGGCCGGCGTCGACCTCGCGTTTGACATGGCGCGCGACGTTGCGGATGTGCTCGACGTCCGCGACCGAAGTGCCGCCGAACTTCATCACCAAGCGGGACATGGCGGGCTGGCGGACTACTCCGACACGATTGATGCGCGATCAGATTTGGGCAAGCCCCCGCGCAAAAAGGCGCGTATACATAACGGCCGACCCAGATCACCGCAACTGCGCCCGTGGAGTAGATCAATGTCGTCCAATGCTAGCGCAAAGCGCGGCTCGACCGTGGATGCGGCGGCGGTCAGGCATTTCTCGGCACTCGCCGCGCAATGGTGGGACCAGCGCGGTCCCATGGCCGTGTTGCACAAGTTCAACCCGGTGAGGCTCGGATTCATCAAATCGGCCGCATGCCGGCAGTTCGATCGCGACGAGAAAGCGCTGGATGCGCTCGCTGGCCTGCGCATCCTCGACATCGGCTGCGGCGCGGGCATCCTGAGCGAGCCGCTCGCGCGGCTCGGTGCGGATGTGATGGGCGCCGATCCATCGGAGGCCAACATCGCCGCAGCGAAAATGCATGCCGCCGACACGGGTGTCATAGTGGACTATCGCATCACCAGCGTCGAGGCACTGGCCGATGTCGGAGAGCTTTTCGATGTCGTGCTCGCGATGGAAGTGGTCGAGCACGTCGCCGACCTAAATCTCTTCGTAAAGCGGTGTGCGGAAATGGTGAAGCCCGGTGGACTAATGATCACCGCGACGATCAATCGGACCCTGAAGAGCTTCGCTCTGGCAATTGTCGGAGCGGAATACGTGCTGCGTTGGCTGCCGCGCGGCACCCACGAATGGGACAAGTTCGTCACTCCTAACGAACTCGAAGCAGCGCTGGAACGATACGGGCTTCGCGCCATCGATGAGACCGGTGTGATTTACAACATTCTGGCGGACCGGTGGCAGCTCTCGAATGACATGGACGTGAACTACATCGTGACTGCGGAGAACCGGAGCGGCTGAACCGCGTGCCGGAATGACAAACAAGGAAGCACTGCGTGCTTGACGCGGGTTGGCTGTGGGCGGTCTTCACCGTGATTGCCGCCGCCGCCCAGACCGCGCGCAACGCGACCCAGCGCGAGCTCACGGCGAGCCTAGGCACGGTCGGTGCCACCCATGTGCGCTTCCTATTCGGATTTCCGTTCGCGCTCGTTTTTGTTGCCGCGGTCATGGTGGCATCCGGGCAAGCTTTGCCGCGCCCACCGCTCGCTTACTGGCCTTGGGTAATCGTCGGCGCGCTCGCCCAGATCGCCGCGACCGCGCTGATGCTCGCTGCCATGAACGACCGTTCGTTCGTGGTGGTCTATGCGTATATCAAGACCGAGCCGGTACAAGCCGCGTTGTTCGGCCTTTTCTTTCTCGGCGATGTCGTCACCCCGGCTGCGGCGGCCGCGATCCTAATCGCCACCACCGGCGTCGTTCTCATGGCGCTCAAGCCCGGCACGTCCTCGGATTTGCGGGCGACGCTGCTTGGGCTCGCCGCCGGGGCAATGTTCGCGCTCTCGGCGGTGGGGTTTCGTGGAGCGATTCTGAGCGTCGGTGCAGCGAGCTACGTCATGGCGGCGACGTCCACCGTGGCAGTGGGTCTTCTACTGCAGTCGGTGCTGCTCTCGCTTTATTTGTGGCTGCGCGATCCGCGGGTGCTCGACGCCATCGTCGACGCCTGGCGCCCCTCGCTCGTTGCCGGTTTTCTCGGGGCGCTCGCCTCGCAATTCTGGTTTCTCGCTTTCGCGCTCGCCACTGCCGCCAGCGTGCGAACCCTGGCGCTGGTCGAAGTGTTGTTCGCGCAAGCGATCTCCCGCTTCATCTTCAAGCAGCCGACGAGCCCGCGCGAAACGGTCGGCATCGTGCTGATCGTGGCTGGCGTCGCACTGCTGGTCTGGGGGCATTGAGGCGCCGCCGGACGCCTTGCACGCACCTGCATGGACGAAGCGGCTTTGCCGCCGAGCGCGCGTGGCCGCGTCCGCTAATTGCGCTCGTCCGGGAGAACCGGCAGCGGGTGGAACTCGATCCCCTCTTCGTGCAGCTCTTTGGCCTGCTCGGAGGTGGCCTCGCCGTAGATCGAGCGGTGCTCGACCTCGCCATAGTGCATTTTGCGGGCCTCTTCGGGGAATTTTTGTCCGACATAGTCGGCATTCTTCACGAGATGCTCACGCAATTCCTTGAGCTTCTTGCGAAACTCACGCTCCTGCGGGGACACCATGGCCACCGGCGCGGGCGTCGCCTGCGGCGGCACAGGTGGCGCGCGACCGCCAGCCGCCCGCGCCGGGTCGTCGCGCTTTTTCGCTCCCGAGATCTGCGGCGTCATGAGCGCCTTCGTCACTTTGGTGGATCCGCAAATCGGGCAGCTGATCAGGCTGCGTGCCGCCTGACGGTCGTAGGCCGCCGAATTCTGGAACCACGTCTCGAACGCGTGCCCCTGCTCGCACGCGAGTGCGTAACGAATCATGCCGGACCTCGCACCGCGTGAAGATGGACGGGCTTGGCCATTGGCTCAAGCACCTCGAAACGGCGTCCATGCTGGAGCGAGGGGATTTTGCCGCGTGCCGCGGCCACTTCGGCCGGATCGATTCTTGCCAGCACCACGCCGGGCTCGGTGCCGCCTTCGGCGAGCACGTGGCCCCAAGGGTCGATGACAAGCGAGTGGCCGTACGTCTCGCGCCCGTTCTCATGCTTGCCGCCCTGCGCCGCCGCCAGGACGAAGGCCCCGTTCTCGATGGCGCGCGCCCGATTGAGCACGTGCCAATGGGCTTCGCCCGTGGGTTTGGTAAAGGCGGAAGGAATGGCAAGAAACGAGCTGCCGGCTTCCGCAAGGGCGCGGTAGAGCGCGGGAAATCGCAGGTCATAGCAGATGGTGAGACCGATCCGTCCCCATGGGAGATCGGTCGTCACCGCGATTTCGCCCGGACGGTAGCTACGCGACTCGCGGTAGTTTTCGCCTTCGCCGATATCGACGTCGAACATGTGAATCTTATCGTAGCGGGCGACGATGTCCCCTTGGCGATCGATCAGAAACGAGCGGTTCGCTGCCCGGTCCGATGAAAGCTTGATGGCAAGCGAACCAATATGCACGAAAATGCCGAGCTGACGCGCCAGCTCGCGCAAGGCCGCAAGAGTGGCGTCGCTCTCCTCGGGCCCGATCGCGGCAAAGAGCCGCTCGCGCTTGACCTCGAGGATGTTGGTCATTTCCGGGGTGAGGACATATTCGGCGCCGCCGCCCTTGGCCTCGGCGATCAGTCGCGCGGCAGTGTCGCGGTTGACCTCGGGAGAAAGCCCTGAGCGCATCTGCACGAGGCCGGCGACGAACGGGGAGGGCGTACTCATGCCCTCTGTCCGCGGGTCGCGCTCAACCGCTGGTCAAGCAACGGGTCCAGCCGACCCTCGCGATCCAGTGCGGAGAGATCATCAAAGCCGCCGACATGGATCGAGCCGATGAAAATCTGCGGCACGGTCATGCGTCCATTCGCCCGCGTCACCATCTCGCTGCGTCGCTGGGCGTCGCCACTCACGTCAATCTCGGAAAATTCGACACCCTTGCGCGACAACAACCGCTTGGCAGCATGGCAATAAGGGCAATAGCGGGTGGTGTAAATCTCGATTTGGCTCATGCTCACCCGCGCAGGTTACCGGACCGTTTATATGGGGGTGCGCAGCCCGCTCACAACCCGGGCAAAAACGAGCACGTCCACGGAGGCGGCACCTGCGCGCAACAGCGCGCGTGCGCATGCGTCCGCGGTGGCGCCCGAAGTGAGCACGTCGTCGACCAGAACGAGCTTGCGGCCCGTCACGTCCGCCTTCCGGTTGGCCGGCACGCGGAACGCGCCCTGCACGTTTTCGGCGCGTGCGGATTTGTCGAGCCCGACTTGCTGGCGCGTGCTCTTGACGCGCGCGAGCGCGCCATGGGTAACCCTTGCACCGCTCGCCTTGGCGGCGATCTCGGCGAGCAGCGCCGATTGATTGAATCGACGCGTCCATTGGCGGCGCCAGTGCAGCGGCACCGGGACTAGGGCATCGGCTTGCGCGAGCAGCTGTCGGCCGGCATGCGCCATCCAGCGACCCATTATCGGCGCGAGATCAAGCCGGTCTCCATATTTCAGGGCGTGAACCAGGGTGCGCGCAACCTCGTCGTAGCGAACGGCGGCGCGCGCCCGCTGGTAGGCTGGCGGATCGGCGATGGCTTCCATGGAGAGCAGCCCGGGTCCACCGTCGAATGGAAAGGGAATACCGAGCCGTTCGCAGTATGGCGGCGCGATGAAGGAGAGTTTGGACCAGCAAGTCGGACACAGGCCGGCACCGTCGACGGGCTCGCGACACGCGGCACAAAGCTGCGGCAAGGCGACGTCGAGGGCGAGCCGCAATGTGCGGCGCAGGGCTCCGGTCAGCCGGGTAAACCCAACGCTTCGCCCCTCGGAGGCAGCCATGTCTCCGCTGATTTCCCCAACCATGGGCCAACGCTAGCGCGGCCACTCGGGAACCTCAACCAGCACGGCCGGCGACGGCGCGTGCGCGCGCTTTCCTGGCCGGACGATCGCGTGCGCATTGCCGGCTGGTGGCTTGGGCGACATATCCTGTAAAGGTCTCCAATGTCCTCGTTGCCGATTCTGTTCGACCGCGACCTCCTGCGCGCGCACCGCGCGCGCGCCGGCAAATTGGGCGGGTCGACTTTTCTGCTCGACCGAGTGGCGCAGGAGATGTTGGACCGATTGGCGACCGTGCGTCGCCGTTTCGAACGCGCGGTCGACCTGGGGACACCCACCGGCGCTGTGGGCCGCGCCCTTGCTGCCACTGACAAGGTCACCACCCTGATCGCGGCCGACCCGCTCGCAGGCACGACTGCGCGTGCCCAACGAGGGGAGGCAGATTTCATTGTTGCCGCCGACGAGGAGGCGCTGCCTTTTGGTGACGCGACCCTGGATCTCGTCGTGTCCGCGTTTGCGCTGCAGTTCGTCAACGATCTTCCGGGCACGCTCATCCAAGTCCGTCGGGCGCTCAAGCCAGACGGCTTGCTGCTCGCAGCCCTCGCCGGCGGCGACACCCTTATCGAGTTGCGAGAAGCCTTCGCCGCCGCCGAGGCCCAGATCGAGGGCGGCATCTCACCGCGCGTGATTCCGTTCGCGGACCTCCGTGATCTCGGCATGCTGCTTCAGCGCGCAGAGTTCGGACTGCCCGTCACCGACGTGGATCGGATCACGGTGCGTTACGGCTCGCCGTTGGCGCTGATGCACGATCTGCGCCGCATGGCGGCGACCAATCCGCTGATCGAGCGCAGCCGTCGCCCATTGCGGCGCGCGACGCTCGCGCGGATGACCGACATCTATGTCGAACGCTTCGCGGATAGCGATGGTCGCATCCGCGCGACCTTCGAGATTGTTTGGCTGTCGGGTTGGGCGCCGCACGAAAGCCAGCAGAAGCCGCTTGCGCCAGGCTCAGCACGCCGGCGGTTGGCGGATGCGCTGGGCACGAAGGAGATTCCCGCCGGAGAAAAAGCCGGACGCTGATCCCGCGGTGATGCAGGGGTACCAAACATTGCGTATCGACGGCTGCCTGTCGCCTCGGCTCATAGCAGCGCCATCAAATGGGCGACTAGCGGCTCGTCCGCCGGTGGCATCGAGTAGCTGCGCAGCCGATCGGGCGGCACCCAGGCAAGTTGCTGTCCTTCCAGCGGCGCCACAATTCCTTGCCAGCGCCGGCAGATGAAGAGCGGCATGAGCAGATGGAAATCCGAATAGCTGTGGCTCGCGAATGTAAGTGGAGCGAGACACGCCTCCTCCACCACGATGGCAAGCTCCTCCTTCAACTCGCGGATCAACGTCTGCTCAGGACGCTCGCCCGGCTCGACTTTGCCGCCGGGAAACTCCCATAAGCCCGCCATCGGCTTGCCGGCTGGACGCTGCGCGAGCAACACGCGATTGTCGGCATCCACGAGGGCGCACGCGGCAACCAGTATCGACTTTGTGCTCACGAGGCGCCGAAGGAGGATTAGGTGTCCAAGCGATCGCAACAACGCGTTAAATTATGCTTTAGCCCCCTTCGCCGCGGCTAGCTTATCGTTTTGGAGGCGAGCAGCGCATCAGGACCGGTAATCGCCGTTGATAGCGACATAATCCTTGGTCAGGTCGCAGGTAAGCACCCGATCGCGCCCGTGCCCTATTCCGAGTCCAACTTTGATCGTGATTTCCGGTCGTTTCATTGCCGCCGAGACTCCCGCCTCATCATAGCTGGGGTCGCGCTCGCCCTTGTGCGCGACCCGAAACCCGTTGAACCAGATCGAGAGCCGATCGCGGTCGGCGGGTTCGCCAGCCTTGCCCACCGCCATGACCACGCGGCCCCAGTTGGCGTCCTCGCCGGCGATCGCTGTCTTCACCAGCGGCGAATTGGCGATGGCAAGCCCGATCCTGCGCGCCGAGCGCTTCGATACCGCGCCCTCGACGACGATTTCGATGAGTTTGCGCGCGCCCTCGCCATCGCGCGCGACCTGCTCGGCGAGGTTGGCAAGTACCGCATTAAATCCTTTCCGAAGCACCGGCAGCCGCTGGTCGGACACGTTCGCGATCCTCGCCACGCCCCGGCCAGTGGCGGCGCCTGTGGCGAAGGCAAGCAAGGTGTCGGAAGTCGAGGTGTCGCCGTCGACGGTTAACGCGTTAAAGGTGTCGTTCACTCCGTCCTTGAGCAGGTTTTGCAGCACGCGGGGCGCAATCGGTGCATCGGTGAACATGAAGCAGAGCATGGTGCCAAGGTCTGGCGCGATCATGCCGGCCCCTTTGGCGATCCCGCAGATGGTAACCGTGCTCGCGCCCAGCCGCAGCACACTCGCTGCGCCCTTGGGAAAGGTATCCGTGGTCATGATTGCTCTGGCAGCGTCGTGCCAAGCGCCGAGCGCGGCATCCGCGACTAGGCGGTCCATCACCGCGGCAAACTTCATGGCATCAAGCGGCTCGCCGATCACGCCGGTCGAAGCGAGCATCACTTGCGACGGTTGGCACACGGCTACTTTGGCGACGAGCTTCGCCGTGAGCTTGGTGGCTTCACGCCCGGACTTGCCGGTAAACGCGTTGGCGTTTCCCGAGTTGACCAGGAGCGCGCTCGCGGCGCCCCGCTTGAGGTGCATGCGGCACCAATCAACCGGGGCAGAGGGACATTTCGATCGCGTAAGCACCCCGGCAGCCGTCGTGCCTGGATCGAACAGCGCGAGCAGCACGTCGGCGCGTCCCGCATAACGGATGCCGGCTGCCGCGGTGGCGAGCCGCACGCCCTCGACCGGCGGCAGGTCGGGAAAGCGCGGAGGTGCGAGCGGGGAGACGGTGACTGCCACGGCGTTGCCTCGTGCCGGACTGCCGTCCCGCCCGCATAGATCGCTGCGCGGTGTTAAGCCAGTCCGCCGGATTTCCGAACCGGAAGATAAAGGGCGGGTCAGTTCTTGGTCTGCTCGGCTGGCTTGTCCAGACGCTCGATCTTCGCGGTCTGCCGCAGCTTGGCGATAAAATCGGATTGCGCCTTGCGCGCCAGATAGGTCTCGATCTGGTCCTTCACCCTTTCGAATTCCGGAGGTTTCCTTGTGCGCTTGTCCTCGACCTTGATGATGTGCCAGCCGAATTGTGTCTTCACCGGATTCGAGACTTGTCCCGGGTACATCTTGAATGCGACTTCGGCGAATTCCGGCACCATCTGTTCCTTGGTGAAATAGCCGAGATCGCCGCCCGCGGCCGCGCCGGGATCCTTCGACTTGTCCTTGGCAAGCGTCGCGAAGTCGCCGCCCGCCTTGAGCTGATCGAGCACGGCTTTCGCCTCATCTTCGCTGTCGACCAAGATGTGGCGGGCGCGAACTTCTTGCTGGCCGCCCATCGATCGTACCGCGTCGTCATAGGTCTGATGCAGGGCTTCGTCGCTCAACGCAGCCTTCGCTTCTTCCTGCAGCTCGAATCCCATCAGCAGTTTGGTGCGCATGAACGCCAGCCGTCGTTGGAAATCGGGATTGTCGGCGAGCTTCTTCTTGTCTGCCGCCTGCGCCACCATGATCATGTCGGCGAGATAGGCGATCAAATGCTCGCGCTTGGCCTCTGGCGATGCCGCCTGCACCTCGGCCCCGAGGTCCTCCTCCGCCAGCGCGAGATCGCTTTCCCTGATATCGACCCCGTTGACGCGGGCGATCACCGGACCGGAGCCAGTGGTTGGCGCCTCGGACGATGGATTTTTGGAGCAGGCCGACACCACCGGCAAGGCGAGCAGCAACGCGCCGATGGCGGCGAAGGCGAGCGAGCGCTGGGCAGGCGCTGGACGAAGCAAAAAATTGGCGGAGATCATGACGTGGTCCTAAGTCGAGCGGCCGTCGGCGGCGCCGGACAGTCGCGTATGCAGCCCCGCTTGGCAATCATTGTAAGGTCGATTTTGACGAGAACGTGAGGGTCTGGCGGCCAATTGACAAGGTTGTGACCCCCTCCTATGTCTGCACAAACCCGGCCGCTTCGGCCGCGAGCTGCCGCCGTTTGCATGAAATACGCTCGAAAAGCGCGGCATTTTCAGCATTCCGCGGGTTGCCAATGAATGCGCGCATGTGCCGTCGCGGGGCGGCCGGTTTTTGCCGTGATGTTCCCTACCATTCGATTTGCCAGAGTGCGGCGAGCGACATTGGGCAGAACGTGAAGGACTAGTCGCATGATCGGTGCCATCGCCCGCAAGCTGTTTGGTACCTCGAACGAGCGTCGGATCAAGAGTTATCTGCCGCGCGTGGCGCAAATCAACGCGCTGGAGAAACAGCTGGAGTCGCTCTCCGACGAGGCGTTGCGCGCGCGAACGGACGAGTTCAAGCAAAGAGTCGCGGAAGGCGCTTCGCTCGATGATATTCTGGTCGAGGCTTTTGCCACGTGCCGCGAGGCGGCCAAGCGCACGCTCGGGCAGCGGCATTTCGACGTGCAGCTCATCGGCGGCATGATCCTGCATGAAGGCCGCATCGCCGAGATGAAGACCGGCGAGGGCAAGACGCTGGTAGCGACGCTCCCGGTTTACCTCAATGCGTTGGCCGGCCGCGGCGTGCACGTGGTGACCGTGAACGACTACCTGGCACGGCGCGACGCCGAGTGGATGGGCCAGATCTACAATTTCCTGGGCCTCAAGGTCGGTGTCATCGTGCACGGACTCGACGACGAGCAGCGCAAGCAGGCCTACGACGCCGACGTCACCTATGGCACGAACAACGAGCTCGGCTTCGACTATCTGCGCGACAACATGAAATACCGGCTCGAGGACATGGTCCAGCGCGGCCACATCTACGCCATCGTCGACGAGGTCGATTCCATTCTCGTCGACGAGGCAAGAACGCCGCTGATCATCTCCGGCGCCTTGGATGACCGCTCGGAATTCTATAACACCATCGACCGATACATCCCCAGGCTGGAAAAAGCGGATTATGAGGTCGACGAGAAGCAGCGCACCGTCACCCTGTCCGAGGCGGGCATGGAAAAGATGGAGCAGATGTTGCGCGCCGACAATCTGCTCAAAGGCGATTCCCTATACGACGTCGAGAACGTCTCGACCGTGCACCACGTCAATCAGGCCTTGCGCGCGCATAAGCTGTTCCATCGCGACAAGGACTACATCGTGCGCAACGGCGAGGTCGTCATCATCGACGAGTTCACCGGCCGCATGATGCCTGGGCGGCGCTATTCGGAAGGGCTGCATCAGGCGTTGGAAGCCAAGGAGCGTCAGACCATCCAACCGGAAAACCAGACGCTCGCCTCGATCACGTTTCAGAACTACTTCCGCATGTATGAGAAGCTCGCCGGGATGACCGGTACGGCAATGACCGAGGCGGACGAATTCATCGACATCTACAATCTCGAGGTGATCGACGTACCGACCAACATGCCGATGATCCGCGTCGATGACGATGACGAGGTCTATCGCACGGCGGCGGAGAAGTACCGTTCTATTCTGGCCTTGATCAAGGATTGCAAGCAGCGCGGGCAGCCGGTGCTGGTGGGAACCACCTCGATCGAGAAGTCCGAGCAACTTGCCGAGATGCTGCGCAAGCAGGGATGGGAGCAGCACGACTTCTCCGACCCCAATGCTTTCGCCGCGCTCTATTCCGGCGACGACGGCGCCTCGAAGTCCAAGGTGTTTGCCATCCTCAACGCCCGCTATCACGAGCAGGAGGCCTACATCATCGCGCAGGCGGGAGTTCCCGGCGCGATCACCATTGCCACCAACATGGCCGGCCGCGGCACCGACATTCAGCTCGGCGGCAATGCCGACATGCGCATGCGCCAAGAGCTCAAGGACCTGACCGACGTCGGTGAGCGCGACCGCAAGGCGGCCGAGATCCGGGCTCAGGTCGCGCGCCTCAAGGAGAAGGCGCTCGCCGCGGGCGGCCTCTATGTGCTCGGCACCGAACGGCACGAGAGCCGACGCATCGACAATCAGCTGCGCGGCCGTTCCGGCCGGCAAGGCGACCCGGGCCATTCCAAATTCTTCCTGTCGCTCGAAGATGACCTGATGCGCATCTTCGGGACCGATAAACTCGACACCATGCTGCAGCGGCTCGGTCTCAAAGAGAACGAGGCGATCGTCCATTCCTGGATCAACAAGGCCCTGGAGAAGGCGCAGCAAAAAGTGGAGGCACGCAACTTCGACATCCGCAAGAACCTGCTCAAGTTCGACAATGTGATGAACGATCAGCGCAAGGTGATCTTCGAGCAGCGTGTCGAATGGATGCGGGACGAAGCGGTGAACGAGATCGTTGCCGACATGCGCCACAGCGCGGTCGAGGAACTGGTTGCCAAGCACGTTCCGGAAAACGCCTATCCCGAGCAGTGGGACACGACGGGGCTGCGGGAGGAACTCAAACGCGTTCTCAATGTCGACCTGCCGGTCGACGAATGGGCAAAGGAGGAAGGGATCGCCGACGAGGAACTCCTCTCCCGCATCGAGCGGCGCGCGGATGAGCACATGGCGTCCAAGGTTGCGCAATGGGGCGCCGACGTCATGCGTTATGTCGAGAAGTCAATCCTGTTGCAGACTCTTGATCATCTCTGGCGCGAGCATCTGGTCATGCTCGAGCATCTGCGCCAGGTGATCGGCCTGCGCGGCTATGGCCAGCGCGATCCGCTCAACGAGTACAAGGCGGAGGCGTTCAACCTGTTCGAATCGATGAGTACGAATCTGCGCGAGGCGGTCAGCGCACAATTGATGCGCGTCGAGATCAGGGCGGCGCCACCCCCCGAGGAACCGGCCAATCTGCCGTACATGGAGGCGCACAAGATCGATCCTTCGACTGGAGAGGACGAGCTCGCGCTCGCCCGTGCCGGCGCCGAGACGCTGGCACGCGCCGGCGTTACCGCGGCGCCGGCGATGGCGCGCAAGCCGAACGATCCCTCAAGCTGGGGCAAGGTCGGCCGCAACGAGCCATGTCCCTGCGGTTCTGGGAAGAAATACAAGCACTGTCACGGACGGCTGGTATAAGCCGGGCGAGAGAGGGCGGAGGACGGAATGCAGTCTACCGTCGTCCACCTTAGCGCCAGCTGCCGAAGCGGCCCTCGAACCCGGAGGAAAGCGCAGGTTGCGCGCCGCGGATGAGACTTGGGGTGGCAGATGGGGCGGCCGTGGCCGCTTCGCTGCTCGTTTCCTGCTGCTTCGCCGGGGTCTTTTCCGAAGCAGTTGCTGCCGCGCTTGCCGTCTTCGCCTCGCCGGCCGGCGGTGATTTCGCGTGCGCCGAGCTCACCGTGTTCTGTGCGGGTTTGCGCGCGGACGCCGCCGGCTTGGGCTTGGCCCCCGCCGTCTCCGCAGAACCACGCGTTTCGGCACTCTGATCCTCGCCCTTCGACCCGAATAGCCCACTGAAGAAGCTACCAATCCCGCCTGAGCTTCCGGACGTCGCGGAGGCGACCTGCACCGACGAGCGCGAGCCCGCTGCGGGCTTCGACTCGCTGGACGCAAGGCCGAAAATGCTCGCGGTCTCAGATGGCGCGCTGGGCGGATTGACGTGTGGCGGGATCGTGCCGGATGCCGTGCGTATGATGCCGCCCGGCCCACCGTGAGACTTGACCGCGCTCAGGAAGGTCGGGTTCATGCCACCGTCGGTGCCGGTGGTGACCGGCGCCGCAGGCGCGCCACGGCTGATCAGGTCCGCAGTCTTGATGTCGTCCTGATGCTGCTTGTCGCGAACGGCGGCGGCGATGTCCGCCGGCACGCTATAGGCTGGGCAACGATCGGCCGGGCTGAATCGGGCGGACGTTTCCGCATTGAATACGTAATGCCTTTCACACACGTCGACCTTCGGTTCGAGACGCGTGACTTCGAAATGGTCATAACCTTGCTTGACCATTTTCCAGAATGCCATGTGCGGCGAGTTGCGGTGCCTGGCCATGTTCAGCGGCGTCATGCGGAATGGGTAGGCCTGAATCTGAAATGATTTCTGTCCGCCGAAGAACGACTCGCGAGCGAGCGCGTAGATCTCGGCGATCTGCTCGTCGGTCATGGCGTAGCAACCTGCCGAGGAACAGTCGCCGTGAATCATGAGAAATGCGCCCGTGCGCCCGTTCGCCCGATCGTAGGCGTTCGGGAATCCGGTGTTGATGGCGAGGTAGTAATTCGAATTCGGATTCATCAGGCCGGGTGTGATGGTGTAGAAACCTTCGGGAGCTTGGCGGTCACCCTGCTTGACCTTGGGACCTAGTTCGCCTGACCAGCGGCAGATCGGATAGGTCTTGAGTAGCGCAAAGCGCCCGGTCTGATCCTCCTTCCAGACCTCGAGTTCCGACTCTTCCTTGAAGATCCGCACAAGGATCGCCGAGTCCTTGGTCATGTTCTTGGCTTCGATGTCGGCGAGCATGCGGTCGGAAAGCGGCTGCAGGTGACGGCCGCTCAGCGCGGGCGTCTTGTCGGTATCGCAAGCGGCGAGCGCGAGGGCCGCCGCGAGCGCAGCGGACGCCAGAAGCGCGCGCACCAAAGGTCGACGATCCAACCGAAACCCCCCGACCGACAGGCTTCCCCAAGCCTCACCGCGCGATCGCTATTCGTGCACGACGCACCCAAACGGCAGTCGCGAACAGCAATCGACCCCTTTCGACCGCGAGCAACCGGGTAACGGACGACAGCCCAATCTCCCGCCGGACTCGCCTTGGCCGAACGGCCAAATCGAGGGTTTAGGACAAGACTTGGGTAAGATCAGGGCAGAGCGCGGAAAAGCAGGGGGTCGGGATTTCTTTGGAAAACAAAAGCTTATTGCCGCTTTGGGGCAGCCGAACCGGGGCCCGCGGCTCATGCAAATGTGCGGCCGATAGCCAAAAACTTCTCGCGGCGCTGGCGCCGCACCGTCTCGCGGTCGAGCCCGGTGAGCTCGTCGAAAGCGCTCGCGATTGCTTCTCCCGTCATGGCAATCGCGGCCCCAGGATCGCGATGAGCGCCACCCGCAGGCTCGCCTATGATCTGGTCGATGACCCCGAACCGCATCATATCTTCTGCGGTGATCTTCAATCCGGTCGCCGCTTCCTCTGCCTTGCCAGTGTCGCGCCAGAGGATGGAGGCGGCACCTTCCGGCGAGATCACGCTATAGATTGCGTGCTCCAGCATCAGCACCCGGTTGGCGGTGGCGATCGCGATGGCGCCGCCCGATCCACCCTCGCCGATAATGACGGCCACGTTCGGCACGCCCAGGTCGAGACTGGCATCGGTGGAACGAGCAATCGCCTCCGCTTGGCCGCGCTCCTCCGCGCCGATCCCAGGATAAGCGCCGGCGGTATCGACGAGTGACAACACCGGGATTCCGAAGCGGTCGGCCATTTGCATCAGCCGTCCCGCCTTGCGATAGCCCTCCGGCCGCGCCATGCCAAAGTTGTGCTTGAGTCGGCTTTCCGTCGATGAGCCCTTCTCGTGTCCGATGACACAGACGCTCTCCCCCCGAAACCGGCCGAACCCGCCGACGATCGCGTCGTCATCTCCGAACTTGCGATCGCCCGCGAGCATGGTGAAGTCGGTGATCAACGCCCCGATATAGTCGAGACAATGAGGCCGCTCGGGATGGCGAGCGACTTGGGTCTTCTGCCAAGGCGTGAGCTGAGCATAAAGCTCCTTGAGCGCCTGCGCGGCCTTGCTCTCGATCCGGACGATTTCCTCGCGGATGGCGGCTGCGCTATCGCCGCTCTCCAGCGCACGCAGTTCCTCCACTTTGGCCTCGAGCTCGGCCACCGGCTTTTCAAAATCGAGATAACTGCGCATTCAGATAAGGGCGCCGGACGACATCAGCGCGCGTACGAAATTCCGTAGCGGGCGTATTCCTCGGCGATATCGGCTTGCAGCACCTTGGCGGCCGCAATGTCGCTCTCCCCGGCGGCGTCCTCGTTCCTGAGTCGGGCCAAGCCGCGGCCGTAAAGCGCAAACGCGAGCTTCGGATCGAGTTGCAATACCGCATCATAATCCGAAACGGCGGCATCGAAATGCGTCATTTTCAGAAAAACGAATGCGCGGCTGTCCAGCGTCGCGGCATTGTTGGGCATGAGGCGGAGCGCTTGGTTGCAGTCGGCGAGCGCCTGCTTGAGAATTCCAACCACTGCACGCGCCCAACAGCGATTATCGAAAGCCGCGGCAAAATCGGGCTTTAAACTCAGCGCCTGATTGTAATCGTCGATCGCGTGATCGTAGTGGCCTTTCGCGAGGTGAGCGTTGCCGCGATTGAAATAGATTTCCGACGTCGGCATAAGTTTGAGCGCCTGGTCGTAATCCTGGATGGCGCGGTCGTACTCGCTTTTTTTGTCGTAGCTGACGCCGCGATTATTCAAGGCCGCAGCGAATTTGCCGTTAAGCTTGATCGCCTGGCTGTAATCGGCGATCGCACGGTCGTAATCACCGTTGAGGCGGTGACCGATGCCGCGATCGTTGAACACGTCCGCGAGCTTGTCGCCCTTCTCGCGTCCCGCCTTGATCACGGCCGAGCAGGCGTCGATGCGTTGGTTCGGTGTGGCCGCGTCCTGGCCCTCGCACCAGCGCCGCTCCTGCGCCGTTTGCGCGTATGCGGACGCCGTGACCATCGATGCGGCGACCAAAGCGATCGCTGAACGCAAGTGTTTTGCCGGTAGGAAACGCATCGCCAACTCCATGGCAGGGACGTGGCGCCTCAGTGGTCTGAGAGCGGATGCAGGTCGCGGACCAAGCTCTTGAGACGCTGTTCCAGGACATGCGTATAAATTTGTGTCGTGGAAATGTCCGCGTGCCCGAGCAGCGTCTGCACCACCCGTAGATCGGCGCCGTTGTGCAGAAGATGGCTGGCAAATGCGTGGCGCAGAACGTGCGGGCTTAGCTGCGCGGAATGCAACCCGGCAGCTGCGGCGAGCATCGTCAGTTCGCGGGCAAAATGCTGGCGGGTCAGATGACCCGCTTTGCCAAAAGAAGGAAACAGCCATTTGTCTTTTTGCCCTCGTCCGGCTTCGCGAAGCAAGCCGAGGTACTGGCGCATGGCCCCTCTGGCGGATTCGTTGAGCGGTACCATGCGCTCCTTGCCGCCTTTGCCGCGCACGAACAGCATACGGGCGCTGCGTTCGGCGGCTGAGGCCGGAAGCGTGACCAGTTCCGAGACCCGCAGACCTGTGGCGTACAACACCTCCACCAGGCAGACGAGCCGCGCGGCGCGAAGCCGCTCGAGCAATGGGCGATCCGCTTCTACCCCGAGACGCGCGTGCGCCAGCAAGCGGTCGACCTGCTCGATGCTGAGCACCTTGGGTAAGGTGCGGCCCCGCTTGGGTCCTTCGATGACAGCCGATGGGTCATCAGCCCGATGCCCCTCGCCGTAGAGAAACCGATACAATTGACGGATGGCCGAGAGGCGCCGCGCGATTGATGCCGCCGCGAAGCCGCGATTGTGAAGCGAGGCGAGATAGGCGCGCAGCTCCTCGGTCCCGGCCTCCGCAATACAGGCTCCGGCCGCAGCCAGATAGGCGGAAAAATCGGCAAGGTCGTGGGCATAGGCGGTAAGCGTATTGCTGGCTCCCCCGCGCTCGGCCGCCAACATGTCGAGGAACAGCTCGATCAGGGATTGGTCGCGATCACGGGGCTTGGCGGCCGCCATCGTGGTTACGGCTGCTTGGCGAACTTGTCCGGCGGGATCGAAACGGTGATTTCACGCGGCTTCGGGTCGAACCAGGTCGCAAGCATGAACATGGCGCCGTATGTCAGGCCGCCCAGCACCGCGATCAGCGTGAGCAAACGGAACAGGCTCGGCATCATTCCCTCGACCGGTAACTTCGCCTAAAAGAGTGGAGAAACTACGACATCGCCGGCACGACAGGAAAGAACGAGGGCTAAGGAAAGGTTAAAGGCTGCTGCGAGGCCGGTAAGCGGTTTGCGCGAAACCGGTGAGCGTGGGATGCGGTCGCGCGTATACCGCGAACGCTGATACCAGGGAGCGGGTCCATGGTGCAGGAAGCGCGCCATGCAGTTGCAGCGCGGATTGAAGCGGCCATCGTCTCGGCGCTTGGCCACCGCTCGATCGTGCTCGTCGGGATGATGGGCGCCGGCAAGTCCTCGATCGGGCGGCGTCTCGCATCCCGGCTGGACATTCCTTTCGTCGATGCGGACGAGGAGATCGAACTCGCCCATGCCGGTATGAAAATTCATGAAATCTTTGCGGTGCATGGAGAACCCTACTTTCGCGCCGGCGAGACCCGCGTGATCACCCGTCTCCTCAAGGGCGGCCCGCAGGTGCTGGCCACCGGCGGCGGAGCCTTCATGAATACCGAGACTCGCGCCGCGATCGGTGCCAGCGGGATTTCCATCTGGCTCAACGCGGATTTCGACGTCTTGATGAAGCGGATCCGCCGCCGCCATGATCGTCCGCTGCTTAGGACCGATGATCCCGCCGCTGCGTTGCGTCGGCTCATGGAGGAGCGTTACCCGGTCTACGCGCAGGCGGACCTGACAGTACAGTCGCGAGACGTATTTCACGATAAGATCGTGGACGAGATCGTAAGCGCGCTCGCCGGTCTTACCGGTGCGGTGTGCGCGACAGTCGATACCGTGGCGGGGGGAAAACACACGCCGTGACCGCTCCACTGCGCGTCAAAGATCCGATCCTCGTAAACGTCCCGCTTGCCGATCGCAGCTATGACATCGTGATCGGAAGCGGACAGCTAAGCTCGCTTGGGCGCAGGATTGGTGCGCTACGCCCCGGCGCCAAGGCCGCGATCGTCACCGATAAAACGGTTGCACAGCACTACCTTGTTGCAGTGGAAGCTGCGCTTGCTGCGGCCGCGATCCCAACCACATCGGTGACGGTCCCGCCCGGAGAAGCCTCGAAGGCGTTCCCAATACTCGAAACGGTTTGCGAAGCGCTGATAGCCGCGCGGATTGAACGGAACGACCTCATCATCGCGCTCGGCGGTGGAGTGGTTGGCGATCTCGCCGGATTTGCCGCGGCCGTCGTGCGCCGCGGTCTCGACTACGTGCAGGTGCCGACCACGCTGCTGGCACAGGTCGATTCGTCAGTCGGCGGCAAGACTGCGATCGATTCGCGCCACGGCAAGAATCTCATCGGCGCCTTCCACCAGCCGATCCTGGTCGTGGCTGACACCGCCGTGCTCGATACGCTGCCGGCGCGTGAATTTCGCGCGGGCTACGCCGAAGTGGCGAAATACGGACTGATCGGAGATGCCGATTTTTTCGCTTGGCTCGAGGCCAACTGGCAACAGGTGTTTGCCGGCGGCGCGGCACGCGAGCATGCCATTGCCGTGAGTTGCCGCATGAAGGCGGCGATCGTCGCTCGTGACGAACGCGAGACCGGGGAACGGGCGCTACTCAATCTCGGTCACACATTCGGTCACGCGCTCGAAGCTGCGGCCGGGTTCTCCGATCGGCTGCTGCACGGGGAGGCGATTTCGCTCGGCCTCGTGCTCGCCTTTGCGTTTTCCGCCAGGCTTAAGCTGCTGCCGTTCGATCAAGCCGCGCGCGTCGAGCGCCATCTTGCCGCGGTCGGGTTGCCGACCGATGTCTCATCGATTGCCGGCGGCGCGCCCAATGCCGATCGCATAATGGAACTCATTGCCCAGGACAAAAAGGTCAAACAGGGTAAATTGACCTTCGTCCTGGTGCGCGCGATCAGCGACTGCTTCATCACATCCGACGTCGACGCTACCGACGTGCGCGCCTTTCTGATCGAGAAGCTCGCCGAGCCATGACTGGGTACGACTGGTTTGCGCTGGTGGTGGTGCTGATCTGCGTTTTGCTCTCGGCGTTCTTCGCCGGGAGCGAGACCGCGCTGACTGCGTCGTCGCGCGCCAGCATGCATCGACTCGAGAAGCAGGGCAATCGGCTGGCCGCGCTGGTCAATCGCCTGCTCGCTTCGCGCGAGCGTCTTATTGGCGCGCTCCTGCTTGGCAACAATGCCGTCAACATCGCCTCGTCCGCGCTTGCAACCGGCGTTCTGCTCAATTGGTTCGGCGAGCTGGGCGTGATCTACGCCACCGTGGTGATGACCATCCTGATCGTGATATTTGCCGAAGTTCTGCCCAAGACGGCGGCGTTCAACTCGCCGGATCGACTCGCGCTTTGGGTCGCGCGCCCGATCGATTGGACCGTCCGGCTGCTCGCGCCGGTGTTGATCGGGGTCGAGTGGCTGGTGAAACGGATGCTGCGGCTGTTGGGCATGAAGGTCGGCGAGAGCGAATCGATTCTTTTGCCGCACGAGGAGTTGCGCGGCGCGGTCGATCTTTTGCACCGGGAGGGCGGCGTCGAGCGGTTGGATCGCGATATGTTCAGCGGCCTGCTCGATCTTCGCGACCTCACGGTCTCCGACGTCATGGTGCATCGCACCGAGATGATCACGGTGTGCGCCGAGGATCCACCCGAGCAGGTGGTCAAGACGGTGCTGGAAAGCGAGGTCACGCGCGTGCCTCTGTGGAGGGGAAAACCGGAAAACATCGTCGGCATCCTGCACGCGAAAGATTTGCTGCGCGCGATTCAGGCGGCCGATGGCGATCTCGCCAAAGTCGATGTCGCCGCGATCGCGCGGCCGCCCTGGTTCGTGCCGGAAATTCGGCCCCTCTCGGAGCAGCTCAAGGCATTTCGTCGGCGCAAAACGCCGTTCGCGCTGGTGGTCGACGAGTACGGCGAGGTGATGGGCTTGGTCACGCTCGAGGACATTCTCGAGGAGATCGTCGGCGACATCACCGACGAGCATGACATTGCGGTACCCGGCGTGCGGCCGCAGCCGGACGGCTCGGTGAACGTTGATGGTGGCGTGCCCATTCGCGATCTCAACCGCGCCATGGAGTGGAGTCTGCCCGATGACGAGGCGACCACGGTGGCAGGGCTCGTGATTCACGAAGCGCGCTCGATTCCCGAGCCGGGCCAGACATTCACGTTCCACGGGTTCCGGTTTCGCGTGCTGCGCCGCGACCGCAACCGCATCACGGCTTTGCGCATCACGCCGCTCGCACGCCGGCCGGCGGGGAAGGCGGCCTAGTGCCGCGAACCCGAAGTTCGCACAACCACGCGGCAAAGTCCGTTTGCGAACTTCGGAATCGGGTCACTGGCTGCCGATCATGCGGCGCGCTCGCTCGGAGTCGTCGCCTCGATGGCGAGCGCGTGCACGCCGGCTTTGAGCTCGTCGGCCAGCGTGTTGTAGATCATGCGGTGGCGCTCGAGCCTGCTCTTGCCGCGAAACGCCTCCGACACGATATGAATTCGGAAGTGCGTCTCGCCGCCGGCACGGTACCCGGCATGCCCGACGTGCCGATCCGATTCGTCGATCACGTCGAGGCTTGCCGGGGCGAAGGCTTCGCCCAATTTCGCTGTGATCACCTCGCGGACTGTCATAGCTCCGCTTAGCCGCAGGGGCGCAACCGGGTCAACGGCGGCCTTGCGGATGGACGGACCGACTTGTCAAGCCTTGAAGCTTGCTCGCCTGTGCGCGCATACTGATCGGTCATGAAAAACGACTCGCCCCTGTTCGATCGCATCCGCGTCAAGCCTGACAAGGATCGGCGGCTGCGTGCCCATTGCCCGGCCTGCGAGTGGCCCGACTGCAAGGCGCCGGCGACGCATCGCGCTCCAAAGGGGCGATTGCGGGAACGAGAATATTGGCAGTTCTGCCTCGAGCACGTGCGCCAATACAATCACGCCTACAATTTCTTTGCTGGGATGACCGCCGACGACATTGCCCGTTATCAGAAGGACGCTGTCGTCGGACATCGTCCGACCTGGAAGATGGGCATGAACGGCGGACGGCCCGCATCGCGCTCGCGCTCCTCGCGTTGGGATGCGGCGTTCGACCGCATCGATGATCCATTTGGCATGTTCGGGGATGCGGACGCCGGCCTCGGTCCACGTCGCGGCGCGCGCAGCGTCGAGAGCCGCGCCGTGCGCAACGCCGAGCGCAAGGCACTCGACGCGCTTGGGCTCGAAGCGGATGCTTCGGCGCAGGAAGTGAAGCGGCGGTTCAAGACTTTGGTCAAACGGCACCATCCCGACGCCAACGGCGGTGACCGTTCCTCGGAAGATCAACTGCGCGAAATCATCCAGGCCTATAACTACTTGAAGTCAATCGGCTTTCGTTGAGCGGCCGAAGCAGCCGCACGTTGCGCAGCGCCCGCTCGATACCTATTTGAAATAGTGCGAGTTTTGCCGGGTCCACCGCTTTCGCGGCGCGGGGCGCGTCTGCTAGGTTGAGGACCTGCGAGTCTGCGCAACGTTCCAGCGAAACGGGCCGATCTGACGGAGCACTCATGACCGCCGCAACGCAAGAAGTCGCCGGTCTTCCCGACATGAAGGTGTCGATCCGCCAGCTGTTCGGTTTCGACAGCGACATGGAGGTCCCCGCCTATTCGGAGCCCGATGAGCACACGCCTGACATTGACCCCGATTATCGGTTCGACCAGGCGACCACGCTCGCCATTCTCGCGGGGTTCGCCAAGAACCGGCGGGTCATCGTCACCGGCTATCACGGTACCGGGAAATCGACCCACATCGAGCAGGTGGCGGCGCGCCTCAATTGGCCGTGCGTGCGCGTGAATCTCGACAGCCATATCAGCCGCATCGACCTCATCGGCAAGGACGCGATCGTCATTCGCGACGGGATGCAGGTGACCGAGTTCCGCGACGGCATCTTGCCGTGGGCGCTGCAGCACAATGTCGCGCTTTGTTTCGACGAGTATGACGCCGGGCGTCCCGACGTGATGTTCGTCATCCAGCGCGTGCTCGAGGTCTCCGGCAAGCTGACCCTGCTCGACCAGAACAAGGTGATCAGGCCGCACCCGGCGTTCCGCTTGTTCGCGACCGCCAACACGGTCGGCTTGGGCGACACGTCCGGCCTTTATCACGGCACGCAGCAGATCAATCAGGGGCAGATGGACCGGTGGTCGATCGTGTCCACGCTCAACTACTTGCCGCACGACAACGAGGTCGAGATCGTACTGGCCAAGGCCAAGCACTATCGGACCGATCACGGTCGCGACATCGTCAACAAGATGGTGCGCGTTGCCGATCTCACGCGTAACGCCTTCATGAACGGCGATATTTCCACCGTCATGAGCCCGCGCACGGTGATTACCTGGGCGGAGAACGCGGAAATCTTCAAAGATGTCGGTTTTGCCTTCCGGCTGACCTTCGTGAACAAATGCGATGAGCTGGAGCGCCCGATCGTCGCCGAATTCTATCAGCGCTGCTTCGGAGTCGAGCTGCCGGAATCGTCGGTGAATGTGGCCTTGAGCTGATGGCCTCCAACAACAAAGGCAAAAGCCTCGTCAAGGACAGCCCGACCGAACCATTCAAGCGCGCGGTCACGGGATGCCTGCGGGCGATTGCCCGCAAGCCGGACCTGGAAGTCGCGTTTGCGGCCGAACGTCCCGGCATCGCCGGCGGCAAGGTTCGCCTGCCCGAGCCTCCGCGCAAGCTTACCGGCGCGGAAGCGGCGATCGTGCGCGGTCACGCCGATTCCATGGCCCTCAAGCTCGCCTGTCACGATCCCATGGTGCATCGCAAGTTGGTGCCAGGAGGACAGCAGGCGCGCGCCGTGTTCGATGCCGTCGAGCAAGCGCGTGTCGAGGCAATCGGCGCGCGCCGCATGTCGGGCGTCGCCCAGAACCTGTCGGCCATGCTCGACGATCGCTTTCATCGCGGCAAGTTCGACGAGGTCAGCGATCGGGCCGATGCGCCGATCGAGGAGGCGGTCGCGCTGATGGTGCGCGAGCGATTGACCGGGCAGGCCCCGCCGGCTGCGGCGAAGAAAATCGTCGAATTGTGGCGGCCCCTGATCGAGGATCGCGCCAGCCGCGATCTCGACCGCCTCGAGCGGCTGATCGAGAACCAAGCGCGGTTCGGCGATGTCGTTCATGACCTGCTCGATGCTCTCGACATGGGCGAGGACCGCGGCACCGAGGCGGACGAGGAGGAGGGTGAGGAGGGCGAGCAGGACCGCCGCAAGGAGGAGTCCGGCGTAGAGGGTCAGGGAGCCGACGGCGAGGACGCGCAAACCCAGGTCGAAGAGGCGGACGCCTCCGCGGAAGACATGTCCGATGCTGCGGCCGACGCGACCGAGGCGCTTTCTGCAGAAAGCGCGGACGACGCGGAAATGGGTGACGCCGAGGCACCGGCACAGCCGCGGCGTCCGCGCCGGCATGGCCAGAACGAGCCGCGCGGCCCGGATTACCGGCCATTCATTACTAGGCACGATGAGATCGTCGCAGCCGAAGACTTGTGCGAACCCGAGGAGCTCGATCGGCTGCGCGGTTACCTCGACAAGCAGCTTTCGCACCTGCAAGGGGTGGTGGCGCGACTCGCCAATCGCCTGCAACGCCGATTGATGGCGCAGCAGAATCGGGCCTGGGAATTCGACCTGGAGGAGGGGCTGCTCGATCCCGCGCGGCTTTCCCGCGTCGTCGTCGATCCGTTGCATCCGCTCTCGTTCAAGCGCGAGAAGGAAATGGATTTCCGCGACACCGTCGTGACGCTTCTGCTCGACAATTCGGGTTCGATGCGTGGACGCCCAATCACGGTGGCGGCGACCTGCGCCGATATCCTGGCGCGAACGCTGGAGCGCTGCGGGGTCAAGGTGGAGATCCTCGGGTTCACCACGCGTGCGTGGAAAGGCGGTCAATCGCGCGAAGCCTGGCTTGCCGCTGGCAAACCTGCCAGTCCCGGGCGCCTCAACGATCTGCGTCACATCATCTACAAATCGGCGGACGCGCCGTGGCGCCGCGCGCGCAAGAATCTCGGCTTGATGATGCGCGAAGGCTTGTTGAAGGAAAACATCGACGGCGAGGCGCTCGATTGGGCGCACAAGCGCCTGCTCGGCCGGACCGAGCAGCGCAAAATCCTGATGATGATTTCAGACGGCGCGCCGGTCGACGATTCCACGCTCTCGGTCAATCCCGGCAACTACCTCGAACGACATCTGCGCTGGGTGATCCAGGAAATCGAGACCCGCTCGCCGGTCGAGTTGATCGCGATCGGCATCGGCCACGATGTGACGCGCTACTATCGCCGCGCCCTTACCATCGTCGATGCCGAAGAGCTCGGCGGCGCAATGATCGAAAAACTCGCCGAACTGTTTGATGAACGCATTCCCGCGGAGCTGCCGCCGCGCCGCAGGCTCGACGCGTGACCACAAGACGCGCAGTTGCTCTGGGCGATACTGTCACGTTGCGTGGCCGCTTTGCGCCCTCGCGCGCGGGCGCCATTCTTCGCTGCCGCTTCGCCACCGAAAGCGAACGAATTTATCCAGCCGTGGCCGCTGCCCGCTTCTTACGGATTTGACGTTTGAGCTCGAGCGCCTTCTCGGATAGCTCTTCGTCTCTCGCCTTCATCAGAAAGGCGTCGAGACCGCCGCGATGATCGACGGTCTTGAGGGCATTCGCCGAGACCCGCAGCCGCACCGAGCGGCCGAGCGTGTCCGAGATCATCGTCACGTTCAGCAGATTCGGCAAAAAGCGCCGCTTGGTTTTGATGTTGGAGTGGCTCACTTTATGACCGACCTGGGGCGCCTTGCCGGTCAGATCGCAGCGTCGCGACATTATCAACCTCGAATGCAGCCATTCGCGCCTTGCCGGATCAAGCGAGGACCGCGCAAAGATCAGCTTGGCTATTTTGGCTTCGATCAAGTGCGCGGACCTATAAAGAGCGGTCAAAACCGCGTCAAGCCGCTGGCACAGTTCTCGTGACGTCGCTACTTACGCACCGGGCCGGGGGTCGCGTTCTTCGCGAAAAAGCATGTCGTTGGCGCGTGCCTTGATCGGGCCAAGATGCCGCCCCAAGCTAGCGAAAATGCCTGCTCGCTGCGCCGAGGACTTGGCCGCGTGGCCGCAATGCGCTAACCACGTTCGCAACCGCAGTCGTTATAAGCAAAACCAGGAATCTGGTTCGTGGGTTCATCTCGTCGCAGTCGTCGCGCAATTTTTCTGATCACGGCGACGCTCGCAATGGTCATCGCCGATGGCGTGCAACGCGCCGGTTTCGCACAGGGCAAGCTCGACGCCCACTACAGCGTCACCCTTGCGGGATTGCCGGTCGGACGAGGTGGCTGGATGGTTGAAATCGGCGATGATCATTTCACCGCAACAGCGAACGGGGCGACTGCCGGCCTGATGCGCGTCTTCGCCAGCGGTCATGGCGAAAGCAGCGCGCGCGGCGCGATCTCCGGAGGCCAGGTCGTTTCTTCGAATTACGCAGCGAACATTTTCACCGACCGAAAATACGATGAAATCCGAATGGTGATCCAATCGGGCACCGTGAAGGAATTCATGGTGGAGCCGCCGACCGTTGTCACGCCTGACCGTGTTCCTATTACTGAAGCGCATCGGCGTGGGGTCTTCGATCCGATGACCGCTTCCTTGATGCGCGTTCCGGGTGCCGGCGATACGTTGGCGCCGCAGGCATGCCAACGCACGCTTTCGATCTTTGATGGTCGGATGCGCTATGACCTGCAGCTCGCATTCAAGCGGCTCGACCGCGTCAGATCGGACGTCGGCTACCAAGGAACCGTCGTGGTCTGTGCGCTCCAATATTTACCGATTGCAGGCCACATCCCGGAGCGCGCGGCGATCAAATATCTCGCCGGCTTGCGCGACATGGAAATGTGGCTCGCCCCAATCTTCGGAACACGCATGGTGGTTCCCTATCGCGTCTCAATTCCGACGCCGCTCGGTACCGGCGTCCTGCAGGCGACGCAATTTGTTTCGGTGCCTCAACCGCCAAAAGCGTCCGCCAAAACGCAGTGACGGCTTATCATTCGGGTAGCTTTTGGCACTCCCGCCTGCGAGCGAGCGGCAGGAAAATATGCGGCGGTCGCGTTTCCATGCGGTTACACGATTTTGGGGCTCTCACGGGTGCCGATACCACATATCGCCGAGAACGAATTCCGAAGCGCCGGAGTCAGCGATTCGGGCGCGATTCGTTCGGGACTCGTTCCACCCGGGGAATCGCCGCCTTCATGCCAAGGGCGTGGCCAAGCCTCCCGTCCCCCCGCTGTGTCTGCGCTCGCGTTCGATAGACAGGGCGCCGATGACGACGTGGCGCCGCCGCTTGCGGGGACAAGCTCCGCCGCAAGCAGAACCCGATCCGCAAGCTACAACAGCACAACGGTGGCTCACCGCTGATCGGCCAGTTCCAGGCTCGCCGACCGGCGCGCGCGCACGAGCGGCCGCTCGAATCGCTGTTGGCGCTCGCGCGGGAAGCCGCTATCTTTCTTGTGAGCGGGATGAATCCGGCGCGCTCGTCTGCAAAGTCCGCGAAAGTCGATGCGTCATGTCGCGGCAGCGGCCGCGCGGTAATGTTCCCCTGTGGAGGCACTCGTCTGCACGCATCGGAGGTCATGGTCCGCTTGGCTGCCCGCGCGGGACGATGAGCCGAGGCGATAGCGCCGCTGCGGGTCCGTCACCAGATCAAGATTGATGCCGATCTCCTTCTCTTTTCAGAGCACCCGCGATGCCGGCGCGCGCGGCACTGGCGTCACGGCCGTGCTTGGGCCGACCAACACCGGGAAGACCCATCTCGCGATCGAGCGCATGCTCGCTCATTCCTCTGGCATCATCGGGCTGCCTCTGCGGCTGCTCGCGCGCGAGGTATACAACAAGGTGACGGAGCGGCTGGGCGCCGATGCGGTCGCGCTGGTCACCGGCGAGGAAAAGGTCAAGCCGCCCAATCCGCGTTATTGGGTTTCTACGGTCGAGGCCATGCCGCGCGACCTCGACGTTGCTTTCCTTGCGATCGACGAGGCGCAGCTCGGCGCGGATCTCGAGCGCGGCCACGTCTTCACCGCCCGCATGCTCAACCGGCGTGGGCGCGACGAGACGTTGGTGCTCGGGGCGCAAACCGTGCGGCCGATGGTAGAGCGGCTGCTTCCGGGTGCCCATGTTCTGACCCGTCCGCGCCTGTCGCAGCTTTCGTTCGCGGGCGAGCGAAAGCTTACGCGGCTACCTCGTCGTTCCGCGATCGTCGCGTTTTCGGCCGAAGAGGTCTATTCCATCGCCGAGCTGATCCGCCGCCAGCGAGGCGGCGCGGCAGTCGTGCTCGGCGCGCTGTCCCCGCGCACAAGAAACGCTCAAGTCGAGCTCTATCAGTCCGGCGATGTCGAATATCTCGTCGCCACCGATGCGATCGGTATGGGACTCAATCTCGATGTCGATCATGTCGCCTTTGCTTCCGACCGGAAATTCGATGGCTATCAGTTCCGCAAGCTCAATCCGGCCGAACTGGCGCAAATCGCCGGGCGCGCGGGCCGTGCCACGCGTGATGGAACCTTTGGTACGACGGGACGATGTCCGCCATTCGAGACGGAACTCGCGCAGGCGCTCGAAAGCCACACGTTCGAGCCGATCAAGACGCTGCAATGGCGCAACACAGAACTTGACTTCTCATCAATCGGCGCGTTGCAGGCATCCTTGGCCGAGACGCCGAAAGAGAGCTGCCTTACTCGCGCGCCGGTGGCCGAAGACATTTTGGTGTTGGAACATGCCGGGCGCGACGACGAGATCCGCGCGCTCGCGCAGACGCGGCAAGCGGTCGAGCGTCTTTGGGACGTGTGCCAGATTCCCGACTACCGCAAGATTTCCCCCGCCACCCACGCCGAGCTTGTCACCACGCTTTACGGGTTCCTGATGCGGGAGGGGACCGTTCCGGTCGACTGGTTTGCGCGCCAAGTCGAGCAGGCGGATCACACCGGCGGCGACATCGATACTCTGTCAAATCGCATCGCGCACATTCGCACCTGGACCTTCGCCGCCAATCGCCCGGACTGGCTCGCCGATCCGGAGCACTGGCAGGGCATCACGCGCGCCGTCGAGGATCGGTTGTCAGACGCCTTGCACGACCGATTGACCGAGCGATTCGTCGATCGCCGCACCAGCGTATTGATGCGGCGGCTGCGCGAAAACGCGGTACTGGATGCCGAGATCAGCAAGAGCGGTGAAGTTGTTGTCGAAGGGCACGGCATCGGCCGGCTCGATGGGTTTACGTTCACGCCCGACAGTTCGAGTGCGAGTTCCGAAGCCAAGGCACTGGCGGGGGCCGCCCAGAAAGCCTTGGCCGGCGAAATCAACACCCGCGCGACGCGGCTGGCGCAAGCCGCGGACGGACAGCTGGTGCTCGCGACGGATGGCACGATACGATGGCTCGGCCAACCCGTCGGCAAGCTGGTCGCCGGCGAAGATGTCCTCAAACCGCGCCTGCGCATCATTGCCGATGAGCGTCTCACCGGCGCGCCGCGTGACGCGGTGCAGGCGCGGCTCGATCTCTGGCTCAAGTCTCACATCGAACGGCTGCTGGAGGCACTGTTCCGCTTGGCTGCGGCCGAAGACGTCACCGGCATCGCTCGCGGGGTCGCATTCCAGCTCGCCGAGGCCCTCGGCGTGCTCGATCGCCAGAGGGTTGCCGAGGAGGTGAAGGGTCTCGATCAGCCGACGCGCGCCACCTTGCGAAAATACGGCGTCCGTTTCGGTGCGTATCACATCTATATCCCGGCGCTGCTCAAGCCCGGCCCTCGCGTGCTTGCGACGCAATTGTGGGCGCTCAAACACGGCAACCCCGAGACGAAGGGGTTGGAAGGGATCACACAGCTTGCCGCCAGCGGGCGCACGTCGATTGCGGCCGATAAGGACATTTCCAAAGTCCTTTATCGCGTGGCCGGCTATCGCATCTGCGGCGAGCGCGCGGTTCGCGTGGATATTTTGGAACGTCTGGCCGATCTTATTCGTCCTGCGCTCGCTTGGCGCGCCGGCACGGCTGCCGCCAAGCCCCCGGGCGCGATCGATGACTTTGGCTTTACCGTGACGGTCGGCATGACCTCCCTTGTCGGCTGCTCGGGAGAAGACTTTGCCTCGGTGCTGCGTGCGCTCGGCTACCGCATGGAGAAGCGGCCGCGCGCGAGCGAGGCGCCTTCACCTGTATCCAAGGAACCGCAAGCAGCAGACGGGCCACTGCAAAGCGCACCAGAAGACGCGGACGGCGAGGATGCGGCTGATCCGGATGCGGCCGCAGCGGCGATTCCAACAGACGCCGTCGGACCGCCTCAACCGGAACTGGAAGCAAGGACGCGAGATCCAGCTGCCGAAGCCGCGCCGAGCGCGGCCGGCGAACCGCTCGACGCAAAGCCGGAACCCGTGGAGGGCGCGCACGCGATCATCAATGTTCCGGAGGCCCCGGCGCTTGCGATTTCCCCAGAATTGGAAGGCAAGGAAGCCGGGACATCGGACCAGTCCGCCGATGCCGATGCGAAGACCGAGGAAGTCATAGAAGTGTGGCGCCCCGGCCGCCGCGAACCGCGTCCACGCAAGCCGCGTGGCGCCCGCGTGTCCGCGCGCCAACAGCGGACAGCCGACACCAGCGCGACTGCGGCGCAACCAGCCCAGGCGAGCGCGGGCGAAACGGCCGCCGTTTCGGCATCGGCGAGCGCGGCCTCGGCACCGCCGCAAGAGCACCAGGATCGACGTGAGCGGCGCGGTCGAGCCGCCGGTAGCCAACGGAGCGAGCATCAGCAGCGTTCCCACCGGCCGGATCGCCGAGGGCAGCAGCAACGTTCCAATCGGCCCGAACGCCCGTCGCGCGATGAGCGTCCCGACCGGGATCCGGCCTTGCGTGCGAAATACATCAAGGGACGCGCCGACCGGCGCGAACGTGAGCCGGACCCGAATTCGCCGTTCGCCAAGCTTGCTGCCCTCAAAGAGCAGCTGGAAGCCAGCAGCAAGGAGCCGCGCTGAGGCGCGCCGCAATTGGATCGCCAGCGCATCGACAAGTGGCTCTGGCACGCGCGGGTGGTGCGCACACGTTCGGCCGCGGCATCACTCGCGAGTTCGGGTCATGTGCGCGTCAACGGCCAGCGCATCCTTGCGCCAAGCCACGGTGTGCGTCCCGGCGATGTGGTGGCCGTCGCCCTCGACCGGGCGGTACGGGTGCTCAAGGTCGTCGGATTTGCCGAACGCCGTGGGTCCGCGGAAGCGGCGCGCGCACTTTGTGAGAATGTCGCTGCGGCGCGAAACGAGACGGACGCACGCGCAAGCTTGCCGCCAGTGCTGCGCGAGGCGGGCGGAGGCCGACCGACGAAGCGCGAGCGCCGCGCGATCGAGCGGTTCACCGGCAAAAACGGCGTATGAAGTGGCAACGGCCCTGCGGCACGCGGTCCGCCGTCTGGCACGACCGCCGCAGCAGCGCCACGTCTTGCTTGGCCGGGGTCCATGCGCTAGGGACCCGAGCGCATCCGAGAGTTGCTGATGACCTACATCGTCAACGATAAATGCATTAAGTGCAAGTACATGGACTGCGTCGAGGTGTGCCCCGTCGATTGTTTCTACGAGGGCGAGAACATGCTGGTCATCCATCCCGACGAGTGCATCGATTGCGGCGTTTGTGAGCCCGAGTGCCCGGTCGAGGCGATAAAGCCCGATACCGAGCCGGGTCTCGAGGAATTCCTCAAACTCAATGCGGAATTCTCGAAAGCCTGGCCGAATATCACGGTGAAGAAGGAACCGCCGGCAGACGCTAAAGAGTGGGAAGACGTGGCCGGGAAGCTCAAGTACTTCTCGCCCAAAGGCGGAACCGGGGATTAGCGCCGCCGGTTAACCAGGTGACGAAAATGTAATGCCAAAATGCGTGAATCCGGGGCTTTGCCCTGCCGTAAGGCTTTGATTTCGGCGAAAAATGTGCTATATAGTTGAAAAATGAGCAAAGCGCCGCAGCCGAGAAGCTCCCCCTGGGGAGCCTTATTTTTCGGCCGCTTCCGAGGAACCCGCAACTAGGGACGTGAGAACCACGCAAACCGCCGTGGCAGGCAAAACGCGTCATCGTCCGAAGAAGGCTCTCGTCGTGACCCGGCGAGCCAAAAAGGCCGCAGCCGGCTCGCGCCGGCGGGCATCGCAGACCGCCCGGGCGGCCGTCCGGCGGCGGACTCCCGTCGTCAAAATCCCGGTTCGCCGCAAGCCGGAAGAGGCAGCCACCCCCGGAATCGCCAACCGGAAGGCCACACAGCGGCAGGGCTTCAAGACCGGCGAGTTCATCGTCTATCCCTCGCATGGCGTGGGCCAGATCATCGCCATCGAGGAACAAGAGGTTGCCGGCGCCAAGCTCGAACTGTTCGTGATCAATTTCGTCAAGGACAAGATGACTTTGCGGGTTCCCACCGCAAAGATCGTGTCCGTTGGCATGCGCAAGCTGGCCGAACCGCCGCTGGTGCGGCGCGCGCTTGAGACGCTCAAGGGTCGTGCCCGCATCAAGCGCACCATGTGGTCGCGCCGGGCGCAGGAATACGAGGCCAAGATCAACTCCGGTGACATCGTGGCGATTGCCGAGGTCGTGCGCGATCTGTTCCGCTCGGAGTCGCAGCCGGAGCAGTCTTACTCGGAGCGCCAGCTCTATGAGGCGGCGCTCGATCGCCTCTCGCGCGAAATCTCGGCGGTGCAGCGGATCACCGAGACCGAGGCGATCAAGGAGATCGAGGCGGCCCTCGCCAAAGGCCCGCGCCGGGGACCCAAGCCCGCGGAAGGCGAAGACGAGGAGTCCTTGGTGGAGGAAGAGGCGGCGTAATTCGCCGCGCTTTCAAGCGATTGCGAAAGCCCGGCCGAAAGGTCGGGCTTTTTCGTTGCGCCAAGGAGACTGCTTCGGGCGCTCGCGCCCTGCGGCTAACCCACTCCGATGCAAAGGGAATTGGCCGGGAAAATGTCCCGCGGGGGCCATAATTACGCTCCCTTTCCCGGCACTTATCACACCGTCGGGATCGGAGACGGGACGGGGGCATGTGGGGGCGGGCTAAACGCACACAGGTATTCGCCTGTCTGGTGATTTTGGGCGCAGCAGGCGCGACCGGTCTGGGGGCGGGATTTCAAGCCCGTACTGCGCTCGCGCCGGGTTCAGTGCCGGATGCGTTCGAAATCACGGCATCGGAAGCTGTCGACTTGCGCTTCCCCGTCGAATGGAACGCAGCATCGGCGGCCGCGCCGGTGCTCGCCTTTGCCTCGGCTGATGGCGAGATGACCCTGTTTGATCCCAATCCCACCTACCCCGTCAGCCAAGCCAACCCGTTGCCGATCACTGCTGAAGTAACCGCCAATCCCAGGCCCGTTGTGCAGGCTGCGGCTATAAGGCCGGTGCCGGTGCATCGGCCTGTGCACCGCGCGAACGCCGTGCTCAGCGATTCGCAGATCGCCAGCATCAAACGCCGGCTCAACTTGACGCCGGACCAGGAGCGCTATTGGCCCGCAGTCGAGGCGCAATTGCGCAAAATGGAATACAAGAAAGATGCGGCCGAGAAGGCGTCGACCAAGAGCGTCCGCCTGGCATCGGTCGACATGAGCAAAGTCGACGTCGAGGGCCTCAAGACGGCAGGCTTTCCACTGGTCATGAGCTTCAGCGACGACCAGCGGCGTGAGCTCAAGTCGCTCGCCCATTTGCTCGGGTTGGAAAGCGTGATCTCCGGTTTCTGATCGAACACCACTCTCCCGTTCGCAGGCCCGGCCCTTGCGCCGGGCCTTTCATTACGTGCCGTTTGCGCGCAGCGCTCGCTGCGGTGCTTTGGGCGGTCGCCATGCCAATTCCGCTCCGCTAGACTTCGCCGCCACGGGAAGCTCGAAACGGAACAAGCCGGGAGACGGACATGGACATGAGCGTCACGGTCGGCGCTGGCGGCGAGGGCCAGCAGCTCAGCAAAGCCGAATCCAAACCCATGCCCCGCGCCGCGAATGCGAGCGATCTCGATGCCTGGCTGGAGAAAGTCGAGGCCTTGGGCGAGCTCAAGCGCATCACGGCGGAGGTCGACCCCGATCTCGAAGCGGCGACCATCACGTACCTGGTCGCCAGCGAACGCAGCCCAGCGCTCCTGTTCGAGAACATCAAGGGGCACCCCGGCCACCGCGCGCTCTACAACATGGTCGGCTGCAACCTGACGCGCTTCTGCCTGATGATCGGCGAACAGCCGGTGGATCACCCGCTCAAGGCGGTGCAAATCCTGCAGCGCAAGCTAGGCCGCAAGCTGCCGCCCAAGGAAGTCTCCCCCGAACAAGCGATCTGCAGTCAGAACGTCGTCGAAGGCGACGACATCGACATCCGCATCTTTCCCGCGCAGCGCATGTGGCCGCTCGACGGCGGCAAGTATCTCGGCACAGGTGACGCCGTCATCACCAAGGATCCCGAGACCGGCCGCATCAATGTCGGCACCTATCGCATGATGATCAAAGGTCCGCGCGAGATCGGTCTCTATACTTCGCCCGGCAAGGACGCGACCATCGACCGTGAGAAATGGTGGAAGCTCGGCAAGCCGATGCCGGTTGCCGCCTGCTACGGCATCGACCCACTGTTGTTTCTGGTGGCGGCTACCAGCCTGCCCAAGACGGAATGCGAGTACGATTATTACGGCGGCATCAACGGCGCGCCGATCGAGGTCTTTACTGGCGATGTCACGGGGCTGCCGATTCCCGCGCGCGCCGAAATCGTGCTGGAAGGATTTGTCTATCCCGATGCCAGCTTTGCCGAAGGACCGTTCGGCGAGTTCACCGGCTATTACGGGCGTCCGGGCGGTGCCACTCCATACGTGAAGATCGAGAAGGTGCGATATCGCAGCAATCCGACGGTCACCTGCGCATTGATGGCGGAAGGCACTGCCAACGAGTGCGGACTGTTCTGGGCGGCGCTGCGCTCGGCAGGCATCTGGGGCGACCTGCAGAAGCTCGGCGTTCCCGGCATTCAGGGCGTATGGTCGATTCCCGAAGCAGCCGGCTGGGGCATCACCGTAGTCTCGATCAGGCAGATGTATGCCGGCCACGCGGCGCAGGTGATGGCGCTGGCCGCCCAATGCACGGCCGGCGCCTATTTCGGCAAATACGTGATCGTGGTCGACGACGACATCGATCCCAGCAATGTGAGCCAAGTGCTGTGGGCGATGGCGACGCGCTCGCGCCCGGCGCAGGCAATCGACATTTTGCGCGAAACCTGGAGCACCTATCTCGATCCGAGCCTCAATCCGCCGGAAATCAGGCCGTGGGGCTCGAAATGTCTGATCAACGCCTGCATGGATTACCGCTTCATCAAGACGTTCTCCCGGCGGACCAAATTGTCGAAAGCGGCTTACGAAAGCGTCGTTGCGCGGTGGCAAGAGCTGGGATTGAACGGCACGCCACCGACAATCTCGGTTTTCGAGGACGAGAGGTTCCCTGAAAAAATCACATAGCCGCGCCCCTGTAGCCCGGATGAGCGTGAAATCCGAGTTTCGGCGAGCGTGGATTCGTGGCTCGCTTCTGTCATGCGCGTGATATCTTGGGAGTCGCGCCGGTCACTGACAATGCAGCTGTGATCCCGGATTTCGTTCGCTCATCTGGGCTCAACGACGTTCCCTTCCTCAATACCGCGCATTCCCCGGCGTGCGCGGGAACGGGATTGCGTCGCGCACGTTGGCAAGCCCGGTGAGATAGGCGAGGGTGCGCTCGAAACCGAGGCCAAAACCCGCGTGCGGCACCGTGCCATAGCGGCGCAGGTCCCGGTACCAAACGTAGTGCTCCTTATCGATGGCGCGCTCCGCCATGCGCGCATCCAGCACGTCGAGCCGCTCCTCGCGCTGGCTGCCGCCGATGATCTCGCCGATGCCGGGCGCGAGCACGTCCATGGCCGCGACCGTGCGGCCGTTGTCGTTCAAGCGCATATAGAATGCCTTGATGTCCTTCGGGTAGTTCATGACGACGACCGGCTTCTTCGCGTGCTTCTCGGTGAGATAGCGCTCGTGCTCCGATTGGAGGTCCATGCCCCACTTCACCGGAAACTCGAATTTCTCCTTCGCCCGCTCGAGCACCGCGATCGCCTCGCCATAATCCATGCGCACGAACTCGGAGCCGACGATCCCTTCGAGCTTCGCGGTCAGCCCCTTCTCGATCCGCTCGTCGAAGAACGCGATGTCTTCCTGCCTTTCCTTCAACACCGCAGCGAACGTGAACTTCAGCAGTCGTTCCGCGAGCGTCGCATCGTCCGACAGGTCCGCGAACGCGATCTCTGGCTCGATCATCCAGAACTCGGCGAGGTGGCGGCTGGTATTGGAGTTCTCAGCACGAAATGTCGGCCCGAACGTATAGACCTTCGTGAGCGCAAGGCAGTACGCCTCCACGTTGAGCTGCCCCGAGACCGTCAGGAACGCTTCACGCCCGAAAAAATCCTGCGCAAAATCGATCCGGCCCTCCGGCGTGCGCGGCAGATTGGCGAGATCGAGCGTCGATACCCGGAACAGCGCTCCGGCGCCTTCCGCGTCGGATGACGTGATGATCGGCGTATTGACCCAGAAGAACCCGTTCTCGTGAAAAAAGCGATGGATCGCCTGCGCCAGCGTGTGGCGCACGCGCGTCGCCGCGCCGATCACATTGGTGCGCGGGCGCAAGTGGGCCACCTCGCGCAAGAACTCGAGCGTGTGCGGCTTCGGCTGGATCGGGTAGGTGTCCGGGTCGTCGACCCAGCCGATCACCTTGATCGCGCTCGCCTGCATCTCGAACGGCTGCCCCTTCGCCGGCGACGGCACGATCGTGCCGGTTGCTTCGATCGCGCAACCGGTCGTGAGTTTTTGCACCTCGTCGGCGTAGTTGGGCAGCGTGTTCGGCGCGACCACCTGCAGCGGATGGAACGACGATCCGTCGGAAAGATGCACGAAGGAAATCCCCGCCTTCGAATCGCGCCGGGTGCGCACCCAGCCTTTCACCGTGACCGGCGCGTCCTTCGGCGCCTCTCCGGCCAGGATCGCGCGCACGTTGAACTCTCGCTTTTCCATCGAGCGGTGTTCGGGCGATCACCAATGGCGGCGATACCGCACGCCTGTCCCCTCATAGTAAAAACGCGGCGACCACCAGTAATCCGCGCACACCCACGGGGCGACGCTCTCCAAGCCGCGGTACCACGGGGGAACTCGGCAGCTCCCCCAGACCGCGTGCACTCCCGCCCGTGAGCGCCAAGAGCGGGCCTCGGCGTGGTCCCACGGCAGCAGACAGGGAATCGTCACCAAGACAGATATGACGATCGTGAGTCTGCGCATCACCGTCCACTCCCGTGATAGCCGCATGTTACCACGTGGCGCTCGTCAGCGGTGCTACTTTGCGCCAGCTGCCTGTAAGATCGGCGTGAGCCGCGCGATCTCGCTCTTCACCAATGCGGCCAGAGGCTTTGGGCCGCGGCGGTTCGGCGCCGGGACTTCCGCTCCCAGGTCGAGCAGGCGCTTGCGCGCTATGTCTTCGTTGAGGCCCTTGTTGAGGGCCGTAGCCAGCCAATCGATGATCGGCTGCGGCGTGCCCCTGGGGGCGAACAGGGCGTAGAACGGCGCAGCGTCGAATTGCGGCAGGCCGCCTTCAACCGAGGTCGGCACATCCGGCAGCAACGAGCTGCGCTTTCCGGTGGCGATGGCGAGCGCCTTGGCCGTGCCGGCGCGCACGTGCGGAAGCGGACCGAGAATCGGATCGCACATGTAGTCGACCTGTCGCGCGATCAGCGCATTCATGGCTGGACCGGTGCCCGTGAACGGCACCGTCGTCGGGTTGATGCCGATCCCCGCGTTTAGCAACAGGCAGCCGACATGCGACGGCGTGCGTGCCCATGTGGCCGAGTGCCAGCGTGTAGCCGTCGGGATTGGCACGTGCGGCTCGCGCCGTGCCGGTCGTGCCGCCCGCGCCGGGGACATTTTCCACAAGAAACTGTTGGCCCGATGCGCGACCGAACTGGTCGGCGACGATCCGTCCAGTGATGTCGGCCGGCCCGCCCGCCGCGAACGGCACTACGATCGTCACCGCACGCGTAGGATAACTCTGCGCCTGTACGTCAGGAACGCACGCGAGCGCGGCCAGCGCGAGCAGAGGACAAAGTGCTTTCCTCAATGGTGGCGTCCTCCTCGGGATCCCAGCGGCCGATCCAGTTGCACGTGCTAAACCTCAGAATCGCTCCCGCAGATCACGCGGGCCGACACCGAACTGGCGCTTCAGCGAGCGGTGCAGTCTACTTTCCGAGCCAAGCCCTGTCTTGACTGCAATCTGCGCGAGCTGCAGTCGCGTGGTTTGCAGCAAAGACCGAGCCAGCTCGCATCGCAGCCTCTCAACCGCTTCGGCCGGGGTGACTCCGGTGGCGGCAGCAAACTTGCGGTGAAAGGTTCGCGTCGTCTGGCCGGCGCTCGCGGCAAGTGTCTCGATCCGCCAAGCGGCGGATGGCTGACTTGCAACTTTCTGCATAAGACGATCGTAGGGCGCGGAGGCGGCTCGCTGCAGCTCGAGCGGCTCGCTGTACTGTCGCTGGCCACCGGGCCGCTTCAGGTAGACGACGAGGCGACGAGCGACACTTGTCGCAAGGGCCGCACTGTGGTCCTGCTCGATTAAAGCAAGGCTCAGATCGATTCCGGCAGTGACGCCCGCGGTCGTCCATACCTTTCCGGCCTGGATGAAGAGCGGCTCCGGATCGACGCAAATTTCCGGGAACTCCTCGGCCAGTTGCGCGCACGAGCGCCAATGGGTGACAACGCGGCACTTGTCGAGCAGACCAATTTCCGCCAACGCGAAAGCGCCGGTGCACACCGCACAGATGCGTCGCGAGCGCGCGCAGAGGCGCTGCAGCGTGGCCAGGGCACGGCGATCCTTGCGAAAGATGTGAACGCCGGGGCCACCCGGAACCAGCAGCGTGTCGATACTCCCGGCGCGCGGCAGCGGGTCGGCAATCAATTTCACGCCCGAGGCAGTGCGGATCGGACCGTCGCAGACAGCAACGAGGCGGACTGCGTAAGGCGGCGCTGCGCCCTCGTCATTGGCAGTGGTCAGCGTCTGTGTGGGTCCGGCGATATCGATGAGCTGAGCGCCGTCATAGGCGAGAATGATGACGGTCCGGGTTGGCACTTTTTGCTCGATTTTTGACATAGCTGCCAATCTGGTCTCGCTCATATCATGAGCGCGTCAACCAAAGCCGATCAATTCTGCGGAGCGCGCCATGCAGATCAACATCATCGTCGTCAACGACATGTGCCAACTCGACACTACCGGCACTTTCGAAGTGCTTGCGCGCGTTCCCAACTGGACGGTCGATTTGGTCGCGGCCTCGATGCAGCCCGTGCGAACCGACCGCGGCCTGATGATTCTGCCGACGCAGACGCGCGAGAGCGCGAAACCATGCGACATCCTCGTGGTGCCGGGTGGACCCGGCATCGACAATGCCATGCTGGACGTTGGCTGGATCGCATACACGCAGCGCGAGGCGGCCGACGCGAAATACGTGTTCAGCGTCTGCACCGGTTCGCTCTTGCTGGCAGCCGCCGGACTGCTTACCGGCCGCCGCGCCGGCGGCCATTGGCAAGCCCGCGATTTGCTCGCGCGATTTGGCGTCACGCCATCGGATGCGCGCCTGACAGTGGACGGCAAGTTCTATACCTCCGCCGGCGTAACCTCCGGAATCGACATGGCATTGCGTGTGGTTGCCGACATCGTCGGAGAGGAAAGCGCGCGCAAGATTCAGCTCGCGATCGAATACGATCCTGCGCCTCCGTTTTCCGGCGGCACACCCTTCACTTCGCCGCCGCAAATCGTCACGGCAGTCCTTGATGGATCGCGCGAACGGCGCGTCGAGCGGGAAAGAATCGTCAGCGCTTGCGTGCGCCGCCGGCTCGCATTGCCGTCGGGGTCACCCGCATGAGCGCGGGTTGGATTGCAACGGCTGTGCCGACCATTAGGGCGTGCTTGAGGGCGCAACGCAGCAAGTAGGTCCGGGCGAGTGAGCGACCCAGGGGAAGATTGGCTGCAGCCCCCGGATCCCACTTCGCTCCGTCGGATTCCGAGCTCTAGATACCGTGCTGCAGCAGCCTTTGCTTGAGTGCCGCGGTGGGTTTGAGGAAGAACACGAGCATCGTACAGCCCTTGGGCGCCGTCGGTGCGTGACGGCTCCCCTTGGCGCGGATGACGAAATTGCCGGCGGTACATTCGCCCTCGTCATCGAGCAGTGAGCCTTCGAGAACGAAGGTCTGCTCGAGGTCTTCGTGCACGTGTTGCGGAATGCCGGCGCCCGGCTCAAGCTTTGCCAGAATCGTCAACATGCCGGTGGCGGGATCGTGATAAATGACTTTCATCTTGTTGCCCGGCGCGGTTTCGACCCAGGGCAGCGATTCGGTTTCGATGAAGCGCGAGGCAAGCGCGGCGAGTGAAGCTGCTTCAGGCATGGTTTCGTCCTCCGGTAAATGCCTTGCAGCCTACGCGCGCGCTACGCGAGGGTCACGGAATTTGTGATGCTTCGACGCAATTGCCGAGAGCCGCAACCGGGGCCTGCGGCGAAAGCGACGACTGGGCCCTCGATCGCCGTTGTTCTGCAATAGCCGCGATCATGTTATCCAAACGGGCGTCCGACTTTTTGGCACAGTTTGCCTGGCTCAGTGGTTCGCACGAGATCAATATGCAGAAATTTCTCACCCTTACGATTGGCGCTCTCGCACTGGTGGGCCTGACCGTTGTGGCGCCCGACCCGTCGTGGTCGCAGTCCGGACGGACGATTCACGTCATCATCGGCGTTCCGCCCGGCGGAAGCATCGACGTTATGGTCCGTATCCTGGCGGATTACGTTGCCAACGCGAAAGGCCAGTCGATCATCGTCGAGAGCAGACCGGGCGCGGGCGGCATCATCGCGGCCGAAGCGGTGGCGCGGGCTGCACCGGACGGCAACACGTTGCTGGTCAACAACAACGGAACCTTCATCAACGCGATCCTGCGCAAGGTAACTTACGATCCGCAGGCGGGCTTCGAGCCGATCTGCAACCTGGTCACGACTCCGCAGATCATCGTCGTGAACAGCGCCTCGCCCTATCGCACGCTTGCCGAGCTTTTCGATGCGGCCCGCGCCAGGCCGGGCGAACTATCGATCGCGAGCGTCGGCCCCAATACGACCCAGCACATCGCCATCGAGCGGCTCAAGCGGCTGGCCCGCGCGGATTTGACCTACGTGCCATATCCGGGCGGTGCGCCGACCGTGAATGCGCTCCTGGGCGTGCACGTGACCTCCGCGGTGCTGAACTGGTCGGAAATCGGCGAGCAACTGGCGGCAGGCAAAGCGCGCGCGCTGGCGACCATGGCATCGCGGCGCATCGAGCCGCTGCCGAATTTGCCGACGGTTGCCGAATCCGGCTACCCGGATTTCGAGACCGATGTCTGGTTCGGGCTGGTCGCGCCTGCGAAGACTCCGAAGGACACGATATCGCAGCTGATCGATTGGTTCGAGGCAGCCCTGCTTGCCCCGGAGATCAAAGCGAAGCTCACTGGGCAGGCGCTCTATCCCGATCCCAAATGCGGCAGCGCATTCGCCGTGCACCTCCAGCGCCAGTCCGATCTCTACGCGCGATTGATCCGCGAGCTCCAGATCAAGGCTGAATAGTGCGCAGCCCGGTTGGAACTGTGCGAAGCGCGGGGCGAAATGCGGGGCAGCCTTGCGCCACGGAAGACCCCCGGATTTCGCTGCGCTCATCCGGATTACCTATATCCGAATTTTAGGATGCCGCTGCAACGCTGAGCAGCTTCCGAATCTTGGCGAGGAGACGCTCGAAATCGACTGGCTTGGTATCGAAATCATCACAGCCCGCGGCAAGGGCTTTCTCGCGATCGCTCGCCATGGCGTGCGCGCTCAGCGCGATGATCGGGATCCGCGCGGTTTTTGCATCCGCTTTCAGGCGCCGAGTCGCTTCCCAGCCATTGATGACCGGCACGTTCAAATCCATCAGGATAATATCGGGTGAATCGGCTTGAACCGATGCGATCGCCTCTGCGCCATCCTTTGCGACCGCGATTTCAAACCCCTCGATCAGCTCAAGACGCATCTTGAGCATGTAAACGTTGTCCTCGTTGTCCTCCACGTACAGAATCCGGCTCATGAGGACATCTCCCCGGCGGTAACCTCAGGAGACGCGGGATTTTTTACACTCGCCGCTGATCGTGGCCGCCGCCCGCGCATTCCGACCTCACGATCCCGACTTCGATACGATAGCGTCCGAATATGACGCCGTGTGTGAGGTACGTCACTCA
>Ga0306925_10000072_pt1 | contig 50351 bp, 45 predicted proteins | sample flu12Cox44000176_FD_203755 | JGI IMG/M metagenome (GOLD analysis project Ga0306925, IMG submission 203755) | Lab enrichment of tropical soil microbial communities from Luquillo Experimental Forest, Puerto Rico - flux8day.12C.oxic.44.000.176 (v2)... | ecosystem: Environmental > Terrestrial >... | reverse complement strand
CCCACACATCCGCCAGCCCCGCGACCAGCGCCTCGATATCGGCGTCGCTGTGCAATGGCGACGGGGTCAGGCGCAGACGCTCGGTGCCGCGCGGCACCGGCGGGTAGTTGATCGGCTGGACATAGATCCGGTGACGGTGCAACAGCTCGTCGCAGGCTGCTTTGCACAGCGCAGGGTCGCCGATCAGCACTGGGACGATATGGCTCGTCGATGGCATGACCGGCAGGCCGGCCTCGGCGAGACAGCGCTTCAGTGTGGCAGCGCGTTCCTGGTGGCGGTCGCGTTCGGCTTGGCTGGTTTTGAGATGGCGGATGCTGGCGAGCGCGCCAGCCGCGATGGCCGGCGGCAATGACGTCGTGAAGATGAAGCCCGGCGCGTGGCTGCGCAGAAAATCGACGAGTGCGGCCGAGCCGGCGACATAGCCGCCAATCGTGCCAAAGGCTTTGCCGAGGGTTCCCTGGATCACGCTCGGGCGATGCATGACCCCGTCGCGCTCGGCAATCCCGCCGCCACGCGCCCCGTAGAGCCCGACGGCGTGGACTTCGTCGAGATAGGTCATCGCCCCGAAGCGGTCGGCGACATCGCACATTTCGCCGACGGGGGCGATGTCGCCATCCATCGAATAGACCGACTCGAAGCACACGAGCTTCGGCCGGTCGGTCGGCACGCGCTCGAGCAACCGCGCCAGATCCGAGGGGTCGTTGTGGCAAAAGACGTGCTTTTCGGCGCGGCTGTTGCGGATGCCGGCGATCATCGAGGCGTGGTTCGCGGCGTCGGAAAACACCACCATACCGGGCAATTCGCGCGCCAGCGTCGATAGCGCCGCGTCGTTGGCGACATAGCCCGAAGTAAAGATCAGTGCCGCCTCGCGGCCGTGCAAATCGGCGAGTTCATGCTCGAGCAGCAAGTGCAGATGGCTGTTGCCGGAGATGTTGCGCGTGCCGCCGGCGCCGGCGCCGACGGCGCGCAAGGTCTCCTCCATCGCCGCGAGCACCGCCGGGTGCTGTCCCATGCCGAGATAGTCGTTCGAGCACCACACCGTGACCTCGGCGCCGATGCGGTGGTCGAAGGCGCACGGAAACCGGCCGCAGTGCCGCTCCAGATCGGCGAAGACACGGTACCGCCCTTCGGCGCGCAGCGCATCCAGCCGCTGTTGGAAGAAAGCTTCGTAATCCATCGTCACAGCGTCCCCAAGCATGTCTAGCACCGCTCGGTTCAAAGCGAACTCAGAAAAGCAATGAGATCGGACTTCTGCTGGTCAGTAAACCCGATGTCGAAACGCTGGTTATAGAACTCCACGACATCGCTCAGCGTCGCGGCAGAGCCGTTGTGGAAATACGGTGCACGCGCGGCCAACCCGCGAAGAACCGGACCCTTCAGTTTGCCGATATCGCCGCACTTCCCAGTGATCAGTGAGCGCCCTGGGTCTGTGACCTCGAACATCTTCCCGGCGAGCGGCCCGGAGGTGCACCAAAGCACGAAAACCGGCAGTCCGCCAATGTCCAAGGCTGGGGGGCTGTTCTTGCCCGCATCGGCGACGCCGATATTTAGTGGCGCCTTCACCGAATGGTTCCCGACATTTGGGGCATCGTGGCAGGTGCCGCAGAAGCCGGCGATGCTCGGCTTGTTCAGGGCGTCGTTTAATCCCGCAACTCCGGTGATATTGATGTTGGTGTTGTTGAACAGTTGCTCGCCGCGCGCGATCGCTTGCCGCCGGTCATCTCCCCGACCGCTGCCTTGGTGATTGTCCCAATCGCTGTAGAGATCGAAAATCTGTGGGTTGAACGGCACCCCCTTTGGATTTTGACCCAGCGGGTCGTTGATCCCAATAAAGAACTTCGGCAGCTCTTTTGACAGAGCAATCGGTCCGCCATTGGCTCTGCCATCGCTGAGGTAAATGCCCGCGTCATCGAAAATCTGGGCGGTGAAGACGCCGGAGCCGGCAGGGGTGTTCGCACAAAGGGCCGGATCGGCGGCCGACATGCAGCCCTCGAAACTCACGATCTGTTGTTGTTGCTCAGCGGTTGGCGCCACGGCCCCCTGCGCATGGCCCAGCGTCGCATCGATGGCCTGGTTGAAGAGGCTGGGCTCGCGCCCGTCCCACATGATCGCGCTCAAGAAGCCGAGATTGGCCGCCGGCAGTGGGCGGCGATAAACCGACACTGTGCCGGTCGTCGGGCCCGTCAGACCCGTGGTCGGGTTCGTGTTGCAGCCATAGGGGTCGTTCACATCGAAGATTTGGAACTCCAGATCCGTGGTCGGCATCGGCAGCCCGATACGAATCAATCCCTTCCGCAGCAGCAAGCTATAGGCCTTCTGCTTTTTTTTATATGTAGAGACGTCGTCGGAGGGGCAGGTGGCGCCGTCGACGAGGCGGAACAGCGGCTCGTCCGGGTCCGCATAAAACCGATCGCGCGCGTGTTGTGCGCTGAGCGACCAGCCGTCCTGCGGTTGATGGCAGGTGAAGCAGGCGCGTCCATTGGTTCCGAGGTCCTGAAAGAAGGCGTTGTTCGCCGTTATCGTAGGACCGTTCGGCTGAAAGCTCGCGATCGCCCCGCCCGGATCAAGGTCTATTTCCAGCTCTGGGATGACAAATGGGGTCGCTTGAGCGCTCGCGCCGATATCCGGAAAGAGCCTCCGCATTTTCTGCGCATGCGCTATTTCGCCCGCCCGCGCCGCGGACGCGCTCTGGGAGAGCGCATCCTGCGCAAGTGCATGACCCGAAACTCCCGCCAACAAAGTCGTTAATGCAAGTGTCGCCAGGATGGAGCTGACCGGAGGCGGATCCGTCCCTGAGCGAGACTGCGTGTCGCAGTCACGGAGCGGCAAGTCCGGTCCTGAATTCAGGTCGCAGCTCTGGATCCTTAGATACGGATCGGAATTGTCTATTGGCATCTCTACCTCCTGCGCAGGGGTACACGCGCGGAGGTAGTTTGTGCCGCCTTTGGCTATCGCAGCGTGAGCGAAGTCACACTGTTGTTAAAATAGTCTAGCCGTCGAGTTTGGCGCGCCCGCTCAGGCGGCGCGGCGCAGGGTCAGCCGGCTCCAAACGTCGCTGAGGGCAGCGACCAGCGCTTCGATATGGTCGTCGCTGTGCAATGGCGTTGGGGTCAGGCGCAGGCGTTCGGTGCCGCGCGGCACTGTCGGATAATTTATCGGCTGGACGTAAATCCGGTGACGGTGCAACAGCTCGTCGCAGGCTGCTTTGCACAGCGCAGCGTCGCCGATCAGCACTGGGACGATATGGCTCGCCGACGGCATTACCGGCAAGCCGGCCGCGGCGAGACAGCGCTTCAGTGTGGCGGCGCGTTCCTGGTGGCGGTCGCGTTCGGCTTGGCTCGCTTTGAGATGGCGTATCGCGGCGAGCGCGCCGGCGGCGATCGCCGGCGGCAGCGACGTCGTGAAAATGAAGCCCGGCGCATGACTGCGCAGAAAATCGACGAGTGCTGCCGAGCCGGCAATGTAGCCGCCAATCGTGCCAAAGGCTTTGCCGAGGGTGCCCTGGATCACTGTCGGACGGTGCATGATCCCGTCGCGCTCGGCAATTCCGCCGCCCCGCGCCCCGTAGAGGCCGACGGCATGGACCTCGTCGAGATAGGTCATCGCCCCGAAGCAGTCGGCGACATCGCACATTTCGCCGACGGGGGCGATGTCGCCATCCATCGAATAGACCGACTCGAAGCACACGAGTTTCGGCCGGTCGGCGGGCACGCGTTCGAGCAAGCGCGCCAGATCGGTGGGGTCGTTGTGACGGAAGATGTATTTCTCGGCACGGCTGTTGCGGATGCCGGCGATCATCGAGGCGTGGTTGGAGGCATCCGAAAACACCACCATACCGGGCAATTCGCGCGCCAGGGTCGACAGCGCCGCGTCGTTGGCGACATAGCCCGAAGTAAAGATCAGCGCCGCCTCGCGGCCGTGCAAATCGGCGAGTTCACGTTCGAGTAGCAGGTGCAGATGGCTGTTGCCGGAGATATTGCGCGTGCCGCCGGCGCCGGCGCCGACCGCCCGCAATGTCTCTGCCATCGCCGCGAGCACCGCCGGATGCTGCCCCATGCCGAGATAGTCGTTCGAGCACCACACGGTGACCTCGGCGCCGATGCGGTGATCGAAGGCGCGCGGAAACCGGCCGCAGCGCCGCTCGAGATCGGCGAAGACACGGTACCGCCCTTCGGCGCGCAGCGCCGCGAGCCGCTGTTGGAAGAAAGCTTCGTAATCCATAGGTCGCCGCAGTCAGCCGAAGCGCTGACTTACACCATATATCTCGCGCGTCAAGTGGCCGCCCGAGAGGCGCGGCGCTGCAGGCCACGCCACGGCCGGAGGCGCCTTCTGCGGTGTCGCGCAGCCGGTCCGCCGCATAAAAGACCAACTTTCGCGCTAAACTCGCCTGCGTTGGTCGAATTGATTTTATTTGATTTCGACAGAGTGGGAGGGATGGTCTTTCGGCGATATAATTCCCGATTAAGCGACTTTAATTCCCGGTTTGGTCTGCGGAAATTCCCGGTTAGCCCTGCTACGGGAATTCGCTTCTAACGGCTTGATTTCGCCCGCCGTTTTCGCGGCCGGACGGCGGTTCTATCGGGAAAACCGAAAAAATTCCCGATTCAACGGGAAAAACCGGGAATGTTGCTCTGAAGCGCTCGGCCCCGCTTACTTTTTTGGCGAGCAGCTGAACGTCGCTCGCGCCGGCAGCAGCAGCGGGCAATATTGCATGTACCAGTCGGTGCGAAGCGGTGTGGCGATCGTGTTGGCCGCGCATTCCTGCTGCGCCGCCGCGTGCACCTCGTCGAGCGTGCTGACGAGCGTGTCATAGCAAATCGCCACGCGCGGCCCCTGATCGACCTCGCCTGGGCGCGCGCTTGGGGGCAAGGTCGAATACGGATCGAGCGCCGAGCAGCCGGTCAGCGCCATCACTACGACGATGCGCAGGATGGGCGCTTGCGTGATCCTCATGCCAGCCGGGTCAGTGCCTGCTCGAGAAAAAACGCGCAAGCCATGAGTTTGGCATCGTCGTGCACCCGCCCGACGATCTGAACACCGGTCGGCAGGCCGTTATCCGCCCAGCGCGCCGGCAAAGTTGCGCACGGGAGGCCGAGGAGGGTCCACATGCGGTTGAAGATCGGGTCTCCGGTGTTCCCGAGGCCCGCCGGCGCTTCTCCCGGCGCCGCCGGAGCAAGAATCGCATCGCACGGCCCGAAAAACGCTTCGAGCCCGGCGCGCGCTGCAAGGGTGCGGATGCGTGCCTGGTCGTAGGTCTCTGCGCCGATCGCCATTCCGGTATCGATCTGCTGGGCGAGGCGTGGCGAGAGCTCGGCGCTATGCTCGATCCGTTCATAGGCCAGCGCGCGCACCGTCTCGAACCACATGATCGTGTCCTGCGCTTCGCTGAGGCCCTCGTGCTCGGGCGCGATCGCCAGTTCCATCACCGCAGCACCGGCTCGTTCAAGCGCCGTTCTCGCAGCATCGAGAGCGGCCGCCGTCGCCGGCTCCGCTCGATCCCACATGGGTGTGCGGTAGAGGCCAAAGCGGGGGGCTTGCTGTTGGGTCGAGAGGTGACGGAGCGGCGGACGCTCGGACAGAACCCCGGCGAAGAACGCCGCGTCCTCTATCGAGCGGGCAAAGACGCCGATCGTGTCGAGGCTGTCGGCAAGAGGTTTGACCCCGGCGCGGTTGATCAAGCCAAAGCTCGGCTTGTACGCGACGCAGTTGCAATACGCCCCAGGACGGATCACCGACCCGGCGGTTTGCGTGCCAAAGGCCAGCGGCACCATGCCGTCCGCGACCGCGGCGGCCGAACCGCTCGATGAGCCGCCCGGAGTGTGTGTTAGGTTGCGCGGGTTGGCCGTCTTGCCCGGTGTGAAGGTCGCGAACTCGGTGGTGACGGTCTTGCCCAGGATGATGGCGCCCGCCGCCCGCGCGAGCGCCACGCAAGAAGCATCCGCGTCGGGACGGTGGCCGCGGTAGATCGGCGAGCCATAGGCAGTCGGCATGTCTGCGGTGTCGATCAAATCCTTGACCGCGATCGGGATCCCGTGCAGGGGGCCACGCGGTCCTTCGGCGTCGCGCCGCCACGCCGTCATGAGCGCCTGCTCGCGGTCGAGATATTGCCATGCGCCAACCACCGGCTCGCGTGCCTCGATGCGGTCGAGATAAGCCGCCACCAATGCGTCGGCGGTGATCCGGCGCTCGGCAATCTGCCGGGCGGCCTCGCGAGCGGTCAGGGAGGAAAGGTCGGTCACCGCGCTCTCCATTGCCTGGTTCGGGGTATTTCGGAGCCTAACAAGGGCCGCTACACTCGTCGACGGTCAAGCCGAGCGGAGAGATGCAATGATCGAAATCCCGGCGCGCAAAGGCAGGGCGCTACAGGTTCGCAAGGGCCAGCGGATCAAAGTGATCAACACGAAAGGCCAGCAGGTCGTCGATACCTGGGCGTTCAATGCGGACGATTTGCACGAGTTCATGTCGATGGAGCACAGCCGCGTCGCGCTCGAGCGGATCATTCCTGGGATCGGCGACGCGCTCGTCACCAACCGACGACGACCGATCCTGACCCTTGTAGAGGACACATCCGGGGGCGTTCACGACACGCTCTTCGCCGCTTGCGACCGCTGGCGCTACGAGGTGCTCGGCTGCAAGGAGTATCATGACAATTGCAGCGATAACCTCGCGGCAGGATTGGCCGGGCTTGGCTTGACGCCACCCGAGACGCCGGCGCCGCTCAACCTTTTCATGAATATCCCGGTCGTCGACGGCAACCGCGTCGAGGTTCGCCCGCCGGTCAGCACGCCCGGGAGCTATGTCACGCTGCGCGCCGAGATGGACTGCATCGCTGCGTTCTCGGCCTGCCCTCAGGATATGGTGCCCGTCAACGGCCTCGAGATGCGGCCGACCGAGGCGCATGTCGAGATTCTCGAATAACCGAACTTGGCCGTGAAGGGAGGAGAATGCGATGCCTGGATTGCTGGATGGAAAGTCAGCGCTGATCACGGGCGGTGGCGGCGGCATCGGCCGCGCGACGGCGCTGGCATTTGCGCGGGAAGGGGCGCGTGTCGCAGTCGCCGATATCGTAGCCGAAGCCGCGCGTGAAACGGTCGCCCAAGTCAACACGGCCGGTGGCCAGGCCATATCATTGTCGGGCGAGGTGACCCGTGACGCCGATGTGCGCGCGATGATCGAAGGCGTAGTCGGCGCCTACGGCCGACTCGACTGCGCCTTCAACAATGCCGGGATCGCCGGCTATCAGGTCGATGCCGCCGGCAAAAAGACGGCGGAGTGGTCCGAGGAAGCCTTTGACCGGATGATCGCGGTGAATTTGAAGGGCGTATGGCTGTGCATGCGGCACGAATTGCCGCAGATGCAGGCGCAGAGCGGCGGTGCGATCGTCAATACCGGCTCGATCGCTGGGCTGATCGGCCTGCCGACTTCATCGGCTTATGTTGCCGCCAAGCACGGCGTAGTCGGCTTGACCAAGACGGCCGCACTCGAATACGCCAAAGCCAACATCCGTGTGAACGCGGTCTGCCCCGGTTTCATCAAGACGCGGATGACCGAGGACACGATGCGGCGGCGGGGCGAAGCGATCCTGGGCCAGGTCCCGTTCCGCCGCATGGGCAATCCGGAGGAGATCGCCGAGATGGTCGTCTGGCTCTGCTCCGACCGTGCGAGCTACGTTTCCGGCGCTGCCTACAATGTCGATGGCGGATGGATGGCAATCTGACGCCGACGCCTCCTGTCAACCGCCTCGATCGTCGAAGAAAATCGTCGGGACCCAAGGTGGCGGGGCTCCCTCGCGCCGCTCTCTGAAGTGCCTCTCAGCATCTCGAAGCGGCTGCGCTTCTTCGCCGCGTGATCCCGTCTCGCTAGGTGACGGCTGAGCGCGCTCACCGCGCAGTTCTCGCAAACGCGCGCGGATCGTCGTGAAATCGTCGGCAGCGCGAGGTCGGTTCACATCCTCCCCCCGCTCTCTATGCAAAGGCCCGCTTGAACGCGGCCCAGACCATCCGCTGCGCGTTCATCGCGTCGTCGACCGGCGGCACCATGCCGAAGAAGGCATGGATCATCCCAGGAAATTCGCGGTACTCGACCGGGACGCCGGCGCGGCGCAATGCTTTTGCATAGCGCTCACCATCGTCGTGGAGCACGTCGCATTCGGCGGTGACGACGATGGCTGGCGCTACACCTGCGAGGCTATCGGCTCTGATCGGTGAGGCCCGCCAGTCATTCGCGTCATCCGGGTTGCGCAGATAATGATCGCGAAACCAGACCATCGCAGCCTTGGTCAAGATGCCGTAGCCCGTGGCGTATTTCTCATAGCTGTCGCCGACCAGGCCGTAATCGGCGATCGGGTAGACAAGGGATTGCAACCGCAGTTGCGGGCGGCCGGCATCACGGGCGAGCAGCGCCACGACTGCCGCGAGGTTGGCGCCGGCGCTGTCGCCATGAACCCCGATCCGCTCGGGATCGGCCCCGAGGCTGTGAGCATTTGCATGAAACCATTGGAACGCAGCAAAGGAATCATCGACGGCCGCGGGAAATTTATGCTCCGGACCCATGCGGTAATCGACCGAAGCAACGAGCGCCCCGGTCCCGCCGCACAGGTTACGGGCAACGAAATCATGAGTGTCGAGGCTGCCAATGACGTGGCCTCCGCCATGGTAGTAAACAATCACCGGCACAGGCACCAACTGCTGAGGCCAATAAAGGCGCAAGAGGATCTCGCCGGCGGGACCGGGGATCATGCGCTCCTCGACACGCGCAATGGAAAGCGGCTCGGCCTTGCGCGCCCGCGCGGTGGCTTCCATCTGCTTACGCGCCTCTGCCGGCGTCATCTCTTCGATCGGCCGAAGCCGCGCCTCGGCCATCAACCGCAAGACTTCCTGGATCTGTGGATGAAGGCTCGGCATGGTTTCCCCGATTATTCTGCGGCGCTGAGCGGCGCACAAACGTGGAGCGACCCGATGGGCATTGCGACTCTATCAAAAGGCTACAGAATTCTCATCCTGGAAGCAGCTCAATTGGCAACAAGAAATGATATGACTATTTACAGTCTCGCCTTGTTCCTGCCGAGGAGTAGCTTATACTAGCAACTCTGCGGTCCTCATCGGCAGCAGAGGTTACGGGGACGCAGATCACAGGCGAAACTAAATTGGCGTTTAATCTTAGCGATCTACGGCGGCAGGGCCGCCGTTATCATAAAATACCGTGGAGGAGGAAATGACATACCGGATCTCCTACATTGACGCATCTTCAGCACCGGTCGGCGCGCAACGGCCGGCAGGGGAAACCCGGACGGAGCATTACGCGAGCGAACCGGCAGCGCTCGCCAGGGCCCGCGAGCTGCTCGAAAGCGTCGATTGCCACAATGTATTGGTTTCCGACGGTGTACGCGAGCCGGTCGGCGGTGTCTGTCTGCAGCTCAAGCTGGGCTTCACTAGCGAATAGGGTCCCATTTGGAACATCACCGGGCCGCTGCGAGGCCGATTACATTCAGCACCGAAATCGGGCGGCTAAGACCCTTCAAGGCGATGTCGCCGAGCGGCTCGAGATCGGCGATGCTATCAATGGCCCCCGCCACACGTCGGGTCACGAGAATTTGGCCCGCCTTGGCCTCGGCACAGAGCCGAGCGGCCAGATTGGTCACAGTGCCCATTGCGGTGTAGTCGAAGCGGCCCTCAAAACCGATCCGGCCGAGGGTCGCATATCCCTGGGCGATCCCGACACCAAAGCCGATCTCGTGCCCGCGATCTGCCCACAGCCGGGCTAGCGAGGCGACCGCGTCACGCATCTCTAGCGCCAGGCGGACCGCCCGAAGAGCGGGGTCGGCGCACAGCACAGGGTCGTTGAAGATCACGATCATGCCGTCGCCGGTGAAGCGCTCGAGCGTTCCCTCGTAGCCATGGATCAGCGGTCCGAGCGCGCTGTGATATTCACGCAAGACCGCCATCACGTCTTCCGGCTCCGCGGTTTCGGAAAAAGCGGTAAAGCCGCGCATGTCACAGAACAGCGCGACGATGTCGCGCCGGTGGCTCTCGAGGATCGCCTCGCCGCCGGATGCCACAATCGTCTCCGCGATCTGCGGTGCGAGGAACCACTTGAGCCGACCCATCCGCTCGATTTCGCCCACTTGCGCTGCGACCCGCTCTTCGAGGGTCCTGTTCCACGCCGCCAGTTCGGCCGCCTGTTCCTCCAGTCGCCGAGCTTGCGTCTGCACCGTATCGTGCAGTGCTTTGATCCGCAGCATCGCGCGCACGCGGGCTGACAGCGCGGCGTGGTCGACGGGTTTGGTGAGGTAATCGTCACCGCCGCTCTCGAGACCGGTGATGACATCCTTGTCGTCCGCTTTCGCGGTGACGAGGATCACCGGAATGAATGGTAGCGAGGCGTCGCTTTTTAGCTGCTTGACGGTCTCAATACCGTCCATCTCCGGCATCATGATGTCGAGGAGCACGAGATCGGGCAGCAGCTCACGGGTCTTTGCAAGTGCATCGACACCGTTCCCGGCTGTTGAGACCTCATATCCCTGGCTTTCGAGACGCATTTGTAGAATGTCGACATTGTCCGGAACATCATCGACAACGAGGATGCGAGCTGGCTCGCGCATCGATTGCTATCCTCAGTCGGGCAGGAATTCGCGGACCTTGGCGAGAAGCTGGCGTGGGCTGAAGGGCTTGGCGACATAGCCGTCGCAACCGGCCTCCCGCGTCTTCGCCTCGTCGCCGGAGAGCGCGTAGGAAGTGACCGCGACGATCGGTACCCCGGCGAGCTCGGGGATCGCGCGGATGCGGCGGGTCGCCTCGTAACCGTCCATGACCGGGAGCTGGATGTCCATCAGAATCAAGTCGGGATGATGGGATTGCGCCATCGTCACCCCTTCTTCGCCGTCCACTGCCTCGATCAGCTCGTAATCAAAGCTAGTCAAGAGGTCGCGAATGATCTGGCGATTATCCTCGGTGTCCTCGACCACGAGGATGCGTTTGCTCATCAGGCCGCCTCCATTACCTCGTCGACTTGGACGGGCAATACCACCCGGAACGTCGACCCCTGGCCGAGCACCGAATCGACTGAGATCGTCCCTCCCTGCATCTCGACCATACGCTTCGAAATCGCCAGACCCAAGCCGGTCCCGCCTTTCTTGCGCGTATTGGAATTATCGATCTGCTGGAATTCGCCGAAAATCTGCTCCTGATCCGCCTCGGCAATGCCGGGCCCGGTGTCGCGTACGGTCAGCACGAACTGACCTCTATCCGCTGCGGCGCGGATCTCGACCTCGCCCTCGTCGGTGAATTTGATCGCATTGCCGACGAGGTTCAGCAGCACCTGCGAGACGCGGCGAGCGTCGCCATGCGCCATCGGCATGTCATCCTGCAATACTGCGATGAATTTCAATCCCTTAGACGTGGCGAGGGGCTCGGTCGCGGTGACAACCGACTGCACCACCTCGGGCAGGCGGTAGTCCTCGAGTGTTAGTGTCAGCTGGCCCGCCTCGATCTTGGCCAAGTCGAGCACGTCGTTAATCAGCGCCAGCAAGTGCTTGCCGTTATTCTGGATGCGTTCAAGCACGCCGCGCGGCCGATCCGGCAGCTGCCCATAGATGCCGTCGACGAGCAATTCGGCATAGCCGAGGATGGCATTCAATGGCGTCCTCAGCTCGTGGCTCATATTGGCGAGGAATTGCGATTTGTGCCGGCTCGCCTCGGCCAACTGCTCGCTCTTCTCGGCGATCTCGCGGAACAGCCGCGCGTTCTGGATCGCCAGCACCGATTGGCTGGCGAGCGTCTGCATCAAACGCACCGTCTCCGGCGGGAATTCGCCGGCCTCGTGCCGCATCAGCGTGATCGCACCGAAGATGCGCTCGGCCCCGACCAAGGGCACGATCAGCGCCGAGTGAAAACCGGCGGCGAGCGTGATGTCGCGTAAAGGAGCGCTCGGCCGGTTCGCGAGATCGGCGAGCTGGATTGAAATGCGCTGCGACGTCGCCTCGCTCATCGCCGTCTCGGCTTCGGCAACACGCAGATCACCGACCGAGCCCAACAACGCCTCGTCCCACCCCACCGCCTCGACCAGCCGGAATGCACGCTCCACACGGCTGTAGCGAAAGATCGCCCCAGCATTCGCCCAGGTCACCCCGAGCGAGGCGTTGAGAACAGTCGACAGCACGGTCCTCAGGTCGAGCGTCGAGCTGACCGCGCGCCCGACTTCGCTCAACATCTTTAGCTCTTCGACGGAGCGCCCGAGCTCGGCGGTGCGGGCGCGCAGCTCGTTGAACAGCCGTGCATTCTCGATCGCAATCACCGCCTGATCCGCAAAGGTCGAAACCAACGCGATCTGCTTTTCACTGAACGGCTCGACATACGACCGGGCGAGGGTGATGACACCGATCAGCGCATCCTCGCGGACCAGCGGCACCCCGAGCATTGTCCGTTGACGGCCGAGCTGTACTGCTTCGACCCGGGTGTATTCGGGGTCGGTTGCCGCATCCTCTATATGCACTGCGCGCCGCTGGAGCACCGTCCGACCGGCCAACGTCCCACGGCTCGGCGCGATCGGATTGCGCTCTTGGAAATTCCTGTATTCTGTCGGGATGCCGAAGGAGGCGACCATTCGACAGAAGCCGTCTTGCAGCCGGAAGATGAACCCGGAGTCAGCCCGACAAATACGCGCCGCCGTCTCAACCAGTGTATCGAGCACGGGCCCGAGCTCGGCGCCCGACTGGCTGATGACCTTCAGCACATCGCTGCTCGCAGTCTGATATTCGAGCGACTCCTCCAGATCGCGCGTGCGCTGGCGCAATTCGGTGATCAGCCGAGCATTCTCGATCGCGATCACCGCCTGGTCGGCAAAGGTCGTGACGAGCTGGATCTCGCGCTCGGAAAACGCCTCGACCCTGCGGCGAGCCAGGCCGATGACACCGATCGGCGCACCCTCGCGCAACAGCGGCACGCCGATCATCGTGTGCACACCGCCGACCCGCGCGTCGTCCTTTGCCTCGTAGAGCGGGTCGGTCCAGGCATCCAGGATCTGCAGCGTAGCGCCTTCCAGCGCGGCGCGGCCGACCACCGTCCCTGTGCCGGGCCGTATCCTGACGTTGCGCTCGATCTGTTCGTATTCAGGCGACAGCATGTGACCGGCAGCCCACCGGTATTCGCCGTCGTCGTTCCGGTAGATGACGGCGGAATCAGCGCGGCATAGCCGGATAGCGGTGGTCACCACCGCCTGCAATACAGTTTCGAGATCGAAGGTCGAGCGGCTGACGACCCTGAGCACGTCGCTGGTCGCGGTCTGATATTCGAGCGACTCGCGCAGCTCGGTGATCAGCCGCACATTCTCCATCGCGATCACCGCTTGCGCGCCAAAGCTCTGCAATAGTGTGATCTCTTTGTCGGAAAACGGCCGCACTTCCTGACGATAGACAGAGAAAGCGCCGAGCAGCGTCTCGTCCTTGAGCAGCGGCATGGCGAGAACGGTGCGGGCGCCACCGCGTTCGACCCCAGCGCGGGCTACGAGGTCGCCGGAACGGTAGGCCTCGTCCGCCGCCACGTCCGGAATATGGACGAGGCGTTCGCCGCGCGCCAATCGTCCGAGCGCGGATTGCGGACGAGGCCGTTGCGGCTGACGGACGAAATCCGCATAGCTGCGGGACATTCCTCTCGTTGCGGCCGCGCAAAAGCGCTCGCCGTCGTACATCCAGAGCGTGCCATTGGCGACATCGCACAACCGCGCGGCCTTTTCGAGCATCGCGTCGAAAACCGGCGCGAGGTCGCCCGGTGAGGAGTTGATGACCTGCAACACTTCGGCGATCGCCTGCTGTTGTTCCAATGACTCGCGCAGTTCGGTCAGCAGCCGCGTGTTCTCGATCGCGATGACCGCCTGATCGGCAAAGGTGCGTACCAGCTCGATCTGCCGTTCGGTGAACGGCTCCACCCTTTGCCGCGCGAGTACGATGACGCCGATCGGTTGACCCTCGCGCAATAACGGGACGCCGAGCGCCGTCCGTTGTTTGCCCAGCGTTATCGCCTCAGACAGTCGATATTCCGGGTCGGCGGCTACATCGGCGACATGGACGACCCCGCCGTCGAGCACCACTCGCCCCACCATCGTGCCGCGGTCAGGCGCGATCGGGTGCGACCGCAGGAAGCTTCCGAATTCGACCGGAAACCCGTAATTCGCGGCCATCCGGTAGACCTCGCCCTCGCGACGGGACACCAGCGTCATTTCAGCCTGACACAGCCGTGCTGCGGTCTCAACCAGCGTGTCGAGCACAGGCTGCAGGTCGAAGGTCGAGCGGCTGATGACCTTGAGCACGTCGCTGGTTGCGGTCTGGTATTCGAGCGATTCTTCGAGATCGCGCGTGCGTTCGCGCAGTTCGCCCAAGAGCCGCGCATTCTCGATCGCGATGACCGCCTGCGCAGCGAAGTTCTGGAGAAGCGCGATCTCCTTGTCAGTGAAGGGCCGCACCTCCTGGCGATAGATAACAAAGCAGCCGAGCAGCTCGGCCTCCTTGCGCAGGGCGACCCAAATCGCAGTCCGCGCGCCGAACTCGTCGGCAAGCCGCCTCCGGCCGGGATTGCCCGAGCGGTAGACCTCGTCATCCGTGATGTCCGCGATATGGACAATGTCCTCGCCGTGGATGAGCTCGTACAACGCCATCCCGGGAGTTGGCGGGGTCGGACGGGCCGGCCGGTCGGGGATGATCCGGCCGTCCTCGACGATTAGACGGGCCGCTGGAGAGGCCGGCGAGGGTCGATTGGGCGCAGGGTGATAACCCCGCGACACTGCCGAACGGAAGCCGACCCCGTCAAACGTCGCCAGGTCGCCGAAACTGGCATTGCACAGTGAGAGCGCCTTGTCGAGCATCGCTTCGAATACCGGCGTGAGGTCGCCGGGCGAGCTGTTGATGGCTTGTAATACCTCAGCTGTCGCGGTCTGCTGCGCCAAGGCTTCGCGCGTTTCGGTGATGAGCCGGGCATTCTCCATTGCGATTACCGCCTGCGCAGCAAAGTTCTGGAGTAGCGCTATCTGCTTGTCGGAGAACGGCCGCACCTCTTGGCGATAGATGACGAAAATCCCCAGGACCGCGTCATCCTTAGCAAGTGGCACTGCGAGACCCGTCCGTGCCCTGCCGAGCTCGACAGTGGCGCGGCGCAATGGGCTGTCCCGATGGGACTCAGCCGCTGCCAGATCTGCAACATGCACATGGCTGCGGCCGCGAGCAATATCGCCAAGCGCGGCTGAATCCGCGAGTTCGATCGGGACGTTGAGAAAATTGGCAAAGGCGGCAGGCACGCCGTGTAACGCGGCTGCGTGGAAGCGCTCGCCGTCGTATGTCCACAAGATGCCAAAGCCGGCGTCGCATAAACGCGTCGCCTTTTCCAGCATTGCATCGAAGACCGGTGCGAGATTGCCGGGCGAGGAGTTGATGACCTGCAATACCTCGGCGGTCGCGGTTTGCTGCTCCAACGCCTCACGCGTCTCGGTGATCAGCCGTGCGTTCTCTATCGCGATCACTGCCTGAGCAGCAAAGTTTTCCAAAAGCCCGATTTGCTTGTCGGTGAACGTCCGGACCTCGGTCCGGTAGATCACGAATGCGCCAAGGAGCGCCGCGTCCTTCCTCAGTGCTACCCAAATCGCCGTGCGTCCACCATACTCGTCGGCCAGCCGACGTCGTACCGCATTGCCCGACCGGTAAACATCGTCGGCGGTGATGTCCGCGATATGGACGATTTGCTCGCCATGGACGAGCTGGTAGAGCGCCATACCCGGTGTCGGCTCGGTCGCGCTGGGTCCAGGTTCGTAACCGCGCCAGGCGGCAGTGCGAAACACGGCGCTGTCAAAAGTTACCAGTTGACCGAAGGCTGCTCCGCAGAGGCTCAGCGCCTTATCGAGCATTGCGTCGAACACCGGCGTGAGGTCGCCGGGCGAGGAGTTGATGACCTGCAATACCTCGGCAGTGGCGGTCTGCCGCTCCAATGCCTCGCGCGTCTCGGTCAGAAGCCGCGCATTCTCCATGGCGATGACCGCCTGCGCTGCGAAGTTCTGCAAAAGCGCGATCTGTTTCTCTGTGAACGGCCGCACCTGCTTGCGATAAACGGCAAAAGCCCCGAGCGACGCCTCGTCCCTGCGCAGCGCCACCAGCAGAATTGTGCGGACGCCACCGAGATCGAAGAGCGCACGCGCCATCGGGAGACCGGCACGGTACCCCTCGTAGGATGGAATGTCGGCGACCTGGATGACCTGTTCGCCGCGTTGCAAGCGCTGGTGCGTCGGGCTGAGAGCGCGCGGCCCCTGTCGAAGAAACTCGGCGTAACGCGGTGGCGCGCCCAGAACCGCTGAAGCCTCCATCTGGTCGCCGTGGTAGGTCCACAAAACGCCGATCTCGGCCTCGCAGAGATGCGTCGCCTTTTCCAGCATTGCGTCGAAGACCGGCGTGAGGTCGCCGGGCGACGAGTTGATGACTTGCAATACCGCCGCGGTCGCAGTCTGCTGGTCGAGCGCCTCGCGCGTCTCGGTCAGGAGGCGCGCGTTCTCCATCGCGATGACCGCCTGCGCGGCAAAATTCTGCAGCAGCGCGATCTGCTTATCGGTGAACGGCCGCACCTGCCGGTGGTAGATGACGATCTGCCCCAGCAGGTTGCCGTCTTTGCGCAGCGCGATGGTCACGTGCGTTCGCGCGCCGCTGGTTTCGACAAGCCGGCGCGCGACTTCGCTGGCCGCCGCGTATGTCGGGTCCGCCCCGACATCTGCGAACGCCACAACGTCTTCGCCGCGCAGAATGCGATAGCCGGCCATGCCCGGCGCAGGCCGTATGGGCTGGCGCAACAGCTCGACGAATGCGGGCGGCGAATTGTAGTGGGCGACGGCTTGGAAGGCCTCCCCGTCGTATTTCATCAGCAATCCGAATGATGCGCCGCACAAATTAACGGCCTTCTCCAGCATCGCGTTAAACACCGGCCCAAGGTCGCCGGGCGAGCTGTTGATAACCCCCAACACCTCGGCGGTCGCGGTCTGCTGATCGAGGGCCTCCTTCAGTTCGGCGGTGCGCTCCTCGACCTTTCCTTCGAGGTCGGCGTAGGATTTTTGTAGGTCGTCGGCCATACGGTTGAACTCGCCGGCGAGTTCTTCGAGCTCATCGCCGGTCTGGATGTCGATGCGGCGGTCGAGCTCGCCCGCGCCGACGCGCGCCGCACTTGCTTGGAGCAGGCGGATTGGCCCGACCATGCGGCGGGCGAGAAAAAGCGCCGCCAATATCGCCAGCCCGAGCGCGAAGGCGAGCAATGCCGCAGTACGCAATGCCGAACCATAGAGCGGCACCAAGGCCTCGCTCAGCGGCAGTTCAACAAAAACCGTCCAGCCGAGCGGGGCGATTGGAGCATGAGCGGTCAGCACCGAATTGCCGTTGATTCCCTTCGCGACCATCGCCATCGGAGCTGGGGTCGGCCCTCCAGTAGTTTCAGCGAGGGCGGCTGCCACTTGCGGCAGCTTTGCGAGGTCGGTATTGCGCAGCACGAGGCTGATATCGGGATCGGCGATCAGCCGGCCGTCGCGATCGACGACATAGGCATAACTGTGCTCGCCGATTTTTAGCCCGGTGATCACGTCCCAGATCAGCTTCAGATTGACCTCAGCGACTGTGACACCGGCGTTGCGCCCCGCCTCAGCCATTGCGAGGGTCATGTAAGGCTCGGACTCTTTGCGGAAATAAACCGGGCCGAACCAGACGCGGTGTTTGCGTGCGTTGATAAAGCTCGGTTCTTGTGAATAATCCTTGCCGCTGCCGACGACATCCATTGCCAGCCGCGAGACCTTGAGCTGCTCATTGCCGCTGCTGTCGAGCTCGATTAGCTCGGTGATGGCCGGCACTTGGCGCAACAGGCGAAAATAGTCGAAGCGGCGCTGCTCGAGCGGACCCGTGGCCCATTGCGGGGCCGTCGTCCAGCCGAGCTGGCGTTCTATCTCCTCAACGAACTCCTCAATGCAGTGTGCCGCAGACTTGGCTTTCTCCTGTTGTACGCGGAACAGCGCCGCCTTGTTTTCGTTGTAGCTGAACCAGAAGTGGAGCCCCGCATTGATCAACAGCACGAAGCTGACCAGCCCCACTAACAGCAGCAAATATTTGCGGAAAAGCCGACCGTGCAGGCCGCTTACAGGCGCCCGATCCTCGCGCGAACGGCGCTGGGACCCGAGCAGACCAAAGCGGCCGAGCGTCGACCGATAGGCTGAGGAGAGTGTACGCAGCGCATCGCTCATGGGGTCGCCTCGCCGGCTTTACGAGCGCTGCCGGGCCGACGGTGATGCCACAACCTCAGCGACTATAGCCGATCTGCAACTCAGCCGATACCGCTGCGTTGCCTTCCGCAGCACGCGACGGTCTCCCGCACTCGACCCGGGCTCCGGCCCTGTTCCTCCTGTTTTTTCAGGAGAAGAACAGGTGGGTCGGTCTCGGCTCGGCATCGCGGCCATCCTTTTTATCTCATTCGTCAGCTATTGTCAATATAACAATTGTGTTTTATACAACGATCCCTCGGGGTTGAAATCAAGAACACCTCACTCGATGACCTCGTCGGCGCGGGCGAGGATCGATTGGGGGATCGTCAGGCCGAGCGCCTTGGCGGTCTTGAGATTGACGACTAGCTCTAATTTGGTCGCCTGCTCGACCGGCAGATCGGCCGGCTTGGCGCCCTTGAGAATCTTTCCGGCGTAAATGCCGACCTGGCGAAGGGCGGCCGTGAGGCTCGGTCCGTAGCTGATCAGCCCGCCGGCCGCGGCGAATTCGCCCCACGGATATATCGCCGGAACGGCATGCCGTGCCGCCAGCGCCACGAGCTGCTCACGCCGGCTGTTGAACAATGGGTCGCGGCTGACGAGGAGCCCGCGGGCTTGCAGTTGGGCGAGGGAGGCGAGAGTGGCGTCAATCTCGCTTTCGCTGCCGGCCTTCACGATATGGACCTGCACCCCCTTCACGCGCGCCGCTTCCTGCACGTCGCGGATCATGCGCTCGGTAGTCGAAGTGTTCGGGTTGACGAGCTGGGCGACCACGCTGGCCTGGGGAACCAGCTCGGACAGCAGTTCGAGCCGTTTGGCCATCAGCTCCAAGGTGAGGAGGCTGACGCCCGTAAGGTTGCCTCCCGGTCGGGCGAGATCGGCGGCCAATGCGGGCAGCCGATCATAGCGACCCTCCGCCCAGCGATATTCGATCGCCACATTTTGTTCCTCGACGTAGCCGGTTTCACTTAGTCCCCGGAGGAATACGGCGGCAGTGGGAGCAAGGCCCGGTGACGCAAAGCCGAGGTAGCCGATCACCGGCATCGCCTTCTGCTGCGCGCGGAGGGTGCGCGGGGCCGTCATCGCGCCGATCAGCAGGACGATTAGCTCGCGCCGCCTCATTCGAGGACGCTCATGATTGGCGCCCTGTCTTTTAATCCTTAACGTAACACAAGACCGCCCCAGCTTCGGCGTCGTCGGGTTTCGGGCAGCGAATTGACAAAGTAGCTTGTGGAAGCCACCTAAAGACGATGCACACTGTCGGCCTGAAGATTCTGAAGAACAAGTTGAGCGAATACGTCCGGTTGGCTGCGGCCGGCGAGACGGTCATCATCACCGACCGCGGCCGTGCCGTCGCCGAAATCGTGCCGCCGCGGGCCAGGACCGGGCATGAAAGCTTTGTTGAACGCGGCGTTCGCGAGGGCTGGCTCACGCCAGCAACAGACCGCAGTGGTCGCCCCCCGCCCCGCAAGCCTGTCAAGGGTTTAACATTAGAGCAGCTGATGTCCGAACTGGAGCAGGATCGGGAAGACCGCGTTTGATCTACCTCGACAGCTCGGTTCTCCTCGCACACCTGCTGATGGAGGAACGCCGCCCTCCGGTAGCATTTTGGGAACAGGTTTCCGTTTCTAGCCGATTGCTTGAATACGAGGTCTGGAATCGCGTCTGGGCACGCGGACTTGGCCAATCGCACCGGGATGAAGTCCACGCTACGCTCCGTAAGATCGAAATGATCGAACTTAGCCGGCTCTCATTGCGTAGGGCGCTGGAGCCATTCCCGGTTAGCGTTCGAACACTGGATGCGCTTCATCTCGCCACGATGGATTTCATCCGTGAAAGCGGCGAACCCCTACAGCTAGCGAGCTACGACAACCGCCTGATTATGGCCGCGCAAGCGCTGGGGATTTCGGTCGCCCAATTATGACCTTGATCAGGGCGGCCCATCAGGAGCGCGTTGATACCACCCGGGCTCGACCTTATTTTCCGGGCCAGTCATGACTCCCCTCAGCCAAATCCGCAATTTCGCGATCATCGCGCATATCGACCATGGTAAGTCGACCTTGGCGGATCGGCTGATCCAGGCTTGCGGCGGGCTCGAGGCGCGCGAGATGCGCGAGCAAGTGCTCGACAATATGGAGCTCGAGCGCGAGCGCGGGATCACGATCAAGGCGCAAACCGTTCGCCTGCAATATAAGGCCGAAGATGGCGAGACCTATGTCCTCAATCTGATGGACACGCCGGGCCATGTCGATTTCTCGTATGAGGTCAGTCGTTCGCTGGCCGCCTGCGAGGGCTCGCTGCTGGTCGTCGATGCGAGCCAGGGGGTGGAGGCGCAAACTCTCGCCAATGTCTACCAGGCGATCGAAGCCGGGCATGAAATCGTGCCGGTCCTGAACAAGATCGACCTGCCCGCGGCCGAGCCCGATCGGGTCAGAGAGCAGATCGAGGATGTGATCGGTCTCGATGCCGACGACGCGATCCTGATCTCGGCCAAGACCGGGATCAATATCGGCCAGGTGCTCGAGGCATTGGTCACCCGCTTGCCGCCGCCCACGGGCGACGCCGATGCACCGCTCAAGGCGCTGCTCGTCGATAGCTGGTATGATCCGTATCTTGGCGTCGCAATTCTGGTACGGGTCAAGGATGGGTTGGTCGCGGCCGGTCAGAAAATCCAGCTGATGGCAACTGGTGCGGTTCACACCATCGAGCGGGTCGGCGTGTTCACCCCGAAAGGCGTCGCCGCCGAGGCGTTGGGGCCAGGCGAGGTCGGCTTTATCACCGCCGGCATCAAGACCGTCGCCGATTGCCGGGTCGGCGATACGATCACTGAGGGCCGCCGACCAGCAGTCGCTCCGCTGCCCGGCTTCAAGCCAGTGCAGCCCGTGGTCTTCTGCGGCCTCTTCCCGACCGATGCGGCCGACTACGAACGGCTGCGCGACAGCCTCGCTAAGCTGCGGCTTAACGATGCGAGCTTCGAATACGAGCCCGAAACCTCGGTGGCGCTCGGCTTCGGCTTCCGTTGCGGCTTTCTCGGCCTCCTTCATCTCGAAATTATCCAGGAGCGGCTGGCACGCGAATTCGACCTCGACCTGCTGGCGACCGCCCCGTCGGTCGTCTACCGGGTGCATCTGACGAACGGCACGGTGCGCATTCTCCACAATCCGGCCGACATGCCCGATCCGGTGCGTATCGATCACATCGAGGAGCCCTGGATCAAGGCGACGATCCTGGTGCCCGATGCCTATCTCGGGCCGATCCTCGCATTGTGCGAAGAGCGCCGGGGCGTGCAGGTTGATCTGACCTATGCCGGCAACCGGGCGATGCTGGTCTATCGGCTGCCGCTCAACGAGGTTGTCTTCGACTTTTACGACCGACTGAAATCGGTCAGCCGCGGCTATGCCAGCTTCGACTACCAGCTCGACGGCTACAGCGAGGGCGACCTCGTCTTGATGAACATCCTCGTCAATGGCGAGCCGGTCGACGCGTTGTCGATCATCGTCCATCGCCAGCAGGCCGAACGGCGCGGCCGCGCGTTGTGTGAGCGGTTGAAGGATTTGATCCCGCGCCAGCTGTTCCAGGTCGCAATCCAGGCGGCGATCGGCGGGAAAGTCATCGCCCGCGAGACGGTCAAAGCCCTGCGCAAGGACGTTCTCGCCAAATGCTATGGAGGCGACGTGACCCGTAAGCGCAAGTTGTTGGAAAAGCAGAAGGAAGGTAAGAAACGAATGCGCCAGTTCGGCAAGGTCGAGATCCCGCAATCGGCCTTTATCGCCGCCCTCAAGATGGGCGACGGCTGACCGGGAAACCGGATCGCGAACGCCGGCTGGAAAGGACGAGTATCAAGAGACCAAGCGCAATGAATACCGCCGAGGCCCAGCACAACAGGACGGAAACAATAATCGGGTCCCACAGAAACGGGTGGATGTAGCGCTGCACCACGGCCTGGATGAGGTTGAGGCTCGACGGGCTGATGTCGAACCACAGCTGGCCGAGCGCGATCGGCGCCCAATGTGCCGTGTCGATCCAGACCAGCCCATCGCGCACCAGCACCGAAAGGCCGGCGAGCAGGACGATCCACCCGATGATGCGCCCTATCATCGGTGCAATCCGGCAAGTGTGAGTTCGTTATCGCCGCCCATGGTCGTCACCACCGCCCAGCAGCCCGTCATGTTGACGTTCGATCAACGGTATTTCAATGGCCTATCCGGGATTTGCCCAGTCATCGAACCGTAATCTTGACGGCTGGCGGCTGCTCTGCGGATAATCGCCTTGTCCAAGGGGTGCCCTGACAGGGGGCTGAGATGCCGCCGGCTCGATCGATGCTGCAATCGGCACGATTGAGGCGCGGAAACCCTTCGAACCTGATCCGGGTCGTGCCGGCGTAGGGACAGGAACACCTCGGCAAAAGCCGACCTCCTCCTCGCAGATACTCCCGGGTCTTCGTTCCACTGGCGCAACGGAGATCCACCATGCCCGATTCCGCTCCACTCCCATCCGCGAAGCTCATGCCGAAGGTCGAGGAGCTTCGGGTTACGACCGGACCATTCCCGGCCTCGCGCAAGCTCCATGTGCAAGGCCGGCTTCATCCCGAAATCTCGGTCGCGATGCGCGAGATCGACCTGACCCCGTCGGCCGGCGAGCCGCCGGTTCGCGCTTACGACACCTCCGGCCCCTATTCCGATCCGGCTGTCGCGATCGACATCAACCGAGGCCTTCCTGAACTGCGCAAACCGTGGATTCTGGCGCGCGGCGACGTCGAGTTTTACGAGGGCCGCGAGGTCAAGCCAGAAGACAACGGGTTGCGCCGCGGCGAGGCGAGCGCCGTGTCGCTGTTCGATCGCGGACGCCGCCAAGTGCTGCGCGCCAAACCAGGTGCTGCCGTAACCCAGCTCGCCTACGCCCGGCGCGGGATCATCACGCCCGAGATGGAATACATCGTGATACGCGAAAATCTCGGCCGTGAGAAATTGCGGCGCGACGGCGCCGTTGACGGCGAGTCGTTCGGGGCATCGATCCCGGAATATGTGACGCCGGAATTTGTCCGCGACGAGATCGCGCGAGGCCGCGCGATTATCCCAAACAACGTCAACCACTCGGAAACCGAACCGATGATCATCGGCCGGAATTTCCTGGTCAAGGTCAACGCCAATATCGGCAATTCGATTGTCACCTCCTCGGTCGCTGAGGAGGTCGAGAAGATGGTGTGGGCGACACGCTGGGGTGCCGACACGGTCATGGATCTGTCGACCGGTCGCAACATCCATACGATCCGCGAATGGATCATCCGCAACTCGCCGGTGCCGATCGGCACCGTGCCGATCTATCAGGCGCTCGAAAAGGTCGGCGGCAAGGCCCAGGAGCTGACCTGGGAATTGTTCCGCGACACGTTGATCGAGCAGGCCGAGCAGGGCGTCGATTACTTCACGATCCACGCCGGTGTACGGCTCGCCTACATCCCGCTGACCGCCGCACGCGTCACCGGCATCGTCTCGCGCGGCGGCTCGATCATGGCGAAATGGTGCCTCGCCCATCACCAGGAGAGCTTCCTTTACACCCATTTCCGCGAGATCAACGAGATCATGCGGGCTTACGACGTGAGCTACTCCTTGGGCGACGGCCTGAGGCCGGGATCGATCGCCGACGCCAACGACCGCGCACAGTTTGCCGAGCTCGAAACCTTGGGCGAGTTGACCAAGCTCGCCTGGGAGGACGGCGTGCAGGTCATGATCGAAGGCCCCGGCCACGTGCCGATGCACAAGATCAAGATCAATATGGAAAAACAGCTCGAGGAATGCGGCGAGGCGCCGTTCTATACGTTGGGGCCGTTGACCACCGACATCGCGCCTGGTTACGACCACATCACGAGCGGCATCGGCGCGGCGATGATCGGCTGGTTTGGCACGGCGCTGCTCTGCTACGTCACGCCCAAAGAGCATCTGGGACTGCCCGACCGCGACGACGTCAAGACCGGCGTCATCACCTATAAGATTGCGGCGCATGCGGCCGATCTCGCCAAGGGCCATCCGGCGGCGCGCGAGCGGGACGACGCGCTGTCGCGGGCGCGCTTCGAGTTTCGCTGGCGCGACCAGTTCAACCTGTCGCTCGACCCTGAAACGGCCGAGAAGTTCCACGACCAGACCCTGCCGGCCGACGGCGCCAAGCTCGCGCATTTCTGCTCGATGTGCGGCCCCAAATTCTGCTCGATGCAGATCACACAAGAAATCCGCGACTATGCGCGGGCGGGGATGGAGGAGAAGTCGAAGGCCTTCCTCGATCAGGGGGCGGAGATCTACACTGAAAAAGCGATCGCCGCGGAGTGAGCCCCCACCCTAACCCTCCCCCGCTTGCAGGGAAGGGGATGGGAGGGGGCCCTCCCGGTAAGGAAGCCCGACGCTATCCGGAGCGCCCAATTGTCGGCGTGCTTGCCGTGGTGATGCGGGGGGATCGCGCTCTCGTCGTGCGCCGCGCCAACCCGCCGATGTCCGGTCGCTGGGGTTTTCCCGGCGGCGTCCTCGAATTGGGCGAGACCGTTGCCCAGGGAGCGATGCGCGAGCTTTACGAGGAAACCGGCGTCAAAGCGGAAGCGGCTAGTCCGCTGACGGTCATCGACACGATCGACCGTGATAAGGAAGGCCGCGTCCGCTACCACTACACGCTGGTCGCGGTCATCGGTCACTGGCGGTCGGGAGAGGGAGTCCCGGGTGACGACGCCGACGAAGTCGCGTGGCTGACCCGCGCCGAGATCGTCGATCAGGCTCTGCCGACCGCTCCGGCGCTGTTGCCGCTGATCGATCTCGCGATGTCGCGACCGGAGTGACGGCCGCGACGCTTCACGATCTCCAGCGGCCTTCAGTCCACGCCCAGCCGCCGGCCTCCTGTTGCTGCCAGTAACCCGGAAGCCAGTTGGCGTGAGGGTCCGGGCGCTCGATATAGCGTCCCGGAATCCAAACATAGCGTTCTCCGCTCCAGCTCCAATGACCGCAGTCCCAGAGCGCCTGCGCGGAAGGAGCCGGCGGCGGGATCTCAGCGCGTTTGGGTGGTGGGGGGAATGCGGCCAGAATTGCCGCGGCTCCGGGACCGACCGAGGGTGCCGCAGTCACCTCAGCCGACGTGTGCGGCGGCGTGGAGCAAGCCGATAGCGCCACGATGCCCAGCGTGACCGCGGCGACGCCGATCATCAGATCGACATGCTGCATGCGATCCTCCCATTGTTCGTTCGGCGCGGGTTGGCCCCAACCGCCTCTCATTGCCTGGCGATAATACTCGATGGAATCGAACCCAACAAGGCGTCGCTGCGCTGCCCACTGGATCAGAACGAGGCTCGGAGGCAGGTGATCGATTTAGGAGGTCCGGGGGGTGGGCATCGCCGCGTGGAGGCGCATCACCGGCAGCGGTCCTCCGCTCGCCAAATACACACCAGCCGATTGCATTTGCGCGCCCGCATCGCTGCCGCCTACCGCTCCCAAACCGCCCCGACGTTCAAAGTATTCTTCCCTTGCCGACATCCCGAAAAACCTCCCGTCAGGCAAAGTGAGGGATGAGATCCGAGACGAAAAGTTCACGGGTCTCTACGTCGTTCGGTCGGTCGGCATTGATCAGCAGATCGACGCGGGCGTCCTGGTATTGCCCGATCAAGTCGATGGCCTCCGACACCGTACCGACAAAACTGCGCAACGGTCCGCGGGCAGCCAGCCGTTCGCGCTTCGTCGCCACCGCGGCTTCATTGCGGGCGGCGCCGATGCCGAGCGTCAGTCGTCCCTGGCTGATCAGATCGACGCTCGCCGCGATCTTGGCGAGATGCGCGGGATTGCGATAACCGACCGCCGTAGCTAGGGTCGCGCGACAAGTACGGCTCGTGACAGCGGCCAGCCCCGCCAGGACGGTCCAGCCTTCCAGGACCGGCTCGTCGGGCAGTCCTACGCGGGGGATCTGGATCATGTGATCCAGGACCGAGAACCAGACAAAGCCGTGGTCTTCCGCCCACTGCGCCCTCTCCTTCACCGCCTCGAAGGCCTCGGCGGGATCGGGACGGTCGAGCCAAAACGAGTTGCGAATGCCGAACTTCATGACTATTGGCGCTTGTTCTGCGGCTTTGATTTTCGCCTTGGCGATGTCCGCTCTCTCTTCGCCGCGACCCGACGCGCCGCCTCCAGCGCCGCTCGCGCCCACGTGACGAGCTCATCGGGTTCGTCGAGCAGCCGCTCCGGCGCGCGCCAAAAGGAGAGGTCTATCGTGCGACCCTTCTTCTCGTAGTTAAGGGGCGGAAAGGACTCGGCTTCCTTGAAGACCGCCCGGTTGTGGTCATCAACCCGGAAGTAGAGGGTGTCGTTCGTCACCATCCCGAACATCAGCCCGTTGCAGAACACGCCGGTCTTGCCGAACATACGCCGCATTGCGACGCGGCCGAGAGGAGCGAGCTGCTCGCGTAGGAACTCGGCAAAGCCGTCGCCGGCAACCATCCTCCGTCTATCTTTCGTCAGGCAAAGTGTGGCATGACATCGAGACGAAAAGTTCACGAGTCTCTACGTCGGTAACACGCGTAGCATAGGCCAGTTCGGTTGCTGTAAGAGCGCGTCCATCGAGAAGCGCAGTGAGCATGGTCGCTCTCGCCGGCTCTCCGACCAGCCCAGCAATGTCGGCTATCAATGCCCCAGTAATCATAAACTCAATATAGCATCCGGTACGGCGAGGCCTCAGATTACCACTTCGACGGTGATCGAAGTGGGGGTCAATGGCATGCCCCGATGCCGAACCGCCAAAGAAGCGCGGCCCCTACAGCCCGCGCCACGTGACGGAGCCGATTTCAAAGTGAGTCAGTACCCTGCGCTGATCACGGTCGAAGCCGCTACCACGGGTCCTGATCGCAGCCACCACTGCCATTTCAGCCCGCGAGCGCATCGTCGCCAGTACCGGTGATTGCTCAGGGTTGCGGTGTGCTATTTTCCACAATCCGCCGTCGGAAGCGGATGGTATGACGCGAGTTGCGGCGGTAAGCGCCGAGGGTTGGTGGCCCTATTGGATGGCGGTCGGGCTGTCGGGGCTGACGTTCCTATTGGTTGTCGCCTACATCGTCCTCGTGCAGGACAATAGACCGATCCAGGCGCAGGTTAACCAGCGCCAGCAATTCATTAATCAGAGCGTCGAACAGGGCCGCATCAACGAGGCGCTAATTTACGCGCTCGCGGGAGGCGACCGTGTAAGAACCGGCGAGGGATCACGCTGACGCCGCCAAAACAGTGACCGAGGGACGCACACCCCGCTTCAGCGCCAAATGCGGCTAATACATGTCCGGAGTGATGACGTTCTGCGGCCGATTGGTCAGCAGCGCCGCCCGCATTGTCTCAGCCGATTTGACGCGCGTGTCGTGTTCCGACTCGGGAGTGAACCACGCGGCATGCGGGGTCAGGACCAACCGCCCTTCGAGCCACGGCTCGCGCGCCCGGTAGGCGTGCACCAGCTCGGGGACCGGCTCGACCGGCGGCTCGACCGGCAAGACGTCGAGCCCCGCGGCCGCGATGTGGCCGTCGCGCAGCAAGGACAGCAGCGCATCGAGGTCAATGATAGGCCCGCGGGCGGTATTGACGACGACCGCACCCCGGCGCAGCAGAGCGAGCTCTGTGTGGCCGAGCATGCCGCGGGTTTCGGGCGTCAGCGGGGTGTGGATCGACAACGTGTCGGTCTGACGCAACAAGTCTTCGAGGCTGGCGGCGCGGCCGATTCCGAGAGCAAGTTCGGCGCCGTTGGGGAGGTGCGGATCGTAAAACACCATGCGAAAACCAAAGGCCCGCGCGCGCAGCGCGACGGCTGTACCGATGCGCCCGAGCCCGATGATCCCGAAGGTCTGTACCCCGAAGCGGCGGATCAGCTCCCCCTTCACCGGGCCCCAGGGTGCCGGCGGGTTTTGCCGCTGTCTCTCATGGTAGAGGATCACGCCACGGCGCAATGACAGGGCGAGGGCCATCGCGTGGTCGGCGACCTCGGTCGTGCCATAGTCGGGCACGTTACACACCAGGATGTTGCGCGCTGCCGCCGCCGGCCGGGCGATCTTGTCGTAGCCGACGCCCATGCGCACGATCGCACGCAGCCGCGGGAACCGCTCGATATCCTCGGGGGTGACGGCATAACGCATGATCATCAGCCCGTCGACCTCGGCGCAGTCCGCAGGGTCGAGGTCGGCCAGGGTCCTGGCGGTGCGCTTCAGGACGCGCACCTCCGGACCGAAGATCTCGCGCTCGAGGCTGTCATCCGGGATTTGCCTTTCCTCGGGGTACAGCACGGTAACAGGCATCAGCGGTTCCTCGCGTCTATCGCCGCACAACTTTGACCGGCTGGTGGAGCGCGGCAGAGCGAACGATCGCCTCGAACACGGCGACCCCATGAATGATTTCTTCCGGTGTGATCGGATAGGAGCGCTCGCCCTTTATCGCGGCGGCAAACCCTTCGAGCTCGGCCGTGAGCGCGTTGAAGCCGCTGTACTCGATGATCTCGGGTAACGGTGCGGCGTGGCGGCCCGTCGGCGGCGCCTCGGGCGCCGGCGCGAAGCGGAACTCGACATCCTGGTTCGCCAGCGCGACGCATCCCTTGGTGCCGTATACCGCAAACCGATAGGTCACCGTCGTAACCAGCGAGCAGAACAGCGTGGCGGACATGCCGTTGGCGAGGCTCAGCATGACGCTCGTGGTATCCTCGAGACGCGGCATCAAGCGCCGCAAATTGGTGCAGTAGACCTCGTCGATCGACCCGAACAGGTAGATCATCGCGTCGAGATTGTGGACGCCTGTTGCCGTCATCGCGCCGGCCGGCGCTTCTTGCGGATCACTGCGCCAGTACTCCGATGACATAAACAGCCCGGCAGGTGCGGTCTGTGCGCTTTCGCAATGCGTGAGGATGCCGAGCCGGCCGTCTTGCACCCTCGCTTTGAGCTCGATCATTGCTGGGTGAAAGCGGCGCGGATAAGCGACGCCGAGCACGATTCCGGCCCGCGCCGCCGCGCCGAGCGCCGCCTCGGCGCTCTCCACATCGAGCGTGAACGGCTTTTCCATGAGCACGTGCTTACCGGCGGACGCTGCCCGCTCGACTTGTGCCGCATGTTGGCTATGCGGCGTTGTAAAGACCACGGCGTCGATCGCCGGATCGGTCAGGATCGCATCGAGATCATCCCTCAGTGTGATCCCGCGTTCGGCGCAGAACGCCTCCGCGGAAGCGCGGGTTCGGGTGTGGCCGGCGGTGAAGCGGATCGCGCTGCTCTTGCCCTGGACCGAATTGACAAGCGTGCGGCCCCACCGGCCGATGCCGACGATCGCGGCTCGGATCATCCCTTCGCGGCCAGCATGTCCCGAACGCCGTGCAGCGCCAGGTAGTATCCCGGCAACCCAAAGCCGGCGACGATGCCATGGCTAACGCGTGCGGTCTCGGAGACCGGACCCCGCCGCACCGGGTTGGATATATGGATCTCGATGGTCGGGAACCGGACCTGGCCGATCGCAGCCACCAATGCCGGATAACCGGTGCCAAAACCGGCCGGGTTAAACAGCGCCGCGTCAAAGCTTTTGTCGTTGGCCTCGTAAAGCTTGTTGATGACCTCGCCCTCGACGTTCGAGTGAAAAATCTCGATATCGAGCCCCAATTCAGCGGCATATCCGCGGATCCGCTCGTCATATTCGGGTAGGGTCATCGGGCCGAAGATCTCGGTCTGGACCTTGCCGCGCATATTCATACCCGCACCATGGATGATCAGAACTTTCGGCATGCCGCTTCCCTCTGAATGCAATCGGGGCGCCCATCGCGCGGTGCCCAGGGAACCCGATGCTAGTTGATGGGCTGATTCGATGACAAGCCGTGAGCCGTTTTCGCTAGAATACAGATGAAGAGGGGCCTCGCGCCAAGCGGGATGAGCGTTCTCACGGGCACCGATCGGGGGGTCGATGCGCAGCAGAGTCAGGGATAGGCGGTTCATCGTGGCGATCGCTGCGCTGTTGCTGATCGTGATCCATGGTCCCCGGGCCGAAGCGTCCTCGAAGAAGGCCGGGGCGACGACCGAAATCACGAAGCCGGCAATCGAGAAAAAGGCTGGAAGCGTCGAACGGGTCACCTTCCCGGATACGGGATGGAGCCCGGTCAAAGTCGTGCGCGGGAACGCAACGGCGAACAGCAACGATCCCCAGGCACCGAAGGAGAAGGCTGAAACTGCCGAGATCGTCACGTTCGACGGTGCGCAGCATAGCTCGGTAAGGGTGATGCGCGGTGAAACCGACCGCCGGGTAATGGTCTCGGGGCAGCCGGGCCGGGCGGGCGGCATGAACCTGGAAATAGTGGGTTTCGCAGGTCCGGCAGAGCCGACGGTCAGCATCTTGAGGGGCGCTGGATCGCACCTGGTCGATTCCGGGCTGTTCGGACCGGGCTCGGCTGCCGATCTCGACCGCGTTGCCTTTGCGGTCGATGGTGCCGAATCGAGCCACGGCGCTGATCTCGGGATGTGGTGCGCCGAGCCGAGCGGACCCCAGGGTCCGATGCAGGTCACCGCGGCCGCCGCCATAGATGTCGGTGGCGGCGACCGATTCGATTTAGACGAGAACCGGGCGTTGGGCCGAGCTTACCTCGTCAGCTTGTACCGCCGGTACGGGAATTGGCCGGACGCCATCGCTGCCTATAACTGGGGCCCGGGTAACCTCGATAACTGGATCACCGGAGGTCGGGTAGCTGACAAGTTACCCCTGCAGGTCGAGCAATATCGCGATCGCGTACTGCGCGAGGCTAGTGGAGAGTCATCCGCGGCCGGAGGTCGGGACCGGAACTAATCGCCCTATCCGGCCCCCGATTCCCGCACTCGGCCGGCGGTTAATTGATCAGACCATAGAACTTGCCGGCGTTCTCGCAGGTGATCTTGTGGATGACTTCGGGCGACAAGCCGGCGAATTGTTCCTCGATGTATTTCGAGGATTCCGGCCAGACGCCATCGGGATGCGGATAATCTGAGCCCCACATCAAAGTTTCGACCCCGATATCCTCGACCAGCTTGGCGCCTATCCGATCGAACTGGAATGTCGCTCGGCACTGGCGACGCCAGTATTCGCTTGGCTTCAGCCTCATCAAATCGCGGAAGCGATCCTCGAACTCGAAATCCATGCGGTCGAGCGCATAGGGCAGCCACCCGATACCGCTCTCGCCCAAGCCGATGCGGAGATTCGGGTAGCGTTCGAGGACGCCAGCGCCAATGATCGCAGCAATGATGTTGATCAAGTTCATCTGAAACCCGGCAACGCTAGTGAACTGGGCCTTCCGGCGAAGATCCCCACTGAGGCTCTCACGGACGCTCGCCGGCATCGCGGGAAAGGTGTGGAAGTGGAGGGGTAATTGCACGTCGTTGACCGCTTTCCATAAGGGCTCCCACACCGGATGCCACATCGGCTCCATATCCCATGAGCAAGAGAGCTCAAGCCCTTTGAGGCCTAGCTTGGCGACGCGGTAGACCTCCTTTACGGCGGCGTCGATATCGCCATAGGGCAGGCAAGCGAGGCCGATCTGGCGATCGGGATAATGGCTGCAGAAGCCCTTGAGCCAGTCGTTGTAGATGCGCAGCATTTCGTTCGCCGCTTCGTGGTCCCGGACTCGGGACGCGACGCCGAGAATGCCAAAAATGATCTCCGCATCGACGCCGTCGCGGTCCATGTCCTTGATCCGTTGATCGGGGTCGCCAGGACGCCGCACGCCTTTCTTGCCGTCCTCATAGAGGCCCGTCTCGGCCATCTTGTCGACGCGGTAATTCTGCCCGGGAACGACCTTTCCGCCGACCGATCCAACGCCGCCGACCAGACCCATCTTGATACCGGCCTTGGTGACCCATTGCGGACCGTCGGGGCTATCCTCCACGTAAGGCATGCGGTCCTGCAATTCTCGCTTCGCCTCTGAGATGAACAATTCCCCCGGGAGCCACGGAAGATCGAGGTGGCAATCGGCCGAGATTCGCCGGTACTGCATAGGTTGTCCTCCGCCTTTATGAACAGGCCGCAGCCGCACGCCTTGTCGCTCATATTATGTTCATACGAAACCCAGTGCTATCCCTCGTTATGAAGCCGTCCGATTCCTTTCGGAATAGCCTGCAACGATAACCGTTCCCTAATCCTCGGCGACGATCATCTTCCCGTTGGCTTGCTCCCCCGCGGATTTCTCGCGGCATAGTAGCACGGGGCATTGTCCGCGACGCTGTCCGGAGCGTAGGCTCCTCGCGGGCGGTATGCGCGGGCTCATCTAGGGCAGGCCGGAATCGAGAGGGTGTTGACTGGATGGTAACGAACATTGGTTCACGCGATCCCGCAGAACCAGAGCAATCACCCTCGTTGGACGATCACGACGTCGAGGAATTCAAGGGGACAGTTCTGGCCAAGCTGACCTTGTCGGTTGGAAAGGATGCCGGGACTGCGACCGACCGGGACTGGTTTGTCGCGACCGCACTCGCCCTGCGCGACCGCATTATCCATCGCTGGCTCACGGTGGAGCGCTTCAGTCATGCCAAGGGCCACAAGCGCGTCTATTACATGTCGCTGGAATTTCTGATCGGCCGGCTATTCAACGACATCGTCGGAAATCTCCGATACAGCGATGTCGTCCGGATTGCGCTCGGCGATCTCGGAGTCGATCCGGGCCGAATGCGCTGCGCCGAACCTGATGCAGCGCTTGGCAATGGCGGTCTTGGTCGTCTTGCGGCGTGCTTTTTGGAAAGTATGGCGAGCCTTGGCATCCCGGCCTGCGGATATGGAATCCGTTATGATCACGGCCTCTTCCAGCAGGTGATCAAAGATGGCTGGCAGCAGGAGCATCCCGAACACTGGCTTTCATTCGGCAATCCGTGGGAATTTGAACGTCCTGAGGTGATCTACGACATCCAGTTCGGCGGCTGGGTGGAGAAGGTCAGCTCAGCCAAAGGCCGCTCACAATCCATATGGCACCCGGAAGAAACGATCAAGGCAGTCGCCTATGACACCCCGATTGTTGGTTGGCGGGGTCGGCACGTCAATCCGTTGCGGCTGTGGTCTGCTCGTGCAGTCGATCCCCTGCACCTCGATGTGTTCAACGAAGGCGATCACCTCGGTGCTCTGTCGCAGCAGGCGCGGGCCGAGGCGATCTCCAAAATTCTTTATCCGAGCGACGACACGCCGTCGGGGCGAGAGCTGCGTCTGCGGCAGGAATATTTTTTTGTTTCCGCTTCGCTGCAGGATCTCGTGCGCCGACACATGCGGACCTTCGGCAGCCTCTATTCGCTTCCGGAGCAGGCCGCGATCCAACTCAACGATACGCATCCGAGCATCGCGATCGCCGAGTTGATGCGCATTCTTGTCGATCTTCACAACGTTCCGTGGGACGGGGCTTGGAAGATCACCGTCGGCACATTCTCCTATACCAATCATACACTGCTGCCTGAGGCATTGGAGAGCTGGCCAGTGCGGCTGTTCGAACGCATTCTCCCCCGGCATCTCGAGATAATCTACGCAATTAATGCGCGTCACCTGGAGGCGGCGAGGCTGGGTGGTCACCTCGATCCGGATCTCCACGCCGATGTCTCGCTGATCGATGAGAGTGACGGGCGGCGAGTGAGAATGGGACACCTAGCGTTTGTCGGCTCGCATCGGGTGAACGGGGTATCGAAGTTACATACCGAACTGATGCGGCAGAGCGTGTTCAGCGACCTTCACCTTCTATACCCGAACCGCATCGTCAATAAGACCAACGGGATTTCGTTCCGTCGCTGGCTGCATCAGGCCAATCCAGGTCTGACCAGCTTGTTGTGCGATGTCTGCGGCGCAGCCGTTCTAGACGACCCCGCCGCCCTCTGCCACCTCGCTGATCAATCGGGGGATGTTGCTCTGCAAGAGCGGTTTGCAGCAGTGAAACACGCCAATAAATTGACGCTCTCCCGGATGGTTCGAGAGCGTCTCGGGGTGCGCATCAATCCGGGCGCTGTGTTCGACGTGCAAATAAAGCGCATCCACGAATACAAACGGCAGTTGATGAATTTGTTGGAGACTATCGCTCGTTATCACGCGATCAAGGCAGATCCAACTCGCGACTGGGTGCCTCGCGTCAAAATATTTTCGGGAAAGGCAGCCCCGAGCTACTCTCGGGCGAAGCTGATTATCAAACTGGCGAACGATGTTGCCAATGTGATCAACAAGGATCCACTGGTCGGCGATCTGCTGCAAGTCATTTTCCTGCCAAACTACAATGTGAGCCTGGCCGAATTGATTATTCCTTCGGCAGATCTGTCGGAGCAGATCTCGACCGCAGGGATGGAGGCTTCTGGCACGGGAAACATGAACCTAGCGCTAAATGGCGCCTTGACCATTGGCACGCTCGACGGCGCGAATGTTGAGATCCGCGACCATGTCGGGGACGAGAATATTTTCATCTTTGGACTGCGCGCCGAGGAGGTGGCAGAGCGGCGCCACTGCAGCCTCGACGCAACTGGGACCATTGCCGCATCACCCGATCTATCCGAAACGATCAGTTCCTTGACCACCGGTCTTTTTTCTGCGGGCGACCGACAGCGTTTCGCTGGATTGGCGAACACGCTGAGATACTCGGACCCCTATATGGTGGCAGCCGATTTCGAGGCCTATTGCGATACGCAGAGGGAAGTCGACCGGCTCTGGAAATCGCCAGTGCGGTGGCGGGAAGCTGCGCTCCTGAATATTGCCGGAATGAGCTGGTTCTCTTCCGACCGCGCGATCGCCGAATACGCCCGGGATATCTGGGATATTCCCGTTTGAGCGCGGCTAGGCCGCGGTGGCGTCTTCGAGGATCATCGCGGCGCATTTTTCGCCGATCATGATCGAGGGCGCGTTGGTGTTGCCGCCGGGAACCTGAGGCATGATCGAAGCATCGGCGACGCGCAACCGCTCGATCCCATGCACGCGCAGGCGCGGATCGACGACCGCATCGACCTCGCGCCCCATCCTGCAGGTGCCGACCGGGTGCAGATTGGACACGCCGCGCACGCGGATCTCCTCGATCATGTCGGCTTCGCTTTCGACCGTTGGACCGGGCAGCACCTCCTCGGCTACGAACGGCTGCATCGCCGGCTGCGCCGCGATCTTGCGGCTGAGTCGCATGCCATAAATCAGCGCCTGGAAATCGTAATCGCTCGCCAGAAAATTGAACTGGATCGCCGGCGGGGTAAGCGGGTCGGGGCTCTTGATGCGCACCGTGCCGCGGCCGTCGGGGCGCAGATGCACCGGGCTGAAGGTGAAGGCGGAAAACGGGTGCGGCTTGATCCCCGTGCGCAGCCGCTCGATGGCGCTCCAGCCGGACATGTTGATCTGCAGATCGGGTTGTTCCAGCCGCGGGTCGGTGCGAACAAGGGCGCCCGCGTAAATTCCAGCATTGGACAGATGGCCGGAGCGGCTGACCGCATACTGCACCGCCGCCTTGAGCTTGAGTGCCGGGCTCATCGCCATGTCGTTGACCGTGACTTTCTGAGGGCAGCGCCACACCAGGTAGGTGTTGAAATGGTCGTGCAGATGCCCACCGACGCCGGGCATCTCGCGGACCACCGGAATGCCGAACTCGCTCAGCAGATCGGCCGGGCCGAGCCCCGATAGCTGCAACAATTGCGGCGAACCGTAGACGCCGCCGGAGACGATGATTTCGCCCCGCACCCATGCGGTCTTCAGCCCGTTCGGCATGTGATATTCGACCCCGGCCGCGCGGCCGCCCTCGAACAGGATGCGGGTGGCGTGCGCGTTGGTCGCGACGGTCAGGTTCTGACGCCCGCGCGCTGCACCCAGATAGGCCCGCGCCGAGCTCCAGCGCCGGCGGTTGGTGGTCGTCGTCTGGTAATAGCCGACACCCTCTTGCCTGGCGCCGTTGAAGTCCGGGTTGGCGGGGATGCCGGCTTCGATCGAGGCGGCGACCATCGCGTCGCCGAGCGGTGAGCGCACCGGGTTCGACACATGCAGCGGCCCACCGACGCCGTGGAAATCGTCGGCACCGCGCTCCTGGTCCTCCGCCTTCTTGAAAAAAGGCAGTACCGAATCCCAATCCCAGCCTTCGCAGCCGCGCTGGCGCCAGCCGTCGTAATCGGTCGGTGTGCCGCGCATATAGACCATGCCGTTGATCGAGCTGGTGCCGCCCAACACTTTGCCGCGCGGCTGATAGAGGGTGCGGTTGTTGAGCTGCTCCTCGGGCTCGCTCTCGAACATCCAGTTGACCCGCGGGTTGGTAAAGGTCTTGGTGTAACCGAGCGGGATGTGGATCCACGGGTTGCTGTCGCGTCCACCGGCTTCGAGCAGCAGCACCCGCCAGCGGCCAGATTCGCTGAGCCGCCCCGCCACGGCGCAACCCGCCGATCCGGCGCCGGTCACGATGAAGTCATAGGTGTCGTCGGCTGTTGTCATTCTTCGTTCCCCGCGATGCTTGGGGAACGATAGCGAAGCTAACCGTCGTCGTGAAGAGTTGGCAGGCAAAACAAGGGCATTGCCGGTATCGGCAGGGCGCGCCAATTTACCGTCTATATGTGGCCGTGCCCGTCTCTCCTCCGATGTCAGCGAGATCAAACTCGTCTTCTCGATCCGGCCGAAGCGCCCGACCCCCAACATTCCAGCCAATTGGAATGCCGCGCCGACCGAGGATCTCGCCGTGGTCCGCCACGATGCCAAGGCCGGGCAACGCAGCCTCGACGTCATGCGCTGGGGGCTCGTGCCCTTCTGGGCGAAAGACATCAAGGTTGGGTTCTCGAACATCAATGCCAAGGCAGAGGGGATCGAAACGAAGCCGGTCTTCCGTGAGGCGCTCAACTGGCGCCGCTGCCTTTTCCCTTTCGACTGCTTCTACGAATGGAAAAAGCTCGGCAAAGACCGGCAACCCTTGCTGTGGGGCTCGCCGACCGGTGTCTGATGGCCCGGGCGGGCCCGTGGGAAACCTGGCGCTCCCCGGCAGGCGAGAGAGTGCGCAGTTTTTGCGATCGTCACGACCGCCCGCAATGCTCTGCTTGCCGAGGTGCATGATCGAGTGCCCGTCATTCTCGCGCCGGAGCATTGGCCAAAATGGCTCGGCGAAACCCCGATCGCCCCCTTCAGAACTGATATCCTTGCTCGTTCCCTTACGCGTCCGAGGGGGCATGATCATGTGGTCAGTCGATAAGCGGGTCGGAAATGTCGCTAACAAAGACCCCCGGCTGATCGAGCCGGGTGCCGTGCTCGATGACGACGGCCGACTTGCCGCAGCTGGCTACGAGGCAGGCGCTGGCGGCAGTACGCGAGGCCGGCGATCTTTCCCAAGCGCAACGTAGGTGAAGGTGGCCTCGGTCACTTTGCGTACCTCGTCAGAAGCCAGGTGGCGCCGCCACGCCCCAATCCGCACCGTCATCGATGTACGGCCGGTTCTTACGAGCTCGCCGTAACAGCTGACCTCGTCCCCCACGAATACTGGTTCGTGAAACACCATCCCGTCGACCGCCACCGTCGCGCACCGCCCGCGGGCGCGCTGTGCCGCTAAGCTGCCGCCGGCCAGGTCCATCTGAGAGAGAAGCCATCCGCCAAAGATGTCGCCGTTCGGGTTCGCGTCCGCTGGCATAGCGATCACGCGGACCAAGGGAAGGCTCCGAGGTAGCCCCGGTCGTGCATCTTTCCTCGTATCGTCCGCCGTGGCCGATTCCATGGTCCCTCCAGGTCTGGATACGCGCTTGTGAAGAGGTTTGTTGGGTCGTTGCTGCGCGGAATGTGATAGCCATATAGCACGTTGTCCGTCGGGTGCTCGGTCCGACCAATTGGAGGTAGTAATGTCCGTTCGCGCCAAGCAAAGCTGGTTTCGGCGCGTCGCCCTTGCCGGGGCAATTCTCGCGTCTGCCGCGCTTACGCTTGGAGCGATGCCGCGGCCGGCCGCAGCGCAATACTATCCGAACGCCTATCCAAATTACGCCTATCCTTACTATCCCTATTCGCCGTATTACGCGGGGTACCCGTACTACCCCTATTATTACGGATACCCTTATTGGGGCTGGCCAGTTGGCGTCACCGTCGGCGGCTGGTGGGGCGGTGGCTGGGGCTGGGGACGCGGTTGGGGCTGGGGTCGGGGATGCTGGAATTGTGGTTGGCATGGTGGTTGGGGCCACGGCGGCTGGGGCCGTGCTGGCTGGGGCGGCGGTCACGGGGGATGGGGTGGCGGCGGCCACAGCGGCGGTCACAGATAACCAGCAGCGGGCCGCGCATTGGCGAAATGGGAGGCCCTGAGGCCGCATCTCGATAATATTCTGCGGGACGCGACGATCCCGGAATTACCGAGTCACTACCGCGGCAAGGTTCGCGACAATTACGATGTTCCCGATGGCCGGCGCATCATCATCGCGACGGACCGGCTGAGCGCGTTCGACCGGATCGTGACCGCGATCCCGTGCAAGGGGCAGGTGCTGACCCAGATCGCGCGATTTTGGTTCGATACGACAAGCGATATCTGCCCCAACCACGTCATCGACTATCCTGACCCGAATGTTGTCGTTTGCCGGCGGCTGGAGATCCTGCCGGTCGAGATCGTGGTCCGCGACTATCTGACCGGGACGACGGGGACGTCGATCTGGCCGATGTACAGGTCCGGCCAACGGGAGATCTACGGCATGCGCTTCCCGGATGGGTTGCGCGAGAACCAGAAACTCCCCGCGACGATCATCACGCCCACGACCAAGGCGGAGCAGGGGAGCCATGATGAGCCTGTGACGCAGGAGGAAATCGTCAGCCGCTGTCTGCTGACGTCGGATCAGTGGCGAACGGTCTCGAAGCTGGCGCTGGCCTTGTTCGCGCGCGGGCGCGCGATTGCCGACGAGCGCGGTCTGATCCTCGTCGACACCAAATACGAATTCGGCTTTGACGCCAAAGGCCGGATAATCCTCGCCGACGAGATCCACACTCCTGACAGCAGCCGTTACTGGATTCGCGACAGCTACCAACGCCTGTTCGCTGCCGGAGATCCCCCCGAAACTCTCGATAAGGACTTCCTGCGGCGCTGGGTGACCGCGCGCTGTGACCCTTACCGGGACCCGCTACCGGAGATTCCGAAGGACGTCGTTCTCGAAGCCGCCCGGATCTATATCGACGCGTTCGAAACCATCACCGGGCAGACCTTTGTCATGCCGCAGCCGGACGTCCCGATCCTCGCACGCATCCGCGCCAATCTGGCGCAATATTTTGAAGTTCAGCCCGATGCGCCGTTACAAGGCCGGTGAATGACCGGCCACCGGATTATTTGGATCGCGTAGCGGCGTTGCCGGCGCAAGATCACCCGAAGGAGGATCGAAGGCTGAGACTCCGCTCCGCGCCTGCCACCGATTTCTCGTGAGGCCAGCAGCCTCGAGGAAATCATTGAATTTCCACGACACGATGCTGCGCCGCCCCAACGCGGCGGTGGTCCACGGAAGCTGGGCAGCCAGTGATGGAAACGGGCTGCGCCTGCCGTAAGCCCAGATCTCGACGCGAAGCGACGGCCGCGCGCTCGGTCCACGGGCGTGGAAGCCGAAGGTATCGGCGACGATAAGCGTATTGGCGGGGACGGCAAAGGCGTGCGGTTGCGGCAGGTCTAGCGAGGCGAGCTCGGCTGGATCGATGCGGAAGGAGCCTTCGCGGATCTCGACATTCGGCGACTGGCGGGCGGCAAGGCTCATGCGACGTTCCCAGGCAAGCCGCTCCGCCGTCAACCGGTGCGAACCGGGAACATAAGTGAAGGGGCTTGCATCCGCAGCGACGTCGGTCAAGAACAGCCATGCCTTGACCGTCGGATGAAAGGTGTCGGCATGCAACAGGGTTTGCGGATCGTCGGGCCCGGCACAGGCATGGCGCCAGATGCTTTGTATCCAGACGACGGGCTCGGCGTCGCGGCTCCCGACGTAGCGGATGAGCCCGCGCCAATCGCGGGACCGCAGGACAGCGCCGAGCGCCGGGAGCGCGGCGAGAGCCCCTTTGTCGAGCGCGATCTTACGCATGATCGTGTCGCCCTCTGAGATCTCCCGGAGGGGTCCGCGATAGGCCGTGACTTGGGCGAGGAGCGCGGCGAACTGGGCAAGCGGCAGAAAATTCGGCCTCGCCACAAAACCATCCCGTTCGAAGGCCTCCCGGTCCTGCGGCGAGATCAAACCGGCGAGCTTGCGGCGGCGGGCATTCGCCAGCCGATGCGCAAGCGCGACCCGACGGGCGTGAAGACCCCATTCGTTTAGCCGCCGACTCCCGATGACGAGATTGCGCTCGAACGATTTCGTTCCCGTGGCCACTTGGGCAATCCAGAGAGGGGTCATTGCCGCCCGGTAGACGCGCGCAAGCATTTTTCGTCCTCTCTAAAACGGCACCGTTCCAATGACGGTGGTGCGGTGCATCAAGCGGCGCTGCGGAAGCGCGTAATCGCAGATCGCGAGATGCATCGACGTGGCGTTATCCCACATCAGCAGATCGCCAATCTGCCATTTGTGGCGATAAAGAAACTCGGGCCGCACGCAATGAGCGTCGAGTTCGGCAATCAGATGTACAGCTTCGTCCTCCGGCATGCCTTCGATGCCGATGCACTCGCCGGCCGTGACGTAAAGCGATTTTCGTCCGGTATAGGGGTGGGTGCGAACAATGGGATGGGCGATATCGGGAGTTTCGGCGAGTTGCTCCCCGCTCAGCTTGGGACGTGGGCTGTCTGCTACCCTCCGGCGTGCCGAATAGCGATGGATAGCCTTCCGCCCATCGATGCGCGTCCTCATCGCTTCTGGCAGCGCGTCGTAGGCGGCAATCGTATTGGCGAAGACGGTGTCCCCCAAGGGGGCACCGTCATGATGCGGCACCTCTTTTGCATAAAGCAGTGAGCAACGGCTCGGGCGGCGGCGATAAGACGTGTCGGTGTGCCAAGTAAACCCCGCATCGGCCAAACCGATATGCTCGCCGTGCTCATCCCGGATGTTCGAGATCCGCAGGATCTCGGGAAAGCCGGGCAGCAGATATTTCTTGATGATGTGGATTTCGAGCTCTCCGAACCGGCGGCTGAATTCGATATGCCGCTCGTTTGAAAGCCGCTGTCCGCGAAACACCACGACGATGTTGTCGTGGAAGCCGCGCTCGATTTCCCGAAAGGTGGGATCGTCGATGTCGCGTGCCAGATCGACGACGATTTCCGCACCGCAAGCTGCGCCGCACTTCTTTACCGATGGCGTCATCGCCCCTCCGTTTTGCCCGCGGCTGTCGCCCCCGCTGCGCGACCTCAGGACCGAGCCCTATCTTTAACGCGTTCTTAAACCATATCAGTTCCGATATTGCCTGCATCATAGTGGTTGAGGCCCGGGCAGCCGATGGCGCGTATTCTCTTGGCGGAAGCGGATAGAGCAATCCGCGAGTTCATCGCAGGCATCCTGGCCGAGTTTGGTCACGACGTGCGTGCATGCGAAAATGGCGTCGAGGCGAGTGTGTGGCTGGCCACATCCTCGATCGATGTATTGGTCACCGATATGGTGTTGCGCGGCGGCCAGGGCCTGATCTTAAGCAAATACTGTGCGGAACTCGGTATCCCGACGGTGACTTTGACCGGACGGGAGTTTCGCGCCGACCAGGCACCGGGCGATCATCCGCTTGCTCTGCTCGAGAAACCATTCCGGTTCTCCGATCTCCAACGGGTTCTGACCGCGGTGGAGAATACTCGGCCACCGGCAGTGCTTAGAGGCGGAACGAGTAACGCCGCCTAATCTCGCCAGCCGCGATCTGCGGCTGCCCGGAGGCGCGTTCGGCGCTGGTCTCAGCGGGATGCAGTGCTCGCCGGTGGCGACTCCTCGGTCGAAGGCTCGATGACGAGGCCGGAGACCGGTTCGATCCAGATCAAGTGATCCTCAACCGCTTTGACCCCCGGGATATTCTCGGCCACGACGCGCAGTGCTTCGCGTTCTTTGTCTTCGAGGATGACGCCATTCAGATCGACGACACCGTCGCTTACTGTGATCGATAGACCATCACGGGGAACCCAGGCCGCCTTCCCAAGTTCGGAAAGAATGCGCTCGCGGATTTCGGCGTCGCTGTGCGTCCCGCCGGGGCGCTCATCAAGGGTTCGTGCGAGGGCCCGAAGCAGGTCGGCACGGCTGACCACGCCTGCCAGCAGGTCGCCCTTGAGAACGGGCACCCGCTTGATGCGGCGGCGTTCCATCAACTGCACGATTTCGTCGAGCGCCGTGTCTTCTGTCACACTGACGAGGTCGTGGGTCATGATCTCTTCAACCTTGCGGCCGTGAGTCTTGACATACTCTTCTGCGATCCGCCCAGGTCCCATTAGGAGTTCGAGCCAGCGCGGGCGATGCCTCTCGGTTGCTGTTTCGCTACGATGCAAGAGATCGCCTTCGGTCAGGATCCCGACGACTTTGCCTGAGGCGTCCAATACCGGTAGGCCACTCACTCGGTTATCGAGCATTAGCCGGATGGCTTCCAAAATCGAGGCGCCACGTTTGATCGTGACGACATTGCAGGTCATGACATCCGAGGCCTTCATCGCGCCGCTCCGTTTCTCCGAATCAACGATCTGCAGCGGCCGCCAGCGCGGCGACGCCGGGTAGTTCACGACCTTCCAACCATTCGAGGAAGGCGCCGCCAGCTGTCGAGACGTAGGACAGCTCATCGCTCACTCCCGCGGCTGCCAAGGCCGCGACAGTATCGCCGCCGCCGGCGACGCTGAGCAGCCTTCCGGCCCGGGTAAGTTCTGCGACCTTCTTCGCCACCACGATCGTGCCGCGGTCGAAGGGCGGGGTTTCGAAGGCGCCGAGCGGCCCGTTCCACACGAGAGTACGCGCGTCTTCCAGAACGCTGCCGATACGGGCGATCGTCTTGGGTCCGATATCGAGCATCATCTCATCGCGCGGGACCGCACCGATCGCGACGTCACGCGTTTTCGTGCCGGGTGCCAGTTTAGAGGCGACGACGGCGTCCTCGGGAAGAACGACGCGGCAGTTCCGCTCGCGCGCCAGGGCAAGGATTTCGCGCGCCATCGCGGCCATGTCTCGCTCGCACAGCGACCGTCCGACCTCCTTCCCTTCGGCCATCAATAGTGTGTTGGCCATCGCCCCGCCAATCGCCAAGAGATCGACCTTGCCGATGAGAAAGCGCAGCAGGTCGAGCTTGGTCGACACCTTGGCGCCACCGACGAGGGCCAGAACCGGCTGCTTTGGAGCTTCGAGAGCGGCAGCCAGAGCCCTGAGTTCGGCTTCCATCAGCTTTCCCGCGGCGGCCGGCAGCAGGCGTGCGAGCGCATCGATCGAGGCATGCGCGCGATGGGCTGCCGAGAACGCGTCGTCAACGTAAATATCGCCCAATTCCGCAAGCGCCCGGGCAAAGTCGAGCGAGTTTGCTTCCTCACCCTGGTGGAAGCGGAGGTTTTCGAGGAGCGCCACCTGTCCGGGCTCGAGCGCCGCGACCACTCGCCGGGCCTCGTCGCCAACGCAGTCGGCGGCGAAGGCGACCCTGCGGCCACCGATCGCCTTCTCCAAAGAGGTAATCAAAGGCTGCAAAGAGAGAGCCGGGTCCGGGCCCCCCTTGGGGCGGCCGAAATGCGACATGACGATCACCTTGGCCCCCCTGTTGATCAGCGTCTCGACGGTCGGGCCAAGTCGTTCGATGCGGGTCGCGTCGGTTACCATCCCATCTTTGATTGGCACGTTCAGATCGGCGCGCAACAGCACTCGTTTGCCGCGCACATCGATGTCGTCGAGGGTTCGAAATCTCGCCATCCGCACTCCTATCTGCGCTCGATTCCCGGTTTTTCCCGTTGTACCGGGAATTTTTTCGATTCTCCCTGCGTCAGCGCCGTTTGGCCGAGAAAATGGTCGGGCAAATCAATCCCTTATAAGTCAATTCCCGTAGCAGCCCTAACCGGGAATTCGCGCCCGCCTAATCGGGAATTAAATCGGCCGAACCGGGAATGACGGGAATGAGGTTAAGTAGACACATCTTTGCGTACCGTCACAACGAGATACAACATAGATCCAGGCGATGGGGTAGTCTTATCGCGAAACTTGGCCGTTTGTGAGGCGCGGCGGTTGCCGGTTGGTGCACCGGAGGATGGGCATGAGCGAGGATGCTCTGAAGCGGTACATGTGCATGGGATGCGGGTTTCTCTATGACGAGAAGCTCGGACTGCCCGAACACGGGGTTCCCCCTGGCACGCGATGGGCGGAGATCCCGGAAGACTGGGTTTGCCCCGATTGCGGAACACCGAAATCCGGCTTCGAGATGGTGGCCATCCCTTACGCCACGCAGCCGCCCGAGATCGGGCGCCCTCTCTAGGAGGAGATCGCCATGGCCGGTTCCTTCGTGCTGCGGGCCGGCGAGCGCGGCCGCAGCAAGCTGCTCTCGACCGGGCCCAACGCATCCTATGTCGCAGGGCATCCGGATGCCTTCATCACCCGGCATTCGAGCTTCAATTTCCACGAATACCAGTCCGGGCGCCCGGGCTTCGGCCGAATACGCGTGTTCGGCGACGAGATCTTCAGCGGGGCAGGGTGCGGCTACAACATGCACCCGCATCATAACTTTTTGATCATGGCGTTCGTGCTGCAAGGCCAGCTGACCCACCTCAACACCATGGGCAAGATCGACGTGTTGGCAGCGGGAGATTATTACCTGGCCTCGTTCGGGTCGGGCGGTAAGCATTGCGAGCTCAACCTCGAAAGCGAGGATATGAACGCGATCTATCTCTGGGTATTGCCGGACAGGCTGATGCTGCCCCCGAGCTACCACCGCAGCCATTTCGATGCGGAGGCGGGATGCAACCGGATCATACCGTTGGTAGGAAAAGGTGAAGGCGCGCTGCCGATTCCTCAGGATTTGAAAGTGTCACGATTGGTCAGCGACTGTTCGGCAATCCACACTTACGTCCCGGTATCGCATGCGCATGGCGTCTATACATTCGTCCTCGACGGCGAGGTGACCTGCGACGGCACGATGCTCGGACGCCGGGACAGCAAAGGCATCTGGGGCATCGAGCAGCTGACCTGCCAAACCGGCGCAATGAAGACGGACGTGATCTTCGTCGAAACCGTCATGTGAATGCTGTTGTTGGGTCCTTGCCGCTCAACTTGCAAGCCGACAAGATGCTCGGCGCAGCGATGGAACCGGCGATGGATCGGACGAAAGAATCACCTCTGGCGGTGTACCAGGCCCACCTCGACAAGGGCGAGTTGGCTTACCAGTGGAGCCCGCAGGCGAACAAGGCGGTATTCTACCCGCGCGTGATCTGCCCGTTTACCGGCAGCGATCGGCTTGAATGGCGGGTCAGCGCCGGGCTCGGGACAGTTTACGCGACGACGGTCACCCATCCGCGCGACGGTGCGCCCTACAATGTCGCCCTCATTGATTGTGACGAGGGCTTTCGGCTGATGAGCCGGGTCGAGGACATTCCGCCCGAGGCAGTGAAGATCGGCATGCGCGTCAAGTTTCGCGTCCATCGGCCCGGCGGCGACGAGCCGGCCTACCCGGTCTTCGTGCCAATGGATACCGCGTGATGGACGGGCTACAGCGCGGTAGCGCCGCCATCGTTGGCGTCGCCGAATCCGATCTCGGCGCCGTCGCAACGGACATGAGCGCGATCGACCTGATGGCGCAGGGCATTCGCCGGGCTCTGGCAGATTGCGGACTCCAATTGCGCGATGTCGATGGCCTCCTCTGCGCGACCGCGCAAAGCCGCATCTCCGGCCTGTCGCTGGCCGAATATCTCGGGATCTCACCGGCATTCATCGACAGCACGATCCTCGGCGGGTCGTCCTTCATGTTTCATGTCGCGCATGCCCAGGCAGCATTGCAGCTCGGTCTGTGCAACGTCGCAGTTATCGCCTATGGCAGTACACAGCGCACGATAGGCCGCCGTCAGGCCTCGGTGCGCGAATACAATCCCTATGAGACGCCATTTCGGCCGTTTCTGCCATCGACCGCCTATGCGCTGGCGGCTTCTCGTCACATGCATGAATTCGGCACGACCCGCGAGCAACTGGCGGCGGTCGCAGTGGCTGCTCGCGAATGGGCTCTGTTGAACCCCGTCGCTTGGGAAAAGAAGCCGCTGACGATCCCGGAGGTATTGTCGGCGCGAATGATCAGCTATCCGTTCACGGTGCGCGATATCTGCCTCGTCACCGATGGGGGTGGCGCGGTGATCATGACGACGGCCGAGCGTGCCCGATCTCTGAAAAAGCAGCCGATCCTTATCCTCGGCTGCGGCCAGGCGATCACTCACGCGAGCATCTCGAGCATGCCCGATCTTACCGTGACGGGGGCATTACAGTCGGGACGGAAGGCGTACGAGATGGCGGGGCTCGGCCCCGGCGACATCGATGTCGTCGAGCTCTACGACGCGTTTACGATCAACACGATCCTCTTCCTCGAGGATCTCGGCTTTTGCCCGAAGGGCGAAGGCGGCCGCTTTGTCGAGGGTGGGCGCATCGCCCCAAAAGGCAGCCTGCCGGTCAACACCAATGGCGGCGGGTTATCCTATTGTCATCCCGGCATGTACGGGTTGTTCTTGCTGATTGAGGCGACGCGGCAGCTGCGCGGCGAATGTGGCGAGCGGCAAGTCGCCGATTGCGAGACCGCGATCGCGCACGGCAACGGTGGCGTCTTATCCTCGCAGAGCACGGTCATCCTCGGCACCACAGCGACGGTCTAGCTCCTCGTTGAACAATGAGGCGGTGAGGCAGCGAGACGTCGAATCCGTGGCCGCACTACACAACAATGATCCTCTTACGGAAAGGATTATCGGCTTCGCCATAGAGGTGCATCGGCAGCTCGGCCCCGGCTTGCTGGAATCGGCGTATGAGGAATGCTTGTGCTTCGAGCTTAGGCAGGCAGGTATTGCTTTTCGCCGGCAAGTCTCACTGCCCGTCGTCTACAAGGCCGTCAGGTTGGATTGCGGCTACCGCATGGATATTGTAGTCGAGCAGCTGGTCATCGTAGAATTGAAAACGGTGGAGCGCTTGATGCCGGTGCGTGAAGCACAGATGCTCACCTATATGAAGCTCAGCGGCATCCGTACCGGGCTGTTGCTCAATTTCAGTACCGCAGTGCTGAGAGACGGTATCTGAAGGCTCATGCTATAAATCTCACTGCCTCATTGCCTCGCTGGTGAACTGATTGGGACGGGAGGATGAAATGGCGGAAACCGCTCTGGTTCGTTTCGAGAATGTCGACGGGATCGGCGTCATCACAGTCGACAACCCGCCGGTCAACGCGCTCTCTCCGGGGGTGCCCGAGGGGATTGTCGAGAATGTCGAACGGGGCAACACCGACCCTGCGATCAAGGCGATGGTGCTGATCGGCGCCGGCCGCAGCTTTATCGCGGGTGCCGACATCCGCCAATTCGGCACGAACCGCCCGCCCTCGGTCCCGGGTCGGCGCACGCACGAGATCCTAGATGCCAGCCAAAAGCCGGTGGTCGCGGCGATCCACGGCTATGCCCTGGGCGGCGGGCTGGAGATTGCGCTTGCCTCGCATTACCGGATCGCCGTGCCGTCCGCCAAGGTCGGGTTGCCCGAGGTGTTGATCGGCATCCTGCCCGGCAGCGGCGGGACCCAGCGCCTGCCACGACTGATCGGCCCAAAGGCGGCGATGGACATGATCGTCTCCGGCCGTCACGTTCCGGCCGAGGAAGCCAAGCAACTCGGGATCATTGACGAACTTGTGGAGGAGGGCGGCGATCTGCGCCAGGCGGCACTCGCGATGGCGCGCCGCGTCGCAGATACCCGGCCATTGCCGCGCATTCGCGACCGCGACGACAAGCTTTCCGCGGCAAGAGCCGATCCCGGCCTCTTCGATGCGATGCGCAAGTCGATCGCCCGGCGCGCCCGCAATCAGAAGGCTCCTTACAACTGCATCATCGCGGTCGAGGCGGCGTGCAGCATGCCTTTCGACGACGGCGTCAAACGCGAGCGCGAGCTCTTCGACGAACTCGAAAATTCCGCCGAGGCGCGGGCCCTGCGCTATGCCTTTTTCGCCGAGCGTGAGGTCGCCAAGCTCCCCGACATCCCGCGCGAGACACCGCTGCGCCCGATCAAGACCGCGGCGATCGTCGGCGCCGGCACGATGGGCGGCGGCATTGCGATGAGCTTTGCCGAATTCGGTTTTCCGGTGAGGCTTCTCGAGGTGAGCCAGGAGGCGCTCGACCGCGGCCTTGCTCGCATCCGTGCCAATTACGAGACGAGCGTCAAGCGCGGCAGCCTCACCGAGGCCGAGATGAACCGCCGCCTGGCGCTGATCGAGCCGGTCACGAGTTATGACGACATCGCGCAATGCGACGTCGTCATCGAAGCTGTGTTCGAGCGCATTCCCGTGAAGGAGGAGGTGTTCAAGAAGCTCGACGAGGTCATGAAGCCGGGCGCGCTGCTCTACACGAACACCTCGGGCATCGACATCGACATCATGGCCAATTCCACGAAGCGTCCGCAGGACGTAGCCGGCACGCATTTCTTCGCTCCGGCCAATGTTATGAAGCTTTTCGAGGTTGTGAAAGGAGCAAAGAGCGCGCCCGACACTCTGGCGACGGCAATGGATCTCGGCCGCAAAATTGGAAAGATCAGCGCGATGGCGGGCAATTGCGACGGCTTTGTCGCCAACCGCAGCCGAACGCCGTTTGGCACCGAGATGAACATCATGGTCGAGGAAGGGGCGCTCCCCGAGCAGGTCGACAAGGTGATGGTCGATTTCGGCTATCCGATCGGCCCGTTTGCGACGGCCGATCTCTCCGGGCTCGACATCGGCTATGACAGCCGCCAGCGCCGCGCCGCCGAGAACCCGAATTATCGGAAAATGCCGATCGCCGACGCGATCGTCGAAATGGGGCGCTTGGGGCAAAAGACCGGGGCGGGCTGGTTTCACTACGAGAAGGGCGACCGCACCCCGCATCCCGATCCCGAGGTTGCGCGCATCATCAAGGAAAAAGCGGCCGAAATGGGGGTCGAGCAGCGCAATTTCGCCAACGAGGAAATCCTGCACCGGCTCCTCTTCGCGTCGGTCAACGAGGCCTGCAAGATCCTCGAAGAAGGCAAGGCCTACCGCGCCAGCGACATCGATGTGATGTGGCTAGGCGGCTTCAACTTCCCGCGCTACCGCGGCGGGCTAATGTACTGGGCCGACGGCATCGGCGTCGCCGAGGTCTACCGCCAGATCCAGGCCTGGCACCAGCAATACGGCGAACGCTGGGCCCCCGCCGCCCTCCTACGCCGCCTCGCCGAAACCAACACCCCGCTACGCGAAGCCAAACCCGGCCGGGCGATGTGAACGCGGCTGCGGCAAGAGGGGTAAATGGCGATCGATGTCGAAACTCTTTCTGTCGGTGAACTCGAAAATCTAATTCAGAACCATCGCAGAAAACGCGCTACTGACGCATTGCTCTATGTCGATGCGCTTCGCGAATTGGAAAAGCGCAAAGGAAAGGGGCTCGATTTTGATAAATCGCTATCGATCATATTGGAAGCCGCTAAAGGGCGGCGCTTTCTTAGTTACAAAGAGCTTGCCGACGCCAGTGGTGCCGATTGGGGTCAAGTCCATTACGCAATCGGAGAGCATCTCTGGAGGCTGGTGGAATATGCCGATCGGAAAGGCTGGCCGCTTTTGAGCTCTATCGTTGTCAATAAACCGAATGTTACTACGGGCAAAATGGAACCCGAGACTTTAAAGGGCTTCATCGCTGCCGCTCGGCTGCTTGAAAAGCGAATCATCGACGAGGAGGGCTTCCTTAGGGAAGAACAAGAGCGCGTATTCGCGTGGGCCGAAAGGCAACAAGCTGCCACCCTGCTTTAGGAGAAGGTGTTCTGTCGGGTCGAGGTAACGCCGTCTGGATAAATGGGTGTGCATGCAGGCGTTGGCGCAGCGCGATGTGACGTCCACCAATCTTAAGTTTTAGCCTCCTCGGCACGGTTTCATCAGACGGGCGTTAGGTGATCGCGCTCTTAGAGCTGTGCGAACCATGTCTCATCGACGACCATCCGTTCTACCAGCTCAGCACTGACTCCGCGCCAAGGGCTACCGCGCCAGCGACATCGACGTGATGTGGTTCAAGGGCTTTGGTTTTCCGCTATCGCGGCGGGTTGATGTATTGGGCCGACGGCACTGGCGTTGCCGTGGTCT
>Ga0306925_10000069_pt1 | contig 50818 bp, 36 predicted proteins | sample flu12Cox44000176_FD_203755 | JGI IMG/M metagenome (GOLD analysis project Ga0306925, IMG submission 203755) | Lab enrichment of tropical soil microbial communities from Luquillo Experimental Forest, Puerto Rico - flux8day.12C.oxic.44.000.176 (v2)... | ecosystem: Environmental > Terrestrial >... | reverse complement strand
CGAAAGGGGATCTTGGCCGGTGGCAATCCGGTGGCAAAATGTCTCGGAGGGCCCGGTCGGCGATTGTTAACGATCGCGGGCGTGACGGGAATTTTCCTTGTCAATCAATCGTCTGGCGGAGAGGGAGGGATTCGAACCCTCGGTCCCCCGCAAGAGGGACAACGGTTTTCGAGACCGCCCCGTTCGACCGCTCCGGCACCTCTCCGTGCGCGATCCGGGAAGGGCGGCGACACTAGCCGATGGCGAGGGTGCCTGCAACCGGCAAGCGGTTTCTTTCGGGGGCTCGGCACGGTTAATATCGGCTCGGGGAGAGGGAAGCGAGCGATGCCGGCGATCGGGGCGAAGCGGGTCGGGGTGATCGGTGCCGGCATGGTCGGGGTGTGCGCGGCGAGCTGGCTGCAGCGCGACGGCCACAGCATCTTTCTAATCGAGGCGGCAGAACCCGGCCGCGGGGCTTCGTTCGGCAATGCCGGGTGCTTCAACGGCTCCTCGGTGACCCCGCTGGCGATGCCGGGGATGATCCGCAATGTGCCGCGCTGGCTCTTCGACCCACTCGGCCCATTGTCGTTGCGCTGGGGCTATCTGCCGGCGATCGCCCCTTGGCTCGTCCGCTTCGTGCGCGCCGGCACGCCTGAGAAAGTGCGTGCCCAGGCACGGGCACTGCGTCCTCTGGTCGGCCCGACCCTCGACGCGCTGAAACCGCTGGTCAGTGCCGCCGGCGCCGAGGATCTCGTGCACCGCCTCGGCCATCTTTATGTTTATCGAACGGCGGACGGCCCGGAAAAGGACCGCCTCGCCTGGGATTTGCGTCGCGAAAACGGGGTCGAGATCGACGAGTTCGACGCCGACGAGCTGCGCCAGCTCGAGCCCGCGCTATCGCGCGATTACGTGCGCGGCGTGTTGGTGCGCGAGAACGGCCACACCTCGAACCCACTGGCGCTGGTCGAGCGTCTGCTCGAACATTTCATCCGCTCGGGCGGTGAGCTTGTGCGCGCGCGAGCGCACGGGTTCCGTCTCGAAGGCGGCCGGCTCGCCGCGATCCAGACCGATGCCGGCGATCTCCCAGCGGATGCCGCGATCGTCTGCGCCGGAGCTTTTTCGAAGCCGTTGGCCGCCGCGCTCGGCGACAAGGTGCCGCTCGAGACCGAGCGCGGCTATCACCTGATGATTCGCGACCCCGAAGCGATGCCGCGCATCCCGACCGCCGATGCCGACGGCAAATTCGTCGCCACCCCGATGGATACCGGGCTGCGCTTTGCCGGCACCGTCGAGCTCGCCGGCCTCGAAGCCCCGCCCGACTGGCGGCGCGCCCGTATTCTCCTCGAGCAGGGGCGCAGAATGCTGCCCGGTCTTGCCGCGTCCCACCCGGAGGAACGAATTTCGGTGTGGATGGGCCATCGGCCGAGCCTGCCCGACTCCTTGCCTGTCCTCGGCCTCTCGTCGGCGACCCCGGACGTGGTCTATGCCTTTGGCCACGGCCATGTCGGCATGACCGCGGGGCCGATGACCGGCAGGATCGTTGCCGATCTCGTCGCCGGCCGCCCCCCATCGATCGACATCGCCCCGTTTGCGCCCGGCCGGTTCGCCTAGCGAAATTCCCGATGTTTCCCGTTGAACCGGGAATTTTTTCGATTTTCCCGTTGGCAGCGCCGTTTGCCCGCGAAAACGGCAAGGCAAATCAACCCCTTGTGGGCCGATTCCCGTAGTCGCGCCAACCGGGAATTTGCATCGGCCTAACCGGGAATTAATTCCGCCGAACCGGGAATTACGGGAATTATAAGTCCTGCATCGGCGCAGGACGGCGGAGCACCAGAGGAGAAATAGAAGAGGGCCCATATTCCACAAAATCCGACTGACGGGGCATTCTTATCGCGATAGTTGGTCTTTTCTGAGGCGCAAGCAGTGGGATCCGCGGCATGGCGCCGCTCCGAAGAGATGCACGATCTCGATGCAATTCTTCCACTGCTGCCTCTTTCCGATAGGTTGAAATACGACAGACTCGGTTGGGAACGGGAGAAAAGGGATGCGAGCAGCGCGTCACACCATAGCATTGTGTTCGGCTGGTTTGGCGCTCGTCGCGGCAGGGTTCGTTCTGGGGCAGCAGAGCGCGCCGACCGATTATCGATCGGTCACGGAGGATGTGCTCGCCGCGATCGATCTCGCCAAGGAGATCGACAGCATCGCAAATCGCGAATTGCGCCTCAGCCGCGCGGTCGTGGCGCCGGGCGGCCATATCGGTCTCCACAGCCATCAAGGCGATCCGACGATCGTCTACCTGCTCTCCGGGGTTCTGACCAACCACCATGACGACGGAACGACAGAGGAATTGCACCCCGGCCAGGTCTTCACCGAATTCGGCCCGCGCGCCCATTGGGTCGAAAATACCGGTTCCACGCCGGTGACCTTTATCGTCGCCAACGTTCATCGTCGGGAATAGACAGCGGGTAGCTGTGTTCATGACTGGGGACATTGAAGCTTTTCCCCGACCCGGCAGTCTTTCCAACTCAACAGAGAGGATCTGCGGATGTCCAAGATAAGACCGTGCCTTTGGTTCGATGGCGCGGCCGAGGAGGCCGCGAATTTCTACGTTTCACTGCTGCCAAATTCGCGGATCGACCGCGTGCAGAAAAACGTCATGGACAGTCCCGCCGGAAAAGCTGGCACTGTGCTGGTCGTCGAGTTCACCCTCGCCGGCCAACGCTTCATGGCGCTCAATGGCGGCACGCGATTCGAATACACGCATGCAATCTCGTTCGAGGTGGATTGCTGCGATCAGGCGGAGGTCGATCGGCTGTGGGAGGCGCTTTCCGACGGCGGCACGATCGAGCAGTGCGGCTGGCTCAAGGACCGCTATGGCGTTTCGTGGCAGATCGTGCCGACCGTGCTTGGCGAAATGCTGGGCGATCCCGATCCCGCCAAGGCTCAACGGGTCATGCAGGCGATGCTGAAGATGATCAAGCTCGACATCGCCGGTCTCAAGGCAGCCTATGAGGGCGGCCCGGCCTCGTGATCCAGAACGTCCCGCTCCCGGTGGTAGCAACAGCGGCTGCTGAGTGGGCACCGGCGGACATTCTGCGATTTTTGGCGCGCTGCCTGGCCGCCGCGGATGCTAGGATGCGCGCTCCCCGGACGACCGGCCCGCGGCCTCGGATCAAGGGTGTCAGGCTGTTTGATTGGGTGGGGTCTCTGGAAAACACAGGTTCTCGGCCGCATGCGGCACTCATTCGCGCCATTTGGGCGCGGGGACCTCGCGGAGGGAGGGAAACTCATGCGAAGGCGGATTGGATTATTGTCGATCCTCGGGTTTTTCGGTTTGGTTACTGCCGCGGACGCGCAGACTCCATCGTCGACTGCCGGGGCGCCGTTCGACGGTACTTATCGGTTGGTCTCTTCGGCGAAGGTCAATCAAACTTATACGGCGAGGAACGGGCGGATGGCCCCATGTGCGGACCGGAGAGCGGGGCCGCTTCACGTCGCGAAGGGTCAGGCGCGGTATACCACCGCCACCGGCTACCGGCTCACAGGACCAGTCGGGCCGCAGGGCGAGCTGGCGATGCACATCGTCGCGCCGCCCAATAGCAGCAACGCCGGCTCCCGGCCAATCGATATAATCGTCAACGGCACGATCGACGCCGCCGGCACGGCACGCGTACGCCAAAGCGGTGGTTCTTGCAGTTACGATTTTGTCTGGCAAAAATAATCCAGCTCAGGACGGCCCTCCGCCTACACTCAGCGGGCGACGCTGCATCCACAACCGCAGCGCCAGCGCTCGTCCGCCGAACCGTCACGGCCTCTGCCATTTACAGATGTCACTGGGGTCGGGCGGCAGGTTGATGGAGCTCACCGCTTACGGAACGGAAATCATTGCTCGCCACCACTGATCACCGGCGGGCCGTTGTCATCGCACACAAACAAAAGACCCGACCGGCTGGGCCCGGCGGGTCTTTTTGCGGCCGATAACAATTTAGTTCGGCGGAGGGCCAAAATGGCCAACCGTGTATGGATGCCGCCCGCGGTCGTTATCGGTCTCTGTTGCCTGGTAGCGTTCCTCGTTCCATTCCGTATTGCGGCCGGGGTTGGGATAGATCTTAGCTGACGAGACCACCGGGGGCGTCGTGGCGGTCGGAGCCGTCGCCGGGCTGGTCGGCGGCACGGTCGAAACCGATTGCGCATGTGCGGTCGCACTCACTCCCGCTAGCAGCCCTAAGCCCAAAACCGTCGATTTAAGCAAACTGTGCATGCGATCCTCCCGTCGGTCATAGATCACATCTACATTTCCACCGGCTTACGTTGTGGGGCAAATGATAATTGTGCATCACACAAATGCACATTGTTCATTTAACGGGCACCTGAACCTTAACCGGCTACGCGTCTTTGATGCGTTGGTCGAGAAAGCCAGCGACCCCATCAAACTAATTGGCACAGGGCCCACATCGGCCCCGAGTCATGCGCCAGCGGCTGTGAGGCCGTTCGTGAAGCGTTGACAGGCGAGCGTGCACGCCAGCCCCCGGCCTGCGTCGCGGCAGGCTAGTGAGCCGCGAAAACAGCGACGTGCGGGCCACCTAGAGGGTGTCGCGGAGCGGCCATCCCTTCAGATTGTCGGAGAGGCGCGCGTTCGGACCGCCCTCCCTGGGCGGCGTGGGTGATCCACAGCGGCCCGCCGAAGTGGCGGATGGTGCGTTACAAAACACTTTACGCAATCACTGTGCTAAGATGCGGGCAAGCCCGACCAGTTCTGTATCTACTGGCTTGGTGCGTCCGACGATGTCTGCGAGCGGCGTTCGCGTGACTTCGTTTTTCTGATAGCCGACCAATACGCTAGTCTCCCATTACTCAGGGACTTGACGGCATTGACGCCCAACCGGGTAGCCAACAGGCGATCGCAGGCGCTGGGCGGAGCGCCGCGCACGACATGCCCAAGCGTGGTGGCCCGCAGCTCAAAACCCGTCCTCTGCTTATCAGCGTCGAAATAAGCGAAAATTTTGGTCGCATTTTCAACCCTGGAGCACTCCGTAGACCGTCATGCCCTGATCGAGCGCACTGCGCGTGACGGCGCGTATGGCCGCATTCATGCCGGGGGCATCACCACCACTCGTAAGGACCGCGATGTGCGTCATAAGTGCGAGATTATGACTCTGTGCCCGGGCAGCCCACGGCCTGGCAATGACAGCCGCCAGTCTGCAAGAGAAATCCAGTGCTCATTTGTTCCCCCGACTTGTTTCTCGGGCAAAAACATGCCATCAGGCATGCCAACCCAGGCAAAGCTCGGGATCGCCACATGATCTGTGCGGGCCGATAGTCGGCCAAGACGGTGGGACTTCCCTCGACCGGCTCGAAAGAGATCCAGCAGTTGTGCCGGAAGGTTTCGCATGGCCGTGTCCGCCATTAGCAGCCAGGCGGCCGCACGCTGCTCAAAAACTGCAACTTCCTCGCCCCAGCGCCGGCGCCGCAGCGACCGCTACGCCAGCACCGCGAAGCGGGCGGGCTCAGCGTGGCCGGTAGTAGTACGGCGGCGCGTAATATCCCGGCGCGTAATAGTAAGGTGGCGCGCCCAATACCGCGCGGAACGGCGTGGTGACGATCATCGCGGCCGTGCCAACGACGGCGCCCGCTACGCAGAACGGCCAAAACAGTGGAAACGGTGAGGAGCAGGCAGGATAACCCCACCCCCATCCCGATGGATAACCCCATCCCCAAGGGGAACCCGAGGCCCAATAGTACGGTGAGTACGCGTTGCCCGACTGATGGCGAGCGAGCTCTTCGCGGTTCAGCTGATCGGCCGTGCCCTGCGCCGCCGGCTGCTGCTGATGGGGATGGTATTGCGCCTTGGCGGTCGAGAGCGGCAGAGCGGCGAGCCCGGCGGCGAACGCGGCCGAAATCGTAATCCGGCGGATACGCATGGGGGGCTCCCGGGTTGGACCCCGCGCGCCAAAACCAGCAAGCTTATCCGACACGCGAAGCAGAAGCCTACTCGGTCTCGCGGGAGCGGGCTAGCGCCGAAGAATCCGTCCGATACGGATTATTCCCAGCAATGGACGCGCGTGTATCTTGTGTCCCCGACCGGCCCCGGCATGCCCGTGGTCGACGGCCGAGCCGACTTTGATCCGCATCGAGCTGCAGGATTAGTTAAGACCGGCTTGGCGTGATCGGCATCGTCGCAATACTCGTCCACGCGACCGGCGCACCGGCTTTCTCTGCTGCTGCTTCGGGCGGCAGGCTGGTATCCCAATGCACGCCGAGAAAGCGTCGACCCGTCACTTTCCCGGCGCCATCGGAGACGAGCCAGAGGAGCGGCGGCACCATGACTTCCGGCTGGATCAACTTGGCGCGATCGAAGCCCGCCTCGTCGGAGATCATCGGAGTGTTGGTGACCCCGCCGGGAACCAGCACGTTGACGGTGACGCCGGTACCCTCGAGGTCTTTCGCCATGATCGCGCTCAGCGCCTCGAGTGCTGCCTTGGATGGTCCGTAGGTCGGCGCACCGGCATTCAGCATCGTGCCGAGGCTGGTCGTGACATTGACGATCCGGCCCCAGCCCTGACGCATCATCTCGGGCGCGACGGCGTTCGCCAGCGCCAACGGTGCCGTTGTATGAACCGCCACAAAGCGGCGCCACTGATCAGGCGTGATCTCCCAGAATTTGAGGGGGCGCTGCCAACTATCCGGCCGGATTGCTCCCGGGCCGATGCCGGCGTTGTTGACCAGGATGTCGATGCGGCCGAACCGATCGCGGGTAGCCTTGGTGATCTCCTCGGCCGCGGAGTCGTTGGTCAGATCCGTTCGGATGGTGAGCAGTTCGGCCGCTTTTCCCTGCTCTCGCGCACTCGTCGCGAGCGCCTCCAATGGCTCCCGATCGCGATCGACGCCGGCGACCCGAATGCCTGCCGCCAGCAGAGCCCGTGTCATTGCCCTGCCGATGCCACCGGCTGCACCGGTCAGGATCGCCACTCTTTGAGTTTCGGGCATGGTATGTTCCTCCCGCTTTGCCTCCCTATCTTACTTCAGATTTGCACGGAGTGCGCCGGAGACCGCGCCCGAAGGCGCCCGCACAGTTCGACCGTGAACTCCTCGCTGGAATCGAGCCAAATCGCTGGCGTCGTGCAGGGATCCGCCGAGAAGAGGTATGCGGTCCGATCATTGACGCGCCCAACCGTAGTCGTGAGAGTTGTAACTTCGGCTGAAAACGGCGAGGGCGCGCATGCTCAAGGCGATAAGGAACTTCGTGCGACAGCGAAGCAGATATGCTCAGCAGACACCGTCCCAAGTCGTTGAGGGCGATGACACGAAGGATCTACCGATCGATCCCGAGGCCCCACTGCAGCTCGCAGAACCGCAACTCGAGGAACCATCTGCCCAGCCGGTCTGGGGCAAAGTGAAGTGGTACAATCCTGATAAGAGATACGGCTTTGTCGAGCTCTCGGACGGAAGCGGAGACGTGTTTCTCCATGCGACTGCGCTCGCCGGCATCGGCATCGCCGCCTTGCAGCCTGGCGAGACGCTTCAGTTCCGGACGGCTCCTGGGCAGCGGGGCCTGCAGGTGGCGGAAGTTATAAGCGTGGATAGCAGTACCGCAGCTCCCAGGCCGCGGCGAAAAAGCTTCAGATCGCCGTCAGACCGATACCACTCTGAAGCGAGCGTCCACGAGATGGGGACGGTGAAGTGGTACAACGCGGCAAAAGGGTTCGGATTCATCGTCATGGATAGCGGAGGGAAGGAAGTCTTCGTGCACGCCTCCGCGCTGAATCGGGCAGGCATCATAAATTTGAACGAGGGCCAGCGCGTCTATGTCGGCGTAGCGGAGGGCCGGAAGGGGCCAGAAGTCGCCTCGATCCAAGTGGCTTAGCGGATCCGAGCCGGCGTTGAACTGAGCGTAAGCCAACCGTCAACGCGTTAGCTTCACGACCAAAGCGGCTGCGGCTGCCGCAACTCGGGTTACGACCTCCGTATCAACCGCGTGCGGCCAGCGATCCTGCGGCAGATGGAACAGCGGATTGCTACCCACGAGGGTGAGGTAACGTCCGCCGGCGCGGTGGATATCGCGGGTCTCACCGGTGGGCACAAGCGTCTTGGGAGCGACTATGTCCGGTGCTTGGCCGGCACGGCCGAATTCAATTTCGGTCAGCCGGCGCAGGTCGTCGCTGGCCGATTGCAAGGAGAGCTCGCCACCGGCGGCACCGATGTTAGCGCCGAAATGAATCCAGGTGGCGCCTCCTTCGGAGATTGGGAGTTCCCAGCCCGGCCGACGCACCATGAAGTCGTCGAGACCGAGATGGCCGAGTTCATGACCGCTATTCGCGGTGAAGATCACGTTGCAGGCGGGTGGGGCCGCGATCAGCGCGCGCAGTGATTCGAGCCAGCAGACGAGACCACCACCCCGCTCGGCGGTCGATTGCCACCACGAGCTGCGCGGCGTCATAACCACCAGTGGCGGCGAGAAGCGCCGGGGGCCGCTGAACGCGACAAGTATGTTGCGAGCAGTCGTTGGTAGGTATTGGCTTTCTGCGACGACGCGGGCAGGTGCTGAGCGTGCTGCACCGGCGAGCACGGTCTCACTCGCCTCGCTGGACACATGGATCGCCGGTGCGCCGTAAGGATGACGGAACCGTTCGGCATTTAGCAGCCCCATACCGGGACGCGCGCCGGTGCAAATGATCACCAAAGCGCGATGAGCGGTGTCACGGCGCAATCGATCGTATTCCCCAGTGTATACAGAACGGGGCGACAGCTTCGCCGCCAGAATGGCCTCGTCGCGGTCGCCCAGGCTAAGGGTACCGACCACGCCGTCGATGCCGGTACCGGGAGCGTCGAATGCGGGCACCGCAGAGATGCGCTCGCCGTCCAGCTCCAGATAGCAGGCCACCGGGTCTAGCCGATCGAGCGCGAACGCCTCGCTGGCCACTTTGATGCCGAAGCCAGCCGCCTCTTGCGTGAGCCAAAGAGCGCCCGCTTCGTCGCCGGTTGTCCCGGTACGGTGAATACCTTGCGAATCCCATGCGGTCAGCCAGGCAACCGCGCGCGCTTTGGGCTCCTCAAAAGCATGGGGCGATAGTCGCATGAATCCGCTCCAGAATAGATGGTCCCATCGTTCGTTGATGTCCGTTAATGATATCAGCGGAAGCAAGGGGTAGGGCGCATGCGCAAGTTCTTCGGGTCAACGGGTTCCGTCAACCGCCTCACTATCGAGAGCGAAGTCCTCAAGAACAATATGCTGGGCGATCCGTCGGTGCGGGTGATCGATATGTACCTCCCGGCTGGGCATGACGGAGAAGGTTTGCCGCTGCTGGTGGATCTGGCCGGCTTCACCGGCAGCGGTCTATCGAACACGAATTGGGTCGGCTTCCGCGAGAACCTGCCGGAACGGCTCGACCGGCTGATCGGCGAACAGCGCATGCCACCCGTCGTCGTCGCCTTCCCCGATTGCTTTACCCGGCTGGGCGGCAACCAATACATCAACTCAGCTTCCCTGGGCCCTTGGGAGGACTTCCTGCTGTACGAGATGCTGCCGGCAATCGAGCAGCGCTTCAAATGTGGCGGCACCGGGCGCCGCGGCGTGTTCGGCAAGAGCTCTGGCGGATATGGCGCGATCACGCATGCGCTGCGCCACTCCGACATATGGGCGGCCGCGGCCTGTCATTCCGGCGATATGGGCTTCGAGTTGTGCTATCTGCCCGATATGCCAGCGGTCTTGCGCGCCCTCGCCGGCAAAGAGAACTCCATCGAACGCTGGTGGCAGGAACTCGAAGCAGCCAAAAAGCACCCTGAGGGTTCCGGCAAGGTGATCAACGCGCTGGCGATGGCGGCTAGCTACGATCCTGATCCCCCGCAGTTCCTCGGGATCCGGCTGCCGGTCACCTTCGACACCTGCGAGGTCATCGAGGAACGCTGGGCGAATTGGCTACGGCAAGACCCCGTCGTTGCGATCGAAACTCAGGCGAACAATCTCCGCCGGCTGAAGGCGCTCTACATCGACTGCGGCGAGAAAGATCAGTTCAATCTGCTCTACGGCGCCCGCAGGTTCGCGCGCCGTCTCAACGAGCTTGGCATTGCGCATCGCTACGAGGAGTTCGCCGACAACCATACTGGCGTCGATTACCGGATGGACGAGAGCTTGCCTTTTCTCGCGCAGGCGCTGTCCGGCTGATGTGTATGGTTATAAGGCTGTTTCCCCGCCATCCTGTAGCGCGCAGGGGCTCCTCGGGTAGCGGTCAGCCATGACCGGCGGGACCGATCTCGGTTGACGAAAGTCGGGAGGCGATGATGTTCAAGAGGATCGACCACGTCGAGATCGTCACTGATCAGCTCGATCGAACCGTGCAGTTCTACACCGAAGTGTTGGGATTCACGGTGAAAGCCCGAGACCGGATCGAGCGCTCGGGTCTGGGTGTGCCAATCGACCTGGTCTATTTGGATCTAGGCGGCACCGTCGTCGAGCTGATCTCATACGAAGGCGCTCCGGTCGACCCGGCTCCACAGACTGAACATCTGGGGTACCGCATGATTGCGCTCGAAGTCGACGACATGCAGAAGACGGCCGACTATCTGAGGACCAAGGGTGTCGACATCGTCTGGGGCCCAAGAGTTCGCGACACCTACTCCAGAGCGGAAATCTGCGACCCCAACGGCTACCGTATCGAGCTTAGGCAATGGTTTCGGTGAGCAGATGCGTTCGCAAAAGAGCTGCAGAGGGTGGGGGAGCGTCCAAAATCCTCTACGGAGATCCATCTATATCATCGTCTACGAAGATCCATCTACATCTACAAAACACATCACGCGGGAGTAGGTTCGCAGCAGACTTTGCGCTGGAGGGAGAGGGATTCGAACCCTTGGTCCTCCGACGAGCCTATCTAGAACGCCGGGTTCTTGGAGAGCTGGGCCGACAATCGCAGCAAGAGACCTTCCGGGCGAACGACACAGCGCTATTGCCGCCTTCATATCTCGACCTCGGCGCCGAGCTCGATGACGCGGTCCGGCGGGATGCGGAAGAACTCGGTCGGCCGCGTCGCAATGCGCGCGAGGCCGGAGTAGAGGCGCTCGCGCCATCGTGCCATTCCAGGCTGCGAGCTCGATTTGACGTTGGCGCGGCCGACGAAGAAGGAGAGTTGGCTCGGATCGAGTACCAGTCCCGGGACCTCTGCCCGGCCCAGCTCCCGCGGGACGTTTGGCGTCTGGGCGAAGCCGAAATGTAGCTCGATCTGCCAAAAACCGCTGCCGAGCTCGCGGGCCTTGATCCGCTCTGCGCCGGCCACCCGGGGAATGTTCTCGGTGACGACCCGGAGGAGCAGCACCGTCCGGTGCAATAGCTTGTTATGCTTGAGGTTGTGCAGCAGGGTCACGGGCACGTCTTTGGCTTGCGTGGTGAGAAAGACTGCGGTGCCAGAGACCCGGGCTTCCGAGGCCTCTTCACAGGTCGCAAGGAAGGAGGCGAGCGGCACGGCCTCGCTCGCCAGCCGCGCCCGCACCAATCGCCGTCCCGTGCGCCAGGTGGTCATGATCGCGAACACGACGATCCCTATCACCAGCGGAAACCAACCGCCGCTCGGGATTTTCAGCGCATTTGCGCCGAATAGCGCGAGGTCGACTGTCATGATCGGCACCAGCACGGCGGCGACGGTCGTCCACTGCCAACGCCAGACACCCCGCATGACGGCTGCAGCGAGAACCGTCGAGATGGTCATCGTCCCGGTGACCGCAAAGCCGTAGGCCGAGGCGAGTGCGCTCGAGCTTTGGAACCCCAGGACCAGGGCGAGAACAGCAGTCAGGAGCAGCCAATTGACCTGCGGGATATAGATCTGACCGCGCGCACGGGCCGAGGTTTGGAAGATATCGAGCAATGGCATCAGGCCGAGCTGGATGGCCTGGCGCGACAGCGAGAACGCGCCCGAGATCACCGCCTGCGACGCGATGACCGTCGACGCAGTCGACAGTAGCACCAGTGGGAACAGGCCCCAATCCGGCGCCATGCGGAAGAACGGGTTCTCGATCGCCGCCTTGTCGCCGAGGATCAGGGCGCCTTGTCCGAAATAATTAAGGACGAGAGCGGGAAGCACCACGACGAACCACGCCAGCTTGATCGGGAAGCGGCCAAAATGGCCCATATCAGCGTAGAGCGCTTCGCCACCCGTGATAGCGAGCGCGACGGCCCCGAGCACCACGAAACCAGCCGCCGGAGCGGCGACAAAGATGCCGACTGCGTGCGCGGGGTTCAGCGCCGCAAGCACACGCGGGGCTTCGGCGATCTGGAACCCGCCGATTATCGCGATGACGCCGAACCACAACGCCATCGCCGGGCCGAAGAGGCGGCCGACGCGTTCGGTGCCGCCCTTCTGAAAGAGGAAAAGTGCGAGCAGCACTGTCACTGTCAGCGGTAGGACGAACTGGTTTAGCGCTGGCGTCGCAATGCCAATCCCCTCTACTGCACTGAGCACGGAAATTGCCGGCGTAATCATACTGTCGCCAAAAAACAGCGCGGCACCGCCGAGCGCGAGCAAGACCAGGAAAGTGCGCGAACGCTCGCCTCGGACCGCCTCCTGGGCCAGAGCCAGCAAGGCGAGAATGCCGCCCTCGCCCTGGTTGTCGGCACGCATGATCAAGAGGACATATTTGACAGCCACGACGATGATCAGCACCCAGAAGATCATCGACAGAACGCCGAGCACGTGTTCCGCGTCGAGGGGCAGGCCGTGCTCAGGGTTGAAGCACTCGCGAAAGGTATAGACCGGGCTTGTTCCGATATCGCCGAACACGACACCGAGCGCCGCCGCGCTCAATCCGGCGAGCCCGGTGGGCGTATCCGACCGATGCTCCCCAAATTCCTCTTCTGCGGTAAGCGCCGCGTGCCCGGCTGGGATGACCTCGGTCGAAGTCGCGGTATCGTCGGCGCGGTTTGGCATCCGGTTCTCCTGGCCCCCGCTGCTCAGCGGCCCGCTTACAGTAACGTCGAGCGCACAACAAAGGTGACGAGATCTGGGGAGTGGGCTTTAAATGATGATCGTTGGCGAGCGCCGACCTGTCGACATACAGGTCCTTGCCGAATTCGACGATGTGAGGGCTTGATCCAGATTCGGCGCTGGAGAGGGAAGGACTTGCTGGGTACGACTGCAGAGGCGTGAACCTTCATCAGAGGTGAGATTGCCAAGGGACGAGAAGACACGGCGGATGGAGCAGTCCTACCACTGGATCGACAGCGGAAAACCGTTTCCTGTCGCTACGCTTTACCCGGACCGAAGTGACCGCAGCTGAGATTGGGCGGCTGACAAGCGAGTTTGCCGAGGATTTTTTCCGGCGCGTCATTCAAAGAACCGCTTGATCTTTCTGCGTCCGCGTGATCACCAGCGAACGTCTCGCTCAAGAGGCGCGTTGAAGTTCCTGGATCGGAGATATTGCTTATCGAGCCGGGATTATTGCTCGGCCCTCGGATGCACTATGAAAATTGAGAGCGCGGTGTTTTTAGTCGATGCCCGAACAATCGTTTCATGATGTGGGAATCGGCAACACCAAAGCGGATGAGCACCGAAAATGAAAGGATTGGGAGCGGCCCGGCCTTCAAGTGCTCGCCGACGACAACCAGCGTTACCCGCCCGGTGCCGAAAGATCAGGTGGGCACGGCACGACCCGCCGTTCATCCGCATCTCAAGTGATTCATTCTGCTCCCCGGCTGCTGGTTGCGGGTTATCAAGGCAGCTGCGGTAGCCCGCGCTACGGCCGGAAACCTGCCTTAAAGTTGTTTAATGAGTCGACGAGCCTGGTAAGTTCGGTCAGCTTCAGCGATTATTGTTCCCGGGAATAGCCGCTCCGCGTTGATGCGAGTTCATCCCACACTTCGTCGCGGTATGATCTATCTGTTGCCGCTCGCGGTTCTCTCCGTGACAGTCGGCTTACGGATCGTCGCCCCCGATTTGCTCGACCGCCTGTCGCTGATCTGCTTCGACCTTTACCAACGGGCGGCACCGCGCGAGACAGGGGACGCACCGATACGCATCGTCGCCATCGACGAGAACAGCCTCGTCAAGTTCGGCCAATGGCCCTGGCCGCGGACCATCGTCGCGAAGCTCATCGGCAGGCTCCGTGAGGCCGGTGCAGCAGTCATCGCATTCGATATCGACTTCGCCGAGCCGGATCGTACCTCGCCCAAAATGCTGCTGCCGCTGATCGCCGAGAATGGCATCGGCGCGGAGGAGTCGGAGAGGTTTTTTGGGGCCCTGCCGGATCCCGATCAACAACTGGCGGAGGCAATGCACACCGTCCCGATCGTAACCGGGTTTATATTAGACGGTCACGGCGAGGCCCGGCCGCCGGCTTCTAAGGCCGCGTTTGGATTTGCCGGGGACGATCCGCTCGCGCATGTCGAGGGTTTTCCAGGTGCGATTGCCAACCTGCCCGTTCTAGAAGAGGGGGAACGGATTTCTAAACCAATATCTCGATTGGGATCATATTGTTCGCCGGGTTCCGCTGATCTTGAAGCTTGGTGACCAGCCGTATCCCTCGCTCGCGGCCGAGGCGCTCCGGCTCGCCTTCGGCGCACACACCTACATCGGTCGCGCCGCGGGGGCAAACGGGGATAAGAGTTTTGGCGAGAAGACCGGGTTGACGGCGATCCGCATCGGTCCGCTGACGGTACCGACCGACGCCGCAGGCCGGGTATGGCTCCACTACGCGGTACCGCGGAGCGACCGCTTCGTCTCTGCCGCGGACGTTCTCGCCGGAAATATCGATCGTGCGGTCTTCGCCGACCACATCGTACTGGTTGGAATCTCGGCCGAAGGGGTGATCAATGATCAGCAGGCCACCCCGATCGCACCCGACGTCCCCGGGGTGGAGATCCACGCCCAGCTGATCGAGCAGATGCTTCAGGGTGCCTTTCTCATTCGGCCCGACTGGGCGGTTGGGGCCGAGATTTTGTTCACTCTGTTGATCGGTACCGCCCTCATCTTCGGCCTTCCGCGGATCGGCGCGATGGCGAGCGCCGTGGTCGGCATTGCGGCCATGGGCGCCGCCGCCGGAACGTCATGGCTCGCCTTCCGGAACGCGCAGCTGCTGGTCGACCCGGTTTACCCCATTGCGGTAATCGCGGTTGTCTACCTCGCGTAGCATCCCTGCTGGGCTATTTGCGGACGGAAGCGCGTCAGCGGGAGATCCGTACCGCCTTTTCACACTACATGTCGCCACACTACGTCGAAGAGCTCGCCGCTCATCCGGAAAAGCTCGTCCTCGCGGCGAGACGCGGGTTATGACGATCCTGTTCTGCGACATTCGGGGTTTCACCACTCGCTCCGAAAGCATGGATGCGCCAACGCTGACAAGCTTCATGAACAGTTTCCTGTCGCCGATGACCGACATCATCACTGGGCAGAAAGGGACGATCGACAAGTATATTGGCGACTGCATCATGGCGTTCTGGAACGCCCCGTTGGATGATCCCGATCACGCCAAAAATGCCGTGCGCGCTGCCCAGGCGATGCGCCGCAAGCTCGTGGAACTGAACCGTGGCTGGGCGGCCGATGCGCGAGCGGCCGACAAACCTTTCCATCCGGTCTACATCGGCATCGGGATCAACACTGGCGAATGTTGCGTCGGCAATTTCGGTTCGCAGCAGCACTTCAATTATTCGCTGCTTGGCGACCCGGTGAACCTCGCCTCGCGGCTGGAGAGCTTGAGCAAGATCTACGGCCTCGATCTGGTAATCGGCGAGGAAACAGCCCTAGGCCTCGATGATCCCGCGCTGATCGAGGTCGATCTCGTCGCCGTCAAGGGCAAGAGTCGTGCCGGCCGTATCTACACGCTGCCGCCCGAGCCGATCGAGGAGGCGCAGTTCGTCAATGAGCATTCCGCGCTGCTGACGGCCTATCGCCGGCAGGATTGGGCGGCAGCGCTGCGGCTGCTCGACGACAGCCGGCTTGCCGCAGCACGGCACCTGGCACCCGTTTACGATCTTTACCGCCGGCGAATTGCCCACTTTCAGATCGAGGCTCCACCGGCCAACTGGAATGGTGTGTTTGCGGCCGAGGAGAAGTGACGGTGTTGAGCAGGCCCGGTCACCCAAAATGCAGCGCAGATCCGCTTATTCCCTCACGGCATGGTGGAGAGCGGCGGTACGACAACTGGCAGGCGGGGGGCTCGTTCGCGTTCGCGGTCAGCGCTTGCCGGCAAAGATCCCGGAGGCCAGATATGTTGGAACGCCCGGGAGCGACTGAACGGCGAAGTTGCCCCCGGTTTCGGCCGCGCCCGGACCAAAAAACGTACCCTGTACCGCGCCGGTGACGCCGGAACCCGACAGGTTGCCCGCATAGCTCGAAGTCCGGCCAGCGAAAGCTGCTGCAATGACCGGACCAGAGAAATTGCGGCTGTCGAAATTGCTGATCGCGACCGTTCCGGTCTGCGTGCCAAAATTGTAAGTGTTGGTGAACCCGCCGGCGGCAAGATAATTCGCTCCATTGTTGGATACTGAGCCGAGTGCGTTGCCGGTAAAGGTTCCGCTGCCGCTCGTCGGCAAGTTGACGGTCGGGATGCCCGCAACCCAGGTGTTGATGTGTGCGGTGTCCTGGCGGATGACCGCGCTTCCAGCCGCGTTCGGGCTGTTGAGCTCGCCGGTCCAATAGCCCCACTGCAAGAACTGGCATGCGCTGCAGAGGCCGTTCGGCAACAGGCTGTTCGAAGGCACGGTGCCCGACGTCACCATGGCGATGTGCGAAGCCTGGGTGGGATCTCCGTTCAACTGAATGTTGATACCGTTGACCTGCGAGGGGGTGTCGGGGTTTTCGAGTGCTGCGTAACGGGTATCGTCGACAAAGGTGCTGCGAGACCGGGAGGTACCCGTAAAGCCGCCAAACTGCATCGACAGAGTGGTGTTGCCGAACCGATCGCCGCCGGAGAAGGTTGCAGCGACGCGGTTGTTGGTCGCATTCGTTTGGATCGACACCGAGCCGGTCGCGGCATAAGGCGACGTGGTGCCTGATACAGTTTGATACATGATCCCGCCGAAATCACCCGAGAGCGTTTGCGTCGTCCGGGTGCCGAAGGCGGTGTTTTGGTTCAAGCTGGTCGCCGTTGCTGGTTGGTTAAAAGCGTACGTGGATGAACTGCCGCCTAAGGGAACCTGAACCGCCATTTGATTTGGCACGAAGTTCAGGCTGGTGTCGTATTGATTTTGATCCAATACGAACCCACTGATGGGGAGTGAGCCAGTCCCGGTGCCGAAAATATTGTTGCCGTTGCCGTCTGGTACCGTGGCAGTACCCGAGCCGATCCGAATTGGCGGCGATGTCCCGTTTGCCAGGAAGGAACCGCGGATGATCCCGTCGCCGGCCAGCTTGTTGGTGTTGCTTGTAGTGAAAAAGCTTCCCGTCTGCACGACGAGGACAGATGTCTGATTTGTCCCCGGCGGTCCGTTTATCGCCAGGCTCGCCTGCAGCGAACGGGTGCCGATGGCGTTGGGGTTCGTATTCGGGTTGAAAGCGCCAAAGGGGGATTGCGCCGGAGCGACAACATAATATGGCGAGACGCTCGGGTTGGGGATGTTGCCACCGGTGCTTTGCGTGGTGAACGGGACCGGCGATTGCAGAGCGGCGTCCGGCTGGAGGGCGAAGGTATATAGCTGGGCGCTTCCCGGTGCTGTTGTCAGTAATGTCGAGGACGGGTCGGTAGGCAGAGCCTGGCCGCCAAAGATGAAGCCGCGCCCGCTGGGGAACGCTGGCGCCTGAAGGTTGGCGTAGAAGAAGGTGTTGTCCGGAGACAGGAAGCTGGTACCGGTTAACGGGCCGACTGGGCTCGAGGTGTTGGCGGGTCCGAAGCTCGCCGCTCCCGGGACAAGTGGGAACGACAGGTTGCCCAGACTGCCGAGTGAAGCGCTGAATATCCCGTTTTGCGGGGAGCCTAGCGGGAAAGTCGGAATGCCGTTGGTGTAGGGGATCCTGCTCGACCCTGTCTGATCGGTGAAGCCAACGGTGGGATCGCTGGTGGTTTTGACCAAGCCGGTGTAGGTGGCAACAACCCTTGCGCCACCAACACTAGTGCCCGTGACCGGCGTTCCAGACGGTGTCTGGTTCTTATAGAAATTGATCAACGGCACCGGAGGACCGCCGCTCACGGGCGTCACCGTGGCGCCCTGATGCGCAACATTTTGGACATTCCATTCGCTTTGTTGAACAGCAGTATTCACATTCGGCGGCTGGGCCGCTGGAGGCCGAGTTTGCGCGGCAGCGCGACGACTGGCGGCTATATTGCTAGAGATTATGTTGGCGATGCCGCTGTTCGCGACCATGGTCTCGGTCGGAATCGTGCGCGCGCCGCCGTTGCCGTCCGATCGGCCGTCGAGCTGAGCCAGCAGAGCCGCAGTCGCATCGGGCGGTGCCGGCGCCGGCGGCGATGGCGAGGCGCCCGGTCCTGACACCGTGATCTCGAACCCGGGTCGGGTGATCGTTTCGGACACGCCGTTCAGCCCCGTCACGGTGAGACCCTTGCCGTAGCCGAAGATCACCTCGAGGCGCCCTGACGGAAGCAAATTGATCAGCATCACGCCGCCGCGGACTCCTATGGTTGCCGAGGGCGTTTGCATCGTGACTGCATTGTCGCTTTTGCTCAGCTTGCCGCCGACCAAACGGAACACGCCGCGTGACAAGCTGGCCGCCAGTTTTCCGGTTCCGGCGTTCGGGTCGTAGACAAACTCGTCGATGACCATGTCCGCGGTCGGCCCGAGGGTGAGCGACGTTTCGTCAACGAACAAGATTTGGGTTTGCCCGCTCGCGCCGGTGGTGATGCGCTCGTTGAAAACGATTTCCTGCCCGAGCACGAGCCGCCGCGGGGCCGCGCCCGGAGAGATGCCTGTCGCGTCGGGGTTGACCGCGCTGTCCACGCCGACGCGCTGCTGCGCGATCACCGGGCTCGCCAACCCCACGCTGAACAGGAGCAGGGCCAGCGCGATAGTGCGGAACCGATACTCTACGATCGCCATGAGCGGGCCCCTTAAAACCGAATCTGCGGACCGAGCAATACCGAAGTGTTGGTGTAAGCATAAAGCGGCAGGTTGGACGAGACGATGTCGCGCTCCAGCTGCAATACGATCGCGGCATTCGCCGCCACCGGCAGGGTTTGCGTGACGCCAAATCGCCATCTTTGCGTCAATTGGCTGCTCGCGGAAAAGAAGAGCGATGGGTTGCCGCTCGTGTTGCAACACGGATCGGGGGACGCGTAATTGCTCCAGGCGCGGCCGAGGAAGAACGAAGTTTCCCAGGGCGTTGGGGTGATTCCAACCGGGTCGTCGTAGCGAATCCAGTACGTGCCGGCGATGGCGTAGCTGTTGTTCGTGTAGAAGGGAAGCTGGGTCGACTGATCGAGGTAGTCGAACTGCAGGTTCAAGGTCGAGTTCGTGGTAATCGGCTTGGTTGCCGACAGCGAGACAAGCTTGTCGCTACCGTTGAGGCCGGTCGACAGCGGGCGGGCGGGGGCGTTGGTGAAATTCTTGTGGCGGAACTCGAATACCGATTTTAGCGCCAGGTCGTTCCACACGATCTGGTCGTATTCGATCCCGGTGCCGACGGCGGCGAAGTATTGGTTCCATCCGAGCCCCACCTCATCGCCGATTACGTAGGGCTTGACCGAGGCCGGCTTGTCGCCGACGAGCCCACCATTCGGAAAGTTGAACCGCGGGCCCCCAGTCACCTCGAGCAGACTGAGATCGAGCCGGGTCACTGCCGGGTTTAAGTAGTGGTTGAGGTAACCAACCGCTGTGACGTCCAGCGTATCGCGGTTCTGCGTCCCCAAATCGTAGCTGTAGAGCGCCGAGGCGCTGCCAAATTGGCTTCCCGACGCTTGCTTAGTAAACTGGTTGTTGAGCAGCACAGGACCGATCGGCGACAAGATCAGCGGTGAGCCAGGCGCGACATTGGCGTCAGATTGGTATTGGCCACCAAAGAAAACATAACCGGAGAGGTGATGCCGCGACTCACTCTTCTCGATTTCGGTGAGGTATTGCTCGATTCGCGCACGAACCTCGGGCGGCGGATTGGCTGCAACAGCCCGCGCGAAATAGGCGCGAGCAAGAGCGTAGGATCCCATACGGAAATACAGCGCTCCGAGCTCGAGCTGCACCCGCGGCAGATTGGGATTGAATAGCAGCATCCGTTCGAGCGCTGAGACGGCTGCCTCGTAGTCCCCCAACCGCCCCGATACGTCAGCATAAGCGAAGGCTACGTCGAGGTTCGCCGGATCGCGAAGCATCTGCTCGAACAGCGACGCTTTTTCCGCCTCCAGGCGCGCGCGGTCTTGGTCGGAAACCGTTTGCGCGCCCACCCACGCCGGAGCGAAAAGCACCACCAACATTATGATGCATCCGACCAGCCACGATATTCTGCGGAGCCCGGGAGCCGCGCCGGTGTCGTCGTGCAGACCTCTCACCGCCTTTTCTCCCGATTTCGGCAAACCGCAGTTGCGATATGGCCAAACATGGTTAATCTTATCTTAACTTAAGGTTGGATCACAACCAAATGGTTCGGAAGAGAGGTCGCCGCTCGTGTGACGCGATGGCTGAAATCTTATACCGCCGCCAGCGCTTTCCGCCGCGAAGCGACACGTCAATGAAGGCGGCCGTCGTAACGGCCCCGGCCGCCTTCATTGGGATGTTGGTGTCCGTAGCGCTACTCGCGGCGGGCGCCGGCGCTAGTGCGGGTGAAGGGCCGCGGGCGCTTGCAGGGTTTCTTGCCGGCAATACTTTGAGCGCGGTGATCTGGGTCCCGCGCTCCGCCGTGGCCCCCGGTAGCGGCGCCTTGAGCCGCTTCATGCTGCAGGCCTATCTCCGCCGGGACGGGAGCGCATTGATTCGTGTCTGGGACGCCGCTCGCAATGTTTACACCCAACCGGCGGAACGCAATTGGACTTTATCCGACAGCCGGCTTTGCCTAGACCTGCCAACTCCCGGACCGGGCAGAATCTGCGCCGACGTTCATAGCTGGGGTCCACGAATCGCCGGCATCGGAACCCGGCCCTACGTCATGCTGGACGGCGATCTCAAACCTGGGAATGCGCTTTTCGCGGCGCGTTGACACCTCTTCCGAACCGTCAAACAGGAGGTCGGATGCTGGGAGGCTTCACCAGAAGAAGAATATTATACCCTCTTGGCCCGGCCGCCGCATTTACAATGATATGGGCGATTGCGGGTCACGCTGAGGCGCAGTTGCGGGGGGATGACGGCATCCACCTCGGCGTCGCCTCCTGTGCCGGGAACAACTGTCATGGTGCGACAGAACGGAAGAGCGGCTCGTCGGTCGCGCAAAACGAATATCTGATTTGGTCGAAAAGCGACAGGCACCACCGCGCCTACACAGTGCTGCTCGAGGAGCGGGGGGTGCGGATCGCGCGGAACCTTGGTTTGGGCAACGCCGCGTCCGCGGATATGTGCCTTGGGTGCCACACCGACCCCGCCCCGCCAACCAAACGCGGCCCGCGCTTTCAGGTCTCGGATGGAGTGGGATGCGAGGCGTGTCATGGCGGCGCCTCGCCGTGGCTCGGTATCCATATCTCGGGCGCTCGTCACAGCGACAACCTTGCGGCCGGCCTCTACCCGACGGAATAGCCCGCCGCGCGCGCCGAAAAGTGTCTATCCTGCCACATTGGGGATCCCGCCGACGACAACCGGTTCGTCACTCACCGCATTATGGGCGCGGGCCATCCGCGCATGGGTTTTGAGCTAGACACTTACACAGCAGTCGAGCCGAAGCATTTTGTCGTCGACCAGCGCTATATCGAACGCAAGGGGCCCGTGAACGACGTGCGGGTCTGGGCAGTCGGCCAAGCGATCGATCTGACCAAACGCATGGGTGCGCTGCTTGAGCCAAAGCGCGCGCCTAAGGGCGTTTTTCCCGAGCTCGTCCTGTTTGATTGCCAATCCTGTCACCACCCTTACAACTCATTGTCCGGAGAGGGCTACACCACTGGGCTCGTTCCCGGCTCGGTCAAACTCTATGATGCCAATGTCATAATGCTGCGGGTTATTGCCGCCCGCCTAGCACCGGCTGCGGCTAGAGCATTGAGCTCGCAGATGCTGGCGCTGCAGCGTGCCAGCAACGAATCTTGGGCCGCCGTCCAAACCGCGGCCTACGAAGTACGCCGGCAGGCAAACGCATTGTTGTCAACACTGTCAAGCCACGATTTCACTCGCGACGACATGAAGGCGCTGGCGGATGGCATCATCGCGCTCGGGCTCAACGGCGAGGGTATGCACTATTCCGAAGCGGAGCAGGCAACGATGGCGCTCGCTTCAATTTTGAGTGCCGTCAAATCTTCCGGCGACCTAAGCGGCGATCAGCTGACTGCGATGACCAAGGCAATGAACGGGCTCTATGGCTCGTTCGCGGCAGATGAGACCTATCGCCACGACCCGTTCGTTAAAGCGCTAAGGGAGTTTCGGAGGACCGTGCCGCGGTGAAAGTCCGCCGCCGCGATGAAAGGCTCCCACCCTGGAGAAAGGGGGAACGCCGATGAGCGGCGAAGTTTCAGCGAGGTTGCCTGAGGTCCTTGTCGCTGCTTTCCTCACCTTGATGCTTGCGGTTGCGGCCCGGGCTGACTCGCAGACCCAGGATAGCGACTCCAAGCATCTCGGGGTCAAGTCTTGCTCCGGCGATAACTGTCACGGCGCAATTAAGGCGGCCGAGCATTCTGCAGTCCAGCAGAATGAATATCTTATTTGGTCACAAGAAACCGACAAGCATAAGCTCGATAAGCACCATAGGGCGTATGCCGTGCTAGGCGGTGAACGCGGGATCCGGATTGCACGCAATCTCGGCCTCCCGGATGCCGTGACAGCCGAGATCTGTCTCAACTGCCACGCCGATAATGTACCGGAAGCGAGGCGTGGCCCCCGCTTCGAGATTTCGGATGGGGTTGGCTGTGAGGCTTGTCACGGGGCCGCCGAAAAGTGGCTTGGCGTCCACCTCTCCGGCGCTGGTCATAAAGCGAACCTCGACGCCGGGCTCTACCCGACCGAGAACCCGGTCGCACGCGCTGAAAAGTGCCTGTCCTGTCATTTTGGCGATCCGACCGACGAAAAGCGGTTTGTCAACCACCGGCTCATGGGTGCAGGCCATCCGCGCATGGGCTTTGAGCTCGACACTTACACCGCGGCCGAGCCGGCGCATTACACGGTCAACCAGAAATATGTTGAGCGCAAGGGGCCGGTGAACGACGTGCAGGTTTGGGCGGTCGGACAAGCGATCACGCTCGTCAGACGTATGGACGCGCTCCTCGAGCCGAAGAACGCGCCCAAAGGGCTTCAACCCGAGCTCGTTCTGTTTGACTGCGAAGCCTGCCATCACGCGGTGAATCAGATCCGTTGGCGGCCGCGCAAATCTACGGGGCTTGGCCCGGGATCCGTCAAGCTCAACGACGCCAATGCCGTAATGCTGCGCGTCGTCGCCAACCGCGTGGCGCCGACTGCGGCGAAAATATTGCAGGAGCACATGCTGGCGCTGCATCACGCCACTACCGAGAACTGGGCCGCGGTCGTCCACGAAGCGACCCAAATGCGGCGCGCGGCAATGGAACTCGTGCATTCACTATCGAGCCACGACTTCACCCGAGACGACATGAAAGCTCTGGCCGAGGGAATCGTCGCCATCGGGGTTAGCGGCGACGACACCGACTATTCCGGCGCGGAGCAGGCGACCATGGCACTCGGATCAATAGCCAGCGCGATGAGAATGTCCGGCTATCTCAGCACCGAGCAGACCAAAGTAATGAACGAGGCGTTGACCGAGCTCGACAAGTCGATCACCGACAACGCAACTTACCAGCCGGCAACATTCGTCAAGGCTCTCAAGGATTTTCAAAAGACGATACCACAATAGTCGGTGTAATCGCAAAGTATCCACCCGAGAATTCGATTAGTCGAGCGCGTCACCTTGTCATACCGGCGAAGGCCGGTATCCAGGGTAGCCATGGGTCCCAGCCTGCGCCAGGACGACAAAGTAGGCGGCGCAATATTGTTGGCTTCTCGATTGAAACCGCGCTCCCGATCCTCCGGTTAACTCTGTGCAGCCAGACTTGCGGCATCCGGTATCAAATGTTTAAGCCGTACCATTAGGCGCCGCAGGTGTTCCATTCACTGGTGGTCGGGGGGCAGTCGGCTGAGGGAAGATTGATCGCCGGCGGCGGCATGTGGCCGAAGCTGCCCGGGTAGATCGCATCGAGGGTCGACCCATGGCAACCGGCAAGCAAAATTCCGCAGCACACGACTGCCAGCCCGAATATCCTCATGACCTCAATTGCGGGGTGTTGGTCCGCCCAAGCTGCGCTGAAGTGTTGTCTGGCGCGACCTGACGAAGTCCTGGAGCTTTACGCGATCGGTAACGGTGAACGGCCTGCCGTCGATGCCCATGTAGAGCCGTTTCATCTCGTCGAGCGTGAACGGACGCGAACCGATACGGCCGAAGACCGCGATCTGATGGCCGGTCTCGTCGACCCCGCGGTCTCGTTCCAGACCGCGCGACAGCGCCAGCGCCGGTGATGCTGTCCGATACCACGCGATCAGCGACGGTTTCGGCTCCGGCGCGAAACCGTAGAAATTGGGCTGGCTTTCGGGCGACATCAGCTGGATGACCCTGAGGCCATTGACGCCGTCGGCGACATAAGCAAAGAGCGAGGCATTGGTCGCACCGATGACCACATCGCGCGTGTCGTTGAGCTGGCCGTCAGCGGTGTACATTGCATAAAGCCTGGGTCTTTCTGGCCGCTCGATGTCAATGATGGCGAGCCCATCCCGGCCGTCGGCGACATAGGCATAAGTGCGCGAGACGAAGACGCGGCGCGCATCGGCAAGCGGCATGTGGGCGCGATCAACCACCGCGGGGCGGGCAGGATCGGTGATGTCGACGACATCGAAGCCGGCATCGTCGGCGACGAAGAGATAGCGGAACTGGACGACGGTCGATCTGGCGCCGGGTATTGGAATGACCGTAACGACCTTCGGGTGCAGCGGGTTGTCCATGTCGAGCTCGACGATCCCGGCATTGGCGCTGACATAAAATCGGCTCCCGGCAATCGTCAGATAACGCGCTCCCTTGAGAATGCCGCCTTCGTTCCAGGTCAGCGCCCGCTTTAGGAAATTGTTGCGCGGTTCCTGGTCGCTCAAGGTGTTAACGTTGGTGAGTATCAAACCCTCTTCGGCATCCGTTATGTAAGCATAGTTATAAATCGGATGCATTGCTTGTTCTTCGTTTTCGCCGCGCATGGCTTCGGCATAGTTTTGCGAGGGGTTCAGCGTCTGGTTGCTGCCGGCGTTGCGCACCGGATTGATTGGCTGGTTGGTCGGCAGCGCGACGCAGGTGGCATTATTTGAAGGAATATGCGTGTCCTTTCCCAAGAGCGAGACCGGTGCTGTAATGATGCGCTGCGAGATATCCTTGTTGGCGACGCTGGCGACGTCATAGACGCGCATTCCCCGCGTGCCCTCCGCGACGTAGAGATATTCGCCGCGAAGCTGTATGCATTCCGCCTCGGACGAGTCGTGGCCATAGGCTTCCCTCAGCTGACGGCCTTTGTCGACATGCGCCTTGTAGTAATCGGGATATGCGTATTTGTGCAGATAGCTGCCGATCACCGCCTGGGGTTCGTCCCACTCCGTGACCCGCACCGCTTCGATGTCGCTCTCTTCGCCGACCCAGGCGTTGTATCCGACGAAGTTGACGAAATTCGTGCCGAGCAGCAGTAGCTGCGCCATGATTGCATTGTTGTCGTTCTGCTCGGAGATGTGGCAGTCGGTGCAGGTCTTGGTTTCGGTGCGCCGCTCGGTGTGAGGGTAGTGGGGCGAGAAGGCCTGGCTCGAATAGCCGGCCGCCGAGACCGGCGGCTGCTGCACATAGATGTGGTCTCGGTTGATGTTGGTCGACGATAAAACGAGCGCCGAGCGCGAGGCGATAGGCGCGATGATATTACCCTTGATTGTGCCATGACGGCCGAGCTGGAACATGTCCTCGCGCGCGACCTGAGGGTTGTACGTCGCATAGTTTCTCGTTTCGCCACCTTCGTAATGATGCCGCACCGTCTTCTGGTTCGCCTCGATCGGCAGGTGGCAGCCGCCGCAGCTCGTCGTCCACGACAAATGGCAAGTGTAGCAGGCCATCGTGTCGTTGGAATGGGCGAGCTCATTGGCGGGAATGCCAGGCCCCCATTTCATCGACGTTCCCATTGACATCAGCTTCGCTCGCGCGGCGCGGGGATTGTATTTCGGGTTCGCCGGATCGACAGTGTCCTTGACGAGCGTCACTTCCCATTCGAGGTCGGGATAGAGCGCCGAGCGCTGGTAGAGCTTGGGGCCACGCCATTCGAACCGTGCCCGTCCATCCGCAGTGCGAAGCAGTAAGAGATCGGTCCCGGCGGGTGGAGCGGCCGGCCCGTGCGTCCGCAAATCGGGCAATGCTGTAGCAGTGCCGTGGCAATCTGCGCAGGTGATCTCGATTGCCGCCTGCACCTCACCATAGATGTGGCCGGTGCCGTGTGCATCGTGGCCAAAATGGCAGTCGACGCATTGCATGCCGAAATCGACATGGATCGAATCGAGATGGACGGCCTTCTTGAATTTCTCGGGGTCGGTCGATGAGATGACGTTGTTGTTGTCGTCGAGCAAGTTGCCCTTGCGGTCGCGCTTGAAGATCGCCCGGAAATTCCAACCATGCCCGTGATAGTCCGCGAATTGGGTGTCGTGGAGTTGCGGGTTGAGCTCGCTGACATCGGCGCTGAATTGGGGATCGGCCCATTTGCCGCGCACTACCGCACCTTCGGGATTGCGCTCGAGCGCCGTGCGCACCTCGCTGTCGTTTGGATATTTCTGCTTTTGTGGCCACATTGTCGGCGCGGCGGTCTCGTAGTCCCACATCGTGTAGCCGAGCATGCTGTTCAGGAACAGATTGGGCTGGTGCATGTGGCAGATCATGCACTGGCTTGTTGGGATCGCCGTCGTCATCTGATGCCGCAGCGGATGCCCGGTTTCACCTTTGCGGATGGTCGGGTCGAGGGTGATGCTGGTGCCGCGGTTGCCGTACGGTGCGTAGGCACCCGCTGCTTCCACATCGCGGTTGTTGGCGTACACGACGTGGCAAGACGCGCAGCCCGAATTGCGATAGTCGCCCGGATTGTCGTTGGTGCCGAGAAACCAGGTCGTTGGATCGTTGAGGCGCGTCTTGGTGATGTTAAGGATCGGGATGGAGACCCGCAGCCCGGTACCGGGGCCGCGGTTGGACTGGCGGATATCGGGCCGACCCGGCTCCTCCAGACGCTGCAGCTCTCCCCCCGAGTTGGGGTTGCCGACCTCCGGGAACTGAGTGATGATGTTGCGTCCGCCACGCTCGAAGACACGGAAGACGTCACCGGGCGGGAACACCTCCCAGGATGGCAGCGGATAGAGTTCGGGCACGATCCCGTGGCGTCGCGTCATCTCCGGGGTGGGCATCACCGGCGTCACTAGTTTCGCCGGCCGCCCGTCACGTGTGTAGGCTTCCCCCACTGAAGGATGCTTGAGCGGAAGGATACCGTTGTTGTAGGCACCGGCAGCCCAGAACATTGCCGTCGTTGCCATGAGGCTGCGCTCGGCCGATGCGATGATGCGCAGGTGACAGGAGCCGCAGGCATCGCGTGCGACACGGTAGTCGCTCGGGTTGAGGAACCGGATGAACCGCATTCCGTCGGCCAGCTGCGTCTTGCCGCCAGAGACGATCGGCAGCTCGCCGCTGCCGCCGTTGTTGGCGCAGCCCGCCGGCGGCGGCGGGTCTGTTACGTGATTGAGGATGTCTGGGACGATAAGGTCGGTCTGAATGCCGGTTGAGAAGATGCTCCAATGGGTCGCGAACGGAAGGCTCAATGAGCCGGGCGGGTTGCCATCAATACCGTCAGGATAGAATGGTCGCGCGATCTCGCCGGTGGCGACCTCTGACCAGGCAAAGCCGTCGGCGAAGACGTTCGGCTCGACAAGGCTTCGCGACCGACTGATATAATCCGAGAAGGTTCCGGTATCGGTACTGGCCGGGATGGTAATGGCGTTGATCGTGCTCGCGGCGTCGGAACGCGAGAAAAACACAGCCGTTCGTGCCTTCTGCCGCGAGACGTCGGCGCCAAAGACCGGCGCATCGGGGGTCCGCGCCTCGGCGAGAACATTGCCGTCCAGATCGACGATCGTCACGTTCACCTGGGCGAAGCTGTCGATTGGGTTGCGAATTGCTGCGCGCGTCACAAAGGCGATTTTGAGCGCGCTGGTCATCAGCAACTGCGCCTCGCCAGCGGTGATGGCTCGGCCGAAGCCGGGGACGAGCCCGTTGGTCGGCTGATAGAGGACGTTCCCATTTCCGTCAGTAAATACATAGGCGCTGACACCAGGATAAAGGGTGGGGCCGACAGTACCGTCAGGGACGATCCCGGACGCCGGAGTGCCGTAGGTCAGACCCGCAATCGACATGTGACCCTGCGCCGGTCCAGCGAAGTAGCCTGCTACCGGTATCGGGCTGAAACTCCCGGCCCCGACGATGGGTGCTCTTAGATTGGCTGCCGTCGCATCGGTATACTGCAGGGTGAGTCCGCCCACGGCGATGGCCGACGCCTGGATGCCTTGCGGCGCCTCGTAGCCCGTCACCCCAGCGATCGCGATCACCTCATTGTTGTCGATCGGAACATTGAACACGTCGGGATTGAGCGAGTAGGTCGCTGTCGACATTACCCCGATGCCTCCCTGCAACATCCTGTTCTTGTAAATCGGAAGACCCCCAGAATCGGCGGCGAAGCCAAGGGGCGAGCGGTGCGGCCCGGCATTGGTCGCGCCGGGGGTCGCAGCGGCGACCGTGTTGAAATCCGAGCACGGCAGCTGGCTGAGTTGAACGCCGAATAGCGGCCCGGATGGTGTGTCGGCGACCCCCGGATTAAAATGTTGCTGGATGATCTGGTTGGCGGTGCGGGTCGAGAACGCGTTCCCCTGTGACGAGGACAGATAGGCTCCGGTCAGTGCCTTGGAGATCGCTGCCAAGGTGCTCGGCACTGACGCGTTTTCGAGCCCGCCGACGATGCCGCGCATTGAAGTAACGGTTGCCATTGGCGGTGCGCCCACCATTTGTGTGACCGTCAGCACATTGCCCACGCGGTCGACAACAGCGATGGTCGCCGGTGCACCCAGCGCGCTTGCCTGGTTGACCGCCTGGAGGACCACTGTATCTACGTCATTCTCGGTCAAGTTCATGCCCGGAGTGGGGGCAAGCGTCGGAGGGGGCTTCGGCGGCGGTGTCGGCGGCGGTGGAGGGGTCGATGATGTTGCCGAAATTTGATCGCCACTGCTACCGCCATCTCCTCCGCAACTGGGCGCCGCTACAACCAACACGATGAGGACTGCAATCCCTATCTGGCACAAAGTGTCACTAAGCAGGTTTCTCCTGAGGATCGAATTCATTTTTTGGACGTCACGGTGAGGACCCCGAATTTCACGCCGGCCGGCGTGCGATAGGCGAGCTCAAGTGCGATTGGAAAGCTTTGCGTCGAGAAATTGTCCCCGGTGGCAGCGAAGACGAGACGCCCCCCCGACGACGCGAACCGATTGTCAATCAGGCTTTCCGTGCGCTGGTCCCAGACCACCCATGCACCCGCTGCGGTGCGTTGCACCGCGGGCAATCCCCGAGGCCGTGCCGCCATATAGCTTGCCATCGGGCGATCGCCCGCGAGGTCGATGGTGACGCGGATGTCGACATGGGCAGGATCGACCGTCACTGGTGCGATCTCGGTGCCGGCATAAGACAGGCGTGGCAGCGCAGCTGTGCCCGGCGCGGCTTGCGATGCCGTCCGCCGACTAGTACCCGACATCAGCGCGGAGAGCGGGAACGCGAACACGGCCCGCCGGGGCAGTTTCAGGGCCACGCGAAGCTCTAACCTGTCTGAGACTCAGCTATCATTTCTCCACCTCATCGATCTGGCGCATCGGCTCTAGCTCCTGCCGATGAAAGACGTGGCAAGAGGTACAGGTCGATTGCGCCTTGTAGGAGGCCGATTCCGTGCCGTGACAGGTGATGCACTTCTCGATGCCGGGAACGAGGACGTCGCTGCTCGATTGCGAATGCGTGGCGTCGTGGCAATCGCTGCACTGCATCGCGTGTGCTTGGCATGGTCGAAGCGGGCCGGCAACAGAAAGCGCGTGAGCATCACGACGGGTGCGACCCGGAATTGGCCTCGGGTACTATCGGTGAAATGACAATAAAAGCAGCCGCGCTTCTCGTCGAAAATGATCCCTAGCGCCTGCGCGGTCTTTTGCCGTACCCAGGCGCGCCGGCTTGGTGCTTCGCTTGGCGGCGTCGAGAGGTCGCCCGGCAATCGGCGTTCGACCTCCAGCGCCGGCCGCTTAGGGCCACCTTCCCCGAGGGCGAGGCTAGCGTAGAAACCCGCGACATCGGCTTCAACTCTCGCGTCATCGCCGTGTGGCACCTCCTTCCAGGGCAGCGTCGCGTCGAATTTCAACGCATGGCAGCTTTGGCATTGGCCCTTATAGGTTATCGTGAGGAAACCTTGGCCGCTCGGCTCGGGCACATGGCAGTCCGCGCAGACCATTGGCTTATAGCCCAGTGCGGGAAACCCTCCGGAAACGAGATGAGCAGCATGCGAGAATACGATGTTGGGGTGGTCGGCCGGGGTCGGATAGCTGCCGAGATGGACTCTTTCGAAGTTCCGCGCGCCAGCATCGCGAACGACGGTAACGCGGAATTCAGGGTGCCCGACGGGAAAGCCGCGTACGTCGCGGGGGCCGGCCGTCGGCATTGCCTCGGCAAGCGAGCGATGGCAATTGACGCAAAGCGTCCCCTCGCGGATCACCAGACTGTGCAAGCCGCGGTGCTCCTCGTGACATTCTGCGCACCGCGTCGTTTGGAGATGCCGGCGCAGCTGGTTTCCCCCGACGGCGGCCGCAGGTGCGATATGATTACCGATCCCCCCATGGCAGGTCAGGCACGCGGCGTCCTTAACCATGATAAATACGCCTTGGTGGCAAGTTGCGCACTTTTGTGCGAAATAGCGATGCGGGTTTGAGATCTCTCCGGGATTCCATGCGATCCCTAGGAAGGTAGGGACGCCGGGTACGCCCCGATCGGCGCTGTCCCACGAAGAATAGAGGGCGATCGGAGCCGCCAAACCTAGAATCGTGAGGATCGCAAAGAGCGCCCAAGACACGCGGCGCTTGCTCAAACCCGTTTGGTCCAGCCCTATGCGGTTTCCCGTCATGAGCCGTTCGAGCGAATCGCCGATCGGTTGGACGAGTTCGACCGAGAGGGCCGCGTCGAGCCCCTCGAGGGGCTTAGTCACAATGATTTTGTAGGGGCCGATCAGGATCTCGTCGCCCGAATCAACCAACGTGGCGCCTGTGGTCTCGCTGTTGACGTACAGCGGCGAATCGCCGAGCCGCTCGATGAAAAGGCCGTCCGGTCTCTGGCGGAGCACCGCAGCAGCAAGCTCGACGCGGATGTCCGCAAGCGGCACCTCGTTGTCGGTGCCGCGGCCAAACCGGACACTCTCTGCCGTTACTGTATGCGACCTCCGAATCACCGCGGTGCCGCGCCTAGTGAGGAAGGTAACCTCAACCTGCATGCGCTCGGCCTATCGGCAGTCGCACGAGGTCATAGCCGCGCTACCAAAGACAGAAGACAGCTATAACATGGGCCAGTAGCGCGGCGAGCAGCGCGAAGGACAATGGCACGTGGAAATAGAGCCAGATGTCCATCATTGCCTTGTATCTGATATCTTGCCGCGTCCGCGTCAAAAGCTGGCCCTTCTCGTCGAGCAGGACCCTAAGTTGGCGCATGGCTGCGGCGAGCTCCGGCGTAGCATTCGTGGGTGTTTCGGCGATGCTTGCCAATGCTGCAGCTGTGGCGCAGTTCGGATAATGGCCGGAAAGCTGCCGCCAGAACGAGCCGCCGATCGAGGTCGCCTCAACAGCGCGCTCGACCGCCGTTGCGGTCCTGTCGTCAACCCTCATTGCAGCGGTGCGGAGCTGATCGTTCAAACTGGCGATCCGGCCGAGCATTTGCGACATTGTGCTGCCGTGACGATTTTCGGTCATCAACCTCGGAAAGCGGACGTAGCAGAAGACGCCAAAACCTCCACTGGCAATCACCAAGCACATCAACGCAAAAGCGAGGGTGTGAATATTCCAAGCGAAATGAAAACCGGTATGGAGGGTGGCGATAACGAGAAGACCGACTCCGAGATAGACGTGGGCCGACAACCAGGCCACCAGATTCCCCTGCTCTTTTAGATACGAGCGCTTGCGATAGCCGAACCACATCAGCCAGAGGATGAGAAGGGCGCCCGCGATGCCCAGCGTGTATCCGGCCCAGCTGCCGCCATAGCGGGAGCCGTAGGGCGAATCGACGAGGTAGAGAAGAAGGGAAACTGCGGCTGCGGCGCAGGCGATTTTTAGGTAGCGGAACCGAGCGTAGACCAGGAAGGACTCGTGCCGAACCGGCCGGTCGTGCAAGCCTGCAGCGGGATCGGTGACGGTCATTGGCCGCCCTGCTGGATGACGCTGATAAACTGCTCGGGGGAGACCCTGATAGCGGCACCCGTTGGACACGATCTGACACAGGCGGGACCGCCGGCAATCCCCCTACACATGTCACACTTGACCGCGTGCTTGCTGCCGGTCCGTTTGGCCATCGCCTCGGGAGTTCGGTCTTCTCCAGGTCCGCTGCCCATGCCGAACAGCAGCCAATTCAAAAGCCCCGGTTTCTTCGGCGGCAGGGCTGCCATCTGAATGACCCCGTAAGGGCAGTTGCGCTCGCAATTGCCGCAGCCGATGCAGTTGTCTCCGATAAAAACTTCACCGTTCGGCGCCCGGTGGATCGCGTCCGGCGGACAATCCTTCATGCAATGCGGGTTCTCGCAATGTCGGCAGGAGGTCGGCACATGCAAGGTGGCATAGGTTGGGCCGCCCTCGCGGTTGAGGCGGCTCACTCCCTGGTGCGTCTCGGCGCAAGCTTTCTCGCAATTGTCACAGCGTACGCACAATGATTCGTCGATCAGCAGGACGTCGGTAGCCTCGCCGATCCCCTGCTGCATCAGGAAACTGATCACGCCGCCATGCTCGAGGCCCAATTGCAGCCGGTGCCGATCCACCAAGCGGTCCGCGAGCTTCTTCTCGACTTGCAGGCGCAATTGCGGGTCGCGCTCGACGAGCGCGCGGAATGCGGCGCTGTCAATTCTGATCGCTTCAGTGGCGACTGTCGCCCTGACCGTGGCGCACCGCGGCGCATCCATCAGCATCGCCATCTCGCCGACATAATTCCCGGCCGGGACATAGGCGCTCACAACGTCCTTGCCGGCGACGCGGGCAGAAACTGTCACCGAGCCGCTTTGAATGAGGTAAACCGAATCGTCGCGCGCGCCTTCCTCGATCAGCGTGTCGTTAGGCTTGAACTGGACGACCTGTGCGGTCCGCACCACTTCGTCGAGAAGCTGATCGTCCACCTCGGGCGCCAGATGGACCTTGATCTGGCGAACCACCGCCGCGCTATCGATGGCCTGCTTGACCTCGGGCACCGACCGGACAAGACGGATCATGGTATTCCGGTCGACCTCGAGCAGAAGCGACGGTGCAGTTGCCACGATCGTCCTGGTGCGACGCCGCCCGGAGAGCAGCGCCAATTCGCCGAAGAACTTGCCCGCCCCAAGTTTGGCCAGTTCTAGGGGGTCGTTCGGGTCTGTGCGGATCCCGACCTCACCATCAAGTATAAAGTGCACTGAATTCGCGTACTCGCCCCGAGCGAAGACGACATCGCCCGGCTGCTTCTGGTAGAGTTCGGCGCGGATCAGGAATTCTCGGATCTGCAGCGGTGTGAGCGTCGCGAACAGCGGTAGTTTCTGATGCACTGCCGTCACCAGTTCGGCCACCGTCATCCCCACCTTGGCATGATCCAGCTTGGCCTGGATCAGGGGTTCGTCGGCAGGCGCGATTTTGTTGCCGAGAATGTATTCGACGACCTCGTAGCCCTGGTTGAGACAATGCTTGATCAGTGGATAGCCGGCGAGCGCGCCAATGATATAGAGGCCGGGGATCTGCGATTCGTAAGTTGCGGAGACCTGAGGGTAGGCGGTAGGACTGTCACTCGGGAAGCCGATACCGCACGATTCTACGAATTTACGCGGCGGCAGGGCGCCAATTCGCGCGATGATGCGATCGCATTTGACGCGTGCCTCGCCTTCCCGCGTCTCCAAAACAAGACATCCCGGCTCCACCTGCTTCGGCTCGGAGTTCATGAACTCCTGGATTTGGCCCTTAGTGATCGCCGCCTGGATCAGCGCCGCGTTTGCCGGCTTGGCATACGGGAAGTCGCCGCCTCGATTGACAACGATGACGTTATTGTTGGCGCAAAGGCCCAGAGCGTTTTCGATTCCGGCATCACCAGTGCCTATAACGACGATTTCCTCCCCTTGGTACTCTTCTGGATCATCGAGCTGATACTGGACCATCGGCAGTTCGGCGCCAGGAATTGTCAGCTGGCGAACGTTGCCCTGGACGCCGATAGCGAGAACGACATGTCCCGCGGTTAGCTTCTCCCCGCCGGCCAGTGCAATCTCGAAATTGCTGCGATGGCCGGTAATCGCAGTGACCTCTGCATTGAGTCGTAAGTTAACCTGCGCCTCCCCTACTCCGCTGGTCCAGCTCTCGATCACCTCCTCCCGAGACTCTTCCTTGAAAGCGAGGTCGCTGCGCAACGGCAGAACCTCGGGGGTAGCCATCACGTGCTTGCGCTTCTGATATTTGAATATCGTGTCGTTGAGATGAGGCGCCCGTTCGAGGAGGATGTGCGTTTTCCCCTCCCTCGCGGCGCGCGCAGCCGCGCTCATGCCCGCCGGCCCAGATCCGACAATGGCAATCATGTAGTCCACAGCCACCCTGCCGTCTCCCCACGCTCGGCTGTCGACGCCAGCGGTTGCTTATACCGGAACACCTTGCTTCCGGTTGCCGGCTACTACGCCCTCATTGGTAAATTATCTTATAAAGCGGAGAGCCTCAAAGACAGCATTCTTCATTGGTTTCGAATATTGGGCCTCACCCGATAGTAGGAGCAGGTCCCATTCGAGCGCCGCCGGAGCAATAGCCTCTTATATCGTATGAACTCGGGAGTTTCAGGCACGCGAATGCGTCGGGGCGCTCGGCCCATGTGGGCACATGGCGACAAAATCTCGAACGCAGCAATCAGCGTTCTCGGCTCGCACACATGCGGAGCATGACGAGCGTGGGAGACTGGGCCCTACAAAGCTTGGGGCGGCTCAACGCGCCCTTTCTGCCGCTACCTCATCGAGGCGTTGGGCGCCACAACGCACGAGGGTCGATCTCCCTCAAATAGCCCACAGTATTGCCCCCGCTCGACTTGATCTAGGTCAAGGGCAAGGTCGAAACTGATTTGGTCTGCGAATCGCTCGGCCGGGCGCGAGAGCCGGAACGGGCTTTCGCGCATCGAGAAAAAGCTTCCGGGCGGCAGAGGGGTTGCGGTGTTGGGAAGCTGATTGGCGTCGCCGTCATCGGTTGACGTAACCGCTTCCGCCGCGCGCGAGAAATTCAGCATGAGCAAGCTCGTGGTGGAGTGCCAGCCGCTGGGGCACAGTGAGCGGGCGCCGTGAATCGAGCATCACTTGGCCGTTGCCGTCGATCCTCAAGGGGCGGCCATCGAACTCCAGCAGACCGTCGAGCCCGCGCTCGTCGAGCGTCCAGTTGCGCACGGGCCCAGTATCGATGTGGATAAAGCCGGAATGCGGGTACCAGCCGACGCCGCCGCGCCTCATCGCGCGCGCCGCCGTCATCGCCTCGGGGAGCTTGGAGCCGAGGTGCAGGTCGAGAGCGCGGCCGCATACATGTTGGCTACTCTCGGCTACCCCAAAGATCGTGCGCGCGAGCATGGCATTGGTCTCGACCGTGCGGTAGGCGGAAAGGATCGTCGCTCGGGTCTCGCCCACCGCATCGAGGACATCGGCCAAAAAGTCGATCACGCCCACATCAATCTGGGTCTTTTCGCCGGAATGATGATCGCGCAGAAAAATGCAAAGCTCCGCGATTACGCGGTCGATCGGACCCTTATCATTCCGGTACGTGCCCTCAAAGGTCTCGCTGGTGTGGACATTGAGGAGGCGCAGCCGGCGCGGCGCGAGTGGGCGCGCAACCCCGCGCGCCGTTCGCGGCCATGCTGCCCATCCCGTGGCCAAAGAAAGAAACAGACGTCGATCCATTGGCACAGGCCTGGAACGTTTCATCCAAAGTCAAATACCGTTTGAGAAGCTTCGATGTAACCTCGTTATTTAAGCAGCTCTCCAGACCGACCGGGCCATAGCCGAAGACCCGGATCGGGGCGGACCGCTACGGTCCATCAGCGCCGGGATCTTGGAATTCGGGTCGAGCTCGAAACGGCCGCTAAGAAAATGGGCCGCACCCGATCGCAAATGTAGGCAGACCCTGGTAATCGCGCGGGCTGAGGGTGGGATGCGCCCCCGAAAGTCAGGTTCGCAGCCGGCTCGCCGGTGGAGGAAGGGGGATTCGAACTCTTGGTCTTGCTTCAAAGTTGACAGCCGCCCTGAGCCGCTTCGGCACCTCTCGATTCGATAGCGGAGCGAACGGCTGGCCGCGCTCGTGCTCGTTCTCAGCGCATAACTGCCGGCTCAATTTTGCGGCGCTCTTGAACGGTCGCCATACCCTGATCGGTTGGGTTTCCGTTGCAATCCCGGACGAAGCCGGCCCGACGCCCGCTCGCCCTCCGGAATACGCACCCATCGGCGGCACCGCTTTCCGTCGGCCGGCATCCAGCACTGCCGAAGCGCGCGCACTGCCCTTTGACCGAGGAGAGCGCCATCGGGAGGCTGCCAGTCAGTGCGCAATGCCGGCGCCGCTATCGCTCATTTCGGCAACGAACGAGTTCGACGATCACGATTTCATGGTCATCCTGGGCCGCGCGGAACGCTGGCTTTGCTGCTCAGCTTCGTCGAAGTCGCGCAGCACCTGCTCGAACTTCTCTCGCGGCATCGTCGGAAAGCCAGGGCGCAGCACGTCGAACTCCGACGTGCCGAAAATGGCGCAAAATCCCGATTTCGGCAAGACCGTGCGATCCGCGAAATCGGATATCAAGGCAAATCACTGGGTTAGAATATTAATCGGTTTGCTCCCCGCGCAAAACTGGCGAAAATCCTGGGTTCCGCAGTCCGCCCTTGTCTTGAAAAATGGTCTGGGTGCCGGCCGTCAGCCGTTTATAGGTCGGAAAATTGGTGCCTCGACCAGGGAAGAAAGGAGAGACGGGTTCGCTCTAGACTCCCTCCATCGCCGACAAGTCTGCTGCGAGCCTGACTCCCTCCTTTTTACTTTTGCTCCCACTGAACGGCTGAGACGCGCAGGACTCGGGAGAGGCCGCACTACCCCGGTAAGCGGACCGGCTGGCCGGGTGCCATCGGCGGACGTCGCAGGAGCATACATTGCCTGCGGCACAAGCCGCGCGGTCCATTGCTACGCTCGGCGAGATCAGCCGAAGGCCGCCAGGAACCGCCCGTTATACGTAGGCGCGCTCGGCGCGCCGGATGGCCTGGAAGCGCCGAAAGGCCTTGCGCTCGTCTTCAAGCCCCAGGAATGAACGGATCGTGCTCCCGCGGAAGGTGTGCGCGAACATCTTCGGGGCGTTCCGCAACAGGAAGAGCGGGTTGTGGGCGAACGCGGCCGGCATGTGGCGCAGCTTTATCCAGCGCTCCGCCCGCCACCGCAGGAACTCCACCTCATCCGCCGAGAGATGTTCGGTCCGGACGACCGCGGTGGTGCCATCATATTCCTCGAGCCGCTCGTTGATGATCAGCCCGCGGTCCCGGAAATCCTTGGTCATCGGCGTGCCCGGGTACGGCGTCGGGTGCTGGATGTAAGGCCAGTCCACGTATTTTCTGGCGAATTCAAGATTGGCCTCGACCGACTCGCGGGTGTCGCCGGGACTGCCGACGATGAGCCCGCCGACCACGATCATCTTGTTTCGATGCAGATGTTCGATGGCCTTGAGCGTCGCATTCCCCGATTTCCGCCCGTTCTCGCGCTCGCGATTCTTAGATTCGGCTCTGAGGAACTGGAGGTCCTCTTCGAGGATGTTCTCGATGCCGAGAAAGACGTAGCGGAAGCCGGCCTGCCGCATCAGCCGGGCGAGCCGCTCACCGTGGTTGGCGATGGCCGATGTCATCGCCTGGACGGTGTATTCGAGGTCGTTCAGCCCGGCGTCGATGATCGCCTGGCAGAGCGCCTCGAACCGCCGCGCGTTCAGCGTGATGTTATCGTCCACGATGAAGAGCGACCGGGCGCCACGGTCGCTCGCGTCCCGGATGTCAGCCAAGACTCGCTCGAACGAGTAGGTATGAAAGTTGCGGCCGCGCATCTCGATAATCGAGCAGAAGCTGCAGTCGAAGGTGCAGCCGCGCGAGGTCTCGATGACATCGACCTGCCGACCGAGCAGCGTATAGCCGCCGAGCACCCGCACATCGCGCCGCGGCGGCCGGATCTCGCCATCCTCCAGGCCACTCACGCCCCGCGCGGGGTTGTGGCGGAAGCCGTCGGCGCTTCGGTAGGACAGGCCCGCAATGTGGTCGTATCCGCGCTGTGCCTCGATCGCGCGCAACAGTTCACGGAATGTGATCTCGCCCTCGCCCCGCACGATGAAGTCGACTCCGCCGTCGGGGTCCTCTGTGTAGGCCTCAGGAGCGAGGCTCGGATCATACCCGCCGACAACGACGCGCGCGCTAGGGCGCCGCATGCGGACGAGATCGATGATACCTTTTGCCGTCTTGCGCTGGAAGGTCATGACCGAGAGCCCGACCACGTCGGGCTCGTGCTCGGCGAGGAGCCGCTCAACGGTCTCGCGGACCCGGTTTTGAACGAGCAACAAGTCCGCCGCTGCGACCCGATGGTGGGGATCGACGTTCCCGGCGAGCGACGTCAACGCCCCGTTCGGCATCCGGATGGCGATCGGCGGCATGTGTTCGAACGAGTCCGGCATCGAGAACAGCAGGATGTTCATCGGCGCGCCCCCTGCATTCGTTAGCCCGGGCCGCGGGCGCCCGGGACGCGTTGCAATCCCTTCGCCCTTCGCGCCGCCCTCGACCGGCGGAAGGTCCTCGACGCGAGGCTGCGCCCGCGAGGCGCAAGGACGGCGCGGCCCGGCCGGTGTCGACGACGATCATGCGCCCATACCGGATAACATTGAACAGATTTTGCAGGTGGAGGACACGAATGGCCTTACCAAAACGAGAGCTCGGGCGGGCGGGACTGCAGGTCACGACCCTCGGCTATGGAGCGGTGGAATTGCGAGGAGTCCACGCGCTCGCGATATCACAGAAGAGCAAGCGGAAACCATTCTCAACAAGGTGCTCGACAGTGGCATCAATTACATCGATACCTCAATCGATTATGGACTGAGCAAGGAGCGGATTGCCAGTATCGTGAGATCAAAAGTCCTGGAGGCTTGTCCCCACCGAGCAGATCGATTGCTCTATCTTGGCCGAAGGGACACCCATTCGAAAATGGCCGCGGCAGACAGTGCGACAGGGGAGGCGGCCGCTGGGGTTGGTTTCTGCACGCATCGGCGGCTATGGAGAACCCGACGCGGTTTCAAAGAGACGCGATGAGCCCTGGTACCGCGGCTGGCGGCGAAAATTTTGACGTAGCGTACTTGGTACTCAGCGGCACGACGACGGCGGCACGCTGTCCCGAGCTTCTGCATGCGCTGGTCGGGCTTGGCTTTTCAACCGTCATCGCGATTCCGACACCGAATGCTTCGCGCGTGATCGCGCCGCGCGACCTCGGGGATGTCAAGGGGGTCCGGGTCGTCGAATCGTATTTCGATCTGGCCATCCGCCCACAACCGCCGCGTGGGGTAGTGGTGTTCGCGCCCTGCAGTTTCAACTCGCTCAACAAGCTCGCTCACGGCATCGCCGACAACCTTGCGCTATCCGTGGTCTCTGAGGCGATCGGGCGGGGCACGCCGGTGATCGTGGGCCCATCGCTGAACGCGCCGCTCCTGCACCACCCCGAGGCTCGGGCATCGCTAAAGAAGCTGCCTACCTGGGGCGTGACCATCGTCCCGCCGGTCGACGAGGGTGAGGGACCGCGCCTCGCCCCGACTGCAATGCTGATCGATGCCGTGCGCCCTTACGTCCGCCGAGGCTGATGCCGTTCAGCAGACAGGCAGACGGGCCAGCCGGCAGGGAGGGCCATATAAGCCGATCTTAATTTGAGCAAGCGCGCCGGTGCGACTGGGTAGGCTCATGCCCGCACCAATACAGCGAGGCTCCCACCCGATTCCCCACCGGAATTCGCACTACGCGGTGGGACTCGATGGCACCAATGGCTGGCATAATCGCCTGGAAGTGACTGATTTTCAGAACGGGAAGGAATGGGACACCACAGGGCGGGACGCGCGGCAACGCATTACAAAACCGCCGCACTGCGACTTTGCTAACCCGGCAACTCAATAACTTACACAAGCGCTATTCGCATCGAATGCTCAGTTCTGAAATAGGCCTCGCCATCGCATTCGCCAGCGACCAGCGTCGTTCACGCTCGGCAGCGCTATCATAGCCAAACGCCGGAAGTGTTCTAGTGTTAACTAGAAGAAAGGAATCCCGACGCCGTTGGCTGCCAGCTGTTCGGCAGCTTCATCCAGCGCCATCATTTGCTGCCTCGCGTCGAGGATCTTGCCGGCATCCTCCATATCGCCGCGCCGATACGCATCGGAAAGGTCCCGCAGGATGCCGCGATAGAGATCCAAGGCTTTTCCGGCAGCGGCGGGGCTCCCGACTTGGACCGGGCGCAGCCAGGGCGCTGCGGTGCCGCTCCGCGCTCCAGGCCAGGAACGCAAAACGATACCGATCTCGCGGAACCGGTTATAGTGGTCCGTCCCCTCCGCCACGATCTGGCGGGCGAGTTGCAGCAAGGGCTCCGGGTAGCCCATGTGCAATGTCGCGACGACACGCGCATAGGCGCCGTCCAATGTGCCGCTGGGGCGCTCGACGGCGATGAAATCATCGAGTGTCGGCAGAGCAAGCGGGCGGAGCTGGCGGTCGCGTTCGCCAGTCGCCGTCGGCACCTTGCGTCCGGGTTCCAATGAGGGGCCGCTGTCCCGGATTAGGCCGAGTTTCGCCAATGTCCATAGGAGCTGATTCGCCCAGCGCAGATGCCGCATTTCGCTGACGGCAATCCCCAGCAACTCGTGCCGCACGAACAGTGCATCGGCCGCGTTGCGCGGATCGGTAAAATCCTCCGGTTTTTTGAGTGAGTAATAGGCGTAGAGGTATTCGAGCAGCACTACGTGCTCGAGCCCGCACAGCGACACGAGCTCGTCGGCCAGCGTCTCGGCGGTCGGAAAAGGCTCGGCGAAGGCTTCGAACCCCGGAGCGTACACGCCCTGGTTCTCTCGTCCCTCCAGGACAAAGGCGAGCGAGGTCCACTCCTGATTGATCTGATAATGGCGGAGCCGGAAGGCGTTATTTCCTCCGGGAGACTCAGTCGCTGCAGCTCTGCTGTCCCGGTCCGCCCGGAGCCAATCGAGCGGCCGGACCGCGAGATCCGGATCCGCCCCAGCCGGTCCCTCCGCGGAAAACCCCTCGTCAACGCCGAGCACGATATCCGGATGATTTGCCGCCCAATAATTGCAGGCGCAGTCGCGAAAATCGTGCATCCATGGAGAGCAAAGGCTCTGCGTGAGCTCACCCGGTAAATAGACAGCGGAAATTACACCAGTATCGGGATCGACATATTGTCGGCGGTAATGCGTCAGTGTGATCCTGACGGGTGCAGTCGGTGAGGCATCGACGTCCCGCAAGGCCTGTCGGCTCGCTGCAGTGTGGGGCGCCTGGGTCAGGACAATGGTGACCTTGTCGCGCGTCAGACTTCGGGCAAACCGCCAGAAGCTGGCGGCATCCAGTTGTTGGGTGTTTGCGAGGGCCTGGAGGTCGATCGTCTTGCCGCCTTGCGCAAGCGAAGTCAGCCGCCACTCGCCTTGACCGAGTTTATCGAACGCCGCCGTGACCGCGGCGGAGAGCTGCTGGGCATCACTCGGCGTCTGGTCCGCGAGTGCCGGGTCGCGGTCATCGGTCGAGGCAAGCACTGGCGGTGTTACGCCGAAGTTGAAGACAAGCCCCGGGAAAAACCGGCGGTCGAGGTTCCGGTGGTCGAATTCCAGTCCGGGGAAGCAATTCCCAACCCCGCTTTCCAGGCGCGTTGAGACCGGGTTGCCGGCAATTTTAACCGCGGCACGTGCGGTCAGATTCCGCGGAAAGATCTTCTGGCTCATGTTTGCCCTCTGGCGAGCAGTGTCGGATGCCGGTCCAGGACATAGAGGTAAGTCCGCAGACAGTGATCGAGCCAGCCGCGAATGTAGTCACAACCCGCGCGCCCAGCCGTAGCCACCTCCGCATGACAGCCTCCGCCGCAGAGATAACGCGCCCAGCACGACGCGCAGGGCTCCTGGGTATCGACATGGTGTGAGGCGAGGAAAGCGCGCCGCGCCGTCGCGTCCATTCCATCGTCGAGCGAGCCCATGCCAAACCCCGGCACATCGATGGTTCGGTGACAGCTGTGAAATTGTCCTTCAGCGTCGAGCGAGAGATAGGAGGCGGCCGATCCGCAAGGGAGCGGCCGCGCTGCGCCGCGGTGGATCTCCCGAAGACCCACCCAAAGATTGGAGAAGAATGGCCGTTCGCCCGAGGCCACGCGGTCGAGCTCGATTTGCGCAGCCGCGATCATATTTTCGAGGAAGACCGGCCAGTCTTCCGGACGCAGTATCAGCTCTGGCCGCGGACTGGTTCGCACCGGCGCAACGCCTGCTTCCGCAAACCCGAGCTCGTGCAGCCAAGCGAGCCGTCCGGCCACGTCGAGTTCATCGCGGGTCACCGTCGCACGCGCTCCAACGCGCGCCTCGCCGGGATAGGCGAGCAGCGGCGCAATCCCGCTTGCAACCGCCGCGGCGCTCTCTCGACGGCCGTGTAAGCGCCTGTGCCGGTTGTGGGTTGGCCCGCCATCGATGCTGACGGTGACAGCGAAGCGGTTCTCGCGCAGGAGCCGGATATCGTCCTCCCGCAACAGCGTCCCATTCGTGGTGACCCCAAAACGCACGGCAATACCAGCACGGGCGGCTGCAGTGCGCGCATATTCGACGCAGTCGTGCACCAATACCCGGTTAAGGAACGGCTCACCGCCGATAAACCCGATCGTGACCGCTTGTCCCGGAGCATTGTTTATCAGCGTATCGATGCCGCGGAATGCAACCTCTCTCTCCATCAGACGAGCGTTGCCGCCGAACCGCCCTTCGTTTGCATAACAATACGCACAGGACATATTGCAGACCTGTGCAACATTCAGCGACAGTGCAGTGACGGGCGGCAATTCGCCCGATTCGGTGCGAGCCGGCCGCACATACGAACGCAGCTCCGCCAGCGCCTCCGGTTCTTCGTGGCTGAGCGCGGCAAACGCGTCCTCATCGAGCTCGAAGAGCATCGAGCCTGGCACCACGAGCACCGCCGGCTGCGGGCCGGTCACGAGGTGGAACCAGGGTTGTTCCGGGGCCTGCGCGGTTGTCACCGCCCTGCCTCCTTGGTGCCGGACTGCTCGCTCGGCGCGGCGCGGCGACGCACAACCTGAGTGATATGCCGGCGCACCGGACTAAGCTGCGCGAACGTCTCCTCGTCGATTGCCGCCAGATGGTCGATCAGTGCCATCACTTCGCGGTACTGCCGCCAACTCAGTGACAACGGCGCGGCATCCGAATCGCGCATGTAGGGTGGCATTCGCATGTCATGTAAGCCATCGCGCAGCACTCGGGGGTCCCGTTCTCGCGGCGTGAGCACTTGTTTCGGCCGCGGACCAAGCTCGTCTGTGGGCAGTTTGTCCGGCGGCTGCGCAGGCAGGTCCGCGATCCGCGCAAAGGGGGGCCGCAGCAGGTGGCGAATGCGGTCCGCCTGCGTGCGGAACAAGTTGAGCATATTGTCGATGTCAGCGACCTCGCTGTGCGTGTCTTGCGCCACCTCCGTGTAGCCGAGGCGGCTGTCAGCGGCGCGGGGGCCGAGGACGCTCGGGATCTTATCGGCCAGCGGCCGGTCCACATCGGTCATCGAGCCCGGCAGGCTCGTTACTGGAACGGGATCAGGATCGTTTGGCTGCTGTCCGGAAAGCGTCATTCGACGCAGCGCGTCGAGATTTGTGAGGCTCACCGTCTCGAACACACGCCGCAACAGGTCGGCGACCTCATCCACCGTTACTTGCTCGCTGATCTGCTCGGTGGTCAGGGCCGGCAATTCGCGGTCGGCAAGATCATCCGCAAGCGACATGAACGGTCGGCGGTCAGGCGCGAAATCCGGCGGTCCGGCGCTCGCCCGGGCACTCGCGATCAGCCGATCGGAGCTGACTTCGACGGTCGCCTCGATCACGACGTCGCAAGTGTCGTCTACCACCCCCCAGCTCTGCCCGGCGATGCCGGCGGGGGTGTCGAGCACCCCGTCGAAGGTGTCGGCGGGTTCTGGCTGCTCCAGATCGTTAGTCGGCCGGAACTTGGCCCAGCTCGCCGCGCCGTTGAGGATGCGGTTGCGCTCGGGAACGATCTCATATTGCCGTAGCGAACCGGCGGGAGCATCCGGGTCGGGGGCGGCTGTGGCGCTCGGCGGTCCAAAGACCTCGCCGGCACCAGGCGTGAAGCGGATCCGGATCACGTCGAGATCGACGCCGAGCTCATTGCCGGGATAGGGACGGATGGCCTGCAGCCGACCAAGCGGAATCGGCGCACTCGCCATGACCAGCGGCGGGGCGCCAGCGATATTGGGGCTCACCCCCAGCAGCGGCACCGGGGCGTGCTCGTTGCCGCGGACGGTGACCTCGGCGCCGAAACCATCGGACGGCGACCTGGTGCGCCGTGCGGCCTTCATATTTGCCGCGCGGACCCGCCAAGATACCCGCCCGAGCGAGCCGCCGGCGGCTTCCAGCAGCGTCGCAGTGAGGGGTTGGAGCTCGTCCGAATCGTCAAATCGCCCCCATAATTCAAAAAACGGCGCCGTGGGGCGGATCTTCTGGCCCGGCCCGTCACGAAACAGGATGACGGAGGGCATATAGGGCCGGATCGAACCATCGGACTGGACACGAAGGCTCACCGCTGGGCGGATCACCGTTCTCCCGGCGCCGTGCGTCGCCGGGTTTTCAACCCAGTCGAACGCGTCCACCGGGGTGTCGCTGGCACCGAGCCGCGCGATGGCAAACGGCGGGAGCACGTACACGGCGAGGAGTCTGGTCAAGCGTGTCCCCCGGTATTTATTGTGGTTAGGTCAGGGGAAACAGAATAGGGTTAACGACAGTACCCATTCAACAAAATCCTGCATGCTGAACATTGTCATTGCAGGCTGCGGTTTCGCCGGCGGGGTGATGGCACTCCGGTCACTGCAGCTAGGCTTCGGGGTCATTCTGCTCGACGTACCGCGCCCTGATATCGGCGGCGTAGAAATCGTCCCGTCGAGCGCGCGTCGCTTGCTGTCGGAGCTGCAGCTGGACGGAGCACTTGCAGCAGCCCGGTCCGGATATGGTGTCGGAATGCTGCGTTGGCTTGATGCCGACGCCCCGGAGTTCCGCGATGGGCGCGCGTTGCACGTCGATCGGCTCGCGCTCCGCCGCGCCGTGATGGCGGAGGCCGCATCCCGCGGTGCGGAAATCCGCTGCCTTCAGCAGTTGCCGGAACCGGATGAGAGCACCTTTGCATCGATCGATGCGAGCGGCCGGCGAGCTGCCTGGTCACGTCCCGTAAAACGCTATGGCCGCCGCCGGGCCGACGTGTTCTCGGCTCCCGGATTGACCGACTACGATGCCGCGCTCGTCGTCGGGCTTGAGTTAGGCTGGTGTTATGCCGCCGCCGATCAGGCGGGAACGACGATTGCGGTTATTCACGATGGTAGACAGCCGCGACCGCAAATAGAGCGCGCTATAAGAGGCACATTTGGCATCGCGCAAGGGGCGTCGCTGATTTATCTCGGCCGTCGCCCCGCTTTTCCGCAATCGGCGGCCGCCCCGGTGCGAGGTCGGGTTATCGCGATCGGTGACGCGGCATTCAGCCATGATCCAATTGGGGGGCGAGGCCTGTCCTTCGCTCTCGGCTGCGCCTTTGCTGCGGGAGCGGTCCTCCAGACTTGGCGTGACCAACCAGCTCGCCGGCAGGAGGCAACTGCCTATTACGAGGACTTTGTGAGAGCCGAACAGCGGCGCCATCTGGCGTTCTTATCGGGATACCGAGAGCCCGCGCGGCAGGCGCTGCCTCCGCAAGTTGTATGGTCCGCGAAGAAGGCGCGCGCTCCACTGGCGCTGGCGAAAGGCGTCGAACTTGCCGATGTCGCATTGACGGAGACCGGGACTCCAGTGCGTTGGCTGGGACGTTTTGACATTTTAGAATTGCAGCCATTGTGCGATCGCGGTCTACCGACAAGCGTCCTGATCGAGACGCTGGTTTGCAGAGGATTTATGGAGAGTGAGGCGCGCGCAGTGCTCGACTGGGCACTGCGCAAAGGCATTCTTCGGGCGGGGAACCCGAGCAATTCAGTGGCGGAGAATAGCCACTAATGTGTCGGCGAATTCTCCACCTTCGCACAGAGAGCCATCGGACCGTGTTCGACAATGCACTACGGCTCTCGCTGTTTTCGCTGTTTTTTTCAGCAAATTATCAGCCATCGACCCTTCGTGCTCCCCGGAAATCCTGGGGCGCGGATGGGTTGGTGAACGACAGAACAGTGGAGCGCCTCGCCGTTCTTTTCGCTGTTTCTGTGGTTAACTTGGGTAACACAAGAAGCGCAAAGGCGGCTCTACCGCCTGGAAATGGGTTCAGCGCGCCGTGTGATGAGATCCGCATGTTGCGACAATATCATAACTGTTATGTTTTTGTCAATTTAGCAATACGCTGATCGCAAGAGGTGACCTCTGAAACCTCTATTGCTGCAAACCTCTATAGCGTCTTGACGAGGGTCGCCACGGAAATGTGTGGCCACGAAATTATTGGCGCCCCAATGGCGGGAGGGAAGTCAAGAATGACCCGCTGCACATATTGCAGCTGAATGAATGGATCCGGTCCGGCTGCGGGATCAAGGACCTTTTCAATCCAGAAGAGGGCGTCGAGCCGAGTGGCGTTAGCGTTCTGGATCACAAACGGGATATTGACGATCCCGGTTTTCAACTGGTTCTGTCGAAATCTTAATCACCACTGTTCAACGATATCTTGTTTTCGTGCGTCGATCGCCGCTTGAAGAACGCGAGTCGGGTCCTTAATGGTTCCGCATCATTTAAGTTGGCGGGCAAGCATTCCTCCGGTAACTTTCCCTCGCTATATTGCTTTAGGTATTCATCATTGGTGACCCGGTTCGCTGGCGCGCTATTGAGGTCCGGGGTCTCGCCAGTGAACGGCGTCGAATCGACGGGATCGATTGTTGGTCCGGTATTCAACCTCTTAGCAAACGTGCTCTGCGCCAATACCGAATCTCCATGTGGGATGGTGGCCAGGCGCGCGTAACTCTCCGGTGTTACAGGCATAATTCGTAAACTTTGTCTCATCTGCGAATGGTCGATGCGGCAATGTTTAAGACGTTTATCAATCAAGTCGAGCCGACGGGCGGAATACGGCCAGGGGCCCGTCGTTGAATTCACCGCTGCGGGGTCGGCTCGGTTGCACGCTGCTGATCAAGATCTTTCAGCCGTTGCTCGGCGGCCACATCTCCGAGATCGCGGGCGCGACGATACCAGGATGCGGCCTGTCCCGAATCTCCGGGGATGCCGCGAATACCGACGCGGTTGAGAAAACCCGGATCGAAAGTCGCCCCGAGCCGCAGCGCCGCGGATGGGCTACCCGCATCGGCGGCGCGTTCGTAAAACAACCGAGCCGAAACAATGTCACCGGCGCTGAGGAAACCATCGCCGCGAGTTACGAGTCCTCCGATCTCTGCCAGGGATAGGCTTTGGTTCGCCGCGGATGGTGCCGAGGGAACCGATGCAGGGGGCGATACCGTTTTCGGAACCGTCTGTTGCGCTTCCTGTGCCGGCGAGGCGATGAGCGGTTCCGGCGCCTGCGCGGACTGCGTTACCGTCGATCCGGCGGCGGGCGATGGCGACGGCGGTTTAGCTGCGTCCTGTGCCAGCGGCAGCGCAGTGGCCGGCAATGTCACCCCCGGTGCCGGCGCAGCCTGGCCTGGGTCAGGTACACCCGCTGACGTAGCCCCCCGCGGGGCGGCGCGATCGGCTGTCGGAGCACGCAGTGCAGCGACTGGCGGTGCTCTCGGAAAAATCGGAGCGGATTCGCTAGGCGGCATCTCGCTTGGCGCCGATTGTGGCGGCGCAGTTTCCCGCGGTAGTGCGATGCCGGCGTCGGACTGTTCCGGCAACTGCTCTGGAAAATAGTACGACTGAAGCAACAGAAAGGCGCCGATCCCTAGAGCCACGAGGACTCCGGACATGGCCAGACCGCGGAAAACACCCGCTGGAATGCCGCGAGGCTCGCTGTGCGCATGCCGAGCCGCGAGCTGATGGCGAAGAAACTCGATACCCTCGTCTTGGCCAACTTCCTGAAACTCGAACCGGGCGGCAAGCCGCTCCTTTAGAAACCGCAACGACGGTTCTTCCAGCCGGCTCTGGAAGGCGGAGCGCCCCAGCAGCAAAGCCGCGGCATCTTTCTCGCCACCATGCTGTGTGACCTCGAAAATTTCCCCGATCTGCTGATCGGAGAGCTGGTCCACATCAGCAAACACGAACAGAGGCGGAGCCGGCTCAGAGGTTTCCGACGCCGCATTTGCGCTTTTGCTGGGCGATAACGCCGCAACCACGGAACGCGCCAGGGATAATTCCTCGGATGTCAGGTCCGCATGGCAAGCGATGTCGATCACCGCGTAACCGGACCCAGCAGACTTGCGGAGAGCCTGCGAAAGCAGGCGCGGTGCCGCTGGCGGATCGCCGGTGACGAGGACCGAGCCGCCACCGGCGCGCAGGGCCGCAATAATCCTGTAGGCGAGCGAGAGGTAATGGGCCTCCGTCGCAAAATAGTCGGAGTCCTCTTCGGCTGGGGGGACAGTTTCTCGCGACGGGGATGGGCTAGCCCTAATCATAGCGGCGCGTCGGCTAGACGAACGTGATCGGCAGGTTCGGAGGTGGGCGCCCGGACGTCAATGCTCCGACCTCCTCGACCACCGCGCGAATACCAAATTTGTGCCTCACACATCAAACGTCCCTGCGATCCTCCCAACTTTAACCTTACTTCACGTTAACCTTACTTCACGTTAACCTTACTTCATGTCGCGGGGTCGGCAAAGGGCACGGCCGAGCGGTGACCATCACCTCAGGCAACCGGAACGCTATCCCGAGGTCAGACTTTCAGCAGTTCTCAGGCGACGGAGCGGTTGCGGACGAGTTCGTAGAGCGCGACGGCCGCCGCGTTGGAGACGTTGAGGCTCGGCTGCGCGGGGCGGGTTGGCAACCGCGCAATATAGTCACAATGTTCGCGCACGAGCCGCCGTATGCCGCTGCCCTCCGAGCCCAGCACGATCGCGATGCGCTCGCCGAGGTCCAGCTCACCGAGCGAGTGTGCGGCGGTCTCGTCGAGGCCACAGATCCAAAATTGCGCTTCCTTTAACCGATCGAGGGTGCGGGCGAGATTGACGGCTCTGACGAGCGGTACGCACTCCAGGGCACCCGAGGCAGCTTTGGCGACCGCCCCCGTTATCGGCGCCGCCCCTGGTTTAGAGACAACGACCGCGGCTGCGCCGAAAGCGGCTGCCGAGCGCAGTATCGCGCCAACATTTTGCGGGTCGCTGAGCCGGTCGAGTACGATGATGATGCGACGGCCCCCCACGGTCCCGGCCCGCCGCAGCACCTCATCGAGGTCGAGCTCGGCTAGCGGTTGGACTTCGAGCGCCAGCCCTTGATGGATGGCTCCTCCCGGCAGGATTGCGGCCAGGCTGTTGAGATCGAGCACGCGCACCGCCTCGCCACTGCCGTACTTCGTGGCCCGGGCACCAGCAACAAGCGAGGCCGCCTCCCTTTCGTGACCGGCGACGACCGCCAGACAACGCCAGCGCCGCGCCGGATTGGCAAGGGCGGCTATCACCGCATGCCTCCCATATATCCAACTTCCGACATTGGGAGACCCGCGGCCGCGTTTGGGCGAGCGTCCGGCCTCCGGTGACGCGGCTGCCGCGTGTCCGGCCTTTGCCCTCATCGGGCGGGAACTGGGCGAGCGGGGGTACTTCGGATGATCTCGCTGCGGGGATCGGGCGTTGCTCATTTTGCTCGGCCTCTTGTAGAAAAAGCCCAGATTGACAAAGTCAAGCCAACATCTTATGACGCGCGTTCCGCTGCGCCGGACGGCACTTGATCCCGGAGGGGTTGCCGAGCGGTTAAAGGCAGCAGACTGTAAATCTGCCGACGTACGTCTTCGTAGGTTCGAATCCTACCCCCTCCACCAGCGCTTCGGAATCGCGGCAGGGACCGAAGGTGGGTACGGAAGGATAACGACCAGGCGAGCGCGAAGGCCGAGCAATAGCGTAGGGCCGGATAAGGCAAGGGATCGGCGTCGGTTGCAGCTAAAAGCGGGTGTAGCTCAATGGTAGAGCTCCAGCCTTCCAAGCTGGCTACGTGGGTTCGATTCCCATCACCCGCTCCAAGCCGCGACGGCTGCTCGACGAAGATCTTGTCCTCTTTTTGAGGGAAAACCCCAAACGATGTCGAAGGCGAAGTTTCAGCGGACGAAGCCGCACTGCAACATAGGGACGATTGGTCATATCGACCACGGCAAGACGACATTGACGGCGGCGATCA
>Ga0306925_10000068_pt1 | contig 51132 bp, 84 predicted proteins | sample flu12Cox44000176_FD_203755 | JGI IMG/M metagenome (GOLD analysis project Ga0306925, IMG submission 203755) | Lab enrichment of tropical soil microbial communities from Luquillo Experimental Forest, Puerto Rico - flux8day.12C.oxic.44.000.176 (v2)... | ecosystem: Environmental > Terrestrial >... | reverse complement strand
TTATCTGGAGAACAGCAGGAGATACATCAGTTAGACCTTCTCACCAGAAGATGGATGAGGTAGTAGTTTTCTGGGATGATCTTCCTTCTCCTGAGGCTCTGATAGGGTTACCAAGTATCTTAGGGTACTATGCTCCTGGGAACTGTCCAAACTGTCGGTGTAACGCGGTTCCAGTTCTTTCAGTGGAAACTTTATTCAGAGTGATTTACTCAAGAATCAAAGTCTATTGGATGGGTTCAATTATTCAGATGACACGTCAACAGTTTCTGCAGATCATGAGGTAACTATGGAACTTGGAAAAAGCATTCTTAAGGAGCTTCCCCATAAAGGATGCAACGATTCCGAAGGCAAGATCAGCAACCTCAGTCCGGCAAGTGGTACTGGTGGGGGCAATAGTGGTGCTGTTATTAGTCCCGCTGCTGGTCTCGGTCTCTCAGCTTATCAGTCCCCGGAAGGGGTACCTGAGAAGAAAGGTGGTAAGAAGTGAGCCCACTGAATCGAGGATACAGTGCATTTTCTTCTGGACCAGTGTTCAATATGACTCCTGAAGATCCAGCTTCTTCTTGTCATGTACCGATCACGGATTCTCCACTTACGATGACTCCGTTCGGTCCACCGTACCAGGTACCTTCTCTGGATGCAGCAGCTACTGATCCTCTTAAAGAAGGATCAAGTAGTGAAACAATTGGTGAGAATATTCGAACTGAGATGCATCACGGTAAGTCTCAGGAACAAGCTACTGCTATTGCTTTCAGTAAGGCTGGCAAATCGAAGTAGGCGACGTATCTGTGTAAGCAGGTAGGGCAGTTAGGGAACTCACCGCCCAGCGTCTTACAACGCTCCTGTGGGGGACCCGGCAGGGAGTCGCTTGCAAAGATTAAAGAGGTAATATGGCCAAGATCTCACGATACTATGGTCTTATCCTTAGTCCCAACATGGAGATGACGACTGAAGGGTATCTTATTTGTAAAAACGTACCCATTTGTCGTAGTGGTACACAAGATTATCTTGGCAGTGAACTTGAGGGTTTTCCAGGTTACCAGTCTACTTGGAACCTCGATCCTGGTAAGAAGTATCTTGTGATGCGACCTAAGGAAGAGGTCCTTGACAAGGATACTGTAGCCTCGTTTGAAGGTAAGACTGTTACTGATACTCATCCTGAGGCTGAAGGCAACGTGGTTACTGTCGACAACGACAATGATGTAAATTGTGGCCATGTTCAGAACGTTAAGCAAGGACCTGACTTTGGTGGATTGATTACTTTACAAGGGGATCTTATAATAAAGAATCCACAGTTAATTCAGAAGATCAGGCCAGCTGGGGATCCTGAAGGTGGTATCCGTGACGTGAGTTGCGGTTACACTTTGAAGCTCAAGCGCCTAGCTGATGGGGCGCTTGTAATGAGCCACATCCGTGGGAATCACGTGGCTGTGGTTGAAAAAGGCAGGGCTGGAAGTCGGATCGCTATTCGAGATTCGGCCCCGCCCGAAATCAAACCGAAGGAAGGTATCAAAATGAGCATAATGGATCGGATTTTCGGGAGGGGACTGAAGGAATATGTAGCAGAAGCCAGCCCGGAAGATCTCAATGAGCTCACCACGGCTTTGAATGGACATGGAGCTAAGGTGAAGATTTCACCTGCTGCTGATGGGGCGGTGCCGGTTACTCCGGCTGACCCTTATCGTGTGGCCGCACATGCTGCTCTAGATCGTTTCATGGATGCTAGAGTAGCTGCTGATGAGTCGAGTGTGGGTGGCCTTAGAAAGTCACTCAATCGATTCCTCGGTGAGGAAGAAAAGGAGCCAGCTCACGCAGCGGACAGAAAGCCTCATGGGGAAGAACTTGAAGAGGGTGAGACAGCCGCTGATGATAAGGGCTTGGCTTCGTTGAAAGCCGTCAAAGATGACGATGACGATGATAAGCATGCAGCGGACGATGATGATGGAAAAGATCACGTTGCAGAAGACGACGCCATCAAGAAGCCTGCGGCCATGGATGACGATGACGACGACAAACATGCAGCTGACGATGATGACGCAGCTGACGATACCGAGAGTTACGAGAAAACACACAAGATCGATAACCTCGGCAAGAGTGTCTTGAAAGCGGCGAACGATTCTGTTCGCAACTTTATTAAGATCTCAAAACCGGTTGTTGCTTCTTATTTGGCCATTCCAAAATCTCGGAGAACGATACAGCAACAGGCTATGATAGATAGCTACAATGGTGCTGTTTGTTCACTCAATCTAGTCGGTGGCCGGGCTTATCTTAATTTCACTAAAGTGAAGACTCCTGAGGGTATTCCGGCAATAGCTACCGACAACCAACCCAAGGTCTTGACGACTTGCACCTGTTTCGACGGCGTTCCCTATCGCGTCGGCATGAAGCGTCACCAAGAAACCTGCGAAAAAGAAGGGAAGAAGTAACTATGCCAGCAACTGTCATTCCCGTAAAGGGACTATATCTTGGATTCGTAGGGAATATCAGCAATGAGGGCTATTCCCTTCGAACCGCGCGTCAGGTGAAGTCGACAGATACCAACAGTATTGCTTTTGGTGAGACGTTGGTTCTTAATTCAGACAACACCTACTCCAGCGTCAAGCAATTCATTGCAACCAGTGGTGCAGCTGCTTTTACAGCTACTGTTCCGATTGGAATCGCTGCGAGCAACGTCAACATCAACCCCACTTACAATGTGCAGGGCACTAACAATGTCTTGACACCATCAGGAAGTTACCTGCCTGCTTCAATTTGTGATGCTCTGGTCCAGGGTACAATCAACGTCTATTGTGCGAATGGCACACCGACTGCAGGTGGGGCAGTTTACGTTCGTAAGATTTTGAATGGTGCCATTCCGAATGGTGTGGTTGGTGGTCTTGAGGCTGTTGCTGATGGCACTAACTCCATCGTTTATGCTAACCTGCTGTGGAAAACTGGGTTTATTGAAACTGACGGAACAGCCCAGGTTACTATACTAGCCCGTCAGATTGCGTAGAAAGGACAATTCAGAAAAATGAATCCCAGAGAGTATCAACAGAACTTGAATGCTCTGCGAAGTGGGAAGGTCCTTTCTGATGCTGCTGCGGCTGCAACAGGACAGACTTTTCTGATGGCAGAGCTCGCGAAACTTGATCCAGTAGTACGTTTGCCACTTGAGAATTATACTTATCTTCGGGATCTTCCGATTGATCGTGGTGGCGGCTGGATCATGAACCATATCGCTCACAACGTTGATTTCCGTGGACCACAGGATAATTCTGCAGGTTCACAGAGCAACGATAGCCGAGTGATCGAATACAACGTCAACCAGGACATCTGGCCGGTGTTTCCTTATCAGGTTCGTGTAAGGATTCCGATCGTTGAGTCTCTTCGCATGGCTCAGGTAGGGCGCAGTCCGCAGGACCTCTTGGACAAGGGCGTTCGTGTCGATTACTCAAAGACTCTGGATAATCGTGCCTATAAAGGTTATGCCGGTATCTACGGTCTTGTTAACAATCCTGCTTTGTCTGGAACGGCGTTGCCGGCTACAGGCACAGGTTCTTCAGTGCTCTGGGCTAATAAGACTGCAGTCAACATCCTCGGTGACTTCAACTTCATGGCCTTAACTATCTGGAACGCAAGCGGAAATGCTCCAGGTGCGATGCCGGATCGGTTCCTAATTCCACCAAGCAACTATATCCAACTCACTCAACCGATGGCGATCGTCGGTGGACCAAGTGGCTACGCTTCAATTCAAGATTATGTGAAGAAAAACTATCTTGGTTCAGCCTTCGGAATCGAACCTGAGTTCTATCCACTACCAGTGTGGTTAGATTCTCAGGGTCCTGGGCCTACCAATGAGATCATCGCTTACAAGTATGATAAGGATTGTCTCAGTCTTGGTATCCCTCAAGAGCTCACTCGTTTCGGGGCGCCTCCATCGATCGTGTCAGGGTGCTTTGAGTTCCTTTACCTCGCAAACATCGGCGTCGTGAAGATTAATCGGCCTCAAACGGTCGGTCTCTTCTACGGTTGCTAACTACTGTCCTGGGTGAGATTGCGCGGCCCTTGACTAGGCACAGGGGCCGCGTCTTTTTACTCGAATTGGAGGATACGATGCTCGTAATCAAGGCAGATAGAAACCTTAACTTGCACACGAGTACCTTTTCAGATCTTCGTGATGACAAGCAGGGTTTGGTGTTTGTGCCAGCTGGACAGGCGGTCAAAGTTCCTGACGATGTGCAAGATCATCCACTTTTTAAGGTTTTCGTCAAGGCTGGTGCCATTACCATCTTGAAGAAGGGTGCACCTGATACTCCTGAGGCTCAGAGTCCAGATAAGAAGGCTCATGAACCTGGAGTTCAACCTGATCCTGAGGCTCTTGGTAAAGGTGAAAGTGAACATCCGAGATCCAGTATCCCGAAAGCTGAATCAGCAGGGGATGAGGATGAGGATGAGGATGAGGATGAGGATGAAGAAGGTAAGGACGAGGAAGAGGAAAAAAAACCACCAGTAAAGCCCACCCCCACCCCCATCAAGCCACCCGTAAACCCAGCAAGCCAACCCACAAGACCACCAAGCCCAAGCCCCACCGGCGTTAAAAAGTAAGGGGGGAGATATGTACGGGTTTCCAGATATAGTAGGCTTCTATGACATGCTCTACGGTACGGCAGGTATCGACCTCGGAGCTCTTACTTGCCTATACTATGGTGGAGCATCTGGTATGGTCTTCTCTGGAAACCCGCCGTTCTCAGTTACAGATTTTATACAGATCATTCCTAAATTTACTGGTCCACCGACTAATTACACTGGTCTTACTTTAACTGAAGATTCGTCACTTATTAGCGGCTTCACTAATGTGACTGGTCTAGCTATTGGCCAACTGGTGGTTAACCTGAATTCAGTGATGAGGGACTCAGTGATCACTGCTATTGATACTGTGGCTAAGACTATTACAATTTCTAGTCCAGTACTTGGTGACGATACTACGCTGACGGTCTATCAGGCTCCTTTGATGCCAATCATAGCTATGTTGAGCTACACTGAGCTTGCTCAAGCAAGTGTCATGTATGATAGATACCATGAAGCTTGGTTTATGCAGATGTGTAACTTTATAGCTCATTATTGCACTCTGTATATGCGGGCTGAATCTGGTGATCCTAATTTAACGGCTTCACAAGCTGCTTCTTCTGGTTTGACAAAGGGTATCATTACTCATCGAGCCGCTGGAGATGTCAGTGCAACGTTTAAGACAATTAATTTAGATGGCTACGATCAATTTGGAGCCTGGGCCGAGACTCAATATGGTGAGTTGTTTATGACTATGGCTCGTGGAATCGCTGGAGCTATCTGGGTACCTTAATGAATCGATACGATCTTGAGTACTGGCGAGCGATGAAAGCTCGTAAAGAGTACCGTGCGGTTGAGGCTGAGAGAATCAGGTTAGAAAAGAGTAAGACTCCACCTCCAAAGAGAGACACGATTCCTCTTGAGGTAATCAAGAAGAGTAACTTAGCTAACTTAATGTTCAACGTTAAGCACATTGGCGGGAAGCATCTATTTGTAGGTATCCCTGGAGATACCCCAACAGCTTTACGACGCCGGCAAGCTATTTCGAAAAGAGCTTCTAGGTTTACTAGTCCTAATAAGAAAAGTCAACAGATGAAGCAGAGGTTACTTAGTGCTAAATCGGGTACTACTTTAAGTAACGCTTATCTTCTTTCAATTTTTGAGAGGGGGTCTCCTCTACGTAAGCAACCTCCTCGACCTCTGTTTAAGACAGTTCTTTTAGATGATGCTGGTAATAAAAAGAAAATTGCTCAGTTACTGGGTGAGTCTACTAAGGCTCTACTTGATGGTGATGAGGCTCGGTCTATTAATATCTTAAAGAAAACAGGTAGCTTTGCTGCTAAAGCTCTTCGAGACTATTTTGAAGCTAGTGACTGGCCTCGTAATGCTCCAGCTACTGTGGCTCATAAGGGCTTCGATAAGCCGGGTGTTTATACTGCAGCTATGAAGAATGCGATTACTTATCAACTAGTAGATTATAAGGATCCGAATGATAAGCCAGGTAGGATGGAGAAGATCACATGAGTGAGGTAGATGACCTATCATTTGTAATAGATGATGGGGTACTGACGGAAGATTTCATGATCCGACGGTCTACTGGTACCTTCGAACTCGGTGGTTGGGTCACTGTCTTTACTGACATTAAAGCTCAAGGTGTGGTTTCAGTAGCTCGACCTCAGGATCTTGAAATGATTCCTGAAGCTGATAGGATCACTGGTACCATGGTCTTTCATACAGTACCAAGGATCTATGTTACTGAGGTAGACACTGATCCCACTGACTTTGGTGTTCAAAAGGTTAGTGACATTCTCCTTTGGAGTTATCTCCGTTGGAGAGTTATGAATGTATTTCCATACCCTAACCGTAAGTACTGGAAAGCTTTCGCTGTAAGAATGGCAGGTAACTAATGGCACGCACAATCTACTATCCTGATGGTAGCCAGATGCAGTCTACTGCTTTGACACCTAAGGAACTTGAGACTGCGTTTCAATACGCCACAGCTGTCATGCTTGGTTTGGATCTTAATGATCCGAATGTATGGTCCTGGGTAAGAATAGGATGGGGAACAGAAGGCCAGCCTTTTAATAACATTACAGATGATGTAACTTATATTAGAGCAGAGCCGATAGATACTGATTATTCTAGGCTAAGGGATAATCAGTTGGTTAAGGATATATCTATAGGTTGGGGTCTAGACGAGTGGGGTAGCAGCAGGTACGGTAGTCCTATTGACATGGTTGGAAAAGACGTATTTACTCGGTCTTGGAAGACTATATGGATTTTTTATGGTCCTAATAGTCTCAATAACGCTAAGGCCGTGCAGTCTGCTCTGATCAAGGTACCGTTTATTGATGGTCTCTTGGCTGAGAAGAATCTTTATATTAATCCTTCAATCCATGAGCCTGAACGTGTACCAGAAAATTTTCAAGGTCAATGGTGGGAACGTGTTGATTTAGAAGTTGAGTTGAACGAGCAAGTAACCGAGATCCTTTCCGTTGGTTCGGTCAAATCTGTCGAGATACAGGTTTACACTAAAGACGGTATGATTGCGGACTACACGGTCACTGCACCGGACTAACAGATGAAGTAAGGAGTCTTGATTATGTCTACACAGCCACTGCCCTTGAGTATCATTGCGGATGTGACCGTAGTTACTTCTGCGCCTCAAGTTGCGGCACCTTCATTCAATACTGGTCTGGTTATCGGATCAAAGACAGGTGCGATTCCGAGCTATGGCCCTAACTCAAGAGTTAGAAAGTATCTTCAAGGAACTTGGTCAACGGCGATGCTAGCTGATGGTTTCGCGAATACTGATCCAGAGTACCTTGCTATGCAGTTGTACTTCGGTCAGTCGCCGCCACCTCAAGCTGGCTTCGTAGGTTTCAAAGATCTTACGGCTATTAGTACCTTTACTGTTGCTTCTGGTGGAACTGGTTATGCTATTGGTGATCAGTTTACTGTTACTCAGACTGGGGCTAGTCACGGTATTGGTACGGTAATTGGAGTTAGTGCTGGTGTGGTTACAGTCGCTCAGATACTTAGTGGTAACCAAGGAACTGGTTACTCAGTAGCTACTGGTTTAGCTACTGTGGCAGTTGCTCCATCTACCGGAACTGGGCTCACAATTAATATCACTGGTATCGGAGAATCAGCTTTACAAGCTGCTCAAGCTTGCCGGCTTAAGGAGCCTACTTGGTACGTGTTTATGGTCTGTGGAGCTGTTAAGCAAGACCATATCGATATTTCAAATTGGGTGCTAGGCCAAGTTGGTACAGTATACTTTGGTAACACAGCGGATGCTGATGCTCTGGCCGGCTCTTCTACAAGTGTCTTGAAGACTCTTTACAGCGCTTCCTCAAAGAGAACTTGGATGCAGTATGCTACAACTCAAGGTGGCTCCTATCCTAACCAAGCCTATTTCACGGCAGCTATCATGGGTCAAGCTATGGCATCTAATACTCAGCTTCAGAATTCTTCCTTTACTGAGAAGTTTAGCGGCGGCGTGCCGCTACTTGGAGTAGTTACTGAACCATTAGCTGTTTATCAGATCGCCAACATTGAGGGTATGGTACCTGCTGAGGGTCCGAATGGTAACCTGTTCTTGAACTACGCTAATGCGTATAGTATCCTTGAACAAGGTACCATGGAAGCTGAGCTAACCTTCTTTGATCAGGTTCTTGGACTCGATGTTTTAGCGGCAAACATCCAATACAATGTGATGAACCTCTTAACATCGGTACCGAAAGTTCCACAAACTGATTCTGGTCAGCAGACGCTTGTTCAAGCTGTTGAGCGGGCGTTACAGCAGTCAGCTTTGACTGGATTCGTTGCGGGAGGAGTATGGCAAGGTCAGACTATTCTTACCCTTACTCCTGGGACTGCTTTACCTCTGGGTTACATTGTGCTTACTCCGACCTATGCGACCTGGGGCAAATCTAATCCAGCAAAAGTAGCTGCTAGACAGGCTCCACCAATCTATGTGGCGCTCATTGAAGCTGGTGCCGTTCACTTCGTCACGATCGAGGTTCTCGTTCAGGTCTAACTCAGAAAGGAATCAAAGATGGTTACATATGCTTTCAAAAGCGTAGTCGGGGCCTTCACAGATCCTGACGTGGGAACCTTCCCATTCTATGGGCAGGAGGGCGTGAAGAGTCTGACGATCGGCAACGCTACTGAGCGCACTGTTCATGATACGGCGGCAGACGGCACTATCATGGTAAGTTACGTGTCTGGTGCGTCTGGCTTCATCGACATCGAAACCCAACAAAATAGTACGCTCCATCAATTCTTATTGAACTGGGCGAACATTAAGTTTGTTTTAAGTGAAAACCAAAATGCTGAGTTTTTCGCAGCTGCTGCAGTTAAGGTGCTCGATCTTATCAGTGGATCAACTCATATCCTTACAGGCGTGTCTCCGGCCAAGATTCCGGATAAACCCTATGGTCCGGCCGGCGGCATGGTTACCTGGAAACTCATGGCCGCTAACGTTGTTAACATCTAGGAGATCAAGTGGAGAACCGGCAAACCACAAAAACTATTACATTAAAGGACCGGACATATCAACTGAATAAGCTGGATGCCAGGACTTCATGCTGGCTCTTTGCTTTTTTAGGCGAGAAAGCTGGTTCTGATTCCTTTACCACGGCCTTTGGAAGATGCACGAGAGAGCAGTTTATGGAACTCGAAAATATCGCTCTCCGGCAGATATTTTGGATAGATACTAAGGAAGATAAGTCCTTCCCTACGGCCTTACTCTCTGCTGGCGGCGCGTTTACGATACCTGAACTTGAAACCGACGCTGACATCGTGTTTCAACTTGTTACAGCTTCTATTTTGTTCAGCATCTCCCCTTTTTTAACCGTCGCCGAGTCGAATTCTCCGACACCGAAGACATAGGTTGGGAACCTATGACGTATCCTAATTTAAGTGTCTTGTTGGCTAGGCCAGTTGAAGCTGGACTTTGGCAGCTTCATGAAACATTTGATGGCACCTATAATGCAGATGACCTCCTCGACATTAATGAGATTCTAGACGTAAGGTTGGAAAACAGTATCCGGCAGAATGACTGGAGAAGGAGGAACAGTGGTGGCTGAAAACGGCCTTATCTACTGTGTTACTCATAAAGAATCAGGTAGAAAATATGTAGGTCAAACGATAAGTACTTTATATAAGGTTAAGATAATCTGAAGCAGCAATTAAACAGTGGCAAAAAGGTCCTTCAGGAATTCAAACACCATGGTACGGTAAGTAACTCTGAAAGGTTGGTGTGCCATCGCTGAAAATATTCTTGAGTCCTACTTCATTAAAGTCGTTGCTTTGCCAGATGCTACCTCCTTTGCTAAGTTAGGATACACTCTTAAAGATGCTACTAAGATGGTAGAGGGTTTCTCTACTGCTTCTATATCAAGTATATTTAAGATGGAAGCGGCTTTTGTAGGTGCGTTTGGAGCGATTGGTTTAGGTTTAGTTGCTTTAGCTGATAGAACAGCTATGGCTGATCAGTCTTATAGGTTGCTTGGTCTGCGTATGTTGATGACTAAGCAGTCTGCTCGCGCGATGCAGATGTCTTTAGACGCTTTAGGAGCGACTTTAGATGAAGTAGCTTATGATCCTGAGCTTAATAAACGTTTTCAAGATATGTATGAGCAAGTTATTCAGATGCAAGAAAAGCTTGGACCTACTTTTGATAAGAACATGAAGTCTATTAGACTTTTGAAAGATCAATATAAGATCTTTGGTATGGAGGTTGAATTAGCGGTAGCTGGAGCAGTAAGCAAAGCTTTTCAAAGTCTAGGTTACAGTGAAGATGAGGTTCTTCAGAAATTCAAGGACTTTAATAGAGAAATTCAAGATAATCTTCCATGGATATCTGAGCAGATTTCAAGTGTCTTTGTTCCAGCTTGGAATGATGCTAAGACAGTTCTGAGTGATACTGGTGACATAGTTAAGATGCTTACTCAGAGATTCATGACACTAGTTGGTATCATGGATGATGATGAGTCTATTCAGAATGCTGATGTAAATTTTAAGAACTTAGCAAAGACCCTTACAGATCTATTAGATATTATTACGAAAACTATACTGTCTCTTGATTTGATGGCTAAGATAGCTATTCATGCTGGTTCAGCTGTATGGGATACATTGATGGCATCTCATTATGCTTCTCCTTTTGGGGGTTTTCAATTTGGTAAAGCTAAAGAGTGGGCTTCGAAAGCAGCTGATGAGTCTGTATCAATGGCAGCTGATGTTAGAGACCTTGTGACACCTGGTGGTGAGGCTAATTGGACTAAGAATCCTGATTACGCGGGTATTGTAGCCTATAATAGGTCACATGGATTTGATCCAGTTACTGGTGCCAAGAACCTAAACATGACTCCTTTAGATGATAGTTACATGAACATTTTTCTTGGTGGGGCTGGTCGAGCTTTAACTGGTACACCAGTACCTGGTGCTGGTGTATTAGGTACTGATATTATTGGTCACAATCTATTTACTAAAATGAAAGGCTTAGCTGCGGTAGCTTCTGCTGCAACTGGTATCCCGGCTCACATCATCTTAGCCCAGTGGGCTCATGAGACTAAAGGTTTTACTAGTGACGTATTTAAAAGAGATCTGAATCTTGCAGGTGTTGGCCATAGAAAAGAAGGAGGTCATGATGTATATACTCATTATAATACTTTAGAAGAAGCTGAACATGGTTGGGTTAACTTTATTAAACAAAAGAGATACGCCTCTACTGGTGTTCTAGGAGCTCGAACTATTCCTGAATTTGCTAAGGATATTAAAGCAGGTGGTTGGTATGAAGATACTCCTGAAAACTATATTAGAAACATGCAAAAATGGGATAAGACGTTTCAAGGTGGTAACGTATATATTCAGAACCAAACTATAGTTATTCCTCCTGAAACTCCATATGATGTAGGTAAGGAGATGGTAGCTGAAGCTATCAAGGAAGCCTTCGTTGTGAGGAATCAACGTGACACGGCTCAAGTGGCTGGAGGTCCTTATCACTAATGGCTAGTGGAATCTTTTTACCGGCTATTTTTGCTGTTAATGAAGAACCGCCCGTAGAAATTGAAATGGCTCCTGAGGAACCTTTTCCAGTAGATATAGAATCAGGTATCTGGACTCCTCCTCAATATTCTCAACCAGCTTTAACGATACTTAGTGTAGTTTTGCCACCTTATACTGTTAGTCCTAAACAAGGTTCTCCAGTAGAAACTAAATATGTTTTTGATGCTGTGTTTAGGTTACAGCATAATAGGAGAATGCAAAAAACTAGTCACCCTGTTCTTACTGGAGCTAACATTTCTGATCACGCTTACCTGCATCCTGCTAAGATTACTCTTGAGATTGGTATGAGTGACTGTATGGCTTCTTTTTCTCAAGGAATTTGGACAGGGTACGCAACTAAAAGTATCTCAGCTTGGCAGACCCTTAAAGCCCTTCAACAGAACCGTAGACTAATTACGTTAACTACACGTTTAGATACTTATAATAACATGTTGATTATTAGTATAGATACTTCAGATGATAATAAGACTAAACGGGCCTTGAAAGCTACTGTAGTTCTTGAAGAACTTCTTTCTGCTAGTGTTATCACTACCAACACATTGAGTGCACGTGAGCAGTCTACTGGAGAAACGGCTCAAGGTACGGTTCAAGCAACTCCACCTAATGCCGGTACAGTTACTACTAATGTTATACCGTCTGATCTCTATCCTGATGTTACTGAGTATCCGAACATTCCTGGAGCCGGTAATGTTAGTAGCAATAGTTTAAGTCAAACTACGGTTCCATTCTTTTAGGAGGTAGATATGGCTCTTCAAGTTATTCCACTATCTATTTCTCCTAATATGACTATGACTGCTCAGTTAACGGTAGATGGTGGTCCACTTTCTTTAAACTTAAAGTTTAAGTATGACTCAATGGCTGGTTACTGGGTCATGAGCATCTCTAATACTAACAATGACCTTCTATTGGATTCTATTCCTTTGATTACTGGTTCTTATCCTGCTGCTAATATCTTAGGACAGTACAGGTACCTTAGAATAGGTAGCTGGTACGTTGTAAATGTATCTAATATAGTTCCTAAGGTGGGAGCTTTTACAGGATACGGTGAGGGTTGGTACGGTGCCGGTCCTTATGGCGGTGAGCTCGGTCTAGGTGGAACTGATTATCCAAATGACACTAACCTGGGTAGTGACTTCCAACTTTGGGTTGGGGACACACCAGATGTGTAGGAGGTTTCTGTGCTCATGTTACTGGTAACAATCTTAATAGTTCTGTTTGTTGCTGGTTTAGTTTGTTGGGGAATTTCACAGATTCCAGGGTTACCAGCAGTTTGGCTTAGAATAATTCAGATAGTGATTCTCATCCTTGTTTTAATTTGGATACTCGGACACTCTTTACACAGATTTAACTTTTAAGAGGTCTCATGCCGACTCCTCCACCGACAACATTTTATAAAAAGAGACTTACTCTAGCCTCTGATATACCATTCTTTGGCCGGGCCTGGGCTCTGATATTCAGTTCAACTCAAAGTAATCCTGGGGCACCAGATATCATAATCTCTAGTGATGCCTTCGAACCGGAAGCCTTAAGAGTTACTTTTGATATTAATCAGTATGCGTTCTCGGCTTTTTGGCACGCTGAAATAACTATCTTTAATGCCAATGGAGGAATTACTGCTGGACCATCTAAAGGAGTTAATCTTACTAAGGCTGTTATCTCAGAAGGGGATACAATTACCTTAATGGCTGGTTACCAAGCTGATTATCCTGATATTCCTCCACCAATAATTTGGCAGGGACAAATCTTCTATACTTTACAGGACCGTGACAATGTAGTAGATCAGCGACTTATTATTCATAGCTTAGTTAGTCGAGCTCTAACTACTCAAAATTTTATAAATGCTACGGCACCAGCCTTTCTATCACAATTTGAACAAGCTAGATACATTGCTGATAATTCTGTTAATAAGATTCAGATGAATCCTCAGCAAATACAATCAGCTTTAAGTGCGGCTCCAATTAAACGTGGAGCAGCTAATCTTCCACGAGCAAAGACTTATTTTGGTCCACCGCACCAGTATCTTCAGAAATTAGCTGAACAAGCTAATTGTCTCTCTTGGTTTGATGCTCATCACTGGCAGGCTGATTCTTTGCAGAAGCCTACTGGTGAATTAGTGGGTACCTATGCACCAGTTAATCTTCTAGGTGGACCTCCTCAGAAAATTGGTAAAGTTTCTTTAAGCTTGATTGGTCAACCTCAACAGACTCAACAAGGTGTAACTTTCCGCATACTCTTGGATCCTAAGGTTCAAGTACTTGCCCCACTTCCTTTAGTTTCCCTACAGAAGCAATACATTCGACAAGCTCCTATCCCTTATCCTTTACCGCCAGATACTTTCATCGCAATTCCTCTCTCTGAAGATGATACCTATGTAGTTGTAGGCGTACGTTTTATTGGAGATACTAGAGGAAACGCGTGGTATACTGATGTTATTGGAGCTACTCAAATTCAAACTGTAGTTTCTTTGCTTGGTCAGTTTTTAGATGCTGATCATTCCGCTAATTAGGAGGTAACGTGTTCTCTATAGCTGAGCGTCTAGGTGTCTCTACTGAGGCTGTAGAGGGACATGCCTGGCAGTGGGCCTGCATGCTTCGTTGCGCGGTACCTGGTATAGTAAAATCTTTTTCTGCAGAGAAGCAAACTTGTACCGTTCAAGTAGCTATACAGGAACTTATATTAAAGCCTCCACCAGTTACTTCTCAAGTTCCTAAACCTGGAATGATTCAAAACATTCCAGTTGCTGAATCTATTGCGCCTCTTCAAGATGTCCCAATCATAATGATGAGAGTACCAGGCTGGTCGCTTACCTTTCCTATAGTAGAAGGTACGGAGTGTCTCCTACTCTTTGCTGATATGTGCATAGATGGTTGGTGGCAGAATGGTGGGATCAATCCGCAGTATGACAGGAGACGTCATGACCTCTCTGATGCTTTCGCATTATTTGGTCCTTGGTCTCAACCCAATACACTTCCTGGTTACTCTACTGACTCTGTTCAACTTAGGTCTGATGATCATACTGTTGTGGTTGATCTCCGAACTACTGGAGTTACTATCACTGCTCCGGCAGTTACGATCAATACCACTGGAGCTACAGTTGTCAATTCTACGGGAAATGTCACGATCGAATCCGCCGCAGTTGTACACATCAAAAGCAACGGTGGCGACACTATAATAGATCTGAAAGATTTCTTGCTGCATACACATAGCGGCGTTCAGACTGGTAGCGGCGTATCAGGACCGGTGGTGTAACGTGGCGGTTATTACAGTGAGAGCAATTGATCCAGCTACTTTTGATCCTTTTCAAGGTAACGGTCAAGAGAATTTTATAGCTGATCTACAAGCTGTAGTACAGATCATTAATACTAGACTAAGGCTATTTCAAGGAGAGTGGTTTCTTAATCTTTTAGATGGTCTATCGATGTTTCAATCTATATTAGGTTCTCCAGGGAGCGCACGTAACCTTCAAGTTATCATTAATCTGATCTCTCAGAGAATTCAGCAGACTCCACATGTTATTAACGTTAGTAACATTAAAGCTTCTTATCAAAATAGAAGGTTCGCTTTCGCTGCTAAGGTTACCACTGAATTTGGTACCATTAATGTTACAAATTCTCCTGGTTCTACAGCGTCTCTAACTGCACAAACCTGAGGATGAGATGACCTACTTTGCTCCTATTATCACATCAGCTGGCCTATTGGTGCCAAGCTACCAGGATATTCAAAATGACCTGATAGACACCTATAGGACGATTTATGGAGCCTCTACTTATCTTGGAAACGACTCAGCTGACTATCAGTGGATCTCTGCTGTCTCTTTGAAACTTAGTGATAATTTTGGTTTAGCACAGTTAGTGTATAACAATAGAGGACCAGCTACTGCTATTGGTTCGGCTTTAGATGGTATAGTAAAGATTAATGGTATAGCTCGGTTAGCTGCTACACATTCACAAGCTGTGTTAACACTCTCTGGTGTACCTGGTACCGTAGTTTCTAGTGCGGTAATTTCTGACGTTAACGGTATCTTATGGAACCTACCACCTACTGTAATTATAGGAGCCGGAGGTACGGTAGGAGCGGTAGCTATCTGTGCTCAGGCTGGAGCGATTAGTGCGACTGCTGGTACCATTATTTACCCTATTGGTGGCTTTACTGCTGGTTGGACAGGGGTTACTAATGCTGCTGATGCTACAGTTGGAACCGTTCCTGAGACTGATTCTCGGTTACGGGCCCGACAAGCTATATCAGTAGCCTTACCTTCAGAAACTAGGCTGGCTGGTACACAGGCTGAGATTGAAGCGGTAGAGGGAGTTACCCGAGTCAATGTTCTTGAGAATCAGACAGCAGTGACTGATTCATATGGTAATGGTGGTCACTCCGTAACTTGTGTGGTTGAAGGTGGTACTGATCTTGATGTAGCTACAGCTATTTTCAATAACCGAGGTATTGGCGCCAATACTCTTGGTGGTAACCCTTCAGCCACTCAAGTGATAGTACCGGTTACTGATCCAAACTCTGGTAACATTACAAATATTGGTATCTACCGGCCTACGTATGTTCCTATCTATGTGATCTATACAATTCATCCCTTGACAGCTGCTTTTAACACAGCCATGCAAACTGCTATTATAAAAGCTACAGCTGATTATCTTAATAGTTTGGAGATTGGAGAATCAGTAACTCAATCAGCTTTGTATGGAGTGGCTCTATCGGTTATGCCTGATTTAACGAGACCAGATTTTTCAATTCATATCGTGAACCTTGGAACGACAGCTTCTCCTACAGGTACTACTGACATTACCTTGACTTTCTATCAAGTTGCTCAGGGTAGCATCGCTAACGTATCTATAGTGGTGGTGTAGCATGGGTACACCAGCTATTCAGCTTCTTCCTTCTCAATACTATCTTAAGCTACTGACTCCAATGTACGCTCAGGCAGCTAACTATCAAGCTTGGCTTAAGCGTGTCATTGACATAGCTTCTGATCTTAGTTACTGTTTAGCTACTTTTGATGGTGCCTTTGATCTTGACTATGCTATTGGTGTTCAACTTAATGTAGTTGGTGACATTGTCGGCGTGTCACGTACCGTACCATTTCAGCCGTCTGGAGGCGTGAGCCCTATACTTGACGATGATAGTTATAGGTTACTGATTAAAGCTACTATCGCTAATAATCTGTGGGATGGTAAGATAGGTAGCATGTACCCTATCTGGAGTAGCCTCTTTCCTGGTGGTCACATCACTATTCAAGATAATCAGAACATGACTGCTAATATCATCCTCACAGGTAGCTTTACTTCAATTATTCAAGATCTCATAACTCATGACATGATCGTTCCTCGACCAGAAGCTGTAGCTTACACCTACCTCTTAGGTAGCCTACCATTCTTTGGATTCGATCGCCATGACGCTTACATAGATGGTTGGGATATTGGGAAATGGAGTTAAGAGATGCCAGGATCAAATAACTTTTTGCAGTGGAACCCTACTGCTGCTAATCAAGAGAATGATGCAGCTTACTTGGCTGATTCACAACGAACCGGAGGTGCGCCTAACGGAACTCCATTTCCCTCTCAAACCGGTAACAAGCTATTCTACCAGCTATCAACTTTTGTAGCTGCTTTTGGTCAGATGATGTCGACTAAAGGTTACGCTATGAGTGACGTTAACATAGCTACACTAGCTTCAGTCTTAGCTAATATCATAACCGCTGCTGATGCTAAGCCTGGTATGCAGAATGTAGCTTTTAGTCCTACTATTACCTTAGACATGAGCGCGTACCGGTCATTTCAAGTTACTTTAGGAGGTAACGTTACTTTAACTATAATTAATGGTCACGCTGGAGATACGTTAGAAATTATCTTTGTACAAGATGGTACAGGTTACCATACTATTACTTATCCTGGAACTTTTCCTAATCCTATTCAGCCTGATCCTAACCCAGGTAACGTTACTACTCTTAGTTGGTTAGTGAATCCTGTTGGTAACTTCGATCCTCAGACTCCTGGCATGTCATCTAATGGTAGCTTAACAGCTGTTAGGATCAATCAGACTCCTATTGGAGACATCACTCCAGCAATAGGTAACTTTACTACACCAGCTCCAGGTGACACTAGTACGAGAGCAGCTACCACAGCTTGGGTAAATAATTTACTAACTACTACTTGGAGTGCTGGTGGAGTTTTAAGTCAAGGTACAGCTACTTCTGGTTACTTGAAGCTACCTGCTTGGCTTGGAGGTTTCATTATTCAGTGGGGCAACGTATTGATGCCTGGTGTCAGTGGTAGTGATAATCCTACTTCATTTACTTTTGCCACAGCTTTTCCAACCTCTTGTTTAATCTGCATACCAGGTACTTTAAGTTCAAGTGCTGACCGTATTACTTTCATTAAATCAGTAGGTACAACCGGTGGCACGATAAGTAACAATGGTTCGGCAGCTAATGCCATGTACCTAGCTATCGGTTACTAGGAGGCCTATGAAGAGGATTTCTGCTTTATTTTTTCTCTTGGCCTCGGCAGCCTGGGCTCAAGTTACGTATACTCCAAATGTAGGTTTGCAGATACCAGCAACAGGTTCAGCTAACTGGGATCAACCTTTGAACTTTAACTTTAATAGATTAGATCAGTTGTTTGGTGGTAACGTGATCCCTCCTGGATCTAAGGTGATGCTTACTCCAGTTTTTGGTAGCGGGGCGCCAGCAATGGCTTGTGTCGTTTCACTTGAAGGTAACCTTTACTTTGATACAAGTAGCTTACCTTGGAATCAGTATGTTTGCCACAGCTTAACTTGGCACCAAGCTGGTGGAGGTGGAGGCGGTACCTTTCCAGCGGCTGGTATTCCAAAATCTACTGGTGGAGGTTGGGGACCTAGTTATAATATTCATGGTAACAGTACATATGTTCAGTTGTCTGATAATACTGGTACCTCTGGTCATGTACCAACATATGATGCTAGTGGTAACTTAACAGATACTTATACTCCTCATGGTAACGGTACCTTCATTCAAGCTTCTGATAATACTGGCACAGCTACTCACCTCGCCGCCTTTGATGCTAGTGGTAACTTAACAGATGGTGGGCCAGGTACTAATGTTGTTACTTACACTCCTGCTTGGAATTCGTTATCTAATTATGTAGTAGGAAACTTGGTAACTTATAGTGGGATGAGTTTCATTAATATCTTACCAGTTAACTCAGGTATTCCAGCAGTAGCTCATGTAACTTCAAAAGCTAATGGTACAACAGCTACTATAACAGGTGTTACGGCTGGTAACGTTCTGATTGTTCAAGCTATAGGTACCTGTAATACTTGCGGTTCTGGTACATCAGCTTCAGGTGTCACAGATAATCATGCAGATACTTTTACTTTAGTTCCAGGTGCTTCAGCTGATGTAAACTGGTTAGGAGCAGGTTATAATGGTAGCCGAACTTTTACTACTACTGCAGCTGTGAATGGTACTTATATCTTTACACTTACTGGTGGTAGTAACACTCAAAGTCTAGTAGCTTGGGAACTAGTTAATGTTACTAGTGTAGTTAACTCTACAGCTCAGAATGGAAATGTCGGTACTACTAACATTATTACTACAGCTGGCTCCTTTATCTTAGTTACTTGGGGTGGTCCTCTTGGTGCTTATGGTGACACATTTACTCCACATCCTGGTACAACGACTACAGCTACTTCAGATAGTAGCACGCCTGGTACGGTAGAAATTGTTGGTGGCTACTTATCAGCAGGTTCACCTGGCACGTATACTATGGGTTGGGATAGTGTCACACCAAGTGGTGTAAATCACTCTTCGATGACTGTGGTTGCTTTAGCTACTACTATACTTAATCCACAATTAGACACCTTACATTGGTTACCTTTAGGTGAAGGTATTGGTAACACTGCGGTTAAACTTACCGGTACCCCATCAACAGGTATGGTACCAATTGCTGCTAATGGTACAACAGCTGGCTGGGGTTTACCTCCCTCACCTACAACTACACCAATGCTTACTCGTACTGCTCAAACTAACATTACACGGATACTTAGTACAGCCTACCAAAATGTTAGTAACTATCCAATGATTGTAGCTTATGGTGACACGGCTAACGTAACAGCAGCTTGTTATACAGATTCTACAACTAATCCAACTACATTACAATACGCATCAAAGACATTTACTGGAACTGCTTGGCAAGCTGTCATGTGTTACGTGAAGCCGGGTGACTACTATAAGATTACCGGCGGCACGTGGGGTTACTGGAATGAGTACATATTTAATGCTGGTTTCTTTCAAGGTTCAGCTAATCTCTCTGGTTCGCGTGCCATCAACACGGTCTATCAAAACGTTGGTCAAGGTTTCAAGATAGTAGTAGTAGCGTTAGGATCGACAGCAAGTGGTGACACTATTACTGCATATGTAGACGGTAACTCAGCTGCTACGCAACAAGTAATGACATTAACCTCAGAAGCAACTAATAACTCTGTCTTCTTTATAGTGCCTGCTGGATATTACTATAGAATCAATCGTAGTGGATCAGGAACTATTACTAGTTGGTTCGAGTTGACTACACCACATAGTGCGGTACAAAATGTAGTTACAAGTTCCCGGTCACCTAGTACAATATATACAGGTAGTAACTTTGCTGGTGATAACACGATGTTCATCACAGCGGACTGGCCGCGCACTGGAACCGGTACAGGCTTTATGTATTCTGACCCAACTGGTAATACTACCGGACAATGGCAACAGTCGAATGATAATAGCGGTACTCCATTCCATGTGCAAGGCTTCTCTATGCCTGGAGATAAGTATAGCGTAAAGCAAGATTCTGCGACAGCAGTGTTTACTGACTTTGTTGAGTATACGTTATCAGATGTTCCTAATGTTAATACGTTAGGAGCAGCGGTACCAGGAGATATTGCAGCTTTTGCTGGAGCAAAGACTATTATATCAGCTACTGCAACTCAAGTTAATACACTGATTAAGAGTCTAACTGGGTGCAGTACAATAGGTAACGTTTACTCCCCACAGAGTGGCACATGTATAGTTCCAGCTTCTGGCTCAGCTCCAAGCGCTTCTTGGTCAATAGCTACAGGTGTACCAGTATCTCCAGCCGCACCTTATCTATTAGCTGCCACTTCTGGTACAGTGAGTCACTGCTACTTTACAACATTAACTTCAGACGGCGCAACAGCTTTGACATTTAATGTGCTCTTTAACAGTGTCAACATCATCTCAGGAACTAACGCCACGGTAGCAGCCGCTACTGTAGCAGGAACAATTAGTACATTTAACTTAACTTCTGGTACTATTAGCATCACGTCAGGTCAGAAATGGGAGCTGGATATTACTGCCGGTACGGCTAACTGGAAGGGAGCGGTACAATGTTTCTGAGATTAATTGCTGGGGCGGTACTGCTTAGTAGCGTTCCAGCATATGCGAACCTAGGCAACAAGACCAATTTTGAGGTACGTACCACAGGTAGCAGCACCAATGGTGGCTGCTTTGATCCAGGTGTCGCTTCTCCAGGTACTGATTATTCACAGCAAAACGCTGCACAAGTAGCGTACACGGACCTTGTTATTGGAGGCACAAATACCCAGCTAACTAGTGTCGCGTTTCCTTTCGATTCTACAGATGTAGGTAACTGCTTACAGGTTACCGGAGGTACTGGGTTTACTACTGGATTGTATGAGGTTGTATCTGTTTCTGGTATAACAGCTACGATGGATCGTGCCGTGGGGACAGCAGCCTCTACTGGTGGCACAGGTAACTTAGGTGGAGCTCATTTAATTTGGTACACGGCAGCAACTTGGGCTGGGGTACTTAATACTGGTGGTGCTTGGGTAGGTTTCACGTATCTAAAGTGTGGAACCTATACGATGACGGCACAGATAAGTGTAGGTAGTAACTATTACTTTCCTGTTATTGGGTACAACGCAACTCATAACGATACCGCCGTAGGTTGTCGGCCACTAATTACTACATCAACGAATGGTACCAATCTCGTCTATACATGCTCATCATTTATATTTAAGAATCTTGATATGTCGAATACGGCAGCTTCTCGAGCTTTAGGTTACTACGTATCTTGTAACAATGTTAGTATCTTTTTAGATAATGTGACTATGACTGGTTTCTCAAATGCGTTAAATGGAGACGATGCTGGTTCGCACTTCATCTTAGCTTATATCTATATTGTTAATTCTATTATTCAGAACTCAACCGCTGAAGGGGTACGAACATATAATAATGGCTTCTTAGTGCTGATCGACAATTCTATTTTCCGAAACAATGCTGCGGGTGGCTTTATCTGCAACAATACCATTGGTATCGAGGTCGTTACTAATTCTGTCTTTTATAGTAACGGTTCACCAGGAGGTATGAGTTGCCAGGTTACTCAAGGAGCGTTTGTAAAGAACTCAGCATTTGTCAGTAACACTGGCTACGGTATAGCTTTCGGTTCTCCTGGTTTACCACCAACAATAGAGAATTCTATATTCTACGCTAACACAACATGGGGTTGGAATACCACAACAGCTTATCAATGGGCTGGTTATATGCGTAGCAACGCTTATGGTGCAAACGGTACCGCTCCATTTACAGGTTGGAGTAGCTCAGCGTTACCTTCTATTAATGACGTGACACTGACCGCTGATCCATTTACTAATAAGTCTGGTGGAGACTTTTCTTTGAACTCTACAGTTGGTGGGGGCGCGGCTTTAAAAGCAGTGGGTTTCCCAGGTCCATTCATTACTGGTTCTGGTGTAGGTAACCTTGATATTGGTTTGATTCAAAGTACGGGTGGAGCTACTGTTACTATGGGAGCATTCAATTATGGTTCTGCTAACTAAGAAAGATCCATTGATTTGGTTACTTGGCCTACTAGCGCTCTCTGTCGTATTATCTTTTGGTGCATCTACTATGCCACACAAGGCTACTCTCTATTATCAGAGTATTGATTGTACGAATCACTCTCCTTGTCAAATATTGGTATGGAGAGCGGTATGCCCTACACCGACAACGTGTCCGGTATATGTACCAGGAAGCCCAAGTTGGAGTCAAGTAACTACTGGAGGAGGTTCTGTAAGTACCTCTCCAAGTGGCACGAAGTGGATAGTGGTTGATACTGATCCATCTCTACAAGATAACACGACGTATGCCTATGTAGCAACTGTACGTTTTACTACCGGTCCTCGTACACTATCTGATCCCTCTCCTGTATGGAGTGGCACTACTTCAGGAGGTACAAATGCGGGTACACCGCCTACTCCTACTAACGGCGTTGGTAACTCCGTACATTAATGCTCAGACTGTTCCACCTGCTCCTACTATGGGTACGGTTAATGGTCCTGCGGTTTCTAGCGTTCCTGTACCGTCTAATATAGCTCAATGTCTGAGTGGTAGCACAGCTTGTGGCCTAACTGATTGTAACTGCTGGGTTCAATTATACCGGGCTAGTTGCACGGTACCATCTTCGTGTCCATCACCAAGCACAGCGGCACCATATACATTAGTTAGTAACGCTGCAATGACTGCTACACCGGATACTAAAGGAGGTACTAATTATGTGCTCGCAGATACGGATCCGACTCTTACAGCAGGAACGGTATGGAGTTACGTGGAGACGGCCAATTTCAGTATCTATACACCGTACACGGTGGGTCCGTTATCTGCTAATGCTAGCATCGTTACTATACCAGGTGGCACCACACCTCCACCAGTAAACTTTCACGTGCAGCTAGACTTTGACAACGCTTCTTGTATCACTGGTAACAACTGTAACGCAGTAGTGTATAGAATGATTTGTACTGGTGCTACATCAAATTGTCCAGTTTATCCAGCTGGCACCTTTTCTCAAGTAACTGGTACGCTTACTCAAAATACGACAGCAAGTAACACTCACTTTACTTTCTTAGATACTAGTAACTTGGCTTATAGTACTCTATATGCTTATGTAGTAACTAATGCCTTTCTTGCCAATCCTTCCACGCCAAGTGGACCAGCACAGGTTACTTTACTTACCCCAACGGGGGTGCACAGTGCTATCCTTAACTACTCAAATGCTAGTTGCCGAACTGCCTCACCATGCACTCTTCAAATCTTTCGAGCTCAGTGCACTTCGCCCACTACGTGTCCCACTTATGCCTCGGGGAGCACAGCTTGGAAGGCACTCAACATGTCCAGTGGTTTGATTCCCACTGTGGGAGTGCAAGGAACATCCTGGCAATATACAGATTCAGATGTGGCTCTAACTGGTAACACAACATATACTTGGGTTGCAACAAATAGCTACAGTGGCGCAGTTACTTCTTCACCGGCTTCTACTCCTTGGAGTGGAACTACAACTGTAGGGAGATCAAATGAAAAAGCTGCTACCTCTACTTCTACTTCTAAGCATCCTAAGCGTTAACTGCCTGGCTCAAGTAAAAACTACCACTGGTCCTCACCAGGCTATTCTCAACTACAGTAACGCCAGTTGTACTAGCAATGCGCAGTGCAGCCTTCAGGTGTACCGAGCCACCTGCACTTCCGCGACGACCTGTCCCACCTTCAGCACGGCGGCACCCTCGGGTACATGGAAGACATTAGATATGACAGTTGGCCTTACACCACAGATCGGCGCGAACGGATCGACGTGGGTGTACAATGACAAGGACACCGCATTACAAGATAGCACGACGTACGCCTGGGTTGCAACTTGTACTTATGTGGGTGGTACCACTGCTAGTGGTGCTTCTGCTAATTATGTTGGTACTACTAATAATGGGACGCCTCCCGCACCTACTACTGCCAGCAGTGGTAACTCGGTGAATTGACATGAGGAAGTTTTTGCTACTGATACTATTGGCTGCTCAAACAAGCCAGTCAAATAAGCCTAAGCCCAATCCACCGCAGCCTGGTCCAGGTACTAATACAATTTCTTTGCTTGCTATGATCATGCCAACACCAGGGATTCCCAGTGTTGAATTTGCACCTTCAGATGTGAATGCGCAGGCACTGATACAGCAGTGTCTCAATTTTACTGGGAAATGTGTAATCTGGTACCCATCTGGTCGGTACTTTATTACTAAACCTACGAATTTACCTCATGGTGTTTATGACGTTTACATGCAAACAGATACGGTGCTGGTTCCCTGCGGCCAACCTCTACCTTATCTGTTTATTACAAATGAGTGGCCACGTGCAGGAGAACGTAACCCACGCTTCATGTACCCTAATGGTACAATTGTGGATTGGACTAAACAGATTGATTCAGCTCAAAAATGCGGAGGCTTTGATCCACATCAATATTTTAAGCCAGTAGCATATCCATAAGGAGCAGTAAATGACAGATACCAAATCTAACCGGCCACCTGAGCCACCAAGTATTGAAACTATACTTGGTGCAGCTGTTATCTTGCTGCAAAGATTAGTCGAACAGACAGATGAGATTGAACCATTGCTCAAGAAAATAGCTCAACAACAACAACAAACCAACACTTTACTGCAAAAGATTCTCATCGCTGTAAGTGGACCACCAAAACCACCTGAAAAGGTACTCACCAGTATCAAAGTTTACTTTACAGAACAAGGAGATACGCCTATGCCAGGACCAATCATTCCTGCCCCAGTCGTCTTGACGTTCGCCAACCAGGTAATCATTGCCAACATTCAGGGTTACGACCAGTTCGGCAACCCTATTGATACACCACAGAATTGGGAATTTACTGGCGACAACGATGCTGCAGCCACCGTGGAATCAGGCTCGGGTGCAGTAGTGGCAGTAGCCAACGGTGTGTGCAACGTCACTGGTAGCTGTACAGCCGATGACGGAACCGTGTTCAGTGATACAGAACCGGTTACTGTTACCATTGCGGCAGAAACACCGGTACTGACTTCAGTGCGGGTCTTTTTCACGCAACCGGCTGAGTCAACGAAACGTGCCGCACCTGCAGCACCAGCGAAGCGGAGATAACTCCAGCACCCCCAGAGTTTCCTATAGAATTTAGCCCTATGTCTATAGACTCTGGGGGGTTGGATTTGCTGGAGATCTTTGGCCGGGGAGAAGCTCGGAGCATTGAACTTCTCCCTTTTTTTTAGATAAGTGTACTGGGCCTAACCTATACTATTCCTCTCCCCAGTACAGAGTGCCCGCTACTCCTTTAACTCAGGAGTGGCGGGCATTTTTGCGTTTATATCAGTGTACAGAACCTCAAAATGAGTTAGTTTCTTAGGATGAAACAAGATCCCACTGATATCTGGAGGTAAGTAACCTAAACCTTTAGGATTTATTGAACCATACTTATCTCCAATCTCCTTCTCACTTACAAGTTTGGTCATGTTACTTCGGTGAACTTCAGTAAAGACTCGATCTATTGGGATACCGTAAGAAATAGCGGTACCAACTACTACATAGATCAAATCAGCTAAAGAGTCAGCTACTTCAACTATGTCTTTAGCCGCCATAGCTAAGACAAATTCTTGAAGCTCCTCCATAATCAGTTTCTTTCTTAATTCAGTAACTGAGTGTGGAATGTCAATGGTTGGTGTATCACTCACTAGGTGCTTGTATTTGTGATGGAATTCTTTCACGCTCGCTTCGTAAGACTTCATACAGGTACTCTCTCCTCTCGTTAAGGATCCTCTGATAAAGATCCTCTCCATGTCCATTGTTGAAGTAAGGTCCACGTTGTAACCAGAATAAGCAGGTTTCATCGTGTTTCCTATTGTAATGCTCGAGGATATGTAGGGGGATCACGGCGGTCATGTGCGCACGTGGATAATAGATTACATATAAAACGAGTGCACATTGACTTATCTTTCTACAGACCTCATATTGCCTAAGGTCATTGACTGCTTCCCATGGTTGGCATGAGAGTTTGTCTTGAAACATTGAAACAGCATGAACACTCTCATCAATTTTAACTTCAAAGAATGTTGAGAGACCACCGAAGATGTGAATAGAATCAGGTAGACCGAGTGTAACACGGTCGCTGAGTTTAATAACTCGGCCACCTACTAGATTCATGATTCTAGCAGAGAATGACGCGTTGTAGTAAGCTTCTTTCATTTTTTCATCAACTCCGAAAGTGTCTGCATAGTCTGTTCCTTGCTACCAGTGTGGCTATTAAGCCAGTCTCTTTGACAAGCTACTCGATCATCCCAAGAGGGTAAACCTTCTTCTTGCTCAAAGGTCCAAGCCTTACCCTGATAGGCCTCTCCCATAAGCTCGGCATCTAAACGGTCTGAGTATACCGGTACCTCAGCCCACACAGCATTAAGGTACCGGGTTCTCCACCAACCTGAACCTGAGCTAGGGTACCCGGCTGAAATGATACCGAAACTATTAGCAAATTCCTGTATAGTTTCTCTCTCATTGAGTATCAGACCAGGCTCCATTCTTCTATTTCCAATGTACCAAACAGGAAAGCTGAATCCTTGCTTCTTGATCCAATGGGTATGATCTGAAAGAGCAGCCATACACCATCTTTTCTTTCTACTGAACTTAGACCATGTATTAATAGTTGGATAGAGAACCCAGGGACTTGGGTCCACGGTGTGTAAATTGGCGACGAAGTTGTCTTGTAGTAACAGATCATGGTTCCCCCATAGAAACATTGGAGCGAGTACCGGGGCATTGAGACCAGCATTCTTAACTGTACACATCGTTGTTAGATGCTCAAGTGTAGCGTCTAAGATTTTCTTCTCATAGACAAAGTTTTTATATTCACAGAACTTTTCCCACTTATCTAATGTATACCTTACAGATTTACCGAACCCACAGAAGCTCCAATCATCAGCATAGATAGCATGATTAGTAGGTAACTGAGCCATAACATAATGAGTCTCAGGTATCCTACTAGCTGATATTGAACTTAAAGGAGCCACTCCACAGAAAGCATAGTCATAAACATATTGAAGCTTCTCGCCCATAGCTACCTCCCTTCTCTCTACAGTGTGGCCCATTTCTTTTAGAATCTCCTCAAGAAGAACTACGAAAGTCAAGTAGTCTCTTTGGATTCTAGGAGATCCTACCATCCTACTAGTGTAGCCGGTTATTAAGATTCTCATGCCGTACACTCCTTCCAATTCGATCCGGTTTTAACTTCCCACAGCAAAGGCACCCTACAAGGGATCCTTGAATCAGGTGCCTCGAGCAGTTCTTTCCATTCTTTAGCCTTACGTTCTTCTTCAATGTCTCCATCAAGTTCATCATGTACGCACATTCTAAGAAACAAACCTAACTGTTTCCTAAATCTATAGGACTCAAGCATCTTAACTTTAAGAGTATCTGCGGCACTACCTTGAATAACAGCATTAAGAGCAGAGTGTAGCCTCTCTCCAGTAGGAAAACGTCTCCTTCTACCCATGATAGTGTGCACGAAGCCACGTTGCTTAGCTACTGTCATAGCTTGCTGAGTGAGCTTTTTAGCTTCTGGAAACCGCTCATCATACTGGTCACCGATGTCGAACGCTTTCATTATCTTGCAATCAAGACTATGTTGTTTTCTATCCCAAGCTACGTGAGTGTCACAACCACAGTTGCACTTGTAACCTAGGCGCCGAGCAAGTTTAACGATCCCCATAGCATATAAACGGCCAAAGTTATTATGCTTAGCATCTTTTCTCTTCTGTCCAAGTAAGTTAGCTACTAGTTGGTGAAAATCAATGGTTGGATCTTCAACATAAGCTTTAATCAGTCTCTCACTCTTAGAGTAAGAGGCGAACCAGCGAAACTCAATCTGACTAGCATCTGCTGAAACATAGAGTCGGCCATCTTCCGATATGAACAGCTCACGAACTATCCATGCACAGATCTCTTCTTCTTCCTGTTGGCTCTCAACTTTCATTACTTGCTGGATATTAACATTAGCAGATGCGAATCTACCAGTAACTGTGCCATACTCGTCACCACGTAACTGATGTAGGCTGTACCGCAAGATATTATTAAAGTCAAGAAGCTTCAGATACTTACGAAGATACTTTGAATTAAGTGAGTCTAGTTTACGTGCTGCTATAGCTGCTCTTACACAAGGATGAGTTACCTTTGATAGGTACTCATCTTCAAAAGTAACTTCACCTCCTAGTTCCTCTTCTCGACGAGGATACTCTAAGTGTAAAGCATCAAAGAGTAGCCGCATGTCTTTGACAGAGTTAGGATTGACGCGGATGCCAGCTATACTATATATTTTAAGAATAGCTTCTTGGTGGGCAAGTTCAACTTCTTTTATCCAGCGTTCAAGTTTGGGTCGGTCAATCCGAGCCCCAGCTCGCTCCATGGCACTGGTGGCGAATATAAGCTGGTCCTCAAGGTCGCATACTTTATTAAGGCCTTGGGCGTCAATGTCCGGCTGCTGTTTAGCATCCAACTCAAGGTGTAGGAAAGCATCAAGCTGCGCGTACGCTGCAACTTCTGAAGCTGCGCAATCCGCGATATCGTGCTTCTCTCCAAAGGTGTCAAGTTTATGTAAGCCGAGAATCTCACTTGATAAAAGATCCAGATTGAAACGTCGGCGATTCTCATCGAGTAGAGCCGCCTGAAAAGCCGGATCATGTAGCGTACACCCGAGCTCCTCGAGATCAAGACCCCAGTTAAGTGATACGTGAAGATCATATTTCGCGTTGAGTGCGCATAAGTGACGTCCTCGCAACTCGCGATTTGCCCATCTCTTGACAAGGTTTGGGTCAAGGTTGCCTCCAGCTCGGTGCCCAAACGGGAGATAGTATCTCTTTCTATCGGGTGTGCAGAGAGCCAATCCGACAGGTTGAGCGATAAACGCATCCTTTGAAGTCGCCTCAGTGTCGTATCCGAAGTGTTCATTGAATGGGTACCTGCCTAAGTCTGGTAGCTCAGTTGGAGCTACCCAGCCTGTGGACTCATAGTGGCCAGAAAAGAGACTGCCAACCATTTCAGGATGTGGAAGCATTCTGCGCATCATCCTCCAATTCTGAACCAAAAAGTTCTCCAGCTGCTTCAACTACAATATTAGCCTGTAGTAAGACGGCTAGCCCACGAGTATCAGCATACTTTTCTATACATACTACATAACTAATTTTTGTATTTGCTATGATTTTAGCGCAAGCAAAGCAGGGAATACAGGAACAATACATGATACGAGCACGGTCAATATCTACACATTGTAGTAGAGCGTTTTGCTCAGCATGTACTGCCATGCAATTATCGTTGTTGCCTGGAGTATCAGTCGCGCCAGCACAAGGACTATCTATACAATGAGGAAAATTCTTAGGGACCCCATTATATCCTGTAGCTAATACTTTATTATTTTCATCAACTATAATTGCTCCTACTTTACGCCTAGTACAAGTAGAGCGTGAGGCTACTAGCGTTAGCATCAAAAGAAAATACTCTCTTATAGAAGGTCTTTCTCGCTTACTTACTCGAGAGTTCACGTAACACCTCCAAACAATTGAGTTTATTTTCACGCAGTGATTTTGCGTATTCTGTCCAAGGAAAACCTAAAGAATTATAATCCTCTTGAGGTTTAAGTATAATAGAACGTAAATCTTCTTCAACAGGTATCTTGAGACTCTTGAATTGTGGAGACTTTATAGAATACACAGTATCATTTCTTAGTAGACTATCAGCTAGTTCCCAATGCTTTTCGTAAAGATGACTTGAGGCGAGATTTATTGTAATTGAACCTACTGGAAGATTAAAGCTATTTGATACTATATTTGTAAGCTGTGAAAAGTTAAAGAAATCGTACGGTAGTCCTAACCAAGCATCTGAACTTCTCATATTTATGGTACAGTTAACTGCATCATTTCGAATTAACCATTGAAGATTTAAGGTACAAGGAATGTCACGACTTTCTGTTGGACTTGGACCCCATATAGAGGCTACGGCTTGCCTAGAGAAAGGCTGCTTAAGATTCTCAAAGATATATTCCCACTGAGGTCGTAGTCGTGGTCCATAAGCTCCAGCAAAAGAAAAACCATCGTCACTATAGTTCTTCATAATAGAGTTGTATTTAGCTATACTGTCTACATCAGCTGAAGCAGATTGTATCCATAGCCACTCGGTCACCATAAACCGATAGTTAAGGTCTCTAGCAATTGAAGTGATAATATTGTTTAGTCCAAACTCAACTTCAAGAGTGACGTTAGTTAACTCAAGTGTGGGTAAGTCTCTAGGAGACGCGTTCTTACCATACGTCATGATCTTGTCTAGTAGACTTTTCCATACGTCGCCGATATTAGATCCTTGAATCAAGGTAGCCATTTAGAGCCTCCAGTATCATGTTTTTCATTACGTTCGGATCATTACCTCTAAAACGCTTGAGGTAGGAAGGGTGGCTAATTTTAACAAGATGGAGACCAAGCTTATTGAATTCATGTTTCTTAAACTTAACCCAATGCTCAGCTACATTACCCATAACAAGAACATACCTTAATCGAGGTAAACAAGCTATTAACTGATGTAGATCATGTCCCTTACCATCAGGAGAGTAAGCATTTGAGATAGCGACCTGATTCTCAGCTAAGCCAGTTAAAGCTAAAGCCTCATTGAAGTAACCACTAGAACCTGTTAAGGCAAAGAAAGGAAGATCTACCCATGGATGGTTTGGAACGTCTCCAATGAATAGGATCTCAGCATCTATGCTACCTATTGCGCCACTAGGTAGGAAAACTTGCCTAACTGGATTGACTATATACTCAGCAATTTTATCAGGAGAATCAATCTCATAGTTATAGATTGGCCACTTGAAGATAGCATTGACTTCATCATACCTATCACGAATAGCAAAGAAATTAGACCAACTCTTTACATAGTCATCCTTCTCTTTAATCTTTTCTTTGAAATTAGCTTCAAGAGTAGGTTGAGAGGGTAGACAAAGATACTGAAAGACAGCTTTAGATCGAGCTACACGTTCAAAGAGGTTAACTCCATTTAAACCTAGCCTATCATTGTTACGCATGATTGAGCCATAGATTGTTTCTCCTAAATGTAGACGATCGAAGACACAATCCACGTCATGTATCAAGGCCTGATAGAGTCTCATCTTATAGTAGTCAATGAGATCACAACTTAGTGGAGGGGGTCCTTCGTGAAGGTAGGTAAAACCTATGCTTTCAAAATGTTTAGCGAGAGTGGTTTTGCCCCCACCATCGGGGCCTTCAAGTATCACAACTTTTCCCATCACAGTCTCCTCGTGTAGACGTCACACCTGAGGTAAAGAGAGGGGTCGAGCCGCTGAACTCGGCCCCTCTACTACTAGCACCAAGGGAGCGGGTGTGCTAGTTTAAGCTGCTGCTGATTCGCTGGCGGGCTGCTCAGCTGAGGATTTCTCTTGCTGAGAGAACTCGACTTCCTTGTTCGCGATGAGTCCCTTGAGGTGCCACAGTGCCGATGCCGCCACAGGATGCTTCGAAACCAACCCTTCGGTCTGGCCAACGATCTCTTCGAGCGAGTAGCCACGATCTCCCTGCGCGTCACGGAGCTTGATCAACGCGGCCACAACAGCCTTGCGCTGACCATTGAACTTATCGGCCGTGACTCCATCACGTAACCGGAAGATTCCAGTCGACCGGATCGCTGGCCCACGGGACTTCTTTTCCTTGCTGTCAACTGTGGTAGGAGCGTCGCCAACCTTCTGTTTGGGCTGCTCAGCTTCAACAGCTGTCATGGTGTCGACGTTCTCTTCGTTCTGCGGCCTATTCTTTGGCATTTTGAATCCCTTCTTGGCCTAAGCCACTATCTCAAGGATACCTTGAGAAGCTAGTTTATTGACGAAGTAGGTCACCACTCTACTTATCTTCATCTTGGTCTTGACCTTACCAGTAACGAGCTCGGTGATTTTGTATTTACTGGAAGGGCCATTTTCTCGGAAAGCCTCGATAATAGCTAGAGGTCGACCGGTTATGTGAGAGTAGTCCACTCCTTTTCTGAGTCTATACTCTCTGTTCTCATCATCAATGTCTAGAGTCTCTACGTTGCCGAGATCATAGGATTGATGACTTAATGAGGTTAAATACCGGCTTGCTTCCTCAACCGTGATGTTGTCTAGTTCGGCTATTACCTTAGCCACCGTTTGAATCGGGAAACTCTTACCTTTCGTAATGCGATACCGAATTCTTTCTTTGAAATCACGAGCGAACTTATCGAACTTGAACGACGTCTTTGACGTGTTAATTGGCCAGAGAGAATCGCCACAAGATTTAACGTACTCGTACTCAGATAGGACGATCTCAGTCAAGGTTACTGGGTGAACAATTAAGATCTTCCGGTACTTCAACTCGAAAACTATCCATAAACCATAACCAGTAAATGGAGCTTTCTCGTTGTATGTGGTCACCTCCCTGATTTCCATGTTGAGCCTTTCGAGTTTGTCTCAATCTCAACTATATATACATTATAAAACAAACCGATATCGGTTGTAAACAAAAAAATCGTAACCAACTCCGTATGTTACTATCGTAATAGGAACATATTACGTTAGAACACATAACTAATCTATTTGACATGTCTATAAGTTTCTCCTCTTTTAATATGTTGGATAGTATAGTATGAAACTTTATATTTCAAAGCTAGCATACGCCAAAGTTCTTTTGAGGCTCTGATTTGTAAAATTTCTTCTCTAGTAAGATAAGAATTAGGATGAGGATAGCCTCCTAACTGCTCCATATAATCTCTAAAGTTATCAGATAAACTTCCTAAATAGATATGATCAATATTATGACAACACGGGTTGTTACATTTATGGCAAAGAAGTTTATTTGATGGTACAGGGCCATACTTACTTACATACCATCGTCTTACATTTCTACTTTTAATAACACAATCACTCATAATTCCTCCTTAAAAATAAACATATGAATAGTTCCCGTCTGGAAACAATATAAAGACTCTTTCTTTGGCACGTGTGACTGCTACATAATGAACTCTATGCTCAGAATCTGGGTTTTTAATCATCCCCAACCATACAGCTCGACTTATCTCTGGATCAATGACTACAGTATGAGCTTCTCTACCCTTAGATTGATGAATAGACATTAACTCAAGATTTGGAGAAGCCACTGCTTTGAATCCCCAATTGTCTACGTAAGAAGCTAATATGTCTCTATGAGGTATATCTTTTAGAACGGTATACCACTGTTTCAAGTAAGGAACACGCATAAAAACTTGCTCTGCTTTAAGTCCACCATTTTCTTTAAGCTTTTTCTCAATATTAAAGTTCAAGTAATCAGTGTCACAATACTTTAACATCCTCTTAATCTCTTCAGTCTTAGCCTCACCTTCTTTAATAAGCTTCGCCCAAGCTAACAACGCGGCACGTGCATCTAAATTAGTGAGTGGGCTACCTTTACCAGTATATGGTATCCCCTCTTTCTTGAGAACTTCCGATAAAATAGCTCCACGATAATGGTTTCTAAAAAGAATAAAGGTTCGTTGTGATAGATCTATGCTACCTAAGTAACCAGCTTGGCCCACGTAACCATCTGATTTAGTTGGATCATAATCTTTAGTCAGCCTATGCTCTATTCGTCTTACTACGTTCTGAGCCATACCATGAACTGCTCGAGAGACTCTATAAGACTGGTTCAGTACCCTCGTCTGATCAGCTTGAAAAGCCTGGAACACGCTACTATCTGCACCAGCCCAATCAAAGATAGCTTGATCGTCATCCCCTGCTGTGTACCAACGTTGAGCCTTAGCTCCTAAAATATTAACTACATCCCACTGTAACTTTGATAAGTCTTGAGCTTCATCTACAAAGAGTACGTCAATATCAAGTGGCTCTCCAAATTCTACATAATCAGTTAATAAATCAGTATAGTCAAGCATGCCTTCACTAACTTTCCAGTTTCTATACGCGTTAGTAAACCAACTAGCATAGTGCCAGTCAATATCTAGTGGAGTTTCTTGTAAGGCTTCCTTAAGCATAATCTTTCGGTGTCTACCTTGATGATTAACTTGAAGTAACATATCATCTCTAGTAGGAGCGTCGTTACCACGCTCAAATTCTTCTATCCAAGGATCTAGTTCGTTACCTGTCAATTTGATTCCGATTTTCCTACCAAAGACCCTAATATCCTCTGGTCTAACTATTTGATCTCTACCTGTACCTAACTGATGGTAACAAATAGAGTGAATAGTTTTTAAGTAGGGAAACTCTTCGTTTGTTTTCTGTGTTCGCTGCAAAGCTTCATATCTCGCAGCCCTAGTAAAGGTTAGAAACGCTACTCGATGTGGTAGCACACCTGCCTCTAGTTCTTTTTCAAGGTACTCTAAGAGAGCTGTCGTCTTTCCGCATCCCGGAGGGCCGAGTAGCTTCATTTTCATGTTAGTCACTCTTTGTTTCGTTTTGGTTTAAGTAAATCGGTGAATGATGAGGCCGGTCACGTACTTCAGGTCTCTTAAGAGATTCCTTAAGTACGTTATCCAGCTTAGCTGGATTCATCTTACCGAATTCAGCTATGACTCTATCCATCACCCACTCAGGATCAGGAGAGTAAGCTATCAGATCACCGTTACTCAACTGAATAGGCTCCCCATTCTTTAGCTTGTCTAGGTTACTAGGTTCAAGAATGTAAAGAGTCTGTCCTTGTGTTGTGCGTAGAGCAAGCATGATTCTCCTTTCAAAATTCAAACAACTCAAGTTGAGCTAATTCCTGTTGTTTCTTTTGTGACTTCAAAATAGCTTGACCAAAGGCTCGACCCGGTTCAGGTGTTAGAAAAGTCACGTTGCCTGGAACGTAAGGTTCATTATTATAAGGGCTGGTATAGAATCTTACTTTACCATCAGTATCATTACTGAAACAAGCATGAGTAAGAGCAGCTATAGCCCAAGCTGTAAAGTGAGAGTGCCAAGACTCTTGTAACAAAGGAGCGGGCCAACCAAGCTTAGCACGTACATCAAAGTTAATCATACTGAGAGACTCCTCAGTTACAGCAGCCACCATGCCAGTAGACAAGATAGTAGAAATACTGTCACATACAGCCCGAGTTCTCTCATCATGTTTGTGCGCATGCCACTCCTCCTCTGAGAAGTTCGGATTGTAATCTTTGAATGGATCATAGAACCTCATCTCTCAAACCTCGCTATCGTGGTCCAGTTTTTTTCCCCAATGTGAGGCTTCTTAGTAAAGTCAAAAGCCATGTCGTGAAAATCTCCACAAATGTTACGGGCTTTGTCACGGTGACCTCTTTTCGTTAAGTGAAGTTCCATGATTACCATCCTAACATCAGGGTAACTATCAAGTAAGTACCATGGCAGGTCATATTCCGCTCCTTCGATGTCACACTTTATAATAGAAGGTTTGAAAGTCTCTAACACTCTTTTTAAGCCGATACCTTTAGTTACTTGAGTAGCTCGGCCTCTAACAGGTAAGATACTATGGAGAGCATTGTTCTTTAAACCATTAACATACACACTAATATCTTCTTCATCGTACTTGTCATCAACTACAGCAGCATGAACAGCTCTAAAATCAAATCTACCGGCATTGTTTCTTAGTACCTCATAATTAGACTCTTCAGCTTCAATAGATTCTACTGGGCAACATGACTTCTCCATGATACTACGAGCCGCAAAGCAGCCAATATGGCCACCCAAGTCAAGTATCTTGTCACTGTCCCTTAGTTCAAGAGGAAAGTATCCTCGAGACTCATTGAGTATCCAAGTATCGAAGGTTCCTTCACGATACGCTATCCCGGTTTTCTCGTCCACTTGGTACTTGTTCATGTTAACCTCACAATCTCAGTGTCTTTCAACTGATGAACATGAAAACAGTTAGGGTGAATGTTAACATATTCTGTCTTCCTAGGCAGGATGATAGCTCCCTCGAACTGACTGCCTGCGCCTGGCACGAGATCGTACCAGGCTAAAAAGATCTCATCCCAAGTCGGATAACGCGTCGGATGTGAGATGCTAAGGTGCCAGAAGCCTTCATCTTTGCTAACACAGGCAGTTACCTCGCCACAATGGTACCAATTACCCCCCAGTGGGTGGTTGAACTGCCTCCAGTTTGCCTTTGGATTGAGTCTGATCATTCTTTTTCCTTTCTTCAGCCATTTCAAGAAACTTCTGAAACATATCTTTGTTCCTCATTGCAGTGTCCATGATTAACTCAACTTGAGGTAACATCTCAGGAGGCATGGCTGGAGTGAATATGAAGACTGATCGATCTCCATTAAATACATCCTCCAACGTCTTTGACGCCAAGTCACGTACCGATAAGCCACGATTCTTAGCATCTTTCCGCAGATTATTTAAGCTCCTAGCGGAAACATCAACATGAATGGCCACTTTATTCCTCCTGTGTTTTGATGTGCAAACTGTGAATTTCGTGGATAATAGGTATTATTATCCCGTAATGCACAAATTAACCCTTGGTATCCCCGGGTGACCCTGGAGGCATACCCTGGGTATTTTGATTATTACCCAGGGCAATATACAATTTACTTCTCAACTCAGGAGTTAATAGGAAATCTACTATTAAGTATCTTCCTCTAAAAACTCCACGAGCAGCTACACAACCCATTAAAATGGCTTTCTCAGATTCTGAGAAGAGTGGTTCGATGTTGTTCCAATTTGAGTGAGTTATCATCATAGCTCAGGCTCCTCTTTCTTAAACTCGACAGGAGTATAGCCTTCTGTCTGTCTGTTAACTCTCGAAATCGGAATAGACCAAGCTCGAATTACCTTACCTTTGATCTTGATCAACGAAAACGTACACTCATGCCTATGTAGGATAGAGTATAGGTCCTGATTCGCTATCTGTACTTTTTGAGATAAGAGGTACTTCTGAAGAAAGTCTACTTGGAACAGTATCTTATCATCAGATTGGTACGGCATACCCCTTAGCAAGTCCTCCCTACTCTTTGATCTGTCACTGAGTGCCAGAAAATCATCAATTTTACTATACACTGAACCAAGTGAACTAGCATCATCTGGAGCTTCTATATTAACTTTGTTAGTTATAAGTCCCTTAAGCTGCTGTTCCCACTGCGCTTGTTTGATTGGACGCAACACGAGATCACGAATCTCGAATATCCTCTTTCGAAGCTTATCAAATACTCGTAGCTCCTCAGAGGAGAGATGCATATCTTGAGAATTGACCTCAAGAATATAGGTTGGTGGATCTGTCAAAATCTTTCGCAGATTAGTGACAGTAATTTCATCAAAGTTACCTACATCCTCCCATGGTTTGTGTCCTACTCCAAAGGCAAGCGTGAGACATGTTTTACGGTCACAGTGTGAACAAAGTGGTTCTTCGTCACACTTATACTGATACTGCCTAGCCGATAGGGACTTAATGAGTGCCTCAACCTCACGAGTCTGTAAAGGAGGAGAGACGTAATTTTGATTATGGTAACGAAGCTTATCTTCCCATCCGTTTGGGGACGATTTTCGGTAAAAGACTCCGTAACTAAAGAGTCCGACGTTACGGTGTCCGCTCGGTAGTCCCTCATCTGTTAGCTCCTTTAAACATGGCGGCATGAGATCAATTTGAATCAGATCAGAGCTAGCTCGTTCATCAATTCGCTCTTTACCGGTGAAGTATACTATCGTGTCAAGGAACTCTTCAATACTCATGCTACCATTTGGTCCCATAGCGTACCTTACAGTATTAGGAGCATTGAAATAAGGACTATTTAACCAGTTACCTACATTTGTGGTTGTGCTTTTAGTTTGTTTAGGAAAGATTTCTGTCTGAGAAGGAAAACCTAATAAACCAGCCCACTTCTTAAGTGTAGACTGAACTACTGTGCTTGACTGAGGTTCGTGATAGAATACATACACGTGAGCGCCGCCACTCTTCGACCTAAATACAGTAAGGGGAAGGTTTCTATCCTTTATCTTCCTGTACAGATCAGCATGAGAGATGGTCTCAATGTCAATGTCTATTGCTCCCCACCAACACTTTCCGTTTTCGTCGACGGGAATGATACCTAAACCTTGTTCTCCAGTTAAATGCTTTGAGTAATCCTCTTCAGTGGCCGGAGTTAGCACTGTAGCCATGTTGCCATTAGCTTTGTAATAGACACCATGTGCGAGGTTGCTCCCTCTGAAAATGTTCATGAAAGAACTCAGCGTATTCATAACATGAAACACTCCATCTACATGTTTTACCTCACGTCTTAGGGAGGCCGGGCTATTAACCCGGCCTGCCGATTAACTTACATCTCTGCGGATTCTCGATCAGCAGGGAAGGAAGTGTCACCCTCTTCGCCTGTCGTGTCCACCTTGATGTCCATCGCTTGGAGAACTTTAAAATTCTTCTCCATTTGTTCAAACATCTCTTTGTTTACGTAGGCTCCAGGTGTGATCTTCTTTTCAAACCACTCATTGTTACCGTCACGCATGGTTACCACAGAGATCTTGTACCATTTAGCGTACATAGGTAATCGGGTGAGTCTAACAGAGGCTAAGTGTTGCTTAGAGAGCTTCAAACCCGTAGCCTTGTAGCTGAAGGCTATAGGAGATGGCTCAGGCTTCAACACAAAAGCCATGTAGTTGTGGTACAGTGTACAGGTTGGTGGATCATTACCATGTTCATCATCGGTAAAGCCGTTACCCCATTTAGAGTACTTACACTCAAGGCAACTGTCAGGGTTTATTCGGCCACCGTTGAGACCATTCGGAGATGTACAATCTATTCCACCACCCTCATCTATTGGAAAGAACTTGATCCTATTCTTGAAGAAGAATAAGATCACAAGATCCAGTGTTTCTCCGTAGATCTCCTTAGTCACTGTGTTAAATAGCTGACCTTCTTGGAGTCCTTCAATAAACGCTGGATCATTCTTTCGACGTTGAGGTGAAAGGGATTGGCACAGTCCTAGTCGAGGAATGAGCACATGTGCTTGATCAACGTGCTCCATGCCGGCCTGGTGACCGATTTCGTCACGAAGCCACTCTGGAATCTCCTCCTTCTGGAGCGTTCCGGGTTGTAGTACAGCGATTTCTTCCTTATCTTTAGCCAATTTCTGCTCCTTCCTTCTCCAAGGCTTTTATTCCTCGGACTACTATGCTTTGCCTGAAGTAAGGTTCTATTCCTGGTGGAATAGGTTCCCCAGCCTGCAGTTTTTGCTTCGTCATTGCGGACATTGTCTGGTAGTGTACCGTAAAGAGATCCTCAAGATGTTGCTCTCGGATCCAATTATGGAATTCTACTTTGTTAAAGACTGAGCAATAAACATCATCTTTGATGCTTAAAGCTATACCTCCGACTAGTCGCAATGCTGTTATTGAGTCTCCTTCTAATCGGTCAATGAGCTCTTGACTCATCGCTTCAATAGTGAGACTCTGTTCTTTGACTAGAGCTTCCAATCGAGCCTTTTCAAGCTTGGCCATGATCAGAAAATCGGCGTAGCTAGCGGCAGAGAGAGGCCGAGAATTCTCTTTCAGTATTCCCTTGATTCTTTCTCTTTCGGCATTTACTCTGTCCTGATATTCCGGCTCGCTTGAGTAAGTTGTCAGCTGCCCTTTAAGGTGACTGTATTTGCCGGGCACTTACGTCTCCTTTCCCATTGATTAAATTAGGTGGCGTGTTCATTTGAGCGAGCCACCTCCTACCATTTGAGCGCCACGTTAATAGCTCCTCCAAAAAGTCTATCATCAGTTGAGTATGGGCCACGACTGCCTTAGAAGCTTTAGTGGATTTCTGAAAGTTTAAAAGCTCCTTAAAAGCCTGCAGTTCAGCGGTAACATCAGTGTCTATAACCATCTCATCTCCGTGAATTAGGGCACTCAAAGTCCGCAATAACCGTCAGCGGCTTACGGTACTTTGTTACCTTTCCGCAGGAACACTCTACTGCTGATATTCCTGGTTTCTTTTTGTTTGGGATAAAAGACACGACTCGGTGATTACTTTCTCTAGCTCGTTTTTCTTTGAGCTCAGTTAAAAGCATCAACATATCCCTGTAATCATCCATAAGTCTGTCCAAAGTTTGATTGTCTGGATACATTTGGCCGCTAAAGTCACTCATAAGTTCTCCTTAGAATGGCACGTCATTGTCTTCTTGCATGATCTCAGCTACCCACCTGGAGCAGGTCCATGTGGCTAGTTCTTCATGTTTTCGTAAGGCCTTTAAAATCATGCCACTTACTGTCCTTTCCCTATTCGGTCCCACGACAATATAGTCCTGGAAAAGAGCTTGGAATCTTTGTCCAGGTCGATGGATGCGATCTTCGCTCTGGGATCGGGTGAGGTAAGAATGATCGTTGGATAGATAGTCGACGTTGGAGCACTTAGTGAAATTATGACCAAACCGTCCTGCTTGGGGTTGACCAATAAGGAGAGCCGGTCCTGCTGGATCTGGAGCATTTGGTTGAAAGAGAGATACAGCTTCATCCCTATCAGCTTTCGACTGTCCTCCCTGGAGCACACGAACCATGAGGTTTGGGAAACGGCGCTTCGCCATAAGCTCAAGGCGAGCAATTTCTGGCCTAAATCTACACCATACGATGAGTTTGAAACCTGACTCTTGTGAAATTCTGAACTCCAAATAATCCAAGAACGCACTTGTGAGTTCAGTTCCGATTTCGACAGTCCTTTTCTTGCTAACATCGTCATCGTCGTCAATTCCTCCTAGAAAACCTGAGCAAATTTGTGCTAATCGTAAAGCCTTTACCGGTGCGGTACCTACTACTGATACATCATCAGTATTTTTGAGATAAGCTATAAGCTCTTCTCTCATAGACACGTAGATTTCCCAAGTCTTAGAAAGAAGCTTAACTTCTCTTAAAGGAGCTCTGATCTTGGCAGGAATGTCGAGACACTGATCCTTGAGTCTGCGTAGAACAAAAGGCTTAATCTTATCTTGAAGTTCCTCAAGATGATAGTAACCAACTACTTGCTTATTCATGTAGCCGCCCATCTTACAATGGTGGTTACGGAAAGCATAATAGTTTTTGAAGCCAAGTATCACTGGGTCAAGAAAATAGAATTGAGTATAAAGATTAAGAATAGATTGTCCAATAGGTGTACCATTAAGTATAGTGCGGCGGTGAGCTCGGGTTCTAAATGCTAACACACCCTTAGTTTGAGCAGCTTTGTGATTAGATATAGTAGAAGATTCATCATCTACTATCCATATTTTACGGTGCTGTAAGAAATTAAGTAACTGTTGCACATGCTTAGGGTTCCTCATCAATTCAACCGAAGCTACTACCCAAAGTAAGCCTCTTGACTTATCTGGTAACTTATTTGAGTAACTCGTAAACTCATGAATGATACCTTTAACCCATGAATGTTCAATGATCTGTGAGAATTGAGGATGTATCCAAACATCCTTAACTTGAGCTGGACAGAACACTAGAATAGTATCTATATCTCCAGCTTCATACATGAAGCAGGCCGCATCTATAACTTGCTTAGTCTTTCCAGCACCTTGCTCGTCTAGTAAACCAAACGCGCGGTGCTCTAGTAAGGCGCCTGTACCCTCTATCTGATGGATAAAGGGTTTATAGCGGCACCTACTCCAATCGAGTTTAGACACATCCCAAGCCACAGGATAGCTCCTTTATTTTGAGGTGGCTCCAGTCAGAGGACGTTTTGACCGCCGCACCACCTCTTAATTGCGGTACCCGGACACTCCCCCAGCGCCGGGATCTTTAAACTTGTTCAGGAAACTGTGACCTCAAAATTTGATTACATCGTTGCTCATCATACTTGAAAAGATTGGTATCCACTTGGCCGATAAGTTCAGATTCTCCATCAAAGGAAAGTCTGAAAGAAATGAATTCGAAATTTTTGGTTGGGACCACTACTAATTTGTCAGAGAATCCTTGAGCTACTGTATAGCCAGGAATCAGTCCTTCAGGTAGCCCTGAGACAACTTGCTCAGGAGTTACATCAAGTATTACCAGGATTCCTTCCTTAGTCACACTACAACCTCCTTTACTGTATTCTCGGGGTTCTTAACATCGAATCCTTCCAGTGTTGGCCAGAAATAAGGCATATTGAGATCTATGTCCTCTTTAGGGAACAATGGAAGATAGTGGGCGGGGAACTTTCGAATCAGATTAGCTCGATGAGATAAGTGAAACGGAGGGTAACCTAACCAGGCTGGTGCCTCTTGTATCTTCGTATCGTACCTAGGCACTGTGATATTGTTAGCGTAACCTCGAGATGTCCACTCTCCTACTGCAAAGTCAAGATACTTCTTGAGCCATTCCTCATGACCAGACCACATTTGCACGACAGGGTGCCTATCCCAACCATGAAACGTTCGATCAAATGGGACCACGGTTTGTAAGTTACTTGGTAAAATGGCTCGATGGAGAAGAATCTCTAGGATCTGGCAAGCTTCAACTCTTTGTTTACCGAGTCTCTTGTTATCTAGAACTTCAAGAGACTTTAGAAACGACGGAAATGGTAAGAACGTTTGCATTAGGCAGCTTCCTCCATCCAGATGAACCACATGTCCTCATCCAAAGCTTTAGCAATCTTTTTCATCGTCTCCAGGGTGACATTCTTTCCTTGCTTAGCGTGCCACAGAGTCATCTGAGTGATGCCAGCCAGTCTACACACCTCCTCATTGCTAAGGTCTTTCAACTTCATCAACTCATCGATTCTATTCGAGTGCATCTCTTTCTCCTTTGTCGTGTTTATACTTTCCTTTGGAAGCCGTCTATACCATTTACATGATTCCCAACCTGCTCTTCCTTTTCTTTCCATGTCTTCTAAATTCTCAGCTTGAGTAGCTAAGAAACAATGATTAAGATTTCTACATCTTTTATTATCACAAAAGTGACAAACATTTAAGTCACTTGGAATGGGACCTCTATCCTTGATCCAATGATAGCGAGCACTGCCACCTATAATACAAGGTGTCTGTCGCCATTCCGTATTTGTTCTCCAATCTTCCATTTTCATTCTTTCGTGTTTTATCGGTTAAATCTCTTATAATTTATTTTATAATAAACCGATATCGGTTGTAAATCACTTTTTTTTAACACTCCTTTGCTTAAGTTATTGAAAAGAAAGCACTTAGAACTCACTGTCTTCAAATTGATCAACCTCCACAGGTATCACAACCGTTTTAGGTGCCTCAAGGGATTCTAGGAACCTCAAAATCTGGTGGAGACTACACTCAGGTTCGTCATAAACGCCTAACCATTTTGATTTGATGGTAAACTTGCACCCACTCAGATGCTCCCAAATCTTCTTCCAGCCCTTGGCGTGCATTTCCGAGTCCCAAGGCTCAGTGTTAGGGGACGCACCATACTCATCCACGAGCCAATAGACCCGCTTTTCGTTGAGTATGTTCACGTTAAGTTCCGCTTGACTGGTCACTTTTCCTCACTTTTCGTATACTCAAACAGCATCTGACGGACTTTCTTCAATTCAACTGGAGGCAATTGATGGCCGTTGGCGGTGTGAATTTCAATCTTATCTGGTCGAGGCAAAATGACAACAAAAGCTCCTGGCTCGTTCATCCGAGCTTCCAAATAGTTGATGATCTTCCAAGCGCGAGTTAAGTCAGACCCTACTGCTACTCGTTGCATCAGGTTCTAGTTGACCAGTTTCAATGAATGATCTGAAGAAGTCTTGCACATGCTCAAAACAAGCATCTTTGATACTCTCTTCTTCAGTAGCTACGTCACTGAATGTTTCAAAGGTGCAAACTGAAAGTATGCCATGGTCTATCCAAATCTTAAACATTTGAATTACACCTTCATTCTCTTGTATGCAATCATCCCAATCACATTGGGTTACTTGCTTTGTCGACATGAGGCTCCTCCAGAATCTCATCGATGTTAGTGGCTACTGTGTTCTTGATCAGTTCGATAAACTTCTGATTTCGAAGCAACAGTTCAAAGTTGTCAAAAAGAGCCTTGTGCATCAAAGCGTTGTATGCTTCAAGGTTCTTGTTCAGCATAGCTAACTGTAAGACAGCCTCCCCAGTGAAAAGTACCTCCGCATCTTCAGGCGTAGTTTCACCTTCGAGGGTCCGGTGGATGAGTCGCTGAATCTCAGTAATGTTCAAAATGTAACCTCCTTCCTCTTCAAGATACTTACCAGCGTTGAGAATGTAGATGATGAGACTGTCTGAATCATTTGACAGTCCATAAATCTTCTGACAAATTGGACACAGCCACATCCAGTGGCCCTTAGCTCCGAACGGACCACGCCGGATCCTAGCGTCCATCAAGACCGCTAGGGATCCAGCGTTACAGATTTCACATTTCTGTGAACCTTTAGGTCCAGTCATTGTAGCTCCAGCCTGGGGTTATGGGAACAATCTCTTGCCATTCCCACTGTTTACCGTCACCATTCATCGTGCGATTGATGAACTCCACCATCGCTTTAGTTGTAAACGTCGCCTCAATGCCAGTCTTCTTGCCATTGATCCAAAGAACGCATCTTACCTGGGTCATCTCTCCCTTAGTTCCTCAACAAGTTGCTCGATCTCCTGCTTTCTTTCAGGACTCTTGATATCATCAGCCGTGCACCACTCACCGCTTTCCCGCTTATAGATTGCGTTCAGTGGCGCCATATCTTCCGCTGCTTGTGCTTGTTCATTTTCAATGTAGTAGTTGTAGGACCCTAGCATGCGGCCCCAGGCTCTGACATATAGGTACTCATGAGGTTGATGGTTGGGTACCTGCTCCAATGTTGGCATCGGTAACCTCCTCAGTGGTAACCTCCTCAGTCTTGGTCAGTCTAACATGAGCATCGTACCACTCACCGAGTGCCTTGGCTAGGTAGTCGATGAACTCATTTTCATCACCACTGATGTTACCGCTCTCAACGGTTAACTTAATAGTTTCAGAAAATGGAAAGATCCCAACTGAAGGATCTCCAGTATCTTCTATTTCGAAAGTGTACATCTTGGGTAGAAGCATTTTGCCTTCCTTTCACGAAAAATTTTAATCCAAAGCGAGCATAGCTTACCACACTCTTCACAAAAATACCGAGCCTTGAGTCCAGTTAAATCTACTCGCACCTTCGCGTCACAACACGTTGAAACTATCCTTTCCCGCACTTCCTCTCCTCTCTTAAGTCTTTCCCTGGAATGAGCTTGCAATGTCATCGAGCCGGCGTTCCATCATCTCGAGCGCCAGATCGTCATCTAACGTAAATTCACCCCACTTACTCTCTCGCAACCGATGCAACAAACTCTTGATCCAAAGTAACCGGCGTGCAATATCAGCATGAACCAAGAGGTTTCTGTCTTTCTCACTTAGAGTCATACTTATTCAAGGTCCTCCTCCCTTTTATTCCATTGCTTGACAACGTCTTCTACTACTGATTTACCGATCAGTTGAAGTCCACAGTCACACTCAATCGTATAGAACGAGTTACCATAAGATTGGTGCTCTACCAAGACTGGTACCTCCCGGCAGAGTGGGCAACGTTCGAGTTCATGTTTTAGAAGCTTTTGAATGCTCATCCATCATCTCCTTAGTGGGATATGTGAGACCAATACCACGAATCCATTCAGCGCAGATCGAGTCACCACCATCAGTGATAATGACTCGAACCGTCGTACCTATGCGAGCCCCGACACACGTGATATAGTGCGTGAACGCTTCAAAAGCCTCTTCAGCTGAGACTCGCCGCCGCACGTACTCGTACTGACCGCTTGGAAAAAACTGACAAACGTTAAAGGTTTCTTGAAACTCGATCGACATGAACCTCTCCTTGTTTGAATTCACGGATATGGTCCAGCGCATACTCAAGCTGAGTGGCCCAGCCGATGAAGCCGTGCCAACAGCAGTACTTATGAAACAACTGACTCGCTGAGAGTTTCTCGAGATGCTCATCTTGAGAATCATCCTCAGCATCTACACCTGAATGCTCCCTAATTGCTCCCTTGATCGACTTTGGAAGATCGTCGAATATCATGCTTCTCCTCCTCTCTCTTTTGCCAGCGGGTATACTGAGCGGCGCGCCGCCTCCGGTTGCGGAACTTCGCGCGACCTAACCGACGACGAGCCGCCCTACTTGAGTTGATGGTCATTATCCCTCCTAACCAGCTGTTTTGATCCAGCGGCCACTCTTATCTTGAGTGTACTTCTGACCCCGTCCTACACCGAGACCGTTACCGTACTTCTTGTGGCAGGTCTCGCAAACTAGCCCCCAGCGTCCACGGATAGAAGCATCGATCATGACTCCCCTAAAGGGGTCATGGCAGATCTGGCAATTATGCGGCTCAGTGCCGCTCCAGTAAACTAATCCCATTAACTTGCCTCCTTGAGGCTGGCTTTACGTTTGGCTTCACGTTTGGCCTTCGCTTTGTCTTGGCGGCGCTGCATTTCAGCGGACCGCTCCTCAGCAGTCATCGACGCCCAATAATTGTTGGAGGTTCCTTTTTTAGGTCCCTTACCTGTGGATGCCTTACCGCGTGGTGCATAGCGACGATTTTCCAACGCTTGGCCCCTTTTACCTCGCTTGGGGGCCTCCAACCGCAGACTGGGCAAGCTATTGTCGCTCGATCTGTTTTGCCGATGCGGTGAAAGTATGTTTGCCAGCCCCTCGGCAAGAAAGTCCGATGTGATATTTGGACTGCTGGCTGCGATACTTTCAATTTTGGCCGTGACATAACCACCAAGGAAGCTGATTGGGTCATATTGTTCTCCTTTTTTTCTCATCCATTCTCTCCCTCTAAAATCCCTACTTCACTATCGGCTAGGATGCTCATGATACTGAGCAACACGTTAATGATTGACTGATCTAATTAATCAGCCTAGTTACTCTCTTCCATTTCTGTTCCTTTCTTTGATTGAGCTAAAGACACGAGCTACAAAGAATGTCACAACCACACTCACCACGATGATGATACATACTGTGATCATGTTTCCTCCCTAGCTGCTTCTAACCACGGCCGGCCATCCGGCAAACTAAAGATGTACTGATCTACCAAGATGCTATCAGGTGAACGTGACTGTTTCTGGAGATCTTTTTGAGATACTTCATGGTCTCTCATCACATGCTCCTGCATGATAATGAGATTATAGCTCTCTTTCTCGCACAGTAAGCATCTCATCTTCCAGAGGCTCATTGGTCACGCTCCAACCATTCCATTAGTTGCTCGTCCTCGTTCCAGTGCTCATACGGCCTCATCATTCGGGCACCGAACCGGGCTAGCTCTTTCTCAATCGTCAGAAGCTGATCTTCCTCAAAGAGGCGATCCAGTCGCTTATTCTCTTCGTGGACGGCACGCTCTTCTTCATCCTCAAAGTCTGGTCCATCATCTCCGTTCTCTTCTCGAGCTTGTCGGTCAAACCCGGCACGCTCAATACGGTCAGCAAAATTAGACCAACGAAGAGCAATAGCATCGCATACAGCTCGTACTTTTTCGATCTCTTCATCCCCAGGCACCTTGTTTTCATTGATCCAAGTCCATCCTCTCAGCATGGTTACTCCTTTTCTTTTGCTCCGATCCATGGGTCGTTCTGGCAATCCACTGCTCCAACCTACTCACCTGTTCGCGCAGGGAGGCGTTCTCCTGCTCACATTTACGCCATTCTTCAATACTAACCTTGTGGTTTTCGCGCTCGACATTTAGAAATCCGTCTGCCACGTCTCGATCTTTTTCCAACTCCCGCACCCGCGCCTCGGCTTTTTGAAGACAGTCGAGCCTGTAGCAGAAATCACAATACTTCTGGTCATTCACTTCCTGCTCCATTGATACATGATGCCCACAAGGTAACTTTGCCTCGGCTGCGGAGAGTTCCTTGATAAGTTGAACCGCTGTGGATGTAACAATTTCGTGCCCTTGCATGTCTTTGCGGGACCAAACTTCATAAGCAGTCTTCCACCGCTCTGCAATCTCAACCAACTTGTCGCTCATTGGGGTCAGCTCCTTGTGGAAATCTTATTAGTTGCTTCCTTTCCATGGTTGAGCTAGCACGATGCAGTGGTCAGTTTTGTTCATAGCTACCATCCACCCATCTTTGACACGATCCTCAATAGCCAAACTGTCACTTGATGTTGTGAATCCGAATTCTTTAGCTAGCATCACACTAGCTTCCGGACTAGGATACTTTCCCCCTGGTACTGATATGGACAGGTGGCGGTAGAGAGTATCGTTGAGGCTAGTGATCGTGAATACGCAGCGAAAGCCATCAGGTACATTAACTACGAAGTCAGGGTCATCACCAGGTACCATGGTACTGATACCAGGCTTATACTGATTCATCATAGCGTGGCTTACTGAAGCCATGATAGCCTCTTTTTCATTCGATCCAATGATCAGTAGTCGCATTAGCTACCTCTCCTAACGATCGGTGCCCCCTCAATATGAGGAGCGCAGGGACACGTACCGTCTCTTAGTGTACAGACTCGAGTACATGAGCATTTCTTACCGTTGATCAAGCGACAGTACCCTGGCTGAGACATAAACTCGCCAGGGTAGCTTTCACTTTCAGAGAACTCCATGATTTCACCATCAATACAAAGATACAACATCAGATCACCTCGATGTTTGCTGCACCATACTCCGCACACCGCTTACAATGAGGCCGGTGCTTGTCCTCAAATGCGGCTACAATCTCGTTGACCGGGGCTCCATAAGCCTCGGTCAACGGATCATTAAGAAGAGTGTCGATGTACTTACGCACGATGGGGCACTCTGGATCCACCGGCGCGTGCCACCTAGGCCTCACTATTTTCTGTACCTCCTAGCATTGGTAATAGCATGGTAAAGGAAACTAGCATCAATGGTCACATCAGCCAACCACTCACCAGGAGACTGTCTATTGCACCTATAGTCGCTCTGGGTCTTTTGGTAGCTAGCCAAAGTCATGTTAAAGGATCTTGCCAGTTGTTTTCTTGTCTTTTGAGCTTTTTGCTTTGCCGTCATACTTTCCTCTCTTTCTTTTCCCTTGAAATGAGAAACCGTACAGCTTCTTCTCTGGTTCTGAAACGCTCAACAAAATGCGACCGATAGAACAACATGAACGGCAGCCGGTTATCTGGCCCCTCAATCAGCAACCAGCCTTCTAAAAGATTCTCGACCCTCGCTTCTTCAATCAATGGATCACCTCTAAGAGTCGACCATGTGCCGTGTTAATGTCCACGAGTACCAAACCATTCGGCTCATAGAACCTATGGTTATGATACTCTTTGTCAAGCTTGACCAAGCAGGTTCCCTCAGTATCTGAAACCTCGATCGCTGTCCCAGTCGCACTTAAAAAATGCTCAGGGAACAGTCTGACTCGGTCTCCTGCTTTGACCTTAATTAGCACCATTACTTCCTCCACATTCAGAACAACTACCGTCTTCAGCATCGAGTTCAACCTCCTGATGAATTGAGCAGCGTCCATTGGTACGTTCAAAGCACTCAGCCGAGCAGTACACTGCTCCACTGTCTGTCTCAAAACAGTCAGCGTGGTAGATGTCGTCGGGCGGGTCGCAACCTGTCGGTCCCCAGTCATAATACTGCCGGTAACCGATCGTTACGCCACACACGCAAGCTAGCTCAGAGCGGTTCACTCTACCCTCCCGTCCGGCCAGATGATAACGATTTTCCGACCACGGTTTCGAGCATACCGGATCGTTGCCCAGGTACCAGACTGGAGCACTTCAGCATACTCTTTAGGGGTAGCGACAAGCAACTGCGAGCAATCCACGATGATGTGATTCCGCTTGATGTAGTCCTCAGCGGGCCACGTATCGTGATTGTGATTAAAGCTGCCTCTTTTGGAGGAACCCCATGGATCGTGACCTGGGTGCCCCACGATGTAGAAGCCTTGGGTGTATGCTTCCTCAGCAGCTTGGTCAGCCGCGCCCACGCACATCCCGTGATGAAACTTATTGTAGCGCGCGCTATACTGAAGCAGGACGCTTTTGAGCGCCTGTCTCTGAGGAGGAGACATCCCGCGTTGAGTACCGGTAAACCCGACAGACATGGTCTACCCCCTACGACAGGAGGGCCTTACGGGCCCTCCATTGGTAAACGATGGTCGTGAGGAACTCAACGGTCTCGTCTTCGAATCTTGAGTCGTACGCGAGTAACTCGGTAATGATCTGTTCGTCTTTCAGATCGATACGCTTTTTATTGTCGATCTTCCCAAGGTACTCACATACTTGTCGAAGGCAGAGTGCCTCATGATAGTGTCCGTTGCGGACCAGAGGCAGTAAGGGTGGGACAAGTTGATCAAGTGCATCAGAAACATGCAGGTGATGGGTGGCAGCGATGAGAATCGTGGAAGCCTCTTTCGAAACATTTCGATTGATTGCCCAGATCTCAAACATTACCGAACCTGCTTTCAAAGCAGCAGGTTGGCTCAATTGTCTGTCTTTCATCGTACTCTCTCCTTCGGTCTTATCGACGACCACGGTTACCAAAGTTTCTCATCGTACTCTCTCCTTCGGTCTTATCGACGACCACGGTTACCAAAGTTTCACCACATTATTGTGGCGTTTGTAATTCAACCAATTACATAAATGTTACGTATGTAATCGGTTTTATCTTCTATATTTATATTGTATAACATTCCGATATCGGAAGTAAATAGGGAAATTAAACTATTTTTTATACTTTTATCGGATCCGGACTGTAAAGTAGGTTCACCTTCCGATAGGTGATGTTCACTACACCGGGTTTGGAGACT